>ERZ809074.1879-NODE-1879-length-25312-cov-15.463634_pt1 | contig 25312 bp, 16 predicted proteins | sample MGYA00520795_ERZ809074 | MGnify/ENA primary metagenome ERZ809074 (study PRJEB31570, sample SAMEA3212989) | Homo sapiens | biome: human-gut; feature: human gut; material: fecal | place: Sweden | collected 2011 ...
CCGCGAAATACAGATAATAGGCAATAAATTCTATGACAATCGTCGCTAAATTCAAATGAAACGCCCAGAGTATTAACCATTTCAAACGCTTGCGTAAGCTCGCCTTCCGCGCCGTAGTTATACGTCTTTCCGTCCGCCGTAAAATCAAAATTCGTTTCCTTGGTCGTATGGGGCAATATCTTGACGTGATAGCCTAATTTGTTTTCTTTGCTTCCCACGTCGAACAGATATTTCACGTCAAAACGGTATTCCTCGTTTGCGCTCATTTCGTAATAGTCTTTATTATTAAGTATCTTTTCGCCGTTGCACTCGACGTAAAAGGTCTTGAACTCGCTCGTAAACCCATTTGAAAAATACGCGGCAAACCCGACCGCCGTTATGATGAGCAGCACTACCAAAGCAAGGGATATAATCTTACCCGCCGTCATTTTGGCTTTGTCTGCCATGTGTCACCTCCTCGACGCTTCGCGTTGTTCTCAAAGCCATCAAAATATGATTTCTTCATAATCCACACCCAACGTTTCCGCGACAGTCACAATGCCCGAAGCGTCAAACGCGATCCCCGTACTCACCGACGAACTGCCGTAAATGCTTCCCTGATAGCTGTAAGTATATTGGATCTTCAGCGTTCCGTTCGCAGGCGTTACCGTAGTCGTAAGCGTATAGACCGAATTCGCCTGCTCACTCACACCATTCGACTCATATTTCTCGCTCGTGAGCTTTGCGCCCGCCAATTTCATGCCGCTGCTCGTTCCTTCCGTCAGGACGCTTCCTCCGCCTTCGTCCTCCACGGGAACTTCCGTTGAATCAACGGGGGATTTGTCCCGCTTGAACGCTTTGAATCCGTCCGTACTTACGCTCAATAAACTCACCGCCAGCAATATAATCGCCAGAAATACCACTACCCATTTGACTTTATCGCTTTTGACATGGTTTTCAAATTTATTATCCATTCGCCGCCTCCTTAAATGATAATAGCGGTATCGTCCAGCGTTACGTCTTCTACATACGTCTTGAACAAGCTCGCGTCAAAATCAATACGTACAGCCCTGTCAACCGAAGAATAGCTCCCCGTCGTTGCATAGCGGACAGAAAACAATCCCGCGTCGGTATGCGTTTTCAGCCAAGTCAATACCTCGTTTTTCGTTGCCGGTGACAGGGCGACATACTTTGACGGATTAGACGTCAACGGCTCGCAAAACAGCGACAGCAAATTACAGGTCTGTTTTGCCGATGTTTCCGTTTTCGTATAGCCCGCCTCCCGGATTTTGATTTTCTTTGTCAAAGACGTGTTCAAGTCCGCCAATACCGTTTCGTTGATTTGTACCTCGGGTACAAGCTCTAACGTATCGTCCACCGTATAGGCGGAATACGTATAAGTATAATCAATCACCAGGGTATCGTCGGGATTGCCGTAATTGAAACTTCCGTCCGTCAGCGCATCAAATGTCGCTCCGCCCGAAAGTTTGCCCGTAATCCCGGTCAATCGCTTTGCGAAATCTATCGTACATTCCGCTTTTGCACCCGCATTTTCCCGCGACGTTACCGTGACTTTAATTTGTGCGCCGAAGTCCTTTAAGCATTGTACCGTTGCCGTTGTACTCCCGTCGCTCTGCGGCGTTACCGCGATATAGTCCGTAACTGTTTTTCCCGTCGCCCATGCGCTTGACGCATCCACAAACGACACCGACCAATCTACCGTTTTATTGTCTGCCATAACCGGCTTCACCGTTGCCGTCAGTGTTATACTGTCATACGACGCATTGTTCGCCAGCGCCGACGCCGAACGGAACGTCATCGCGCGCGGCATTTTATGTATCTCGCCGTTTTCCAGCTCGTTTCCCTCTCCGTCCGTGATAGGCGCGTCTATTTCGGGGGAGATTATTGCGTCTGCCTTCCCTTGCTCCAAATCGGAAATTCCATGTTTTTGGAAACCGATTACCGACGATGTAATTACGATTGCCGCTACCATGGCTATCGCAAACACAATAGAGAGCCACTTGAGTTTCGTATGTTTTTTGTTATTTTGAATTTCTTGCATTTTTTCCTCCTAAAAAAGTTTTTGCCGGCTACGACCAAATTTTTTAAGCCATAGCCGGCATGGTTGCTGTTTACGCCTGGCGCAAAAGCATATTCAGCAGCGTTTTATCCGAATCGCGGAACGGCTTTACTTTGCATTCGTAAACCTCGCCGTTTTCGTCCACCGTTCGAATTCCGTAGGTGTTGCCTTTGATGATCTTGCCTGTCGCTTCGTCTTTCATTTCATACGGCGTCAAAAATAAATCCGCTTTATTTTCGTTTCCGAAGACGATATCCAGCACCGTATATCCGCCTTTATCAGGCGGGATTACCGCTACTTTCACGTCTTTTCCCCGCACGATTCCTTTAATGAAATACGAAAAATACGTCTGATCGTTCATCTCGAACGTTTCGCGTTCTACATAAATTTTCTTGCCTTCTGCTTCCGTTGTCTTTTTATCGTTCATACTTTTTCTCCTTTGGTTTTGATTCATTCTTAAAAAGGTATATCGTCATAGGTATCTTGTATTGCCTGATTCCCGCTTACACGAGTACCTTTTTTACTTGCCTTCGCTTCTGCCTTCGCAGCTTTTGCCTCTGCCTTTGCCTCGGCTTTCGCTTCTTTTGCTGCTTCTCGTTCTTCACGTTTCACGCGCTTTCTGGAAATGGCTGCCGCTTCTTCCTTGGTCTTGCCTTCGTCCAATGCCTTTTTGTACTTGTAAAGCCCGCTATGGTCGCTCTGACACTGCAAGTATCCCGACCGGATTCCCGCTTCGTAGTCCGTCAGCTCCTTCCCTTCCTTCAGGCCGTGCTGGTGGACTTTAGCCTTCCGTTCGGCAGCATAGCTCGCTGCGCGTTTGTTCGGTTTTACCCATCTGTTTTCACTATAATCTGCCAATATTGTTTTCTCCTTGCCCGGTTTGTCGTTAGCACAACGATTTTTATCCTCGGCGGGAACTCCGCTCATTTAATTGTCGTATCAATCCCGTTTTTCTTGTGGACATTCCGCCCCTTGCGATTCATCTTGCGGCAGTAGCTACCTTTATCTTTTCAGACCGCTAAATTTCCCTCGCCTCTTTCCTCTCGGATTGATTACGCCGTAAGTATAATCCCTCTCCCGCCAAAAAACCAGAACACCTTGAGCCAACATTCGGACAACCTTAAGACAACATTCAGAACAAATTAGGTACATACACGGTACACTGGGAGTACGGCGCTAAATAAGGAAAAAAGACGGAGCACAAATGCTCCGCCTTTTTTATCATTCTACATCTGTTTCATCTTCGCTTACCTCTTAAAATATTAAAATACGATACTACCATCCGACAAACCAATATTGCTTACAGGTATAGCAATCGACGAAGAAGTAAAACTCAAACGTATAGAGACGGATTTCTCTTCGCCATTCACTGAAAAATAAATTTTATATTCATAATAACAATCAGTATAACCACCCAATTTTGATTTTACGGTCGAGACATTACCACTGCTATAATCCGTAATACCCATAAACTTTTGCATAAGGCCTGTGCATTTACCGTCTTTATACGTTACGCCAGCCAAAGGGGTTGACGAAGAAGAAGTGACCGTTTGAAATCCTGCGGGATATTCGCTGAACGCTCTACTCATAGCCGAACTCATGAGCATTTCAACTTTCGTTAAAGAATATTCCATAGGGATTGTGTAAACGTCGTTTCCCTGCGGCGTGACAGATACTTCACCATTTCGCGTCCCTAAACGCGAAAGCTCCGAATTATCTGTAAACGGAAAATCGATAGAAAGACGTGTATCAGCACTGCTGCTGAAATTCGCTTTATTTGCCGAATTATCAAGCGCAATATACCCCGTAAAAGCGTCTTGATAACCTGATAACTTATAATTTTCTCCTCCTTGTTTTTATTATCGGTTACATTGTAACCTTATCTCACTAGGCTACAATGTAGCCAGTGAGCCCTTGCAGGGAGCTTTTGTTTCCCACTTGTCTGCCGATTAAGGCGGTTCTCTTTCACTCTCAATAAAGCGAAAGACACCAAAAAAAGAGCATAAAAAAGTCGCTGATTCTTTCACTTAATCACCGACTTTAACCTTATTTAGCAACTATTTATTTGCTCTATGGTGGTTAACCATTCAATAGATTCGGAAAAATTATTTATATGATTATTTATATGATTTTTTCTATTAATTTCTTAATCTTCGCCAAATCAAACTTTGATGTTCGGTCAGCACGCAAAAGCCCGTTCACAAGCGGAACAGCTGTTTCCAAACTATCGTAACACCGCACGACGAGGACGTTTTCCTCACCATTCAGATAAGCGGTTATATCGCAAGAAAACGGCGCAAACCCGCCTGTTTGCGTTGTAGCGTGCTTACCGTTCACCCATACGTCGGAAATATAATCGTTGCCGTTAAAGCACAATAGCGCACGCTTATTGGGCTTTACTTTGAACGTTCTTCTGTACCATACACGTTCGTGGCAAGCGGTATCACCGATACCGCTTGCTTCGTACTGGTAGATAAACGGGACGTTAATTTTAAGTGGGAGTAAAACCGTTCCCGTATCGTACCCATTTTTTATCCCCTCGTCGTCAATCCTCTCTTTGGAACTGAGGACGGGGGCATTCTGTTTTTTTCATGTGACACTCCTTTTATACTTTTTTCAGATGCCAAGCCCAACTGCCGAAATCGGACAGCTTAGGAAGTAGCAAGCCCGCGTTTTTGAGCGCCTTTCCGCTTGCTGTAATGTTCAGCTCTTCGATTTTGTAGAGCGCGTTCTCGTCCAAGCCGTGCAAATAGAGATACTGATTATAGTCGCATGGAATTCCCAGAATGCGTTCGCCGACAACGTATGCCTCGCTCTTATCCTTGGTGACGACCATAACGCAGAAGTAATTCTTTTCAAGCGGATTCATCAGGCGGTACAAATCGCCTTTCAGAATCAGCTCACTCGTGCGCTTGTAGCTTTCTATCTGTGCCTTGGTGAGCGTCTTTTCCTCTTCCGTCATCTTGGAAAGATCGAGCTCGTACCCGAACGCTCCGAGGCTCGCCACGTTTCCACGCGTCTCGAAGGGAGTGATTCTCTGCGTTTGGTGATTGGGGCAGACGGAGACGTGACAGCTCATAGAGGAGAGCGGATAGCAAACAGAAGTTCCCCACTGTATCTTCGTACGCTCGAACCCGTCCGTGTCGTCGCTCGTCCAGATCTGCGAAAAATAGTACAGCATTCCCGCGTCGAATCTTCCGCCTCCGCCTGCACAGCCCTCGAAAAACACATTGGGAAAACTACTTGTAAGCCGCTCCGCCAAATCGTACACGCCTAAAATGTAGCGGTGCATAAATTCTCCCTGACGGTGCGCGGGCAAACTTTGAGAATAACACTCCGTGATATTGCGGTTCATATCCCATTTGACGTAGGAAATTTCGTTCTCTTTGAGCACCTTGGAGACGACGCCGAAAATATAGTCTACTACATCTTTGCGCGTGAAATCCAATACAAGCTGTTGACGGCTTCTGCAAGGCTCTACCCCGTCTTTATGGATTGCCCAATCGGGGTGCGCGCGATACAGATCGCTGTCCTCATTCACCATCTCCGGCTCAAACCATAGCCCGAATTTTAAGCCGTTTTTCTTGCAACGGTCGATAATCGTTTTTAACCCGCCTTTCAGCTTTTTCTCGTTCACGAACCAATCGCCAAGTCCCGACCAGTCGCTGTCGCGTTTTCCGAACCAGCCGTCGTCCAATACAAACGTATCGATCCCGAGCTTTCCCGCTTCGTCGATGATCGGGAAAAGCTTTTCTTCGTTAAAATCGAAATAAGTTGCCTCCCAGTTGTTCACCACGATCGGGCGGCGCTTATAGACGTATGCGGGGTTGATTACGCGCTCGCGCAAAAAGTCGTGGATGCTCCGCGACATGCCCCCGATTCCTTCGCCCGAATAGGTGAGCAAGACCTGCGGCGTAACGAATTCTTCTCCGCCGTTCAGCTCCCAACAAAAGCCCGTATCGCAGATGCCGCCCTGCAACGTGAGCGGACCGTTTTTGCACCACTCTGCCGTCAACGCAAACGAACCGCTGTATATAAGCTGTATGCCAAAGCACTCGCCCGAATCCTCCGTGCAGACCTCTTTGAGAATGCCCATAAAACAATTCGTGTTATGGGAAGTACAGCCTTGAATGGATTGCAAGCGGGTAATTCCGTGCGCGATAGGCGCAATTTCGGGAATGCGCTCCTGTCCCCAGGTGCCCGCAAGACGCATCATACGGAAATTGCCGTTGGGCAGCTGTGCGCGGAAGGAAAACGCTTTTTTAAGCATGATCGCCTCGCGCCCCGTGTTGCGAATGACAGCGCTACGGACAAGCACGTCCGAATCGTCGCAAACGGTGTAATACAAATCCACCGAGATATCGGAAAAATCGTCTTTGAGGGTAATGACAAGCGTCTCGTCCCCTTGGCGCACATGCGGCATACCTTTTATGTTCGGCGCGCCCTTTTCCACACGGTAGCTTTGATAGCGCAGACGCGACATACTTGCCCCGTCTTTCCGCTCAAAAACGGCGGTCGCTTCCCTGTAATCGCCGCGCGCGTAAAAACCGTATTCGGAGAGCATTCTATCAAACGCCATGTCCATGTTCATATCGATATGCGGCGCATTGGTATCGCCGATTTCAATTAAATAATTCAAATCGGTTTGCGTAACTCTGCCGCCGTAATACAAGTGCTGTAAAAAGCCCGATTCCAGCACGTACATCGCATAGCTGTAATTTTTGCCCTGCAATAAAAAGGTTTTTCCGTTTGCTTTGATCATACTATTTACTTCCTTTTTTCAATACTAAAACTTCATAGGGCGAAACCTCGATTTTGCCCGTCAAATTTTTTCCCGTTATAAGGTCGGTATATTTTCCGTCCAAGACAAGATATCCGCTCTTGTCTTCGATTTCTACGGCAATCATTCCCCGTTCATTTCCGCTTCGCTCTACGAGCACAACGTTTTCGCTCGCTTCGGCAATGGACGCACGACCCACAAGCCGCAGTAAATCGCCGCCCGAAATAACGCTTCCAACAAGAATGATTTTACCCTTTCCTACGTTCCGCTCGGTAATCACCGAAAGCGACGTGAACTCGCCCGCCGTATAGTGCGCAAGACTCTTCGTCCCCTCTAAGCACTCGTATGCGTCGTAGCACATGCCGATTTTACAGTCGCCGTCGTTCGTCCACTGTGCCTTGAAAACGTCGTTTGCAACGGGCTTCTGATACTTCGTATACACCCCCGCAAGCTCTTCCAAAAAGCCGTACGGCGCGTGCGTGTAGCGGCTCACGTTGCCGTCCATGATATCGCTCATCGGTCCGACGATCCACGTGCCGCCCTGCTTTACCCATTCAGTGATATGTTCCTTAAAACCGTTCTCGTCTGCACACGCAAGGAAAGGCGATACGATCACTTCGTATCCGTCGAGCGTATGGGGCGTGTCGATGACGTCCACGTTATAGTGGCGCAACGCCGTGTGATATTTTTCAAGAATTGTTTGACGGTAATCAAAACCCTTGATGAGCGGCGCGAAGGAAAACGAATTCATCGCCGTCGCCGAATAGTGCAAAGCAATTTTGCTTTCAATTTTTGTTTCTGTTAAGAATTTTTCGCATTTTACAAATTCTTCGCCAGCGCGTTTGGCTTCTTCCGAAACGCGGTAGCTTCTGCCCGCCGCCGAATACAGCGCACCGTGCCCGATTTCGTGCCCGTTCGGGTGCGCGCGGAACAGCCAGTACAAATTCATTTCCGCACCCTTGGCAACGGGAAGCCAGGTATTCGCATAGCAATTTCCTTTTGCGCGGTAGCCACAGTCGGCATAATTGCTCCCATTCCAGCCGACCTGCGTCTCCGTTACCCAAAACGGTTTATCCTTTACACAACGCAGAAAATCGTATGCAAAGGCATTCGTATAGAGCCGATCCGCCGTATCGTAATGGTTATACTGCACCACGTCTAATTTCTCGTTCACGGCATAATAATCCAAGTAATTTTGCGCCATCATATCCGTGCCGACGTTCCCGCAGCCGTAGTTATGTAAAATTTGCGCCTGTTCGTCGGTAAACGATTTGATAAGAACACACTGATAATCCCACCATGCTTTTTGTAAGGAAGGGTGCCGCCACTGGTTCGGATACGGCGGTTCGACTTCTTCAAACGAATTATAATCGAGCGACCACCGCGCCATGCCCCAAGCCTTATTGAGCTTTTCCGCCGACCCGAATTTTTCTTTTAAGTACGAACGGAAACCCTTTTTACAGTTTTCACAGAAACAACCGTCGCCGTAGGGAAAAATTTCGTTGTCGATTTGCCAGCCGATAATCCCCTTATACCCCGCAAATACCTTTGCCATTTCCGTAACGATTTGCACATTCTTTTTCCGTGCTATGGGCGACGACTTGCACACATGACAGCGTGAGGATACGTCCGATTTGATCAAATCGGGCATAACTCTGCGCATTTCGGGGTATTTGTTCAGCATCCAACGGGGAGGCGTACAGGTGGGCGTGCACATCACGGTTGCGATTCCGTTTTCGTGCAGTTTTTCTACCACGCGTAAAAGCCAAGCAAAATCGTATTTTCCCTCTTTCGGTTCCATTTTGCTCCATGCGAATTCGCCCACGCGCAAGCAGTTTACGCCTAACTCTTTGCAACGGGCAATATCCTTTTCCACTTCGCTCTCATCCCACAGCTCGGGATAGTACGCCGCACCCAAATAAATTTTTTGATCCATATTTTTTCTCCTTCCGTTATAAAGACCGCTAAATTACCGCGTAGCGTAAGCAACACTGCGGGGGCGGATTTATCGTCTGTTTTCCATATTTTGTTGATTTGTTCCGCATTGATATAAAAGCGGTTCCCTTCCTTCGAAAGCGGTATTTCGATCTCGTTCCCGCCGAGCAGGCTTACAGCCGTAACGCTCTCCACTTTTCCCTCTTTCCAACTGATTTCAAACCCTTCAGCACAGCCAAACAGTGCAATTTGTTCGGGCATTCTTTGCAGAGTACAGACGACCTTGCCTCCGACGTAAGCCCGCCTCCCGTTCAACGTGCGGGGAAGCACAGCGACGGAATAAGCGCCGCTTTGATTAAGGGAACAAACGACGAACGGCTTTGCCCCCGTTTGCCCTGCCGAAACCTCGGGCAACGAAGCGTTACGCGATACGGCTGCGGGTGCACCCTGACGGATCGTCCGCCCGTTTATCGGTTGATACCAAAACTCGTTTTCTTGAAACGTCCACTCGTCCGCAAGAATTTCTTCACTTATTTCAACTTTTCCGCCGACAAACGGCGGCGCGATTTTTTGCCAGAACAGCGCGGCGTCCGCTTCCTTTAACCTGTCGCTGTCGTCCCAGCCGTCCAATCCTTTTCCGTAAACCGAACGCATAATGCCCATTTGACAGCCAAGCGCCGCCGCAAGGTACAACTCGTCCTCCACGTTCAAATAGCCCTTCGCATACGGCAATAAATATGCGGCTCTGTCCAACGTACTCGCCACGGAAAACTGAGGCGTTACGTCGTACGTGCGGAATACTTCGCTGAACGATACGGCTTTCTTGGAAAGCCCGCTGATTTTTTCATCGTCTTGAAATCTTCCTACTTCTCCGCGCTGTAATTCCTCGGTCACACCATTGACGGGCGGACAGCAAATTGCCTGTTCAATCGTAAGCTCGGGATATAGCTCCCGTGCCGCATCGGTTAAAAATTTACGAAAAGCGTTGTCATGTTCCGACGTTCCCCAGTCCACTTTCCAATACGTTACACCCGCCTGTTTGCACCAAAGTATCCGCTCCCGCCAATATTCTTTGTCTGCCTCGGAAAAGGGCAAATGATAATCCTTTCCGCACTTTTGCGCCGCAACCCAAATACCGAGCCCCTTCCAGCCCAAACTCTTTGCCCGCTCGCTTAGTATTTTTAGCCTTTCCGCGGGGCTACCCTTTGCACAGGAAAAACGCTGCTCATTCACTTCGAGCGAACCAAAGTAATCTTTCTGTACGGAGGGATCGATATGATACGACACGTCCCAACCGTCGTCGAGCACAAGATAGAGATCTTCGCGCGCATTGACTTGCGCCATGCCGCCCTTGCCGAACAGCGTGTATTCGTTTATTTTATCGCGCGCGCAGTTCGCGCCCTGATCGCCCGTAAATTCGGGGCGCACGGCGGCGCGATCTTCTCCCGCTTCCGCCGCAATAAAATTCTGTGCCAACCAAGTGCAATAATAACTTCTCTGTTCGCTCTTTTGAAGTTTTGTCTTTTCCAATGCCAGACCCATATTATTTCTATTTATTTTCTATCTCGATTTTGCTCTGTGCAAGCGCACCCATAAACACATTGTAAGTCTCTAATTTGGGATGAATTCCGTCTTCCAGAAGCGTGCCTACCGTCAGCGCCTGTTCGGTATCGAGGAAGGTCATCCAGGAATACCCCTCGCACCAGGCTTTCATGGCGGCGTTCGTTTCACTCACACCCGATTTATACGAGGTATCGCTCCGCTGCGTAATTGCAAAGTAGTAGATATTCGTATCGGGCAAAATGTCATGAATGAGCGTGAACATTCTCTGCAAACTTTCGGTTGCCGTTTCCGACGAATCGTGATCGTCGTAAAAATTATTCGTGCCGAGATTTACAACAAGATTCTTCGGTGCGGTTTGCCTTAAAAAGGTTTCGGCATACTGCTCCCAATCGTAAGTCGTCGCACCGCTCAGTCCCGCGCAAATAGCATCCTTCCCTGCGTACGAACTGTAAAAGTTCGTCCAGAAATAGCGCACGTCGAAGAAGGAATCGCCGATAAACAGCGTCGTCTTGCCGTCGTTTCCGCTCATATCCCACTTGTTTTTCATCTGATTGGCATAATCGGTCCTTTCCTGATCTAACTGCCACTTTTTGCCCGTTTTCGAAACAGACTTTACGGTAACGTTATAAATCTCGGAATAACCCTCGGTCTGCGCGGTGAGCGTAAACGATCCCGCCGCAACCGCAGACAGGGTGCGCTTCGTCTTATTGAGCACTGCGATATCGGGATTTTCCCCGCTCCACGTAATCGTTTCGCCGTCTTTGAAATAAGAAACGTCGGGAAGCGGACTTGCGGGATATCCCACCCATGCGGTTATGTTGCGCACAAGCGTTACAGGGCGCACAGTTTTTACAGTAAACATAATTTCATGATACCTCGTTTTTGCGGTAATTTCAACCGTTTTGTCGGGCACACGCGCACGAACGTAACCGTTTGAAATTTCGATATCGTTCCCTTCGAAGGAATAAGATATAGGCTCATACACGCCCGATGGCGTGAACACTGCGTTTATTTGTACCCTCTTTCCGACAGGGAGATTTTCGATATCCGCAATCGTAAGCGTGCCGTTATCGTACCGCTCGGTAGATGTCTTTACCGTGAACGTCGTTTCGTGGTGCTTTGTCTTTGCCGTAACGGGCACCGTCCGCCCGCCCGAAAGCGCGGTCACCTTTCCGTCTTCGATCTTGATTGCGTTTCCCTTGAACTCGTATTCGATTGCCGAAGCGTATTCTTCGTTAGAAAACACGGCGGCAATTTCCCGAGTTTCACCGATTTTTAAGTTTTCGATATCGGCAACCGTTAGCGTGCCGTAATCTTTTTCACCACAGGCGGCAAAACAAAGAAGACACACCGCCGATAAAAATATACCGAGTATTCGTTTCAAAAATTTCATAAATGCCCCTCAATTATTGTCGCGGCGGACATTGTTCCAAAGCGCCTCGCCGAAACGTTTGCCGAGCGTACGGGAATCGTTTTTATTAAAATGATATTGGTCCGTTCCGTTTACCGTGCCGTCGGCATTGACGATGATAAGATCGTCTGTCCTGACCGTATATACGTTTCCCATTTCGGAGGCGACGGCGCGCTGCATTGTTACGAACGCGGGCACCTGCGAATTATTTGCATAGGCAAACGAAGTTGCAATTTCTCCGATTACAAACGGCATACTTTCAAGACTCTCATCGCCCGTAATTTCCTTTAAGTCGGTACGGATATCCGTGATAAACGCCTTCAACAGCGTTTTATAGCCGTTCGGATTGCCTAAATCCGCCTCGCCCTGCATCCACGCCATACCCCGCACGCGCGGCGTATATCCGTATTCGACAAGCTGAGAATAAACGGCAGCAAAATTATCGACCAAACTCTGATAGAGTACTCCCATCGGACTTGCGGAAGCGTTCACGGTATTCCTGCCCCATTGTGAACGGGGATACCAATTTCCCCAATCGTTGTTTTCACCGCCCGTCGAATTAAAAAGACTTGTACCGCCTGCCGCCGTTTTCAAAATCATAGCGCGGTTGCTCTCGGAATAATGACCGTTTAAAGTCTCCGCCATACCGTATTCGGGACCGATAAACGACGAGCCTTTTCCAAGCCCCTCTTTCACCTCCGACAAAAACGGATAAGAAAGATAGCTTTGTGCAGGAGTTCCGCCGTTGCGCGGCGCGTTGACTTCGCCCGCATAGCTGATATTTTCGAATACGCCGCCAAGACTTCCGCCCTTCGAGGAATAGCCCGCCGCATTGCTCTGCCCCGCGATAATATAGATATCGTAATATTTTACCTTGTCGGGGGAGACGGTCGTCACCGTAAACGTCACTTCGTGATGCGCCGTCTTTGCCTTTACGGTAACCGTTTTATCGGACACACGCGCCCGCACGTAGCCGTTCGAAATTTCGATATCGTTACCCTCGAACGAATAAGAAACGGGTTCGTACACGCTTGAGGGCGTGAACACGGCGTTTATTTTTACTCTCTGCCCGACGGGAAGATTTTCGATATTTTCGATCGTAAGCGTTCCGTTATCGTACCGTTCGGTAGAAGTTTTTACCATGAACGTCGTTGCGTGATGCTTTGTCTTTGCCGTAACGGGAACCGTGCGCCCGCCCGATAGCGCGGTCACCTTTCCGTTCTCTATCTTAATTGCGTTGCCCTTAAACTCGTATTCGATTGCCGAAGCGTATTCTTCGTTAGAAAACACGGCGGAAATTTCCCGCGTTTCGCCGATTTTTAAGTTTTCGATATCGGCAACCGTTAGCGTGCCGTAGTCCGTTTCGCCGCAAGCGGCAAAACAAAGAAGACACACCGCCGATAAAAATACGCCGAGTATTCGTTTCAAAAATATCATATTAACCCCTATGTGGGATATTCTCGCCGCCGAAGCGACGGGAATACACCATGTTCAACATAGAATTATTCGGTAGGCAGTTTATTAAGATATTCGGTGATATCCTCTTCCACGCTAACAGAATACTGCCGTCCGACGACTGCACCCCAAGCGCGTACGCCCGGCTTCACTTTTTGTGTTTCGTAATCGTTGAGCGTGAGCATTGTACGGTACGCTCCGTTAACGAATATATAGAAATTCTTTCCGTTACGTACAATCGCAATCTTCATCGTATTGTTGTTCCAGGTTTCCATATCTGCTTCCGTAAGCGCATTGCCTTCGAATCCACAGATATCCGGAACAAGCATTGGATTACCCCAGTTTTCGTCGCCGAACCATTCGAACGTTATGCTTTCATTGGTCTTTTTCACTGTGAACCACAGCATCTTATTGCCGAACGTCATCATTACGCCCGTGCGTTCGCCGTCGCAGATATCCTTCCCTACGGTTAAGCTAATCGCAACTTGGTCGTATTCGTTTTTCGTAACGAAGTTCAAACCGTTGCTATCTTTAATGGTAACATAAGAATTGGCATCGTTCTGATGAGAGAAATCCTGATGTACGTCAAACCATCCGTAGGTGGTGAACATATCGTATTCGAGCGCGATTGCCGTTTCGTATGCCGCGCCTTCCGCGATGACGATCGTACCGTCGAGATAACCTTCAACCTTTACGGTATATGTGCCCGCTTCGATTTGCGAAACGGTAATTTTGCCGTCCGTTACGGTCGCAGTATATTCTTTCGGTCCGACGAGTTTTACCGTTGCACCATCTGCAATCGAATTACCCGTTACGCCGTGTTTATTGCCTGTAAACGCCGCATTCACGGAACCGTAAACAATCTGCTCGAATTCCGCACTGACCTCATTGACCGTAGCCGCATAGAACTTATAAACGCCGTTGCTCGCCTGCAAAACATTTCCATTCACAGTAACGGTCTTCACACGATAACCGCTATCCGGCGTAACCGTTAGCGTGATTTCCTCGCCGTAAACAGCCGTCGTCTTACTTGCCGTAACGCTGCCGTTTTCAACTGTTCCAACGTTTACCGCCGCCGAAAGATCGACCGTCGGTTCGTCGTTGACTTCGAAGTAATAACTTCCGTTCGGAACGGAATTAAAGATAAACAATCCCGCGCGAACTTGCTTGGTTGCATACGCGCCGTCGAGCGTGTGCGAGAATACGATTTTGTCTCCGACGATCGCGTAAAGGGTAGCGCCCTTCCGATAAATGGATATCGAAATGCCGTCGCCGTTATATTGCGCTTGCTCTACGTCGTTAAAATCGTAACCCGTCCAAATATTATTCAGAAGATTTTCGCGACCGCTGCCGTTAAAGCCCCAGGCATCCACCCAACTGCAAAGCTCGAAGTGGCTGTAACCGTTTCTCTGGTCGAACGTCGTCATGACGTACTTGTTATCGTCGAACAGGAGATACGTCCAATATTTATCCCCTTCGCCTTGTTTGATCTTGACCGAGAAAAGCAGCTCGTCGTAATAGTTGCCGGTTACGATCTGCACGCCATTATCCGACGGCGTAAAATACGGCGTTAAATCGTTCATATGAGCGTAATTGACTTTTCCGTCTTCGCCATACCACATACCGGAAAGCACGGTGATCGTATTGAACGAAAGCGCGATCTCGGTCGTGTACGCCGTGCCCTCTACAACGGTGATACTGCCGTCGAGATAGCCGTCGATCTTCACCGTGTACGTACCCGCCACCACTTCGTCAACGGCAATTTTTCCGTCCGTCACGGTCAAATTCTTATATTCTACGCCGTCGGCGCCAATGAGATCGACCTTCGTGCCGTCTGCAATCGAATTGCCCGTTACGCCGTGCTTTTTGCCTGTGATTTCTGCGTTGACCGAGCCGTAAGGAATCTGCTCAAACTCCGCAACTACCGTGTTTGCACCAGCTACAGGATAGAAAGAATATTCCGTCTTGTTGCCCGTGATCACTACGCCGTTTACGGTAAGCTGTTTCAATCGGTAATTCGAATTGGGCGTGATTTCAAGCGTGATCTTTTCCCATACGGAATAGGTATCTCCCGAGGTCTTTGTCACCGTACCGTTCTGTCCTTGCGTGAGCTCGAACGTAGGAGTTTCAAAATTGGGAAGCGTTGTCGTGATCTCGAACGGAATCCGCATGGGATTTACCCACTCCGCAAAGAATCCAAGCTGAACGGTATCTTCCGCGTACTTCGAATCCACTTCGACCGCACCGACGATTTCGCCTTCAACCATCGCGAGAATCAAGTTCGCCTTTCTTACAAGCGAAACTTCCAATCCGTCGCCGTTGAATTTTGCAAGCCATTCCGATTTTAACGGAGCGCAGCCGTTTAAGTTAAACTTGCCGTTCAAACGAGCAAAGCTGTCTTGCTTGAAGTTATAATAATCTCTTACGCTCGCATATCCCGAATGATGTTCTCCATCATACCAGAAGTGAAGCGTAACGTTGCTTGCGTCGTCGAATGTATCGAAACCGAGCTGTACGCCCTCTTTATCGGAGAACGCAAGCAGGAAGCCCATACGCTGATTCCAAATATTTTCGCGTTTGAAGATCGCCGTTACCATCACGTCGTTATATCTCTCGTTGGCGGTCACGTTGAGATGTCCGTCATCGCCCGTCACGTTAATGTAACTCTCTTCGTCGTTCTGATGCGAAAGATCGACTTTATTCGCGTCGATTCCGTTGGTATTGTTCACTGCAAGCATATCGTATTCGAGCACAATTGCCGTTTCGTATGCCGTATCTTTTTCCACGTTAATCGTTCCGCTAAGGTGATTTGCAATTTTCAGCGTATATTCGCCCGTAAGTACTTTATTTACGTTTAGTTTCCCATTCGAAAGCGAACCCGAATACGTTTGATTTTTGCCAACCAGCTCGAACGCAGCGTTTTCGGCAATCGAATTGCCGGTAACGCCGTGCTTTATGCCCGTAACGGTCGCATTCACCGAGCCGTATTCTCTTGCCTTGAACACGACCGAAATGTTTACAATATTCGTCGCCGTGGTCGTATACGTTCCGTCCGTAAGCTTGGTGATCTCCCGCCCGTTCACAAACAACGTATCGAATACATAATCGTCGGTAGGCATAACCGTGACAACGAGCTCGTCGCCGTAAGCAAACGTTTGCTTATTCAGCGTTACACTGCCTTGCGCCGAATCAACGGGAGCAACCGTAACCTTCGGCGCCTCGGGCGCTTTCGCCTGCGCCTCTGCGCGGAAGTAATATTTAACGCTCGGAACGGCGTTCCATACAAGCATACCGCCCTTGGCAAGCGTTGCTTCATACTCGTCGGCAAGGGTTACGGAATGAACTACCTGCCCGTTTACAAGCACCTTTACAGTTTTGCCTGTGCGCGCAAGCGTCACTTCCAAACCGTCGCCCTCGTAGCAGTCCTGCTCGCCCGCGGAGAGCGTATATTTCCATTCGTCGTCGTTTAAGTAAGAATAGCCTTGCTCCGTTCCGTAACCCCACAATGACGTCTCGCTGTCGCACTTGATTTTACCGTTATCGACGGAAACAGAATAGATCGCCTGATTTTCAAAGAAGAGGGCAATAAACTGTCTGTTTACGTTTGCCTTCTGCACGCGGGCAGTATACGCGATATCGGTATAATACTCGTTCGTTGCCACGTTCAAGCCGTTTTTGTCCGTGATTGTAACATACGGGTCGGCGTCGTTGGTATGAGAGAAATCGTGATGCACGTCGTACCAGCCGCTCGGCGCGGTCGTGAGCATATCGTATTCCAGCTCGTGCCTGTTCTCGTCCGTCACTTTTTTGTCGCCGAAGCTGTCGAAATACTCTTTGTTTTCGCGCTCGCAGCGATAATGCGCCTTCACGCCGGGTTGCCCCGTTACAGGAATCAGCTTTTCCACAACTTCCATGTCGTGCCCGAGCGCGGGGATCACCGTGTCCTCCATGGGGGTTGCGCCCGCCTCGTCCGCAAAGTCGTTCTTGCAGCGGTTACAGTGATAGTGTTCGTTTGCACCATCCTCCGTACAGTCCGCTTCCTTCGCCTCCATATGGGTCATGCTGTGTCCGAGCGGATCGGTTTTTTCCACGTCGTCCCACTTGATTTCGTGTTTCCCCTCGATATCGGAAAAAATCTTGTCACAGCCTTCGTCGGTGCATTTGTAATATGCCGCATGCCCGCCCTCGGTGCAGGTTGCCTGCGTTTCGTCCACCCGCTCGATCTTGTGTTCTTGTCCGCCGCACGCCGCAAACGTTGCCACAGAACCGAGCAGAAGCGCGCTTGTTGCCAAAATGCCGATCAGTTTTTTGTGTTTCATAATTCCTCCTTATTTCTATCAATCTTCGATTGACGCTTCCTGTTTAATTTTCGTCGGCAAACGTCGCGTTTACCGAGATATCGCCTTTACACACAACCGAAAGTTTTCCGTTCTGCACGGAAGCGGTGAGATCCTGCACTGCGCCGCCGTTTTCCACTTCGATTTTTGCAAGTTTTTTACCGCTCTCGGGCGTTATGATAAACTCAACGATATCGCCCGTCACTGCATAGTCGTTCCCACGGCTCTCCGCAACCGTTCCGCCGCCCGTCGCAGAAATCGCAAGCTTGTTGCTTACAAAGCCGTTTGCGTTAAACGTATAACCGCCCTTCGGATTCAGCCATCCGTAGAAAGAAAGCTCGTTACCGCCGAAGTCGTAGCGATCACGTTCGTTTTTCAGCGCCGAGCTCGTCGCGGCATGATGGCAGATATCGATATTCATTGTGTCGGGACGGGTCGTCCGCTCGAACAACGAATAAGGCAAGAATATCTCGAACTGATATTCCTGACAGGTTTCGCCCAACAAATCGCCCACGCGCTTTACCGCAATTTGAGGCGTGGTTTCCCTTGTAAGCGCCATGTTGCGGAAACTCCCGCCTGCCGAAATCTCCGCCCTGCGCACGTCGAGCTGTTCGCCCGCCGTTGCGGTGATCTCGTAAAAGCCGTCCTGCCACGTATTTGCCTCGCCGAACGCGAAATAAAATTCAAGCCCGCTGTTCCACGAAGAGATTTTCGCAGCATTGTAGTAGACGATCGTGCTCTCCTCTACGTGCGCGGCAAGATAAATGCCGTTTTTGCCCGTGTAAGTCGTCAGCCTTACGTCCGCCGTGACCTGACCCAAACGCTTTTTGCCGTAAAACCAATTTCTGCCCGTGTAAAAATCTTCGGTAAATTCGCCGTCGAGCGTGACCTCTTCATCAAGAACGGCGGTACTTTTTTTATAACGTTCGAAAGTATACTCCCGATTCGAATTTATTACGTTGTACTGCGTTTCGCTATCGCACGCCGCCAAAGCGCCGCAGGATACGGCAAGCGTAATTGCCGAAAGCGCAACCGCAAGCAATTTCTTTTTCATCTTCTTCCCTCCTTATTTCACCTTGCCGAGCACGGCGATCTCGGCAATGCCGACCTGCGTTTGATTTTCGGGAACTTCCACCGTGAATTTGATCTGCTTTACCTTGATTGCATCGAATTCCGCATACACTCCGCCGCCGCGTACCGTGTTGCGCACCGAACCGTCGAAACTGCTGATGACGATATTCGAGCGCTCGTCGAGGTTTAATTCGGCAATGTAATAAGTGATTTCCTGTCCGTTTTCCTCACCGATAAATTCGATATTCTTGATCTTGCGGAATACCTCTTCTTTCAGCTTAGAGTCGTAAACCATAAATCCGCGCACCGTTTTCAGCTCGTCGAACGTAATAGAGAACGTACTCGTCTGCGTGATCTGAGTTTCCTTCACGTGTGCGTTTACAAAGTCCTGATTGACGACGGTATTCATCGAAAGCAATCCGTCGTTCATATACTCGGCGGAAGAGCCGTTAGCAAACTTGCCCTTTTCCAGCTTTACCGTTCCCTGCTCTGCAATGTTTTTGTATTCCGCTTCGTTATCGAATCTGGGTTGTACGGTCACGGTTGGTCCGTTCACGTACATGACCTCGATCTCGTTTCCGTCGATATCCTCGGTTTTCAACCATTTTATCTCGTCTAAGGCAAGCTCTCTTCCTCCGTCCGTCGTACCGTATACCGAATGGCGGTGATAAGCAATATACAATTTGTCACCGATTTCAAAGAAAGAATGGTGTCCCGTTCCCGAAGCCTTGGTGTTTCCGCCTGCATCGTAGCTTAAAAGCACGCCGTTTTCTGCTTCGGTGAGTTTACGGAAGGGTCCGAGCGGCGAATCGCCGACCGCTTGCACGACGCCGTATCCGGGATCACCGTATCCGCAATAAGAGAGCGTGAGATAATATTTCCCGTTATGATAATACGCTTCGGGTCCCTCGTTGACGAGCGCCGTACCCGCCAGCTCGAACCATAACTTCTCCACTTCTTCTCCGGCTTTCGCCTTGTTGTAATCCTCTATCGTTGAATATCCCACGCGCGTAACCACCTCTGCCGTGGAATAATCGGGCTTGAACCAGTTATCGCATTGAATAGCCAAAATTCCGCGATCCAATCCCGAATAATAGGGATCGTCAAGCGAAACGTAGAGATACTTTTCGCCCCCGTGCGCCTCGTCCGTTTCGGGAACGATAAACGGGTGCGGATCGATCGTGGGAATATGCGTCGTCGAAATCGATGTTCCGTATTTTTGATTTAACACCGCGCCGAATTTGACGGGATCGAAATAAGTGTATTTGTCGAAAGCGTTCTGAAAATCGTCCTTCGTCAACGGCGAATCATTGTCGGAGTACGTATGCACGTTCTCTGCGCCGAAACAGCTCTCCGCGTCCGAAAAGTCCACGAGCTCGAAGGGACCGTAAGGACAATCTGAAGTTGCAAGATATAACACGCAGGAAGCACCTGATTGCGCGGTCGCGCTGAAAAAGTACAAGTACTTTTCCGTTTCCTCGTCGTAAATCACTTCGGGAGCCCACCGGTCTGCCCAACCGCTCGGCGTTTCCAAAATCGTGCCCATAAATTCCCACTCGATAAAATCCTTCGTGCGTGAGGTCGTCATATCGTTTGTCGCATAGATGTAGTAGTATCCGTCGCGCGAGGTATTGTCGAAAACCTGCGGATCGGCAAGCTCCATGATGCGCGCTGCATTTACGTTGGAACGCCACAGCTCGCGGTTGTATTCGGGAACGTCGTGAAGCTCGCTCGTGTATTCCGTGCCGTCGTAATATGGCAGTTCGAGCACGGTTTTTGTTTCCGACCCGCAGCCCGCAAGCGCCGCCGCGGCAAGACAGCCCGTAAGCGCGATACAAACTGTTTTTGTTATTTTCCTCATAGTTTTCTCCTTGTTTTTATTCTTTTCCGCCACCTACTGCGATTCCTGCAATGAAGAACTTCTGCACGAAGCAATACAGCAGGAGCATGGGAAGAAGCCCGACGAGTGCAGAAGCGCACTGCACGTTTTTGTAACCGCCCTCCGAACCGACGAACGAAACGATCTGCGACATGGAAAGCTGCAACGTCCACATAGATTTATTGCCGACGAGATACAAAAGCGGTCCCTGATAATCGTTGTAGCCGCCCATAAACGCAAAGATAAATTGCGCTAAAAATGCAGGAATAGAAAGCGGAATCATCATGCGGAAGTAAATTCCAATCGTCCCCACGCCGTCGATTTTAGCCGCCTCCACGATCTCTTTGTTGATCCCCTCGAAATACATTCTCAAAAAGAAAATCGTTCCCGCACTTCCGAACATTCCCGGAATAAATAGCGGCAGAATGCTCTTTTGCCAGCCGATTGCCGAATAGAACAAATAGCTCACCATGCCGAACGCGCCGAGCGGAATACTCATGGTCGCGATTTCGATCATAAACAGAATGTTTTTCCCCGGCACTTTCACTTTGGCGTAAACATACGCCGCCGCACCCGAAACGAGCAGTCCCACTATCGTAGGGATGGTCGTCATCCAAAGCGTATTCAAAAATCCGCGCAAGATGGACGGCACTCCGCCGACCGCATACGGATCGTTTTTGAACAGCACCTCGTACCCTTCGGTGGAAAACTTCGGCGCCCATACGAATCCGATGCTGTGCGAAATCTCGTAGTCAGAAGCAAACGAAGTGATAATAATGATAATAAACGGCAAAACGAGAATCAGGAAATAAATTGCCAATCCGATATAAGTGACGATATCGGCAATCAGTTTCGTTCTGCGTTTGGAGGAAGTTTTTTCGTTTCTCATAACGCTTCCTCCTTTTTATTCCGCCAGCGTAACAGCAGGAACGACGGAATAAAGGTAATGATAAACATAAACCAACTCATAACCGCCGCAGTCGGCATACGCGCCGACTTTACGCCTTCGAGATAGATATAATACATGGCGGTAAGTCCCATATCGTTCCGCCCTGCAACCTGATCCCAGTTAATGGGCGCCATGATCGTCGCTTCGCCGAAGATCCCCATCCCCGCCGTAACGCCCGCCATGGCAAGATAGAGCGTAGTAGGCGCAATTCCGGGAAGCGTTACGTGTACAAAACGCTGAAAGCCGTTTGCCCCGTCAAGTTGCGCCGCCTCGTGAAGCGCAGGATTTACCGCTTTGAACGCTGCAATATACATAACGATACCGTATCCCGGCGCGCGCCAGACGATCGAAACGAAGATCGCCCAGGTAAGCGTTGCGGGATTGTCGGGATTATCCAGCCAGTTGATATTCGTACCGAGAATACTGTTGAGAACTCCCCCGCGCGTGATTCCGTCTGCTTGCAGACTTCCGTCGAAAATCCACATCCACATGACCGAAATGGCGATCGTAGAACAGATATACGGTACGAAATAAATGATCTGAAAAATTTTCGAACCTTTTACGTCGCGAGACAAAAGCGCCGCCATTACAAGAGCGATGAACAGCGATACGAACTGAGTCGCCAGCAGCCAAAGCGTGATCCCGATCGAATGCCAGAATCTTCCGTCCGTAAAAACTGCGGAAAAATTCGCGAAGTTGTTCCATTTCAGCGAGTCGAGATCGAAACGGTCCATATCGGCAAACTGAATGATGAAGGAAATGACAACGGGAAAGCCGCTGAAAATCAGATAGCCGACAAGCGGGATCAGCAGAATAATCAAACCGACAATGCTTTCCTTCGTCCACTTTGTCTTTTTACGCGGCGGCTTTCGGGTCTCGCTCCGCCCCTCAGCCGATACCGCCGTTATGATTTCTCCCCTCGTTTCCATTTTAATATCTTCCCTTTATCACGATCTTCATGCCGTTGATTGCCGTTTCTGCCGCCGACTTTTTATTTGTGAAGAAGTCTGCAAACGCCATGTTCCCGAAACGAACTTCGTCATTAAAATCACCCGACCAACCTTTGACCCAATTGCCGTTCTGGAAGTAAGCCCAGTCGCCGATGTCGCCGCCAATCGCAGTCAAAGAACGCGCGTACAAATTGATATCGGTGCGCGTTTTCAGATAATCGTCGGAAAAAGACACGCTCGTCTGATTGGGCACAACGCCCGTTTGCGCTAATATCTTCTGTCCGTCGGGTCCCGCCGCCCAGCGAATAAACTTCCAGCTCGCTTCGTACATTTCGGAGTTGGAATTTTTGGGAATTACAAGCGTCTGCGCCTTCGAACATGCGGCAATCTTGCCCTTTACAGGCGTACCGCTTTCGGTGTCGTCGGCAGTTTTGAGCGCGCCCGTATAACCGTCTTTCCCGATGACTTTCAAATACTCGTTCTCAAATGTTTCTGCTCCGTTATAATAAACGCTTCCGCCCGCGTACTCACGGTACTGCTGGCAAGGTGCGATATCATAGTTCCCGCGCATATTTCTATCCAATTCGGCAAGCGTGACGTCGCCGAGCGTTGCCATCGCCACCAGCTCCGAAGTAAACGCAGTGGTCCGGTCCGCAGAATCGGGATAAGAAATACCGTAGCCGGGTACGCCGTCGTCGTAAGATTTACCTTCCGGTATAGGGAAACGGTTGATCTCCGCAATCGCCGTATAGGTAGAAGGCAATTCGTAGAGCCCTTCCTTTGAAGTGAGCTTTACTTTATCTTCGTAGCGCAACGTCTCGCCTGCCGCATAGTGAACGTTGTTTACGGTCACGCCGTCCTTTGCGGTTACAAGGTAGTTCGGCGTCGTGTCGCCGAGCGTGAATTCGTACTTTTCACCGTTGTATCCTACGCAATCGCCGCCGACCGACCAGGCATAATTGAACCACCATTCGGATACGTAACCATACGCCGTAGGCGAAGTCGGATTATATCCCGTTCCGTTTTCCTTCGTCTTTGTAAAGCATTTTGCGAGATAGCGCATTTCTTCCCAGTTCATGGGAATGCGGTTGTTAAACACCTTATAAACCGTTTCGCCCGCAAGATTCGTTGACGAAACCGCCCCGTCGAAAGGCGAATTCAGATATTCCGCATAGCCGTGCGGCTGTAAGGAAGGATACTGCGTTTGCAGATTTTCTTCTTCGCAGGAAACGATATTGATTTTGTAATCGTTAAACGCTCTTTTGTTGTATAAAACGACAAACGGCGTAGAACCGAACGGCAATCCAACAAGCTTTTGTCCCTCTCCGGCATACGAAATTCCGCCCGAGTTACGCGTGAAACGGTTGCGGTTTGCAAGACCTGCGGGAACGTCGTTCTCGTTATAGAACTCTTTATCGTTTTCGTAATATTCCGTCAAATCCGCATAAAGTCCGTCGACGGCAAAATCCTTAAATACCGTCTCGTCGATTGTCATGACGTTGGGGGAATCTTTGGTAAGGTACGGACGCGCACCCGTGCTGATTCCGCCCGTCAATTCGGGACGGACGTACACGCCGTCGATTTTTCCCTGCCCCTCATTGTAAGTACGGGCAAGTTCTTCGTAGTACTTGTTTGCAGTGATCGTGGCGTCATACCAGAACGAAATTTCCGTCGTGCCCTCCGGTACGTCGTCTCCGCACGCGGCAAGCGGCATAAGCATACACGCGCCAAGTGCAAGAGCGGCAAGTTTCAGTGATTTTTTCATGACTTTTCCTTCCTTATACTATTTATTTCCCGAATCCCAATGAGTCGCCTCAACAGAAATCAAGATTTTTTTCCTTTAACCATTGATAGGGATCTTCGCAAACCTGCGCTTTTTGATATTCGCGCGGACTCATCCCCTTCCATTTCGTAAACATTCTCGTAAAATATGCTCCATCTTCGATCCCCACCATTTGGGAAACGGCTTTGATCCCTACAGAAGATTCCGACAGTATCACGCACGCGGTGGATATGCGGAAACGGTTGACATAATTGACGGGAGTCATGTCCGCAAAATCGTTGAACATTGTAATAAGCTGCTTTTTGGTAACGTTCATTTTTTCAGCGATTTCGTCAAGCGTAAAATTCATGCGGTAATTATTATTGATAAAGATGAGAATATCCCGAAAGACTTTGAACCGCGCCGATTTTACGGTAAACCTTTTTTCATATTGATTACAATATTGGATCAGGTTCTGAAACAATAAGAGCGTATACCCCATACAACTGAGCGAATTCAATGAGCTGCCGTCGTACTCTTCCGCAAGCGACCGAAAAAGATTGTAAATATTATTGGCATTATCACCTAAATAAATATAGGGTTTTTCTCTTGAAAACCCGCAAGCGGCAAGCACGTTTTCCACGCCTTCACCAATGAAATCGATCCAGTAATAAGCCCAAGGCGCCATCGGATCGGGAAAGTATTCGTGTTCCTCATTTTCGTAAAGCAAAAACATATTGCCTTTCGTCAGGCTGATTTCTTTTCCGTTTTTAATCAACGTGCCGTAGCCGTAAAAAATGCAGTGCAAAGAGTACTTTCTCGCTTTCCGTTTTTCATGCAACTTTCGGGGCAGACAATGCTCCTGCCCTACCCGCGATATTTCCAATTCGCATTTGTTATCATTAAAATCGAACGTTAACTTACTCACAATATCCTCCGTTAAAGATATTTCATTCGGTATATTATACCGAATGCGGGCTATAGCCCGCGCGATTTTATAATACGATAACTAACCGTATTATAAAATACAAACATTTCATTGCCAATAGCTTTTGAAAAAAAGGTAAATATAATCCAAGTTTTGAAAAGCTCATTACAATTCTAAATAAAAAATGTCGTTCCCTTTCGAGAACGGTATCCTTAAAAAATATTTATTTTCGA
>ERZ809074.1887-NODE-1887-length-25240-cov-10.968910_pt1 | contig 25240 bp, 26 predicted proteins | sample MGYA00520795_ERZ809074 | MGnify/ENA primary metagenome ERZ809074 (study PRJEB31570, sample SAMEA3212989) | Homo sapiens | biome: human-gut; feature: human gut; material: fecal | place: Sweden | collected 2011 ...
CAGTATACGTAAATTATATTCCCGCTGCTGTTTTCCAAGTTCTTCAGATAAAGTATTTTGAACATTCATTGCCTCTTCTATTTTAAGTTCAATCACATTAATTCGAGACTGCACGTCCAGAATTGCCGCTTCACCCGAGGTTTTTCTGTCTCCTTCTTCCGAATATGTAATTCTGGCAATGTCCAGACTGACATGGTCATATAATTTACGTATACTGTCGCTAATATCTATTTTTTTTGCCAGTTGAATCTAGGTTTATACCTGGCGTATATTTCTCGCGAATCATCGACAGGTTCTGTCCTAGTACATTGATGTCGCCAAGATCTGTATTTCTTCTTATTGCCGTCAACACAGAGAAAATATCGGAATAAAAATGTCTGAATGGTTTTTCAGATTCCTCTGGCCAGTAGAGAACTTCCAACCTGGAATACATTTTCGCACGAACACTTTTATCTTTTAACAATTCCTGATTGGAAGCCAGCTCAAATAATATATCCCGGAATTTATTCCGCTGTACTTCTTCTTTTGATGTATCCATTTAACCAACTTTCCTGATCAAATCAACTGGTATCTCCTGATGGTTTCCTCTTCCGTTGGCATATATCCGATCCCAGGCTCCACCCGGCTTATGTGTTTCGTTTACCAGATCCCACGGGAAAAGAGTTCTTTTGTCCTCTACTATTTCGTTGATTTCCATAGTATCTTTTTCTGGCAGATCAGGTGCTTTTTCCAAAATGGAAATTGGCATAGCCCCAAACCCACAATAATAATAATAGACATTCGGCACCACTGGACCAAACTGCCAGGCTTCAATAGTATCTGAAAATGCAGGCTCTCCTTGTTTTAAAAAATCTCGTTGGATATAATACAGAATTTTTTGCAACTGAAGGTTACTAATAGGTTTTCCGTCATTGATACACTTTGTCACAATATATTTTGATAATTCAAGTGCAGAATACATCCACCCACCTCCCCCGCGCCATCTATATTTTGTACCCTCATAGTAACATCATGTCGGCAAAAAGTCAAGTTTTTAAGAACGTATGTTCTTATTTTGATTTAACACATCTCAATGCTCCTCATGGGTTTTCTCTTAAGTTTTTATTCCATTTTTCATTCCACCTCCATCCCATTATACCTCAAAAGCACCTCCCGCTTCCGATTGATCGACACCTCCGTATAGATCTGCGTTGTGACAATGCTGCTGTGCCCTAAGAGTTCCTGCACATCGCGGATCCCGGCTCCGTTGTTCAGTAACTGGGTCGCGAAGCTGTGGCGCAGGGAATGAGCGGTCGCGTTATCGTTGATCTTCGCCGCTTTCTGGTATTTATAAAAGATGTTTTCAATCCCATAGATCGACATGCGTCTCCCGAGACGGCTCGGAAACAGGGAAGAATCACGGATCGGCCTTATTCCGCGGATCCTCAGCCATGTCCCGATCTTCTGGGATACAGCCGATGAGGACAGAAACAGGATCCGTTCCTTATTCCCTTTTCCATGGATCAGGATCGACTGATCTTCTCTCCGATAATCCTCCATGTTCAGAGCTGCTGCCTCTCCCACGCGAAGACCCAGGCTGAACAGTAGCTCCAGCACTCACATATCGTGCGGCGTCAGCCAGTTCTGGTAATCTGATCCCGCATTCTGGAAATTTCCGGACACCGCCGTGAGCAGACGCTGGATCTCCGCCCGTTCCAGTGTTTTCGGAAGTGTCTTTGGAATCTGAAATTTTCTCGATGAAAACCGGAAAAGCCGCTCGTGGATATCATAATTTTCTTCCAGGAAATGAAAGAACTGCATGAGTGACACATACTTTCTCCGGATGGAACGTGCACTCAGGCGCTTTTTCTCCTGCAGATATGTAAAGTATGATAGGGTTGCTTTATCGTTCCAATCACGTATTTCCTGCTCCTCTCCCCACCGCAAAAGATCATGGAGATCGCATTCATAAGCTTTCAATGTGTGTTCTGAAAGGTTCCGCTCGACCTTGAGTTCCCGTCTGAAGTTCTGAATTTCCTGCGCCATTCGTTCCGTATCAATCTGCATGATTTGTCCTCCCGTGAAATGTGTTTGATAGAAACATCTTGGCGTAAATGTGGGGAGGTATATTTATTTGTTGATATAATGTCTGTTTTTTGTCAATATTTTAATATTTCTGTGAATTATCCAAGCCATATTCTTCTTAACGTTTCGAACCTTGGACTTACCGCCTCACTCAGCACCCCAAGGCTCACTCCCCCCCCCGAATATCTTTCCGGTTGCTTCTCTCCCCTCACCGGTGTTATAATTGACTCAGCAAGAAGAAAGAGGAGAAAAGGGATATGGAAAATTATGGGAAAGTATCCGGTGTTTCCAGAGTCTCTTTAGCTGAGCAGGTATATCAAAATCTTGTCGCGTCCATTGCAAATGGGGATCTTCCCGCAGGGACTGAATTAAAGGAACAGCATCTGGCAAAGCAAATGGGGGTAAGTGCTACGCCAGTTCGTGAAGCGCTCCGGCGGCTTGCCAGCGATGGAATGGTTGAAACCGTTCCTTACCACGGCGCTGTTGTCCGTACCCTGAACCACAAAGAAATTGAAGAAGCTTATGCGTGTCGCGAAGTTTTAGAGCATCTTGCGATATCTGAAGCGATCACACACCTGACTGACAAAGATATTGATTACCTATATTCATTGATAGCAGTTTTTGAAAATGCAAGCGGAGTATCGGAGATTTCAGAGGCAAGTCAGCAATTTGATGACTATATCTATGCGCTCTCTGCAAATGAGACTCTCTGTAAACTGCTCGGAATGCTAAAGGGCGTAATTGGGAGAGACCGTAAATTTTCTTCCAGTAGTATTGACCGGAGAGCAGAAATTGCTGAAGAACACAAGAAAATTGTAGACGCCATGCGCGAGAAAGATGTCGCAAAGGCACAGGCTGCAATTTCCGAACATATTCATCATGGTCAGCAATATATCGAAGGTCACTAAATCTATATGTTTTTATCTGTGGGAGCTGTCACTGGCAATTCCCTGCGGAAAGATAACCCCCCGCAGAGTTTGCCGGAAGCGGCTCTTTGCTGATACGGGATAACAAGCGAAACCATGTTTCGCGAGTTTCCCCTTGTTATCGCGACAGTCGCTAAGGTCTCGCGCAAGCGTGGACTTTGGCTCACTGTTCGTGTAAATGAAAAGGAAAAGAGCAATGTTGAAAATTTTCACTCGACATTGCTCTTTTTGCTTGACAATTCTTATATAATAATATATTCTATAGAATATAAAATATATATTCAGGAGGGTATTATATGGAGAACTTTTACATGTCTCGCGGAGCATCAAAGGTTGTAAATACCTGTGCCGGTATCAAGGCCGGGGAACACGTTTTGATCGTTACCGAACAATCCCGTTTCAGTATCGCTCAGGCACTCGCAACTGAAGTTTACCGCATCGGCGCAGAGCCAACCGTCTGCATTATGGAACCAAGATCCCAGGATAGTTCCGAACCGCCGAAAGAGATTGCTGCGGCAATGAAGGCCAGTGATGCCTTTCTTTCCGTTGTCGGAAAATCCATCACACACACTCACGCGGTAAAAGAAGCGATCGCAGCCGGGTCCCGTGGTCTCGTATTAACCCAGTTTACGGAAGATATGATGATCCACGGTGGAATCGAAGGTGATTTTGAGAAATTAAAACCAATCTGTATCGGTATGGCGCAGGCAATGGCCGGAGCAGAAAAGATCGTTCTGACCTCTCCTGGAGGAACCCATCTGGAATACTCCGCTAAGGGAAGACGTGGAAATCATCTTTACTGTATGGTAGAAAAAGGACAGTTTTCCACACTTCCGACAGTCGAAGCAAATGTTTCTCCACTGGAAAGCACTGCAAACGGTGTGATCGTTGCGGATGGAAGTATTCCTTATATCGGAATCGGAGTTCTTGAAGAACCAGTTACTCTCAAAGTGGAAAATGGAAGAATTGTTGATATTTCTGGCGGACGGCAGGCAAAAATGCTTGCGGATGATCTGAAAGCCAAGAATGATCCGAATGTATACAATGTTGCGGAACATGGTGTAGGGCTGAACCCTAATTGTCATTTTTGCGGATTCATGCTCGAGGATGAGGGCGTATTCGGAAGCTGCCATATTGGTATCGGTACGAGCATTACGCTTGGCGGAACGGTAAAAGCAAGCTGCCACTATGACGTCATTATGAAAAACGGAACCATCGTCGCGGATGGAAAAACACTTATGGAGAATGGAGTGGTGAAATTATAATCTTATATTAACTGCTGATGATCATCTGCTCTTTACGAAAGGGGAATTTGTATGGAATTATCGCTCAATGTTTATTACACAATTGCTCTGGCAGTCATTATTCTACTCGTTGGTGATTTCATTAAAAAGCGCTGTTATATCCTACGTAAATTCTGTATCCCTGTTCCCGTTGTCGGCGGTCTCCTTTTTACGATTCTTTTAACGATCACGACGATGACCGGAGTGTTGAAAGTTTCTCTGGATTCTTCCTTTAATGAATTTTTCAGTCTTCTTTTCTATGCAGGCATCGGTTATACGGCCAGCTGGAAAATGCTGAAAAAAGGCGGACCGCAGGTTATCATTTTCCTGATCCTGTCCAGTATTCTTGTAGTTTTACAGAACGGCCTCGGCGTTGTTCTCTGTAAGGTCATGGGATTAAATTCCCTGATCGGACTCGCCACCGGTTCAATCCCTATGGTCGGCGGAAACGGAACTGCTGCTGCATGGGCTCCTATCCTTGAAAGCGCAGGTCTCGAGGACGCAAGCACGATCGCGATCGCAGCTGCAACCTTCGGCCTTGTATCTGGCGCGCTTTTAGGCGGTCCTGTCGGTCGTTTCCTGATCGAAAAGAATAACCTGAAACCATCCGCTGATTCTGAGACAATGCGTCTTGGAAAAGACAGTGAAGCAGTTTCCACAATTACTGAAAAATCTCTGACTGCAGCATCTTATCAGGTTTTATTAACAATTGCGATCGGAACTCTGATCTCCTATCTTCTCAAAAAGACCGGTATTGAGTTCCCAGCCTCTGTAGGCGCTATGACCGCGGCTGCAATCTTCAGAAATATCGCAGACAACAATGAGAAGCTGGAATTAAAGCTCCCGGAACTTGCCATTATCAGTAATATCTCCCTCCTGATCTTCCTGGCACTGTCCATGATGACCATGAAACTCTGGAGACTTGTTGATCTTGCTCTTCCGCTCCTGCTCCTCCTTGTCGCTCAGATTATTTTAATGGCTGTATTTGCGATCTTCGTTACCTTCCCAGTCATGGGCAAAAACTTTGACGCCGCTATCATGACCGCCGGTCAGTGTGGATTCGGCCTTGGTGCAGTTCCTACCGCTATGGCAAACATGCAGGCCCTGGATGAGAAATATGGTCCATCCCCGAGCGCATTCTTTATCGTTCCGCTGGTTGGAAGCTTATTTATCAATCTGGTCAACTCTGTGATTATTACAACTTTCCTGAATTTCTTATAGAATACGACAGCGCCTGCTTCCGAAAACGGAAGCAGGCGCTGGTTTTAGTATTTACCTCAGGGCTGATAAACATGGAGCTCTGATACAAACAACTTCAATACATCTTGTATTTTCCCACTCCCATGATATAATCGTTAAACCAAATAACTGATAGAAGCTTATAATATTATGTCAAACAGCGCAATCAATGGTGACCATCGTGAAGCTTGGATTGACTGTGCCCGTGGCATTGCGATTCTTCTTGTTATCGTTGGACATACCGTATCCGGAGTTTTAAGTGGTGCAATCTATTCTTTTCACATGCCGCTCTTTTTTATCTTTAGTGGGATCACTTCAAAATTCTCATCCACGAATGAAGAATTTGCCACAAAAACCAAGCGAAGCTTCAAACGACTTATGGGGCCATTTTTCCTGATTGATATCATTCAGACGGTCATTTACCTGTTGCGCCATCTTTTCAATATCTTTCAGGATGGTTCTTTTCTTACGAACTATCTGGAACAGAGGATTCTTTCCGGTATCTTTTCAAGCGGCGTGTCCATTTCTGTGTTAAATGCCACGGTTTTATATGTCGGAGTTATCTGGTTCTTTCCAGCGATTTTTCTGGGTAAGAGTTTGTTTGACTACCTTCACCTTAAGCTGACAAACCGACAGCTTCCTTTATACTGCCTGTTATTTTCTATTCTTGGGGTACTTATTGGACAGATTCAGCCCCTTCCATTTTCTTTTGATATTGTATTAGCGATCCTGCCTTTATTTTATGTCGGATCACACTTTGATCGCTTTCAGGTCAAAGAGTCACCCTTTAAGAAATTTTTCCTCTATTCTTTTTGCGGGGATTATTTTTGATTATTACTTATGTGCTCGGAAAGCATTGTCCGGAACTTTCTCTGAGACGTTTCCCGGCTTATCCGCTCTGTATTATCACTGCAATCACCGGTACTTTGATGATCTCTGAGTTTAGTGTAATTTGCCGCAAGTTTAGATATTTGTCGATACTGCTTCAATATATTGGCAAAAATTCTCTGTATCTGCTTTGCATCCATACACTCGAATGGGATTATTTGACAAGCTTATGCATATAAATTCAAGATTTCCAGAACTATTGATACAAATTCCGCCGGCAAAAGCAGCATAAACATACGATACACCGGTACATATTTTATGAGAAGATACCGGCATACCCAATACAGGCCAAAAGCAATTGGGAACAGAAGCAGGATTTTTCTTTTCTTTCTGTCACTCAAAAGATCCGAAGCACCCAGCAGATACAAAATTTCGAGAACAAACACAATACATGAGACACTCGAAATTTTCATAATGCAATTTGCCAATGTTTCATCAATTAACTCCGGATTTTTTACCAGTTCATTCCAATATTCATACGTAAGAATCCCTGCCGGAGGAATGTATTCTTTATCTCCGTTTGTCAAAACGAAATAGAAAAAGAAAACCTGAAACAAAGCAACAGTCACTGCTGATAAACAGAAAAATTTATTTTTTCTCTTCATAACTGTCACTCTCCTTTACAGTTGTTTAACAGGCCTGTACATTTATTTCACTTCTCGTGAGGAAACATAAACGGAAAAGTAAAAATTAGCTGCATAAGATTCGAAAGGCTGCGAGTTCAAAATTCCCCGCAGCCCCGCAGTTTTATAACCTCATAGACTATTTTTAAGGCTAAATACCTCTTTTCCCATCAATTTCTACTAGGAAATCTCCACATGATATCCGCCATTCTGATCTTTCGTGATCTTATACTTCACTCCATCCGCATCCGTTACAGTTCCGCTTGTCTTAACCTTGCCGGACTCATTGACCACATAGGTCTTGCCGTCAACCGTAACTTTCGCGTACTTCATGCCCTCCTCTGCGCTCACAAGCTGTCCGTCCTCGTAGAGAGTTCCATCCTTCACTCCCGTGAATCCATCGCCTTTTGTTCCGATGCTTCCAGAGGTTGTAAAGTAGAATACCACATTGTCATGATTATCGTCATTGACCACGATCTTTCCAGTCTTCATCTGACCACCATTCGGATCAAAGTAGAATTTTCTGCCATCACTCAGCTCCACAAGACCTGTCTTCATGCGGCCCTTCTTATCGAAGCAGTAGGTCTCTCCCTTGATCTTCGCTATTCCGTATCCGCAGGCCTCCGTTGTTTTATAGGATGTGGAATATGCGCGGCCATCTTTAAAGTAGTACCAGTTTTCCTCAGCGTCATCCGGGGATGCCATATATCTCCAGCCGTTCATCTGCTGTCCGCCGCTGCGGAAGTAGCGAAGGGCATTGACATCGCTGTTGGAGAGGTCGTCACGTCCTGTAGATGTGTAATCAGACTCATTTACCCAGCCAGTCAACATTCTTCCGCTGTGGTCAAAGATATAGGTCTCACCAGAGATCTTCAGCTCACCATCATAGATCAGCTTTCCACTGGAATTAAAGTAGTACCAGTACTCACCCCAGTCATCCTCTCTGTCCGCCAGTTTTCTCCAGCCCGTCGTCATAGCTCCGGAATCTTCTAAATGATAGATCTTACCATCGATCTCCACCCAGCCGATATCCAAAACGGAATCCGTAAAGTGGTACCACACGTCATTGATCTGTTTCCAGCCGTTTGTGTACGCCTTTCCGTTTGCTCCGAAATATCTCCATCCGCTTTCATTCCAGCGGCTGTTGTTGATGTACTTCCATGCGTTTGTGATCATGACACCATTCTCATTTACATAATAGGTATCATCAATCAGGCTGTTTGTCTGCATCACTCCATTGTAATCCATATAATACCATGCATCTTTGGAGCGTACCCAGTCATTCCGAACGAGGCGTCCGTTGTTGTCATTGTAGTAATACCATTTTCCATTCTGCTGTGACCAGTCCGCAAAGGAAGTCGTCGCCATTCCTGCGGTTAAAATCATCGCCGCAACTGCTGCACCTGCAAAATATCTCTTCTTCATAGAAACCCTCCTCTTCTAAATGTTTCCGTTTCCGGAATACACTTTTTCACTTTCCCACCGTCTTCCTTTTCATCTTTCCCACGGCGGCTATTTGTTTTCGATATCTCCGTTAGATGTCTTTCGTTTTTTGTTTGTACTTGTATTATACAGGAAACTTTCTAAAAACTCTTCTCTTTTTCCTTACAATTCATTAAAAATATGACGCAAAAATGCGGCAAAAGCAGGATTGCATTCCCATTTCTGCCGCATTTAAAATTTCTTATGATTTGCCGCCGGACACTGCAGTTTCTCTCTATGTCTTACCGCGGCACTGAACGTATATCCGACATTTTTATTTTACTCCGCATCTCCAAACAGACGGTTAACCGCACTAAAGATACCTCTTAAGGATGCTCTCGTGATGTTGGAGCTGATGCCGACACCGTATGTCACCTTGCCGGTCTTCTGATCCATCAGGTGGATATAGGAAGCCGCCTGTGCCCCGGAACCGGATGTCAGCGCATGCTCGCTGTAATCGAGAACCTTGATTGAGATACCAAGCTCCTCCTCCAGTCCGCGTTTCACAGCATCGATCGGGCCGTTTCCGACACCTTCAAACTGTTTTGTCTCGCCGTGGTTAGAGTAGGTAACAACAGCAACGGTTGTGAACTGGTCTCCGGACTCGAAATCTGTGATCTTGCACTTGCGGAAGTGGTACGGTTCCTTGCGGTCGAGATACTCGATGCGGAACTCTTCCATGATCTGTTCCGGTGCGACCTCTCCCTGCTTCTCTGCGATCTTCTGGATCACATCCGCGAACTCTTTGTGCATGCCGCGTGGAAGCTTGAATCCAAAGAAGCTGTCCATAACGAAAGCAACACCGCCCTTTCCGGACTGGCTGTTGATACGGACCACCGGCTCGTACTCTCTTCCGATATCGGACGGATCGATCGGCAGATACGGAACCTGCCAGATCTCGCTCTTTCTTTCCATAAGCGCATGCATTCCCTTGTTGATAGCATCCTGATGGGAACCGGAGAATGCAGTAAATACCAGCTTTCCAGCGTACGGATGACGCGGATCGATATGCATCTTTGTGCAGCGCTCGTAAACTTCCGCGATCTTCTTGATATCGCCGATTTCAAGCTCTGGGTCGATTCCCTGAGAGAACATATTGTAGGCGATGGTCAGGATATCCACGTTGCCGGTACGCTCACCGTTTCCGAACAGGGTTCCTTCAACGCGGTCAGCGCCTGCAAGCATTGCAAGTTCTGCAGCAGCAACGCCTGTTCCGCGGTCATTATGCGGATGAACGCTTAAAACGATGCTCTCGCGGTTCTCCAGATGTTTGCTCATCCACTCGATCTGGTCCGCAAACACGTTCGGTGTCGTCATCTCGACAGTGGACGGAAGGTTGATGATCATCTTATTGTCCGGTGTCGGTCCCCATGCTCTCTGGACCGCGTTGCAGATATCAAGGGCAAAGTCCATCTCGGTTCCGGTAAAGCTCTCCGGAGAATACTCCAGGATCACTTTTCCGTCATAATCGGCCATATAATTCTTTACCATATCGACGCCATCGATCGCGATCTGCTTGATCTCCTCGCGGTCCATATGGAATACAACATCACGCTGTAAGGTGGATGTAGAATTGTAAATATGGACAACTGCCTTCGGGATCCCCTGAATGGACTCGAAGGTTCTCTTTAACAGGTGGTCACGACACTGGGTCAGAACCTGGACCGTCACATCGTCCGGGATCAGCCTGCGCTCAACAAGCTGCCTTAAAAAGTCAAATTCGATCTGGGAAGCGGCCGGAAAACCGATCTCTATCTCCTTAAAGCCCATCTGCACCAGCATATTGAACATTTCGATCTTCTCTTCAACGACCATCGGCTCTACAAGGGCCTGATTACCATCGCGCAGATCCACGCTGCACCAGATCGGCGCCTTCTGGATCTCTTTATTCGGCCACTCCCGCTCCGGGTAATTCATGACCGGTACTCTCTGATATCTCTTATAATTCATCATAGCTTCTTTCCTCCGCTTTTCTGATAAAAGTTATTTTCATTCCTGCATTTTATGAATTTTTGTAATCATGCAGTCTTTCCAAGCACTGCAGTTTCCCTCCAGCTTCATAGTCGCAGGCCACGGAGTCGGTAAACCACGCTGTACTTCTCAATTATAAACAATGTTACGCTTTTAGATCTAACCCCATTTTCATCAGTCCTTTTTTTGTGAAATTCAATCGACGGACGCATTTTCGACCGTCCATTTCCGTTTTTTCATTATATCACTGTAAAAAAGGAATCGCAAGAATCTATGCCATAACATTTAGATATAGGAGATATGAAGTGTTACAGTACACGGGCACTCCATGCCCGCACACTGTAACAGGATTTTGCCGATGCTTCGCATTCCGTATCGGCAAAATCCGCGGTCATAACGGTATCATACGGAATTTTCAGTTCAGAAAATTCTTACCCATGAAAAGTAACTATGAAGTCACTGTACACCTCCCAAGCCTTTCTGAGACTGTAACCATATATAAAATGAGGCAGCGAATTTTTTCACTGCCTCATCGTTCATCTTTTATATTTCAAGCAATCAGCCTTCTGTCACATGACCTTTTTTCTTCAATACATCGATCACCTGATCCACATACTTCTCGCAGATCTCCGGTGTCTCCGCCTCGACCATAACGCGGATCAGCGGCTCTGTTCCGCTCTGGCGGAGGAGAAGTCTTCCGTCATTTCCGAGTGCCTCATCAACAGCCTTTCCTGCTGCCTGCACATCCGGGTCATTTAATGCCGCCGCCTTGTCTGCCACGCGGACATTTTTTAAGAGCTGCGGAAGGATCGTAACCTCGGAAGCAAGCTTTCCGAGCGTCTCCTTCTTCTCCAGCATAACCTCCATGATCTTTAAGGACGTCAGGATTCCGTCACCGGTAGTCGCGTACTTGCTGAAAATGATATGTCCGGACTGCTCGCCACCGAGGCAGTTTCCGGTCCTGGACATGTTCTCGTATACATATTTGTCGCCGACAGCCGTCTTCTCGTAGCCAATTTCCTCGCGGTCGAGCGCCTTGTAGAGACCGAGGTTTGACATAACCGTCGTGACGATCTTGTTATTGCGCAGAAGTCCCTGCTCCTTCATGTACTTTCCACAGATGTAGAGGATCAGGTCGCCGTCCACGACGTTTCCGTTCTCATCCACAGCCAGGCAGCGGTCCGCGTCACCATCATAGGCAAAGCCCACATCGAGACCTTTCTCCTTCACGAATTTCTGAAGGTTTTCAATATGGGTGGAACCGCAGTCACGGTTGATGTTCAGTCCGTCAGGCTTGTCATTGATGACGTATGTGTCAGCGCCGAGGGCATCAAATACGCTCTTCGCAACGGAGGAAGCGCTTCCGTTGGAGCAGTCGAGGCCAATCTTCTTACCCTTAAAGGATCTCGTAGCGATGGAGATCAGGTAACCGATATAGCGGTTTCTTCCTGCTGCAAAATCCTGCGTTCTTCCGATATTTTCTCTCTTTGCAAGCGGGATCTCTTCCATCTCTCCGTCTAAGTACTTCTCGATCTCTGTGATCACACTCTCCTCGAGCTTCTCGCCGTTGCCGTTCATGACCTTGATTCCATTGTCATAGTACGGATTGTGGCTGGCGGAGATCATAATCCCACAGTCAAAATCTTCCGTGCGGATCACATGGGACACGCTCGGTGTTGTCGTTACATGTAAAAGATAAGTGTCAGCGCCGGATGCTGTGAGTCCCGCTGCAAGGGAGTACTCAAACATATAGCTGGAGCGTCTCGTGTCTTTTCCGATCACGACTCTGCAGCGGTCTCCCTTGGCCTGTTTTCCATAATACCATCCGAGAAATCTTCCGACTTTATACGCATGTTCCACGGTAAGATCGACGTTTGCCTCGCCGCGGAAGCCGTCGGTACCAAAATATTTTCCCATTCCTCAATTTCCTCCATATCCCGCGAACCTTATAGAGAATCGGACATTTCCATAAAACGATATCCTCATTCTCTATAGAGTCTGCGGTCTTCTGTCTCTTCATAGATTATGCGCATCTGCACCAAATCGTCCACATTGATACGCTGCTGACAGGACTTCGCAGATCCCGTTTTCTCTGATAAAACAGGCTGCCGGAGAACATGTCTTCACCGACAGCCGTATGTCTTTTTATAAGCAGGACCGGTCCTTCATCGCCAAATCCTGATCTTTATCCCAGTCCGATAAGACTCCACTGCTTTCAGGCAGTGAATCCTTCTACCAGGTGATCTCCTTCAGATATCTCGCAACTGCGTCCTTCCACTCCGGGAGACGCTCGAAGCCGTTCTCTGTAAGCTTTTCCTTGCTCATCCGGCTGTTCATCGGGCGTTTTGCCTTCGCTGCCGGATACTCATCGGAATGCACCGGTGTCACCTTGACATCCATGCCGGCTGCGCGGAAGATCTCGCACGCGAACTCATACCAGGAGCAGAGTCCCTCGTTTGTCGCATGGTATCTGCCATATTTGTCGGTCTGGATCATATCCACAAGGAGTCTTGCGAGATCGTAGGTGTAGGTCGGGGACCCGATCTGGTCATCAACGACAGATGCGGCTCCACGCTCCTTTCCGATCCGAAGCATGGTCTTAATGAAGTTCTTGCCGTTTACGCCGAATACCCAGGCAATGCGGACGGTAAAGAATTTCTCCACCAGCTCCTCAACTGCAAGCTCACCTTCGTACTTTGTCTGTCCGTAAACATTTAACGGATGTCTCTCATCATCCGGCTCCCACGGGCGGGTTCCCTGTCCGTCAAACACATAGTCTGTGCTGATGTACATCATCTTGATGCCGAGCTTTTTGCAGACTTCTGCGATATTTCTTGTTCCGCCTGCGTTGACCTTCCGGCACACCTCGATATTGTCCTCCGCCGCGTCAACCGCTGTATAAGCGGCACAGTGGATGACCGCTTCGACATTTGCCTCCGTGATCACACGGTCGCATGCCTCTTTATCGGTAATATCCATCTCTGCAAGATCGACTCCGACCGGAGTCAGACCGCGTTTTTCCATCTCATTTACAACGTCATGACCAAGCTGGCCTTTTACGCCTGTTACTAAAACTCTCATGTTCGCGTTATTCCTTTCACCTGAAAGTGCCTTACTTTAAATCTTTACCAAGGCGATCGCCGTACATATTATCAAAGTAATTGCTGTACTCACCGCTTAAGATGTGCTTCCACCAGTCTTCGTTGTCCAGATACCACTGGATCGTCTGCTGGATACCGGTATCAAAGTTGTATTTCGGCTTCCAGCCAAGCTCTGTCTCAAGCTTTGTCGGGTCGATGGCGTAACGTCTGTCGTGGCCCGGACGGTCTGTTACGAACTTGATCAGGCTCTCCGGCTTATTTAATGCCTTTAAGATCGTCTTGACAACCTCAAGGTTTGTGCGCTCGTTGTGTCCGCCGACGTTATAAACCTCACCGACACGTCCGTTGTGGATAATCAGGTCGATGGCCTCGCAGTGGTCGGAAACGTGGAGCCAGTCACGGACATTCTCGCCTGTTCCGTATACCGGAAGTGCCTCATCAGCAAGAGCACGGCTGATCATCAGCGGGATCAGCTTCTCCGGGAAGTGGTACGGGCCGTAGTTGTTGGAGCAGCGGGAGATCGTCACCGGGAGTCCGTAGGTTCTGTGGTAAGCGAGAACGAAAAGGTCAGCGCTTGCCTTGGAGGAAGAGTACGGGCTGGAGGTGTGGAGCGGTGTCTCCTCTGTGAAGAAGAGATCCGGGCGGTCCAACGGAAGATCTCCGTAGACCTCATCGGTGGAAACCTGATGGTAACGCTTGATTCCGTAGGTGCGGCATGCGTCAAGCAGCGTTGTAGTTCCCATAACATTTGTGCGGACAAAGCTCTCCGGATCTACAACGGAACGGTCAACATGGCTCTCCGCTGCGAAGTTTACAACGATGTCCGGTTTCTCTTTTTCGAAGAGGTCGAATACGAATTTACGGTCTGCGATATCGCCCTTTACGAACTTGTAGTTCGGCTTATTCTCGACCGGCTTTAATGTCTCAAGATTTCCGGCGTATGTTAAGAGATCGAGGTTTACGATCTGGTACTCCGGGTATTTGTTTACCATATGGTGGATGAAGTTGCCGCCGATAAATCCGGCGCCGCCTGTTACGATGATTTTCATGTGTTTATTTCTCCTTCATGAACATGATCCTGACTGCAAAATTTTCATACAGAAATACACTCAGCTCATGTTCCATCCTTTCCTGTATCAGTTCAGAAGCTTTCACTCAAACGCTTTGTGTTTGGGCGTGAGTGCGCTGAAATCCTGCTGTCTCTTTTCGTTTTACTTATCTGCGTGTCCCGGCAGTTTGTCGATATATTTTCCGTCGATAACATCCTTTAAGTACTGGCCATACTGGTTCTTCTTGTAGATCTCGTATGCGGCCATAACCTCTTCTTTGGAGATCCAGCCATTTGTGTAGGCGATCTCTTCCAGGCACGCGATCTTTCTGTGCTGGTGGGTCTCGATGGTCTTGACGAAGTTTGTGGCCTCAACTAAGGACTCGTGGGTACCGGTATCCAGCCATGTGAAGCCCTGACCTAAGAGTGTTACATCAAGCTCACCGTTCTCAAGGTAGATCCGGTTCAGGTCTGTGATCTCAAGCTCGCCTCTTGCGGATGGTTTTAAGTTCTTTGCGTACTCCACAACGCGGTTGTCGTAGAAATAAAGACCGGTTACGCAGTAGTTGGACTTCGGCTTCTCCGGCTTCTCCTCGATAGAGATTGCCTTTCCTGTCTCGTCGAACTCAACGATACCGAAACGCTCCGGATCATCTACATAGTAGCCGAATACGGTTGCACCTTTCTCCTTCTCCGCAGCTGCGCGGAGACGTTTCTTTAAGCCCTGTCCGTGGAAGATATTATCTCCCAAGATCATCGCAACAGAGTCACCATTGATGAATTTTTCACCGATGATGAACGCCTGGGCAAGTCCGTCCGGGCTCGGCTGTACGGCGTAGGATAAGTTCACGCCGAACTGTTTTCCGTCACCTAACAGCGCCTCAAATCTCGGTGTATCGTCCGGTGTGGAGATGATGAGGATATCTCTGATTCCTGCGTTCATCAGCACGGATAACGGATAATAGATCATTGGTTTATCATAAATTGGTAAAAGCTGTTTGGAAGTTACCTTCGTGAGCGGATACAGTCTTGTGCCGCTTCCGCCGGCAAGTATGATTCCTTTCATATGCTCTCCTTTTCTCATCTGTTTTTGGGCACACTACGCCCTATACTGGGGTCATTATAGCATAAATGCCTTTTCTTTTAAAGGTACTTCCTCTTATAATTCTCTTAAAAAACATGAAGATTTTTGTGGATTTTTTATAATTTTCCCCATATTTCACATCATACCTATGATGTTCGCTGTCCGTTTTCCTCTGCAGACATCTGTTTTTCCTCCTGACTCTTTTCTTAACTGCCCCTGCACCTTCTTCGACATTCATTTCCCTTTGCAGTTCTATTCTTAAATATTCTTATAGACTATCCCTTTGTTTAAGAAAATTCGCTGAAATCATACCACAGGACCATACTTAAAAATCGTAACTTTTCCCAATTGCAAATCTTATAAAAATATGTTAGAACGTATATTATATTTTTTTCTGGAGGATGTATCTACATATGAATAATCGTCTTTTCAGCCGGAACGACCTGGTGCGCCTGATCATCCCCCTGATCGTGGATCAGTTTCTACAGGTCGCCGTCGGCCTTTCCGACTCCATCATGGTCGCGCGGGTCGGGGAAGCCGCCGTCTCCGGTGTTTCTCTGGTCGACACGGTCATGCTTCTCATCATCAACATTTTCACTGCTCTTGCCACCGGCGGTGCCGTGATCGCAGGGCAGTATCTCGGGAGAAGGGACCCGAAGACCGGATGTGAAGCAACCGCCCAGCTTTTTAACTTCACATTCCTGTTCTCGATCTTTATTATGATCCTCGGCTACCTCGGGCAGAACGTGATCCTGTACCATGTATTCGGAAAGATCGAGGCGGACGTCATGAAGGACAGCCGTACCTATCTGCTGATCGTCCTGTCTTCCATCCCGATGATCGCCATGTACAATGCGGGAGCCGCGATCTTCCGCGCCATGGGAAATTCCAATGTCGCCATGAAGACCTCACTACTCATGAACTCCATCAATGTATTCGGAAACGCACTTTTAATCTTCGGATTCCACCGCGGTGTCGAGGGGGTTGCGATCCCGACGGTCGTGTCCCGGGGTGTTGCCTGCGTGGTGATTCTTATTTTGTTAAACAACCAGGAACATGAACTTCACATTTTGCACCCATATCCGTTTAAGATCAAGTGGAATGTGCTGAAAAAGATCCTCTATATCGGAATTCCGAACGGCCTGGAGAACAGTATGTTCCAGCTTGGAAAGATCGCCGTTTTAAGTCTCGTCTCCGGTCTCGGAACCGCATCCCTGGCGGCGAACGCGGTCGGCAATAATATCGCGAACTTTGCGATCCTGCCCGGCATGTCCTTCGGCTTTGCTCTCCTCACGGTCTGCGCCCAGTGCGTCGGAGCGGGAGATTTCGAGCAGGTAAAATATTACACAAAGCATATGATGCGCGTTGAGTATCTCTGCCTGATCGCGTCAAACCTCATCGTGATCCTGGCGCTGCCGTTTATCCTGTCGGTCTACAATCTCTCCGACGAGGCCGCTCAGTATGCAAACGATATTATCCTGTATCATGCTGCCTGCGTTGTGACGATCTGGCCGCTGTCCTTCACGCTGCCGAATACGCTGCGCGCCGCGGCGGATGTGAAGGTCACCATGGTCCTCTCCATCATCTCCATGTGGGTGTTCCGGTTCGGTTTCAGCTATCTGCTGGCCATCGAATTCCATATGGGAATCTTCGGTGTCTGGGTTGCCATGACCATCGACTGGCTTGTGCGCGGAATCTTCTTCGTCTGCAGGTACAGGAGCGGGCGGTGGCAGAAGATTATTTTCTCATAAAAGAGAATGTGCCTTTTGTGAAATAGGGAATTTCTTGGAATTCCCCATTTTTTCAAGTCGAGCGTCCATGAGACTTGACGCGTAATTCTGGTCAGCGCAAGCTGACATATTCTTTACAGAATCACTGCGCATCCTCGCGGAGCGTTTCTCTCAGTCGGAGACCTAACTCCCACTGAGACTAATTTGTTATGACTCACCACCTGAAGAGGCGGGAGTCTTCTCGACTGAGGTAAAAAATACCTTCGAAGATCATTTCTGGTCCTCGAAGGTATTTTTTAATTAGTTCTCATTCATCTTCGCAAGCTTCGCCGCCTGATCCGCCGCAATAAGGCTGTCGATCAGCTCCTGAATATCGCCGTCCATGATGGCATCGATCTTATAGAGTGTCAGCTTAATCCTGTGGTCTGTCACACGTCCCTGCGGGAAGTTGTAGGTACGGATCTTCTCGGAGCGGTCGCCGGTACCGATCTGGCTGCGACGCTCTGCCGCTTCCTCATTCTGACGTCTCTCAAGCTCCATATCATATAACTTGGAGCGCAGTAAACGGAACGCTTTTTCCTTATTCTGAAGCTGGGACTTCTCAGTCTGGCTGTAGATCACGATTCCTGTCGGAATATGGGTTAAGCGCACCGCGGAGTCAGTGGTGTTGACACACTGTCCACCATTGCCGGACGCACGCATAACATCAATACGGATATCCTTATCATCGATCACAACGTCGAATTCCTCAGCTTCCGGCATGATGGCAACGGTCGCTGTGGAGGTGTGGATCCTTCCGCCGGACTCTGTCTCCGGGACACGCTGTACACGGTGAACACCGCTCTCATATTTTAATTTGGAGTAAGCGCCGTGTCCGGTGATCATAAACTCGACTTCTTTCATTCCACCGATTCCACTCTCACTGACGTTGATCATCTCTGTCTTCCAGTGCTGGCTCTCCGCATAGTGCACATACATGCGGTATAACTCGGAAGCGAATAACGCTGCCTCGTCTCCGCCCGCGCCGGCACGGATCTCGACGATTACGTTCTTCTCATCGTTCGGATCCTTCGGGAGAAGCAGGATCTTTAACTCCTGTTCCAGCTCCTCAATTCTTTTCTTCGCATCGGCGAGTTCTTCCTTCGCGAGTTCCTTCATCTCCTCGTCGCTCTCCTCGTCGAGAAGTGCAAGGCTGTCCTCCACGTCCTGCTTCGCCTGCTTGTACTGCTTGTACGCGTCAACAATCGGCGCCAGGTCTGCCTGCTCCTTCATCAGTTTGCGGAACTTTCTCTGATCTTCCGCTACCGACGGGTTATTTAATTCCAGCATTAACTCTTCGTAATGCCGAAGCATATCATCCAAACGGTCAAACATCTATAAAACCTCCTCATACGCCTGCGGTCTGCCAGGTTCCGCACACGACGCGGTCCTTTCCTGTCAGATCCTGAATCACTCTTGTATCCTTAAAACCATGGTTATCCAGCAGTTCCTTCACCGCCATTCCCTGGTCATATCCGATTTCAAAATACACATGTCCTCCCGGCGTCAGATGTTTGGCACATTCTTCTGCCAGAATTCTGTAAAAATAAAGTCCGTCCGCAGTCCCGTCAAGAGCTCCCCGCGGTTCATGGTCCCGCACCTCCGGTTCCAGCTCTTCGATAACTGCGCTGGGGATGTAGGGTGGGTTGGAGACGATCACGTTGAATTGTTCTGTCTCCCGGAAGCTGCTGAACATGTCGCTGTGGCGGAATGTTACACCTGTCTGCGACCCCCTGCGGACTTCGGAAACCATACGTTCTTCAGAATTGTCCTGTTTATTCTGATTGTTTGTCAGATTCGTGCAATTCTGTATTTGTTCTGTCCTGCTGCTGACTGCATCGTTGTTTACATCGCTGTTTTCAAGAATCTCTTCTGAATTTCTTTTCGCAACTTTTAACGCCTCTTCCGAGATATCCGCGCCTTCCACACAGGTATATCCGCCAAGCTTCTTTAAACTCACGGCAATACATCCGGATCCAGTGCACATGTCAAGAATCGAAATATTCTTATCTTTCTGCTCATTTAACACAAGCTCCACAAGTGTCTCTGTGTCCTGTCTCGGGATCAGCACATGTTCATTCACGAAAAATGTGAGTCCCATGAACTCCTGCTGTCCTAAGATCTGCTGGAGCGGGATGCGGGACGCGCGTTTTTCCAATGTGTTCTCATACGCTGACAGCTTCTCTTTCAGCCACAGTTCTACACAGTCCAGCGCGTTTTTGCTCTCGAAAGAATTACCAGTCAGCTCTTGAGCAGCCATTTTCTGTGCCGTGCTTCCGACAATGTTCTCCCTTGCGCAAAGAAAATACTGCGCCCTGGAAATTCCGAAGATCTGTTCAAACAGGTACCAGGCGTCAAGATCCGCCTCCACGATCCCCGCATTCTTTAAGATCTTTTTTCCGTAGTTCAGGACATCTGCCCAGATCTTAAATTCACGCACGCTATTTTCCACGCATAGATCATCTCCGGGCCGACCCGTTCCAGCCCCGACAGCCCCCTTCATCTCGTTCATGCCGTTATCTCCTGCGCATTCTTCCCTGTCTGATCTTCTCTCTCAAAATATCCTGCCGGATACTGCTCCGGGAAATTTTCTTCCAGATATTTCTTCCAGTCAAACACGGTCTCTACCGCGACGATCGCTACCTCGATCATCGAGTCATCCGGCTCTTTTGTTGTAAGTCCCTGCATCCACATGCCCGGACGACTGACGATGTCCATGATCTTCGAATTGCTGGTTCCTGCAAGGCGGAGCACCTCATAGGAGACACCCGCGATCACCGGGATCAGGACGATCCGGCTGACGATCCGAAGCCAGATCGTATCTACACGGACCACCATGAAGAACAGGATGCTGATCACCATAACGATCAGAAGAAAGCTCGTTCCGCAGCGCTTATGCTCTTTGGAGCTTTTTCTTACATTCTCCACGTTGAGCACAAGACCATGCTCTAAGCAGTTGATGCATTTATGTTCCGATCCGTGGTACATGAACGTCCGCTTGATGTCCTCCATCCGTGAGATCACCTTAATGTAGGTGATGAAAATCGCAATTCGGATACAGCCTTCAAGAATCGCCATCACAGTCTCAGAGTGGATAAATTTCCGGAAGATTCCCGCGATCAAAAGCGGGAGTACCATAAAGATCGCAATCGCCATAAAGATGGAGAATACCATCACCGCCGACATAACGACATTATCTACTTTTTCACCAAATGTATCGATCAAAAATTTCTCGAACTTTCCCGGCTCCTCGTCCTCCTCATCGTCCTCAAAGAAGCTTGCCGACCATGTCAGGGAACGCATTCCCAGGATCATGGAGTCCGCGAAACTAAAGATTCCTCTCACAAACGGCAGGGAGAAAAACTTTACTTTTTCTGTCATGCTCACATAGGTATCTTTCTTGACAACGATCTCGCCGTCCGGCTTTCTGACAGCCGTGGCGTAATTGTCCTTGTTCTTCATCATGATACCCTCTAATACTGCCTGTCCCCCGATACCGGAATATTTCAAGATTTTACCTCCATATATGTCTCATAGTGTCATACACGAATCGCTCCGCACTTTATGCTCCCGCGATTCTCCACAAACATTCACAATCCGCTCATTTTTCTTACGAAAAATGGCTGCTTGTTCATGTTTGTGCGGGAATCAAAGATAAAAAATCCCCTGCAAGCAAGCTTGCGTTGATTTTTTCTCCTTGATTCCCTGTATGACAAAAAAGGCTGAGTTTTCAGAGTTATCCAAAAGCTCAACCTTTCACTAATCAAACCTTATTTGTCTGTTTTCATACCATACTTACGGTTGAACATCTCGATACGTCCGCGAGCGGAAGCAGCCTTCTGCTGACCAGTATAGAATGAATGGCATTTGGAACAGATTTCTACGTGAATGTCTTTCTTGGTAGAACCAGTTACAAATTCATTACCGCAGTTGCAAACGACCTTGGCCTGATAGTAATTTGGGTGGATTCCCTGTTTCATGATTTTCACCTCTTTAAAATTTTTGGTACATGACTGACAGTCACGTTACGTTAATAAAAAATAATACAGCTTTACAGCCATATGTCCTGTTCCGCCAGAACAGCTTCATAATTATAGCATATCCATATTGATAATGCAAGTGTATTTTCCGCGGTTTTTCATGATTTTTGCAGGTTATCCACAGGATTTTTTATTCCTCATACCTTTGTCCACATATCAACAAATGGATTTCCCCGGGAATGGGTCGTTTTTGCCCAAAAGCAGCAGACCTGCAGAGTCCATGATCCTATTTAGTCACGTTCTTTTTATAGAACTCCTCAAATACATCTGCTGCAAGACAGACGGTTTCCAGACAGCGCACATCGTCCTTCTTATAGACCTTCACCAGCTCTGAGCAATCTGTATTTCCAAGCTTATTGCGGAATGCCTCCACGAGGTCTGCGCATGTATCCTTAAAACCATCGGTCGCATGGGCACGGGTATTTACCGTCAGTCGTCCCAGCGCTGCCATCGCACCGCATAATGCGCCGCAGGAGGAGCCGCATCCCATTCCGCCGCCAAACGCACTGACCAGCTTGAAATCGTCTTCCGTAAGACCGATCCCGTATTCCTCGTCAATACATCTTAAGATCGTCTCCGCACAATTGTAATCCTGTTCCAGATAGTATTTTTTTACGTTATCTCTCAGCATATCCTCTTCCTCCGGTTCTTTTTTCTGACTGAGTCCCAATTCTCTTTTAAAGTATTTTAATGATGAAAAATGATATCGACGTCCAAATTCTCTTTCATGAAGCTTTTTTATTCCTTTTATATGTTCGACATAATCATCAACAAATTTTATCACAGAATCTACTATCTTTCCAATATTATATATAATTTCTTTGTATTCGTCCTGATCAACAACAGTGATATCCTCGTTTATAAATTCTTGATTGGTGACAATTACCACTTTTGTAAAATCCAGCCCAGAATGATACTTCCTCGATCTTTCTGATGTTTGGAAATGATACGCATATTTATGACGTATTTCAGTCCGAAACGGTACACATATAAAGTATCCATGTTGTTTAACAAGAAGACATGAATATGGTCTATCCTCTTTACTTAGAATTTCCTCATACATTTTAGATGGATACCTCTGATGAAATTTTTTGCTTAATTTCTTTATACAAAATTCAATTGATGTATTCATGGTAAGAATCCCCTAAGAAAAATAGACTGGTATAGAAAAGGGAGGATTTCTCCTCCCTCAAAGATTCTTCGCTCGGTCACTTTTTATTTTACCGACGAGTCGGAACCGTCACTCGTCTCATCGCTCGGTCACTTTTTATTTTACCGACGAGTCAGAACCGTCACTCGTCTCATATGCGAAGGAAAGATTAACTCTTTCACTGATAGTATAGTGGATTTCTTATCGAAATACTATTAGCATTTTTTACAAAAAAGAACGTTTGAATTTTACGTGCTGCTGTTCATGCGGTACGCAGACAGTAACGGATTTTCTGCAGTTCTTATTCCCCCCTATCCTTCCAGTTTTCTCCCTCCGGACAATACTCTCCACACCCCCGGCAGGAAGCGGACGAGGAATTTTGCGAGAATGTAAGAGACAATAACTGCGATTGCCGGAAGCAGGAAATAGACGACCAGAGAGATTCCGGCGGCTGTTGTCGTACCTGCAAGACTTCTCGTCACGGCGGCAGTTCCTTTGTTTACGAATCGTACGACGATAAAATGGATCGCATAAAGAAACATGCTCTGGCGCATCCATGGACGGATCTTCGGAAGACGCACTCCGCAGGCAAAGGCCCAGCACGTCATCGGCACAGCCATACGATAAAAGCAGGTCCAGAGGACGGCTGCTTCAGGCGCCATCATCCTCCGGTAACAAAATACAGAGATCACGACTCCCGCCAGACCTTCTGCAAAACAGCGCCTTCTCACATAGTCCGGGATGACACTGGCTGTATTTCCATCTTTGTCCTCTGGAGCAGCTTTCTTTTCTTTCGTTCCATGATCTTCCTTCCACCCGGCTGCTTCTTCCTCCATACTTCTCTCCACCAGCCCGCGCCGATGGACTGCAAAGTATGCAGCAACCGAATAGTAAAGCAGGGCGTCCGTATTCGGATGGCGCATATCCAGATGGAGATGAACCGCAAATACAAGGCCCACGATCCAGAAAAGACCGGTCACCCGATTCTTAACAAGTGCGTAGATCAGCGGTGACACGATGATCAGGAAGATCAGCTGATAAAGATACCAGAAGATCGGCGCATACGCATACTGTGAGACTGCCCGCCAGATCTCCTGCACGGAAAATGGAATGATGTCACGTCCGACCACGGATCGTATGGCGAGAAACCGGGATGCTGCCATATAGCCCAGATAGTAGATGATATTCCAGACTACATAAGGGATCAGGACACTGAATACCCGGCTCTTCCATTTTCCGGTCAGCTTCTCCCAAGAAAAATTCCGGAAAAACAGGTAGGAGGACAGCAGGAAAAAGCCAGGAACGGCGATTTGTCCCAGTCCCACCGACACGAAATTTTCGATCCGGTCCGCAAGACTCCATATCACATCCCGCGCCCCACCGGAAAACAGATCCACATTATAAGAGTGGACCCATATCACAAATATGCTGAATAGAAACATCAGCCATGATATCTGGTCATGAAATCGTTTTTCTCCGCTGCCTGTCACCATACGCACTCCCCGCAGTTTTCTTTTATCTTATCATATAAAATATGACATTTCCAGACAGACTATCAAAGAATCCAAAATCAAGTTGAAGGTCCGTGAGGTTTGACAGATCTCTCATTTCGCATTAATATTTGTGATGTCAGGGGCAAAAGGTCCGAAGCCCGACACAAGCCTGCTTGCAGGAGGATTTTACCCCTGATCCCCGCCCAAACATGTGCAAGCAGCCATTTTTCAAGCTTCAACACACCGTATCGGTGTGGGAAGTCTTAGTAAATAAATAGCGCACCTAACTCATCACTGAAGTAACGAGAATGCGGTGCGCGTTTTTCAAAACTATCCTTTTGAAAGAAGGTCCTTATATGTACATTTTTCTCCAGTCCATCCTGCGCATGACCGCATGGCCGATGACACCCCCGGTGCCTTATTCTGCCTTTCACATTCTGCTGACCGTCTTTGGGGCAGGATTTGCGGTCTTTTTTGCGCGGTTGTTCGGCAAAAAAATACGGTCCATGGCATCGCCTGAACCGTATTTCCGCCATATTTTCTTTTCCTGTGGAGTACTTCTCGCACTCATGGAACTCTATAAGCAGGCATTTTTATATGTCATCGAATTTCATGGGCATTTCGACTGGTGGTATTTTCCATTCCAGCTCTGCAGCATTCCCATGTACATCTGTCTTGCTGCACCGCTCCTTCACTCCGAAAAAACACTTCGCCGCGCCGCTACCTTCCTTCAGGATTTCGGGCTGCTGGGTGGAATCATGGCTCTGGCTGTGCCGCCAGGACTCATGCATCCGTACTGGACGATGACGCTCCATGGCTTCCTGTGGCATTTTATTCTGCTCTTCCTTGGACTTTTATCCTGTATGTCAGGCATCGCCGGACATGAACGGCGGGATTATATGAATATTCTTCCGTTCTTTTTCCTATGCTGTGTAATCGCCTGCGTGATCAACATCGCCGTAGGTCCCACCGCTGACGCTGACATGTTCTACATATCCCCATTTCATCCGTCCTCGCAGCCGGTTTTCCACGAGATCGCGTGTACGGCTGGTATCTTCTGGGGAAATCTGCTGTATGTC
>ERZ809074.1893-NODE-1893-length-25221-cov-6.979973_pt1 | contig 25221 bp, 31 predicted proteins | sample MGYA00520795_ERZ809074 | MGnify/ENA primary metagenome ERZ809074 (study PRJEB31570, sample SAMEA3212989) | Homo sapiens | biome: human-gut; feature: human gut; material: fecal | place: Sweden | collected 2011 ...
CAGAGAATCTTACAGGTGTCGTGAAAGAGGATCATGAGAGAGTGAAGACAGTAACGGACATTCTGGAAGAAGTGAAGCAGAAAATGTGTGATGATTATTGTATATATACCAAAATGATTCCAAATTTTAATCAGGAATGTAAAGATGTATGTGATAGATGCCCACTGAACAAATTATAAGGAGTGATACATAAATGGGATATCAAGATTGTCCATGCGTAAACTGTGATCATAAAGCAGATGGAGAGAAGAGAGTTGCATGTAGAAAGAAATGCACTGAATTTACTGCATGGAAGTTAAGTATGCAGGCGATCAGACAGAAAAAGAAAGAAGATAAAGACAAATACTATTCGACGACCAAAGGAAAGCTTTACAAAAGAAACCTGATGAAGCAAAAAGGTGGAAGAAAGATATGGTAGATCCATGCAAAGCCTGTGCAGAGATAATCTGCATGGGCATTTGTGCCGATCGGGTAAACTATAACGAATACTTAGACGGAATTAGGCAGCAGTTAATTGATTTATGTGAGAGGACAAGAAATGACAGAGAAAGAAAAGAACGAGAAGAAAAAAGAGTACCTGAATCGATATAAAAATGCGGTTAGAAAGTATGAGTCTCTCCAAGAACAGGAACAACAGCTACGGCTAGAGATGGATGGACCACGAGCAATCGAGTATTCAGACATGCCAAAGGCTCACAATCAGTCGGATCTATCCAATTACATTGTTCGACTTGATAAAATCTTAAGCAAGATCATAAACAAGAAGAGAGATATGCAAGAAATCAGATTGGAGATCGAAGGTAGGATTGCAGATGTAAACGATGGTGTTCAAAGCAGAGTATTATATCTGAGATATATTCGATTTATGAAGTGGGAGGATATTTGTATAGAAGTTGGATATGGGTGGAAACAGATTCATAGAATCCACTCAAAAGCATTGGCTAACTTTCAGATTTCGCAAGATGACATAGAATGACACACTAAAAATATGGTATAGTTATTCTAGAACGAATAGATAATAATCAATTTGTTCCCCCGTATAATTTTTTTGAGCATCGTAGAGATACGATGTTCTTTTTTTGCTATAAATATAGAATTAAATTTATTTAACCTTTTATTATAACATTATTTAATATCAAAAAAACATTTAAATTTGTAGAGAAAATATAGAATGTAGCAGAGAAATATGATATTATTGGGTTAAATAGAGGAGGACTAATATGGGTGAACAGCAGGGGCGAAACGTTGATGAGGAATTGTTGAATGTAGACGACGAGGAAAAATTAAGAAGAAATTTCAAGTCGGTATACTATATGATGAATGCAAAACCAGATAGCAAGACAAAAATTTTTACTAGCGATGTTTGCATAGAATTGGGAGACATTGAAGAATTAAATGAGTTGATTACTGAGAAATTTAAATCACATTACAATGATGCAGGGTTTATGATTAACGTTGATGTTTCTCTCGAAAATAAAAAATCTATGCATTTTCAAAGTTGGCAAATGTTTGAACAACAAAAATGGGTGCAAAATCATGCCATTGATAATATTTTAATAAAATGGGAATTTAATGCGGAGCTACCAGGCTATTGTGTACCGCAAAAGCATACGTTAATAGTAAAAATGAGTGATGGTATAAAGCCTGAGGATTTATTTAAGATTATGTTTTCTGGTGGTTTCGATGAGATTCAAGAGATTGACAAAGATGCATATCCAGTAGTGGCAAGTGTGGATTTTATTGATTCAATTCTAGGTGATGAACTGCTAGAAATAGTAGCAAGTTGGGTTAAAGGATTGCGCACAAATAATGAATCAAGTGCGTTTATTAACATACTGAAAAAAAATAAAAGAAAAGTAGCCATGTGTATCGAGTATTTTTTGACGTTGGCTTTAGCATTATGTTGCGTAAGGATTGGGACATCCTATATTGAGAAATTATCAATTGATTACATGGGGCAAATTGGCAAAGGAGCTTTTGTTAATTTAATATATTTAGTGTTTATAATGGCTCTTGTATTTATATTAGCTAAAAATATATTTTCAACTGTAGCACAATCAATATTTGAAACACTAAGAGATGTTTCTGCGATGCATACATTTAGCATAACTAAGGGCGATAAAAAGAAACGAGATGAAGATTTAAAAAAATATAAAAGAGTAAAAAATAATGTTATTTATAAAACAATAGGGGCCGTAATATTTAACATTATTTGTGCATTGATTACTAATGCAATTACAAAGGTGGTGTTATGATGAAAAAGATGTTGCTAAAGATAATTAGACTGATAAAAAGATACATAAAATTAATAAATTCAGAATTTGAAAAAGATAGAATAACAGATTACGTAGATGATTTTAAGTTCTATCGAAATAAAAGATATTTTTAATACCGCGCAAAATGGTTATGAGAGTGAACTCGGGTGATCTTCGGACACCCGGGTCTTTTTATGCCTAAATTTAAGGACCTCTAGCTCAGCAGGTCAGAGCAGTCGGCTCATAACCGATCAGTCCGGGGTTCGAGTCCCTGGAGGTCCATTTAAGAGAAAGGAGTGAGCCTGATGGCATTAACAGACAAACAAAAACGATTTTGCGATGAATATCTGATAGACCTAAATGCCACTCAGGCAGCGATTAGGGCAGGATATTCAAAAAAAACAGCAAGACAAACAGCAACAGAAAACCTGTCAAAACCTTACATTCAAAAATATATAAAAGAACGAATGGATGAAAAAGAAAATGAATTGATTGCTGATCAAGACGAAGTTCTTAGATATCTCACGGCTACAATGCGTAGAGAGAAAAAAGAATGTATTGTAGTAACAATAAAAGAAAAAAAATCAGTATATGTTCCAGACAAAAAAGGAACAATGAGAAAGCAAACAGTCGAAAAGGAAGTACCTAAAATTATTGAAATACCTGCCAAATTATCAGACGCAAATAAAGCAGCAGAACTTCTTGGCAAGCGATATGCACTTTTTACAGATAAAGTCGAAACAGATGTTGATATGAATCTGAACATTACAATCGACTATGGTGAGGATGATACTGGATGAACATAAAAGTACAGGCGAATCCTTGTTTTAAAGAAGTTGATCGTAGTAAAAAACGATACATCGTCATGAAGGGTTCTGCTGGATCTGGAAAGAGTATGGATACAGCACAGCACTATATCCTAAGGCTTATGAATGATTCTGGGCGAAACCTTTTATGTGTCCGAAAAGCAGATGTAACGAATAGAGATAGCACTTTTGCAGAATTGCAGGGTGCTATTTTTCGTATGTTCGGAGAAAACTATAAGAAGTATTGGTACATCAATACTTCAAATATGCTCCTGGAGTGTAAGAACAATCATAACCAGATCATTTTTCGTGGAGTAAATGACGAGAAGCAACGTGAGAAGCTTAAATCAATTACCTTCAAGCGCGGGAAGCTTACCGATGTTTGGATAGAAGAAGCTACAGAGATTACACAGTCAGATTTTGAAATTATCGATGACCGACTTCGAGGTATATTGCCGAAGGGATTATTCTACCAGATCAGGTTAACATTTAATCCGGTGTCATCACATCACTGGATTAAGAAAGTGTTCTTTGATCGTGTTGATCCGGATGTACTGACGCATCAGTCAACCTACGAGAACAACCGTTTCATTGATGAAGCGTATCACAGACGTATGCTAAGACGTAAAGAGGTAGACCCAGAAGGATACAGAGTTTATGGTCTTGGAGAGTGGGGAGAAGTTGCAGGTTTGATCCTTAAAAATTATGTCATAGAAGAATTTGATCGTACACCAGAACGCTTTGATTACATGGTAAATGCACAGGACTTTGGATTTAACCATGCAAACTGTATTGGGGAGGTTGGGTTCAAAGATGGCGATCTGTACTTATGCCAGGAACTCTATGTCTACGAAATGGACACAGAAGAAATTATCAAAAAGGCAGCAGGGAGATTCAACAAGAAACTTCGTATGTGGTGTGACTCTGCGGAACCAGATCGTATCAAGATGTGGAAGAAAGCAGGATATAGGGCAAGAGGAGTAAAAAAAGAGCCAAACAGTGTCAGTGCTCAGATTGATTATTTGAAACAACATAGGATACATATCTATCCAACGTGTGTAAATACAATTAAAGAAATACAGCAATGGAAGTGGAAGAAAGATGAGAGAACCAATACTTATCTAGATGAGCCAGTTCCATTTTTTGATGATGCAATGGCCATGTTACGTTATTCAATCGAAGAAGAACGAAAGCAGAAACCACGACTAAACACAAACGTGAAGGGAGGATTATGATGCGTAAAGAAATTTATAGAATATCGCCAGACGAAGAACTAACAGATGCGAAGTTGAGTCGGTTTATCGCAAGGCATGCTGCAGAAAGCACGTTTCGGTATAAACAATTACAAGATGCATACGAAACAGATTTCCCAATCTTTCACGAAAATCCAAAACCAGAGTGGAAACCCGATAATCGTATTGCTGTAAACTTTGCAAAATACATTGTAGACACAATGAACGGGTATTTCATTGGAAATCCGATCAAAATCACAGTAGATGGTGGAGAGGAAACGATTGAAAAATACATAGAATTCCTCGATCAATATAATGATCAGGATGACAACAATGCAGAATTGTCTAAGATTTGCTCTATTTATGGAAAAGGGTACGAAATGTATTATAACGATGAAGAAGGAAACGTCGGAATTATATATTTAGATCCAACAGAAGCGTTTATGATCTATGATGATTCGGTACTTAAACGTGAACGCTATTTTGTTCGGCTATATAGGGATGAGGATAATGTCTTGCATGGAAGTGTATCGGACCAAGAAAAAGTTCGATGGTTTACTATAAAAGGAAAGATTGTTTGGAATGAACAAGAACAATTACATTACTTTAATGGGGTTCCAGCTACGGAATATCGTGAAAATAAAGAATGCCAAGGAATATTCGAACCAGTGATGTCCATAATCAATGCATTCAACAAAGCAATCAGTGAAAAAGCCAATGATGTAGATTATTTTGCAGATGCATATTTGAAAATTATAGGGACTTTGTTAGATGAGGATGAATTGAAACATATTAGATCAGACCGTGTGATCAACTTTGATGGAGATGGCGAAAGTGTAATCGTTGATTTCTTACAGAAACCAAATGGAGACACGACGCAGGAAAACTTACTTGATCGATTACAAAATCTGATATTTTTAATTGCCATGGTAGCCAATATTTCAGATGAAAATTTTGGAACAAGTTCGGGCATTGCAATGGCATATAAATTGCAGGGAATGAGTAACCTTAGGAAAACCAAAGAACGAAAGTTTACCTCTGGAATGAATCGAAGATATAAGCTGATCTTTAGCAATCCTGGAAATGCTATGAAAAAAGATGATTGGGTGAAGTTACATTACAAGTTCACACCAAATGTTCCAGCAAACCTATTAGAAGAAAGTCAGATCGCACAAAATCTTTCTGGCGTTGTATCACAAGAAACACAGCTTGGGGTCTTAAGTGTTGTAGATAATCCGAAAGCAGAGATCGAACGCATCGATAAAGAGGAAGAGAAGCCAAAAGATGTAGTAATGCAGCAGATGTTTGGAGATAAGACAAATGAGTAGTAAGAACTACTGGAGAGAGCGTGAAGAACGCCAGAGAAAGCAAAATATCAAAAATGAAGCAGAATATCAGAAAAAACTGGATGATATCTATGCTAATATGCTTGATAACATAGAAAAAGAGATCAACGGATTCTATGTGAAGTATGCTAAAGCAGAGGGAATCACGATGGCAGAAGCCAAAAAGCGGATCGCCAAGATTGATATTGAAGCATATGCCAAGAAAGCGAAACGTTATGTTGAGAATAAGGACCTCTCGAAGAAAGCCAATGATGAGATGCGATATTATAATGCAGCAATGAAGATCAATCGATTAGAATTGTTAAAAGCCAACATAGGAATGCATTTGGTAGGTGGCTATGATGAGATAGAGAAGATGTTTGGAGATGTGTTCACACAGCGAACTGAGGAAGAAATGCGGAAACAAGCAGGTATACTAGGAAAGACGATTAATGATAATGCGAAAAAGGCAAGAGTGATCGTTGACGCATCTTACAAAAACGCAACGTGGTCCGAACGTATCTGGGCGCACCAGTCAATGCTGAAATCAGAAATCGACAAGCTTCTTCAGGAAGGGTTAATCCAAGGGAAACACCCAAGCGTACTTGCGAGACATTTAGAAAAACGATTTGGAGTCAGCAAGAGTAACGCAATGAGACTGATGGTTACAGAACTTGCAAGAGTTCAGACAGAAGCCCAGAAGCAGTCGTACATAGAGAATGGTTTTGATTATTATCAATACGTAGCATGCCAGAAGTTAGATGCTTGTAGTGAATGTAAGAGACTAGATGAGAAAGTGTTCAAAGTAATTGATATGATGCCAGGAGAAAATGCTCCTCCGATGCATCCTTATTGTCATTGCAGCACGGCAGCACATATGGATGATAATGATTATGAGAAGTGGTTGGATACATATTCAGAGCATGGATTAGATTTTGATACGTGGAAAAATTCTGCAGAACAAGAAGAAAGCAAGAAAAAATATATGTATAATGATACAATAGTAAAAGAAGATTTAATTAACTCGTCCGAGTATAGAAGAAAATTCAATAATGTATCAGATCAAACAAAGATAAATAGAACCGCGTGGAAACTTTCTAAAGAGATAATTAAACATAGATCAGGCACAAAATATGAGGATTTAGCATTTATTGATAGTAAAACTGGTAAATATACAATAAATAAAAATTACAATGTAGAAAGTCAAGCAAAAATGAATAAGCCTATGAAAAAAATGCTAAACAAATCTGCTAAAAATGAGATTATTGCTATCCATAATCATCCTGGAAGTAATGTTCCTAGTACAGCGGATTTAATAGTATGTAAGAATAGGGGCTATAAATTTGGATTAGTTGTTTGTCACAATGGGAAAATATACAAATATTCGGTTGATAAAGATAAATTTAATCTGCCAATAGTAGCAGCAGCTCTTGACTGGATGGAAGCCAAAGGATATACTGAAAAAGTAAAGAAAAATTTTATGGATGCAGGAGTAAAAATGGAGGTGTTTTGATGGAGAAGGAAAAAGAATATGAAAGAATATGCAAGAAACTTGGATTCATTCCATCAGAGTTTAAAGCTCCGGATTTTGAAACCGAAGATGATTCATGGGAGAGTCCGTTTAAAAAATTGACCGCTGATGAAATCGAGTTTTTATTTGACAATGGATATTTTAATAATTAGCAATACCACTGATTGAAATGATTGGTGGTATTTTTATGCAAAAAATTAGGAAGTGATATATTGATTGAAGTAAAAGTACGTGATCATGAAATCACAGCGACAGGACATGCAAATTATACAGAGTACGGCAAAGACATTGTATGTGCATCGGTGTCGATGCTATTGCAAAATTTGATCAAGTCAATTCATGATCTAACCGATGACAAAATAGAATACGATTTAAAAGCTGGACAGGCTTTTATCAAATACAGGAATTTATCAGAGAAATCGAAAACTTTGATAGATTCTTTTTTTATTGGCATTTGTAGTATTGCAGATGCTTATCCGGATTATGTCCGAATCGTGTAACTATCGTGACCGAGATGTCGTTAAACTAAGTTTTTATTAGCAATGATCTGGAAGAAAAGACAGATTGGGGCGAAAGGAGTAAATATGGAGAAACATAAGTTATTTTTACAGCTGTTCACAGAAGGAGACGGCGGTGGGACCGATGGCGGGAATGGCGATGGATCCGGAACAGATGGTGGAAATAATGAACCAATGTCATTCGATGATTTCTTAAATGAGGGAGAAAATCAGGCAGAGTTTGATCGAAGACTTAACAAAGCAGTCAATACAGCAGTGACTAAAGCCAAAGAAAAATGGGAAGCACTGACCGATGATAAGCTGACAGAAGCAGAAAAACTCGCAAAAATGACAAAAGAAGAGAAAGCGGAATATCGTGCAAAAAAGGCAGAAAAAGAACTGGAAGAACTGAAAAGGATGAATGCCAGAACTGAACTTGCAAAGACTGCACGAAAGATGTTGGCAGATGACAACATTAATATTTCAGATGAACTTCTCAGCAATTTGGTAGCAGACGATGCGGACGGAACTAAGACAGCAGTTGAATCATTTGCAAAAATGTACAAAGAAGCTGTGCAGGCAGCAGTTAAAGAAGCGATCAAAGGAAAACCACCAAAAGCAGGAACAGGCGGTGGAAACACGATCACAAAAGAACAGATTATGGATATTAAAGATCCGATTGAACGTCAGAAGATGATCCGAGAAAATATCAATCTGTTCCAGTAAAGAAAGGAGAAGAAATGGGAAAATATAAATTAGACCTGCAGTTATTTGCAGCACCAGATGGAATGACTGGACAGGGAAACTTAGAAGTAAAGGCAAGGGAAATTGACTTTGTAACATCTTTCGGAAAGAATATTCAGGCATTATTAGATGTACTTGGTATCGCAAGGATGATCAGAAAAGAGAATGGAAGTGCCTTAAAAACAAAAGAAGTAGCAGGAGAACTGAAATCAGGAGATATTGGAGAGGGAGAAGAAATCCCATATTCTCAGTACAAAGTAACAGAAAAGGTATTCGATACGATTAAGATTGAAAAGTATCGAAAAGGCGTATCCTTGGAAGCAATTGCAGAAAAAGGATATGATGTTGCTGTCAATGATACAGACGAAGAATTTAAATCAGATCTTCAAAATAAGGTTAGTGATAAATTCTACAAGCAGTTAAAAGCTGGATCATTAACAGGATCAGAAACGACATGGCAGATGGCGATTGCAATGTCTATCGGAAAAGTTAAGGACAAATTCAAGAAGATGAAAAGAACCGCAACGGGTGTGGCTGTATGGGTTAATACACTTGATGTGTACAAATACCTAGGTGCAGCAGATATTACACTGCAGACAGCATTTGGATTTGAATACATGAAGAATTTCTTAGGTGCTGATGTAGTATTTATCAGCTCTGAGATTCCAGAAGGTGTTGTAATTGCAACTCCATTAAACAACATCGTAGCTTATTACGTCGATCCAGGAGACAGTGAATTTGTAAAAGCTGGATTATCTTACACAACAGATCCAACAACAGGATTCATCGGATTCCATGCACAGGGAACATACGAAAGAGCGATTTCAGATATGTTCGCAATCATGGGCTTACGCCTTTTCTGCGAATATCTAGATGCAATCGCATATACAAGCGTTGGAAGCCGAGATACACAGACTCTTGGAGAGTTACATCTTACAGCAGTAGAAGGTACAAATGCTGGTGATACAGCGATCACAATGGATGAACAGCTTATGTCAATGAAAAATGCATTTAAATATAAAGTTAATGCATCTTCTGCAACGGCTGTAACCTATGGAATGGATGTAAAGAACTGGTCTAAATGGGATGGAGAATCAGAAATCACAGCAGCAAAAGGCAGTCATGTGACAATTGTTGAGTGCGATCGTAACTATAAAACAGTAAGATCAGGGGATGTAGTGTCCGCTGCGAAAGAATAGTGAGGTTTTGATATGGCTTATGAAGTAGTAAAAGCATTTCATGATCTGCAGGATTATAAAGATGTTAAAGGCGGCAAAGTGTATCATCACTATGATGTTGGGGACACATATCCAAGACAGGGATTAGACCCAGCTCCCGATGAAACAAGAATCGAGGAACTTCTTAGCAGCGGAAACGCTCAGGGAGTTCCTTTAATTGCAGAAGTAAAGGAGAAAGCGAATGCTAGAAAAGCTTAAGACAATGCTTGGCTTCGAAGATTCTACACAGGATAAAAAACTGATGCTGATCTTAGATTCTGTAGAATCAAGGCTTCGATTGCTTCTTGGTGGTACAGATCCACCAGATGAGATGGAACACATCATTATCGAAGTAGCGATCATTCGTTTTAATCGTATCGGATCCGAAGGATTGGTAAGTCACAATGTGGAAGGAGAAACACAGTCGTATGCATCGGCAAATGATTTTGCTCCGTTCATGGATGAAATCGAAGCATATTTACAGATGCAAAAGGATGCAAAACGAGGAAAGTTGAGGTTTCTATGAGATATGACACAACGATTTACTTTCAAAAGTTGACACAAGGAGAATATGATCAGGAAACAGGTGATTACAAAGATGATTCTGTAAGTGAAGATCAAAAACAAGCATCGGTTATGGATACAACAACACAGATGATGCAGGTTATTTATGGAATGATCAAACAGGGAAGTTTAACGATTCAATTACAGAACCATTATGATTGTCCGTTTGATCAGATCCGAATTGGAAATAAGATCTATAAAGTGGATTATTCAAGGAAGCTTCGAACCAAACAGACTTTTATTGTGTCGGAGGTGCAATGATGAGTGGAATTAAGGTGAATGGATTAGATCAGCTTAATGCAAAATTAAGAAAGAACATGGATCTTAATGCAGTAAAGACAATAGTCAAAAAGAATGGAGCGGATCTCCAGAAAAAAGCGCAACATTATGTACCGGTAGATACTGGAACATTAAAAAGAAGCATTGGCCTCAATATCAAAGATGGCGGCTTAACTGCGGTTGTAGCACCAACGACAGATTATGCAGAATATGTTGAATATGGAACACGTTTCATGGAATCACAACCGTATATGCGTCCGGCGCTAGGTGAGCAGAAGCAGATTTTTAAAAAGGATTTAGAAAAGATAACGAGGTGATTATGGATCCACAGCAGGAATTATTTACTGTGCTGCTGTTAAAATTGAAAGAAAAATATCAGGATACGGGAATCGGTGTACATGATACATTCTTACCACCAGATGGAACCCCGTATCCTTTTGTTTATCTTGCAGACAGCACACAGGATGATCAAGCAAACAAAACAACAGTCTTTGGAGCGGTCAGCCAGGTAATTCATGTCTGGCATAACAACCCAAAGCAGAGAGGAACATTATCAAAGATATTGTTAGAAATCAAAGATATCTGCTACAAAATCGGAGAAACAAAGAACTTTGGTTGGAATCTTGTAAGAGTGAACCAAAGAATCCTCTCGGATACAACGACAAAAGAACCCCTTATGCATGGGGTTTTAGAATTAGAATTTACATTTAATTAGGAGGTAGCAATGTTAAATTTACAGCTTTTTGGAAATGAAGCGGTACAGGGTAAGAAGATTGTTTATCTGTATCGAATTTTATCTGAATCAGCAACGCAGAGTGGTATAGCATTGGCATTCACAACAGAGAATGGCCGTACTAAGTCGAAAGATGCTGATTCTACAGCAACAAAGGATGGTTCTATCAGAACACCAGGTGCAGCAGAAGTGGAGATCACAGCAACATCAATCTTAAAGAAAGATGACGAAATGATAAAAAAACTAGAAAAGGCTTTAGATGATGATGCATTGATCGAAATTTGGGAAGCTAATCTGGCAGAACCAGCGGTTGCAGGAAATAACAAATTCAAAGGAAAGTATTTTCAGGGGTATTTAACAGAGATTGAATATACAGCCAATGCAGATGAGTTTGTAGAGGTCTCTCTGACATTTGGCATTAATGGAACAGGTGCAGACGGAGACGTAACTGTAACAACGCAACAGCAGGAACAGGCATACGCATTCGTAGACACACCAAAAACAGGAGCTTAGGAGGATATAACACATGTACGAATTACAGATCAATGGAACAACATACGAATTTAACTTTGGAATGGGATTCATGAGAGAAATCAATAAAACAATCGCCGTTCCAGTAGAAAATATTAAAGGGAAAACAAAAGATATCGGACTTCAGTATAAAGTTGCAGAAATGCTTGATGGAGATCTTGATGCATTAGAAGATGTCTTACTGGTAGCAAACAAAGGATTTTTACCACGGCTTGAAAGAACAGAACTGGATAAGCACATCGAAGATGAAAATACAGATATCGATGAATTATTTGATACGGTACTGGGTTTCTTAGAGAGTGCAAATGCTACGAAGAAAACGACACGAGAACTCAAGGAAGAAGTGGAGAAGCAGAAGAAGAAACAACAGGAAGAATAAAAGATTTTGAAGAAATATACCGGGAGCTGGCAATTGACTGCTTTCGGTATTTTGGCTTTACATCATTTGACCAAGTGGATCAATTGACGATTGCACAATATGAGATCATGGCTGAAGCGGCAAGATTAAAAGAAGTAGACAAAGATTATCGAAATCATTTGCAAGCATTCCTTAATTTTGCTGTACGTGCAAAAAAGAAAGCCGGAAAGAATAAGCAGAAACCAGTTTATCCAACATTTAAGAAATTTTATGACTATGAAGATGCGATCGAACAGGCAAAACAAAAGAATAAACCAGATCGATTTGAAAAGATGAAGAGATTGTTAAGAAGGAGGGAGAGCTGATGGCAGAATCATATAGTATTGAAGCAATATTAACAGCAAGAGATGCTGGATTTGAAGCCGGAATGAAAGCAGCTCAAAAATCCACACTATCTTTAGGAAAAGTTCTTAAAAGCGGAATTGGTTTTGGAGCTATGATGGCAATCGGAAATAAAGCTGTATCCGTAGTTACTTCTGGGCTTTCAGAGATTACCAGTGGCTTGAATAAATCAAGCGCTGCGTGGAAAACTTTCGAAGGCAATATGAGCATGAATGGTCATGCAAAAAAAGAAATAGCAAGTACAAAAAAAGAACTTCAGGAATTTGCAGAGCAGACAATTTATAGTTCTTCCGACATGGCATCTACATATGCACAGTTAGATGCAGTTGGAACCAAAAGTACAACAAAACTTGTGAAAGGTTTTGGAGGTTTAGCCGCAGCGGCAGAAAATCCACAGCAAGCAATGAAAACTTTATCTCAGCAAGCAACTCAGATGGCCGCCAAGCCTAAAATACAATGGGAAGATTTCAAATTGATGGTTGAACAGACACCTGCAGGTATTGCGGCTGTTGCAAAAACGATGGGAAGATCTACACAGCAGTTAATTAAAGATGTTCAGGATGGAAAAGTAAAAACCGAAGACTTCTTTGCAGCGATTGCTAAGACAGGAACGAATAAACAGTTCACGAAACTTGCAACAGAATATAAAACTGTTGGGCAGGCAATGGATGGTTTAACAGAAACGGCGGCAAATAAACTGCAGCCTGCATTTGATAAAGTATCCAGCATTGCGATTAAAGGAGTAAGTGATGTAACGAATCTTTTAGATAATGTTGATGGAAATAAAATAGCAAGTAAGATTGGTAGTTTCACAACAAAGGCAGGAAAATATTGGTCTGTTTTCAAGACAGATGCAAAAGAAGTAGGACGAGCGTTTGGATCAGCTGTAAATGCTGTAGGAAAAAGTCTTGGACAGTTAAATGGATCATTTGGTTCTGCAAAATCTGTATCTGGATTCAAAAGCATACTTGGTGGGATTACTGGAGGTCTAAAAAGTTTTGCTGGATTTTGCGAAGATCATTCAGACGCAATTGCATCACTGATAACACAACTACCAAAATTATTGGTAGCTTACAAAGGTTTTAAAATCGTAAAATCAGTTGCACCAGCGCTACAAACGTTTGGATCAGCAATTACTAAATTAGCAGGAAAAGGGATTGCCACAATTGCAGGGAAATTATTTGGTATTGCAGTTGGAGAAAAAGCAGTTGGATCTGCAAGTATGGAAAGTTCCAGACAAACAATGCAGGCAGCAAAATCATTTATGATGCTTGGAGTTGGAGTACTGACAATAGCTGCAGGTTTTGGAATCATGGCAGGAGCAGCTATTGCACTTGCTAATTCTGGCGGAGTGGCGATTGGAGTTATGACTGGTATGGTCGGGGCTTTAGCACTGATCAGACTTGGAATGACAACAATGTTAAAAAGTGTATCGGTTGCACCGGCACAACTATCTGCTACATCAGTAGCATTTTTAGCAATGGGCGCAGCGGTTGTATTAGTCGCAGCAGGTTTAGCAATTATGGCAGCTGCAAGTATCGCACTTGCAAATGCAGGTACACCGGCGATCGCATGCATGGCTGGAATGGTTGTAGCCGTTGGAGCATTAATAGCAATCGCTGGAGCCGTTGGACCAGCAATGACAGCAGGAGCAGTTGGGTTTATCGCATTTGGAGCAGCAATTGTACTTGTAGGTGCAGGGGCATTATTAGCTGCAGCATCGTTAGCAGTTGTTGCAGGAGTTCTTCCAACGGTTGTTCAATATGGAATATCTGGAGCAACAGCAATTACAGCACTTGGAGCGGCTATGATTGTATTTGGAGCTGGATCATTAGTAGCAGGAGCCGGATGTATTGTACTCGGAGCAGGACTTTTAATTGTAGGAGCAGGTGCGATAGTGGCAGGAGCAGGACTTCTGGTATTAGGAACAGCTCTTACTGTAACAAGTGGCGGATTTACGTCATTTGGAAACGTTATTAAAACAGTTGTGGATGCAATCAGTGGCGGACTTACAAGCGTGCTTGGTGGAATCGCTAAAGTGATCAAGTCCGTTGGAGATTCTGCTAAGAATGCAGGAACAGGATTTAAGAGTACAGCTGAAGGAATCAAGATGATTTCTGGATTATCAATCGGATCGATTGCAAAGAGTCTTGGTGCAGTAGCAATTGGTATTGGGAAGATTTCTGGTAAAGGACCAGGAATCCAACAGACTGCAAATGGAATGAAAACCTTATCTGCTGCATCAGTATCTGTAAATGCAAGTTTTGGGTCTATGGGATCTAAAGCAACATCAGCTTTATCGAGTATAAATAAATCCATGACTAGTACAGCCAATAAAGCAAAGTCTGCTGGAAAACAAACTGGAAATGGGTATGTATCCTCGTTAAGAAGTGGGTTAAATAAAGGACCAGGTATTGCTTCAAAAGCTGTATCAAGCACAAATTCAAGATTACGATCAGGAAGATCAGGTGCACATAGTGCAGGTGCTTATATCAGTCAGGGGTTTGCTTCTGGAATGAGTTCATGTTTAGGACAAATCGAAGCTGCAGCATCCAGAATGGTATCCGCAGCAGAAAAGGCGATCAGGGCTAAGGCACAGATTCATTCGCCATCCAGAATGACTAAAAAAGATGGACGTTACATAGCAGCAGGTCTTGCGATTGGTATCAAAAATGGCATCAGCAGTGTGAAATCCGCAAGTAAAGCTTTAGCAAAAACAGCGATCGATACGATGAAGAAAGCAACAAAATCCAGGAAATATGAAGATGCGGCAAGTAATGCTGTAAGTAAATATAAGGATTCTATGAACAGCAAAGTATCCTCTGTTACGAAGTCGTTAAATAAAAAGATTAATGCTGGTGTAAAAAAACTGCAAAAGAAAAATCCAAAATTAAAAAAAGCGTACACGCAAGTTGGAAAAATTCTAAAATCAGACATGAGCAAAACGATAAAATCACAAGGGAAGAAAGCTATTAACGCAGCAGACAAGGCGTTGACAGCTCTTGGAAAGAAGTATCAAGAGAAATACAATGCGATCATTTCAGACAGGGATAATTATAAGAGCAAATTAGCGGATTATGGAGATTTGTTTAGTTCTGATAATTACGGATATATTTCGTTAGTAAACTTTAAAACTCAAAAAAGTCAAGTAGAACAACTTGCAAAGAATATGGAAAAACTCAAAAAAGTTCTCCCATATGATCTGATGCGTGATATTCAGAATTTGGATACCGCACAAGGACTAAAGTATACGACGGAATTATTAAAAAAGAGTGATTCTTGGTTAAAACAGTATGGAAAAGACTATACAGCGTTTATGACCAGTGCGGACAAGAACGCAAAATCATATTATCAACCATATATTAAGCAGCTTGACAAAGATTATAACAGTGCAGTTACAGCAGAGCTTAGTAAGTTAAAAAAACAGATGAATACAATTGCACAGGATGCAACAAAGGGATTTGTCAAAGGATTGACATCCAAGTCAAACAAGAAAGCTTTGAATAAGGCGGCAAAAGATCTGGCCAATATTCTTACTAAAGCGGTAAAGGGAAAATTAAAAATCCATTCACCATCCAGGGTTATGAAAGCACTGGGTGTTTTTGTTGTAAAAGGATTTGTAAATGGAATTTCTTCGATGAAAAATACCTTAGATAAAGCGATGGACAGTATAATTACAATTCCTAACTTTAACAATCTGGCGATTGCAGGAGATGTAGGTGGTAGTCTTAATGGTGATTATGACTATTATTCACAGGCAGAATATACAGTCATTGTTCCGGTTAATCTTGACGGAAAAGAGATTGCAAGGGTAACGGTACCATATACTGAAGCAGAGTTAAATAAACGGCAGACAAGGCAGAACAGAAAATTAGGAAGAAAGTAAAGGAGGGAGAATAATGTATAGTTTTACCGATACAATGGAAGCTTCACAGGGAGCAACTCTCCCTTCTGAAGCTCTGAAAATTAACGGAGAGTACATAGAAAACCAGATTACGGGTTACAGAACACTTTATGTATCAGGAAGAGAATCACTTGCTCCAGAGCTGACAATGATTGAATCTGGGAGCAGAGATGGATCGGTACTGAATTATAAAAGATATCCAACGAGAACAATCACAGTAGGGTATCAACTACTGACAGCAAGTGCTGAAAATTTCAGGAAAGCGTATAATGTGCTGATGGATATTTTAAGTGTGGAAGATTCGGAACTTATTTTTGCGGATGAACCCGATAAGTACTTTACCGGAACATTCACATCGATGAGTGACATAGATCCGGGGAAAAATTGTGTTACAGGAGAAATTGAATTTACATGCATTGATCCATTTAAGTATTCAGTAGAAGAATATGAAGTGGAACCAGCAAGCGATGGAGATTATTTTGCTGTGCAATACAATGGAAATTATAAAAGTTATCCAACGTTTGAGGTGGATTTTTATAACGACGAGAGTGGAGAAGAAAATAACAACGGAAGATGCGGATATGTTGCATTTTTTGATGATGAGGAACACGTTTTACAATTTGGTAATCCGGATGAATTATCAGAAGAACAGGTGGAGATTGTAGAATCTGAAACAAATACATATTCTGTCCCAACAACAAAAGTGCTACTAAATCATTCATTCAAAAAATCTAATTCCTGGAATGGAGTGAAATCTAAATATATAGTAAACAAAGGTATTATTTATAAATCTTCAGTTCAAACAGGAACAATTGGAGCTGTGCATTCTTATAACACAACAGCGGAAGACACTTATTATCTTGCAGCAACTGGATTCGGAACAGGCAATAGGTTTCATGGTCCTACTGTTACATACACTCTGTCAGAAGCAGCAACAGATTTTGAACTTAGTTACGCACAGAAGATGTGCATTGATAGTTCGAAGGATGGGAAAAAGCAATGTGGAGCATTTCAAATGATTTTATCAGATGCTTCTGGAAATATCATTGCAGGTGTAGACATTTACAAGGCATCAGATGGTACAAAAGGAAGGTATCGAATGATTGTTGATGGAAAAGTACAAAAAGAAGCCGAGATTGATTTGTCATTAAATAATAAGTTCTTCGGACAAAACAGAGTGGCAGATAAAAAGAAGAAAATTACAGAAATCAAAACAGTTAAATCATCTAGCATTACAAAAAAGGGAGCTGTAATGAGCTTTAATTTAGGAGGGATCAAGCAGAGTTTTACATTCAATTCAATCAAAACAAAGGCAGTTAAAAAAATTACAATTATGGTTTCAAAAAAAGCCAACAAACCAGCACTAAAATATAATGGATTATATTATGCGAAAATAGTGAAAAACTATTCTAAGCAAGTAACAGAAACAATAGATAAAATCGTAACAGAATATCATGATGTACAAAATAAATTCAATGCAAACGATGTATTTGTGGTTGATTCATCCGCAGCAAGCGCCAAATTAAACGAACTAGATAGACCAGATTTAGGTGCGTTAGGAAACGACTGGGAAGATCTATATTTGCAAAAAGGTATGAATCAGATTGGATTCAGTTATTCTGATTGGGTAGAAAGCGATTATGCCCCTAAATTTAAGTTACGATATCGAGAGGTGTTCTTATGATTATATATTTTGCTGACCGCAAAATGGATATTTTAGGACAAGCATCTACAAATCTTTTAAATGGAATTACCATTAAAGAGGATAAGAAAACAGAGGAAATTGATGTAGGAGTTGCTACATTTGAATGTAGGATAACGTATTCTAAAAAAACAAGAGAGATTGCGGAACAGTTAACAGAAGCTGGAAACTATATTTTAAGAAGTAACAAGGATGAAAAAGAATTTTATACGATCATAAATACAGAAATTGATACTAAGGAACGAGACATCTATATTTATGCTGAAGATGCAGGAATGGACTTGTTAAATGAAATATTAAAAAGTTCAGACGGAGATGGAGTTCAGCGAACTTGTACGGAACATGTTGAATCAGCAATTTATGATAGTGGATTTGAAATTGGTATCAATGAATCAGAAGATTCCGTAAAGAAGTTTTTAGAGTTTGATGAGCAAACGGCATCAGAAAGAATCCTTGATATTATGAAGAATTTTGAGTGTGAGGTGTCATATAGTTTCGATATTGATCGTCTGGCAGTAACGAATAAATACATCAATATTTATAAAAAAAGAGGAAAAGATACAGGGATTCAATTGAGAGAAGGGAGAGAAATCGATGGAATTAGCATAAAAAAATCTGTAGAAAATTTGGCAACTGCATTATTATGCACTGGTTCTGAAGATGCTTCTGGAGTGAAAATTTCTTTGCAAGACTACAAATATGATGATGGAGATTTTTATGTTGAAGGGCATTATTTAAAAAGCAGAAAGGCATTAGCTAGATGGAGTAGGTATGTAAATCCTGATGAGCCAAACAAAATAGACAATGCTGGACACATTGTTCAAACATTTACTTATGATACAGTTGATCAAAAAGAACTTTGTGAACAGGCAATCAAAGAACTGAAAAAGAAATGTGATATTGAAAGAAATTATGAAATTGAAATCACGCATCTTCCAGAAGATATTAAAATCGGTGACATTGTAAATGTTGTGGATGAAGCTGGAGGACTTTATTTACAGTCTAGATTATTAAAACTTGAAATATCAATTGTTGATGGAACACAGACGGCAACACTTGGAGATTATTTAATCAGAGAAAGTGGTATTTCAGAAAAAGTTGAGCAATTAACAAATCAATTTAAGAATCTATCAGAAAATCAGACGTTATATACCTGGTTTGCGTATGCAGATGATTCTTTTGGCAATGGAATATCATTGGAACCAGAAGGGAAAGAGTATTTAGGGACATGTGTGAATCAAAGTGTCAAAACACCAGATATCACAAAACCTGAAATATATAAATGGACAAAGATAAAAGGAGAATCGGCAACACTTTTAATGATTGATTCGTCACAGGGATTAGCTTTTAAAAACAATGCTGTTTCGACTATATTATCAGTAATTATATATCACGGAAGTATACAGATTACAAACATCAGTAAACTAAAAGAAGTATTTGGCGACAATGCTTATATACAGTGGAAATGGAAAAGAACTAATGAAGAATCATATGGTATTATATCATCCAACGATTCAAGGCTTATAAACGATGGTTTTTCGTTTAAAGTCAGTCCAGACGATGTAGATGTAAATGTAACATTCACGTGTGAGTTAATAGTTTAAGGAGGAAAAATTAAATGGCAGTTAAAGCATCAAATCAAGCAACTCTTATCGACGTAACGGATGGATATTCAGTCACACTTACAAGTGATTCATATACATTTGTCGGAGGAACAGGTGGCGTTGGATCAGGACAGACATGTACAACAGAAGCAGTAGCATTCTGCGGATCAAATCAATGTACTTCGGTAGCAGTAACAGCAGCAGACATCGTATGCCCTACTGGTATCAGTGCTACAGTAGAAAACAGTGGAACTTCAAAGGTTAAGGTCACATTTAAAACAACAGCTACGATCAGCGCAGCGTGCGAAGCGACAATCCCAGTCGTTGTAGATGGAATCACAATGAATAAGAAATTCTCATTTGCGGTAGCTAAAACAGGTGCCACAGGTGCGACAGGAAAAGGTATCAAAGGAACACCAGTGGCAGAGTATGTCGGTTCCAGTTCTAACACAACAGTACCCGCAAGTGGATGGTCCACAACGATTCCAGCTGTATCAGCAGGTCAGTATTTATGGACAAGGGTTACAACAACCTATACAGATAGTACAACATCTGTAAGTTATAGTGTGGCAAAACAGGGTGCAACTGGCGCGACTGGAACAACAGGATCACAGTGGTATTCTGGTACAGGGATTACAGGTACTTCTACAACAGCCACAGCGTTTACGGGATCAGGAGTAGCAAACGCACGTGTTAATGATATGTATCTTAATACCTCTACTGGTAATACATACAAATGTACTGTTGCAGGTAATGCAACTAATGCTAAGTGGGTTTACGAAGGAAACATCAAAGGAGTTCAGGGAGATAAAGGAAATACTGGAGCTACTGGTAATGGTATCTCTAAGGCAGACATTACATACGCTGCATCAAGTTCCAATACATCTGCACCAGCCAGCGGATGGCAGTCTACGCCACCATCTGTATCAGCAGGTCAGTATTTATGGACAAGAACAATATTTACATATACAAACGGTGGAAAAGCAACACAGTACAGTGTAGCAAAACAAGGAGCAACAGGTGCAGCCGGAGCAGATGCGATCACATTAACGATCACATCATCAAATGGAATAATCTTCAAGAATAATGCCGGTTCAACAGTGCTTACAGCTCATGTCTGGAAAGGATCAATAGAACAGAGCATTTCTGATGCTGGAATATGTGGATCACTCGGCTCTATCAAATGGTATAAAGCTGGAAGTGATACAGCGATTGCAACAGCAAAATCGTTGACGGTTACAGCAGATGATGTAACAAATGCACAGGCGTATACATGCCAGCTTGAAGGATAATAAGGGAGGTGTTCGGTGATGGCTGTAAAAGCTAAAGCTGAAATAACAATTTCCAGAATTATAGACATCGATAAAGTAACAAGATATTACTTACTACAGTCTTCCACAGCCACAGCACCATCGAAACCAACTGCAAATCCTCCGGGTGGAAACTGGAAAACAACAGAGCCGTCGTATACATCTGGTTCTACGAATACATTATATTTTGTAGATTTAACAGTGATGACGAACGGCTCTTTTAGTTATTCTGCAGTAAGTAAATCAAGCAGTTATGAAGCGGCTAAGGAAGCATGGAACAAGGCTAATAATGCACAGAATACTGCTGATAATGTGAATGGAAAGATTGATGATTTGCAGATTGGCGGTAGGAATTTACTGTTATATTCAGCGAATTTAAAAAACGGATATTATACAAACATTTATGATACCGCTGATGAAACGTTTAAAGGTTGTTCTGTTTTTAAAGTAAAATATGCATGGCATGGTATTAAACCATATTTTAACAAACATATTACTGAACGGAACGTTATTAAAGCAGGGGATGTCTTAACATATAGTGTGTACGCCAAAACGGATGATACTAAAGAAATTGATATAGTGATGATTAATCGTACAATGGATAATAACAACGGTCAAGGTACTATCAGAGGAAATCAGGGAAGACTAAAATTATCAAATGATTGGAAATTATACTCTATTACATTTAAAGTTACAGAATCAATGTTAAGTGTTGACAAAGGTCTCTCTTGCTTTGGTTATGAGTTAGGTGAGAGTACTTCATCTGGAAAGTATGTATATTTCGCATGTCCAAAACTTGAAAATAGTAACAAACCAACGGACTACACGCCAGCACCAGAGGATACTGAAGAAAAGATAGAAACAGCAAGCAAGGATGCTGCAAAAACAGCAACGAATTATCTTAAAGGTTCAGAAGATGGTCTAGTTGTTGGAAATATGACTAGTGAAATACTAGGATCGAATGTGTTGATTAATCCAGATTCAGTTAATATTCGAGATGGTGATACCATTTTGGCAAGGTATTCTAAAAAGAAAATTGAACTGGGGCTAAAATCAAACGATTCTATCATTGAATTATGTGGTGGAATTGGAACGATAAGCTCTGATTTTATAAATAATGATATTCCTTATTTATTTATTTGTTCTGAGAATATATATATAGGAAAGTCTATACTGGATGAGGGTGCTAATAGAGAAGTAAATATTGACACAAATATGAAAGAAAGTTATTCAGAGGTTAGTATGTCATCGAGATATATAGGTAATTCAGCCTACATAGGCGTTAACGCATCAAAGGATGCAGGTTCTATGTTTAAACTTTCTGTTGATGGAAACGACAAACAAACACAGGTATATATACGACATGGTTTTAATGCCACAGATGATTATTCAGCATATGAAGGTGTTGATATATGGACGCAGGATGTAGTTAGATTTACTAATAATAAAAGTTTAAATCATATTGGAATTGGAATCGGGTCAGGAGGAATTAATCGAGGCATACATGATACAGACTATAATCATTGGATGTTGTATTGTGATGAAAAAGACTTATATTATCAAGCACCAGAGACATCAAAAATACGACCATATTATCGAGCAGGCGATTCTATACAGCTATACTATCAGGGTGTAGGATTTGCTACAAGTGATGGTAAATATGTAGTATTTACACTACCAATTAATAAACCAATAGATGCAAGCAATGTAGTTGCATCATCTGTAAGTGGATTTATTGGTAGATCTAATGGTAAATATACACATGGTTCTACTTCATCAACCTATGTTAAACCAGCATCATACGAGGCGGTAATTAATGGTAATGCAGTTAGAGTTTCAATGAAATTTAATAATAATACAAATGTAACTAATAACGCTGCGATCGGTGTAACATGGTCCGGTAAAATAACGTTTAGTTAGGAGAAAATCAAAATGGCATTATTTAAAGAAATAAAACAACCAGATGGAGTTATAACAGAGTATCACAGAATTTTATTCTTACAGACAACAGTGAACCAGCAAAATTCAATTGCAGTTTTGTCATATGTAAGTTCCGAGGTTCGCGATGGTGAAAAGAAAAACAACTCCAATCGCCCATACATGCGGAGTAAGACTTACGAAACTGATTACGATCCAGATATGACAATAGAAGAAGCATATGAATTTTTGAAAACGCTTCCAGAATTTAAAGATGCAGAAAATGTATAAGGAGAGATAACAATGAAAGAAAAATTAGCTAAATTATACAACACAATGAATATGATCGAGACAAAAGGCAGAAATACGAAAATCATGGCTGAATGTCTTGAATATCTGGAAAGACTTATTAAAGATGAGCAGAGAAAGGAAGAACAGCAAAAAGAGACAAAGGAAATTACAGAAGAATGAAATACAATTTAGAGATTAGAGCAGGACCCACAGAGGTCTTATTTTTATGCAACAAAATAATATTTTCTGTAAAGAAAGGAAAGTGAGGGAAATGAAGAAAATGACAAACAATGTAATTGACACTTATAATGCAGTGACAGGATCAATCGTGGCCGTACTGAGCTACATTTTAGGCGAGCACTGGATTTTATTCGTTGCTTTTCTTGCTCTAAACATTGCAGACTGGTTAACAGGGTGGATGAAAGCAAGCATAGCAGGCAAAGAAAACTCAGGAGCTGGTTGGAGAGGCGTACTCAAGAAACTAGGATACTGGATTATGATCATGGTTGCATTTGGAGCATCTGCGGTATTTGTAGAAATTGGAAAGGTAATTGGAGTAGATCTTGGAGTTACGACATTGCTTGGATGGTTTGTATTGGCATCGTTACTGATCAATGAAATTAGATCTATTGTAGAGAATTTTGTAGAAGCAGGATTCAATGTACCAGCAGTTCTGGTAAAAGGTTTAGAAGTAGCAGACAAAGTAGTAAACAAAGATCAGGAGGAAGAATAATGGTATATAATATTCATGGTGGTCATAATCCAAGTGGCAAGATCGCGTGTGGAGCAAGCGACTTATTAGACGAGAGCAGAGAAGACAGAAAAATCTGTAAAGAAGTCGTAAGGTTATTAAAGAAAAAAGGACATAAGGCATATAATTGTACAGTCAGCAACGGAACTAGTCAGACGGACGTTCTCAGAAAGATCTGTACTAAGTGCAACAAAAGACAAGCAGCATTAGATGTTTCGATTCATCTTAATTCGGGTCGAAACGATCACAAGGGAGACAAGAAAATTGCAGGTACAGAAATCTGGTGTACAAAAGAAGAAGGTATCAAAAAGGTTGTAGGTAACAGAATCCTTAATAATATGAAGAAACTTGGATTTACGAACAGAGGAATCAAAACAACAGGCGGTTTATATTACCTTAACCATACGATTAATAAAGCGATTTTAGTCGAAGTATGTTTTGTCGATGATAAAGATGACTATGATCTATATAAGAAAGTGGGGTACAAGAAGATTGCGGAAGCGATCGTAGATGGTATCACAGGATAATAATTTGACCGGGGAGAAATCCCTGGTCTTTTTATTTTTAGAAATTATATGATTAATTTTTATAGATAATCATATAATAATATGTTAGCATAAAAGAAAAACGTTGGAGGTATAAATTAAAATGCTAGGTAATATAACTAATTATTATGAACAGGAAGAGTATAGCACAGAAATTCAAATATATAAAGACATTATTAACAGTCAAGATGTAGCCCTGGCTATTAGTACGCTAGATCAATATTTAGACTTAATACCAACTGCTTCAGATTTATCAACTTCAGATTTTGGTGAGTACGATTTAAGAAGTGTTGAATCAGCACATATCATTTTTTTAGCATTAAAAGAAATTTGCAATGATAGTGATACTTTAGAAAAATATCGTAAAAAAATTGAATTAGCATTAAAAATTTCTCAAATTAAAGACGGGAAAAAATTTGCAGATTAATGATTTTATATTTTTTAAAATTAAATTCCACTTTATGAAGTAATATGTTCAATTTATTATTTTATTTGAAAAATACAGAATATATGAATATAATATAGAAGAAACAGAGACTAAATGATCATCTATAAGCCATATGATTTGTGACATTATAAAAAATAGCCGTGACATTAATTTGACATTAAAAACGTAATTTAAATACATAAAATGTTAAAAATACTTGTAATATTTGAATATATTGAGCTGATAACCATAAAAAAATAAGTCATAAATCATATGGCTAATAGCTGATCATTTAG
>ERZ809074.1899-NODE-1899-length-25111-cov-4.784323_pt1 | contig 25111 bp, 17 predicted proteins | sample MGYA00520795_ERZ809074 | MGnify/ENA primary metagenome ERZ809074 (study PRJEB31570, sample SAMEA3212989) | Homo sapiens | biome: human-gut; feature: human gut; material: fecal | place: Sweden | collected 2011 ...
ACAATCTACAAATGGATATATCATTATTGACTATCGCTCCTGCTCCTATCCATGTATGATCCCCAACTTTCACTGTTCCGCAGAGATGTGAACCAACAGCAATATGACAGTAGTTACCCACTGTACAGTCATGATCAATTGAGCTTGACGTGTTCACTATAATCCCTGAACCGAGTTTAGTGCCTCTGTTAATGACAACACCCGGCATAATGACCGTCCCCCTTTCAATAACAACATCTTTACTGATAATAGCATTTGGATGAATAAGCGTAGGAAATACTGCACCGTGGTGGTCCAAGCGTTCCATAAATTTTTGACGCGCTTTACTATTACCTATGGCTACAAAAATATCGTATTCGTGAATAAAATTTTCAGCTCTAGTTGTATCTCCAAAGAATGGATACGAAAAAGCATCGGATGGAGTCACATCATCTAAAAAGGCAATGGACTTATATCTGTGCACCTGCTCGGCGATATCAGCGACCACGCGACCATGCCCCCCTGCCCCTATTATGATAAGCTTTTCATGCAGCATCAGAAACATCCCCGCACAATTTTGATTATGTGTTCTACTTCTTCAGCCGTCATCTTGATATCACTCGGCAGACATAGTCCCTGTTCAAATATACCTCTACCCACATCGCCTTCCATGCTTATAAAATCATGCCCGGCGTAGAAAGGCTGTAGGTGCATGGGCTTCCAGATCGGTCTGGATTCAATATTTTCCTTTTCCAATGCATCCATGATATCGAGCGGACTTACCGGGCATTTCGGCTCAAGAGTCATACAGGATAACCAAAAATTCGGTTCGGACTCAGGGAGAAAAGGATTCATCCTGATGGTGTCAATGTCCGCGAAGGCCAACTTATACATTTCATATATTTCTTTTTTTCTGACGATATATTGGTCCAGCGAATGCAGTTGGCCCCGTCCGATTCCAGCAACAATATTGCTCATCCGGTAATTATAGCCTAGTTCCCTGTGTTCGTAATGCCGCGCCGCCTCACGGGACTGCGTGGCCCAGAACCGAGCTTTCCTGATGGCTTTTTCATCCTCCGAAACCAGCATGCCTCCGCCGGAAGTCGTGATGATCTTGTTGCCGTTAAAAGAGAACACGCCGTATGTGCCGAATGTCCCAGTCTGCCGGCCTCTATATGTCGCGCCTAAGGATTCGGCGGCATCTTCAATCAATACGGCATCGTGTGCCTCACAAACAGCTGTGATTTCATCCAGTTTGGCTGGTGTCCCGTATAAGTTGGCAACAATGACACACTTGCACGCAGGGTATTTGGCAAAGGCTTTTTCCAGCGCACGGGGATCCATGTTCCACGTCTCGCGTTCGGAATCGATGAATACCTGAATGCCGCCTTCGTAGGAAACAGGATTGACTGTTGCGGAAAACGTCAAATCTGAACAAAAAACAAGGTCGCCACGTCGTACCCCAGCCAATTTGACCGCCAAATGCAACGCCGCAGTACCCGAGCTCAACGCAGCGGCATGGGGACTGCCAATATACGCCGCAAGTTCGCATTCAAATCCATCAACGTTCTTGCCAAGCGGAGCAACCCAGTTCGTATCAAATGCTTCCTGTACATATCCAAGTTCATCGCCATTCATGGTTGGCGAGGAGAGGTAAATCCTCTTGGCACTACTCACGATTTCCCCCAAAAATTCATTAAGATGCGAGATGAAGCCTGCAATGCTCTTCAAATAGAAGCCGAATCTTCCGCATCCTTTCCCGTGTCTCTTCATCAGCGGTAGCGGCACAGGCTTCAAAGTCCGCCATCTTTCTTGTCAGCAAGGCATAGCGTTGAGCGTTCCACAGTATCTCAGCATAACGGACCAAAGCCCGGGGATCATCAGGAAGCTTTTTCAGATGCTCTTCCGCGATGAGATACTCTCCCCTCTCCATCAAGCCATCGATTCTAACGATTTCCGGGGTACGTTCCGCATACAGCAGTTGCCGGGCGACCTCTTGCTGGGCATACGCTTCTTCCTTGTTTCCAAGCTCCGCGTAGACTTCCGCTTTTCGTTCAGCGACAATCCGCCGCAGAACCGTCTTGTCCCGTCCGTCTCGTCGGAGAAAGGCTAGTGTGCCCAGAGTATCCGGCGTTTCCTCATCAGGCCGGGCCTGATTCAGCCTTTCCATCTGCTTTAAAGCCTCCAGCGCGTCGGCCCACTGTTTTTGCGAACGCAAAAAGAAATACAACTGCTCCTGTCCCTGAACAGTATCCGGGCAAACCTGCCTGAGGAGGCTCACTTCCGGTCTTATCCCCCAGATAAAAGCCAGCGTCTTGCCGATCAACGCAGGATACTCTTCACCTGTCCGGCGTGCGTATGCGATCAGCAAGCCGAACGCAGCATCATCGGTACGGCCTTCCAGCCGCTCTTCCTGATATCGGCGCCAATAGCCTTCCACAGCCAGACGGCTCACATCTCCATTGTAGGGATAGAGGAAACACGCCCGCTCATAGAGCTGAATGGCCGTGCCCTGCTGCAAATCCCAGCCCGCGGCATCATCAAGCGACTGCGCCAACTTTGCCCAGACCAGCGCGTTTGTGGGGGCGACGGCAAGCATCCGCCGATAAGACTCGGCAGCCTTCCGGTACCACTCGGCAATGGAGTGGCGCTCTTGCCCTGACAGGGAACTAAACGCACCGGGAAGGTCCTCCGCATACACGGCACTCCAGACTCTGCCCGGAGAAACCTTCCAGCTATGCGTCTCGGAAAGCTTCTCGGCCAGCAACACCGATTGGTGGATAAAGGCCAATTGGCGGAAGGCATCGGCCATGCCGTCAAGGGCATCCAAGCGCATGAATCCTGTTTCAAGAATCTTCCCACCCTGACGGAGGATCATTTTCTGGCGTTCCGCCGCGGAAAAAGCCTGCGTCACTTCCGGCAATTCGCGCAATTCATTCATGCGGTTCAGTGCAATACCGGCGTGATAGCATTCGCTGTAGGCTTTCAACATCACGAAAACGGGAATGCACAAAAGGATAGCCAGAACATACAACGGGCGGCCCAGCTCCCACTGGTCGTTTTTTTTCCGTGCATAGCCCCACCTCGCCGCATGGCTCAGCACAACCGTCACGGCCAGCCATACGAGCATGTTCCCCGGCTGTTGCAGCCCGTAGTCAAAGACCTCATGCCCAGCTGTCACCAGCAGAGCCGCCATCGCGCCGACACCCACAAAGTGCAAGGACGACCGGGGTGCAGCCAGCACCCAGCGCGCATTGCGCCAGAACAGATACGCAAGCCACCCCAGCACCAAAAGCGCACAGGGTATGCCCAGCACGACGGCCAGTTCCATAAAGTCGTTATGCACATTGAAAGAAATGGTCCCCGGAGCATAGGAAGGCTCGAAAAGCGGGCTCAAATAGCGAAAGGCCCCGAAGCCCGTCCCCCAGAAAGGGGACAGCCCGATGACGGAGAGGGCCGTTTTCCAAATCTCCCACCGCACGAGCCCGCTAGGGTCTTCTCCCGACAGTGCCACTTCAAGCCGGGAAGTCAGAACATCCAGCCCGTAAAAGCTGACGAGCCCGATGGCGACAAGAAGCACCGCCAACGCCATGAAAGAAGATTTCGTATCCCCCAGCCGCCGGAAGGCATAGAGCGAAAAAGCGATCACGCCCACAAGTGAGCATAGAATTCCTGCCCTCGAATAGGAAAAGAACAGCCCCAGAAGGCAGAGGACAAGGCACGCAAGCGTCGCGGCCAACAATGGACGACGCCATTTGCCTGCAAGAAGCCACAGCGATGCCCCCTTGCGGGCGGAAAACAAGCCACAGGCGCAACCCAATCCCGTAAAGAAGCCCAGTTCCTGCAAAAGCGCAAAATGATTTTTATTCGGGAGCGGGCCGGAGACAGCAAACGTCTTTCCCTTGTACATCCACAGCAGCCAGTCATGCCCGCCGAAATGCTGCACCAGCCCGAGAAGGCTCATCAAGGCCGCACAGCAGAGAACAGCAAAGGATAACAAGAGGATGCCGGACGGTCCGCCAAAGAGCTGGACCAGCAGAAACTGGAACACCGCCGCCGACAGCAAAAATAGCAAGGCCTGGCTGTGAAAACCCGGCAAGAGGGCGAGCAGCGGGCTGCCGGAGGGCAGTTCCGCGATTTGTAAAGCGGCCCAGAAACCTTTTATCCCCTCAGGGGCCCATAATCCCCCGATAAAAGGGGAAAGCTGCAACAGGCCCATGCCCAGAACAAGTCCGAACACCAAGGGGCCCTGCGTAGGCATCAGTGCGACCTTTCCCGAAAAAAGGCAGCCTGCCGCCCAGCAGACAAGGGTGAGGGAAAGCAACATCCCGGCAAGCCCCCACCCTTCCGCATCACGTCCCCCATGAAAAAGGAGCAGCCCCGTCATGATCAGCAGAAGGGAAAAACGGCTGGCGAGCAAAAGAAAACGTCCAGTTTTCCTTTCCCACCTTTTCCGGTTTCTTCTCATCTGACGGGACTGCATAACTCTACCTTCAACATTTCCAGCAAAGGGCTATGAAGCTTTGTGAATCAATCTTTTCCACCAAGGGGCTTTCTTACCTTCGGAAAGGGCCTTATTCCCATAGCCGTAGGCATAATATTTGTAGCCATATCCGTAACCATACGAGGATGAGGACGTGACGTCGGCATAGTTCATAATCGTCCCGATAATCCTCGCGTTGACGGTGCGCAGCGCCTCCATCGTCATCTTGAGCTGGCGCTTGTCCGTCAAAAGCAGCCGCACGGCTACGAGGAACGCCATATCAGGCACCCCCGCGAGGATGCGGGCATCGGATACGGACAAGACCGGCGGCGCATCAATGATGATGAGATCAAAGCGGCCAAGCAGTTCCTTCAACAGAGGCGCGGTCATGGGGCCGCTCAGCAATTCCCCGGGATTCGGAGCCAAAGGCCCGCGCGGCAGGAAATACAGCGGCAAGTCGGCGAAGGGCTGCGTAACGACGGAGGGCCGTTCCTCAAGACGGACATCTTCGGCAAGCAGGTTGCTGAGGCCGACGACGGACGGGCCGGATTCATTCAGGACGCTCGACAGGCGGTGTTTGTGCATGTCGGCATCGATGATCAGAACGCGCTTTCCGGCCTGAGCGTTGGCAATGGCGAGATTGAGGGAGAGGAAGGTTTTGCCTTCCCCCGTGACGGAACTGGTTACCGTAATGATGCGAGCCTTGCGCCCCGACTCGGAGAGGCTCAGGCTGGTGCGCAAGGCGCGAAACGCTTCCGCCCCTTGCCCACGGGAATCCTCTCTGGTCACGAAGTCGGCCTTTGCAGCATCAACGTGCGGAATGAAGCCAAAAACCGGGACTCGTGAAATACTTTCCAAATCCTCCTTCCGCTTCAGCGTCGAATCCAGCAGTTCCAGCACGAGGCAGAGCATCACGCTGAACAAACCTGCCGCCAGCGTGGAAATGATCATTATCTTGGCTTTTTCCGGGTAGGCGGGCTTCATCGGAGGCGTCGCCGGAACAAGTATCTGGAAGGTTCCGCCCGTACCGCTGTCCGCACTCTTGGCGATGTACAACTCGTTGACGCGCTGCAGGACCAGACGGTAGGCGCTCTCCGCCGCCTTCAGCCTGTCTTCCAGCATCCGGTATTCATCGGCGATCTGATCGAGCGCCATCAATTCCTTGCGGGCTTCATCCTGATCCGCGCTGATAATGCTGACACGGACTTTGGCCTGTTCCAGCTTCGCCTGCGCGGAAACGAGGCTGTTCTCCGTTTCCTGCGCAATGGCCTGATTCATATCGCCGATGATTTGCTGCTGTATGCGGACGCTCTTGTGGCCGGGCCCAAAGTCGATGAGCGTCTGAAGGAGATCGGACTGCGCCTTCAGCTTCGCGGACTTGAAGGCGGCAAGGGTCGGGTTCTGGATGGCCTCGGGGATACTGTCGAGCCGCCTGCCTTCCTTCCTCCACAGAGCGATGGACGACACGGAGGCCTCGGCTGAGGCAAGAGCTTCTTCCGCGCTGACCCGGGCCTCGTCAAGCTTGGTAAGGCGGGCGATGCCAAGCTGCTGCGAGGATTCCACAGACAGGATATTGTTCTTCCGCTTATAGGCGTTCAACGTCTCAATGGCGCTGATGCGGTTCTTTTCCATGTTCAGCAGTTCTTCCTGCAGCTTCTCCAAACCGCGCTGCGAAAAACCGCTGGCCCTCTGCTGGCTGTCCTGCATGTAAATGTCGGCGATGTAGTTGGAAGCTTCGGCGGAAAAACGCGCATCATCCCATTTGAAGCCGATATCGATCAGGTACGTATTCGGAATCTGCTTGATGACGATACGTTTTTCCAAAGCCTTCAGGGGCTCGCGGACCCCTTCAAATTCCTTCTTTTCTCCCAGCCGGAAATGCTCGAACACCCGAGCGAGGATATGATCCGACTTGATCGTCTCGATCTGCGTCATCAGAAACGCGTCGCGCCCCTTGGCATCCGATCCGAATTCCGAATCGTAGACATCCTGAATATTGGTCACCTTGAGCGTTCCGGGCTCGACCAGCATGCGGCAGGTGGCCTGATAGATGGGGGTCGCCAGAAAGCAATAGGCCAATGCGAGAACGATGACCGTGCCACAAATCCCGGTCACAAGACGCCAACGGGTCATGACGGCCTTAATGAGGGTGGAAATATCTATTTCCAACAACCCCTCTTCTTCGGTCGGCGGCGTTTGCATCGTCCTCTCCCCTTTCGACTCTTCCATGAACTCTCCCTTTCCTTCCTCAAATAATAACGTGCAGGAGGGGGGCCGTTTTCTCCCGGACCTTGTCGCCCAAATCGGGGGACAGGGCATTCAAGGCGGCATACCCTTCCTGAAGCTCCGCAACCCGCCGTTCCGCGTCGTGGGCATCGGACCCCAGAAGCACGCGCCCAGAAAACGCCGTGCACAGCGCTTCGGCGCACCGCCTGACATCCTTTCCAAAGAACCCGGTCAAACTTCCTGAAGTAAGTTGAAGCCACCCTCCCGCATCGACGACGGGTTGCGCCAACTCCTCATGTCCCATCATGGCCGGATGCCGCTCAGGATGCGCCCATAACGGCGTCAGCCCCTTGAGCCGCGCGGCAAAAAGTAGCCTTCCAATAACGGCAGGCTGCATAAAAACGGACAACTCGAACAGAAAGGTATCACTTCGGGCAAGCCGCCCTTCCGGAAGATCCTGAAGAACGTTTACCAGTTCTTCACTCACCATCCATTCAGCGCCACCGTACAGGTGCAGTGGTATGCCCTCCCCATCCAAACGCTCCTGCAGCGCTTTCCGAACCAAAGCGTGACGCGACAACGCAACCGCCGTGTTGCCGAACGTATCCATGTGCGGCGTACACACGATAGCGGTAATCCCGTCTCTGGCGGCACACCGGGCCATGGACAGGGCCTCCTCCACAGAGGAAGCCCCGTCGTCAACACCCGGAAGGATATGATTGTGAATATCCAGCACGAGACAGGACTACCAGCGGGTTTCAGGAACGTAGACGACATCGCCCGGTTCAAGGAGCATATCGCCGCCGCCCGTACCTTCTTCAAGCAGCTTCTGGATGTCCACGACAAAGGATTTATCGCCTCGGGTAACGCGAATCTTACTCAAGGAGTTGGGACGCTCCACTCCACCAGCCAGAGCGATAACACGGCTGACCGTCAACGGGTTTTCAGGGTTGGAGTAGAACTGGCCGGGCTTCTTGGCAGTGCCGAGCACGGAAATGGGCTTTGCCTTGGGAACAACGACCGTATCGGAGGGTTGCAGGCGGATATCCGCCGCCTTCTTTCCCATCAGGATATCCTTGGCCGGAACGGAAAGAACGTTCATGTTGCCGGAGGCATCACCACGGCGGACAATGATCTTTTCCACATCCGCGCTTTCGGCAAGCCCTCCGGCGGCGCTGATCGCCTGCATGGCGGTCATCTCGCCGCCTTCGGGGATCGTACAGGAGAAATCGGCGCCAGCATTGATTTCACCCAGCACAAAAATCTTGCGGGGAGCAAAGGCTTCCACGGATACCACCACTTCGGGAGATTCAAATCCATTTCTGCGAAGCGCAGTGGCAATCACGCTTTCGATCTGATCGGGCGTCTTGCCGATGACATTGATGCGCCCCGCGATGGGAAAACGAATGTAACCGGAGTTGTCCACACGCACTTTGACGTTCATATCTTCCTGACGGTAGACATAAATGGAGAGCAAATCCCCTTGGGAAATGCTGTAGGAAGCCGCGGAAGCATCCCCTGAAAAGAGCCCGGCGAACAGCATGGCCACTGCGCCAAGCCCTGCTAAGATACCCTTCATAAAACCAGACATGAAAAACCCTCTTTCTCTACGGGAGCGGAAACACACCCTAAAACGGGGAAAGCTTTCGTCGTGGGCTTTCCCCGTCTTAGGGATACAATACCAATTAGAACGTCAATGCCGCGCCAAGCGTGATCTGGTTGCGATCGTAGCTGGACTGATCGGCATAGTCCGTTACGCTGTACCTGTATCCCGCATTGACGTTGAACCAGTCAGTCACAACATAGCTTACGCCCAACCCGAGGCCATATTCCTTGTAATTGACGTTTTCAGAAGGCGCGTTATGGGAGAAGTAAGGCGTAGCTTCAAACTTGAAACGCCCTTCACCCGGAGAGTAGGTCAGAAACAATCCCGAAGTAAGGCGTTCAATGTAGTTACTGTCCGAGGAATTACTGGTCACAGCGCCATAGGCGGGCGCATAGGCAATGTCGAAACCAGTCGTCCAGTCAGGCGTAAAACCGTATTCGGCACGCAGATGGCCGGTCATTGAGGATTTGCTCTTGCTCGTGTCCTTGATCGTACCGTTGTCATCAAAGTGCATGTACTTGTATCCGGCTTCGGCAATCACCTTGGCGGTATCGCGGTACGTCCACGCAACGCCCACAAGGCCGGCATAGGACTGCGACGTGTTGTAGTGGTTGATCTTCGGCTTCGCCTGTCCAGCGTCAAACTTTGTGTAAATAACCGTATTCGGGCTGAGTGCGAAGGCAGGACGCAGCGAGACGGTATGTTCATCGTAGTCCTGATATTCCAGCATGCTCACGTCGCGGCGCTGCCCGAAATAAGCGTAGTCCACATCCACGCCAAAAAACGGGGTAGGCTTTACGCTTACGCCGGTACCGACCGTGAACTGGTGCATGGCATAAATATCTTCAACATTACGCATGTTGTCATAATAGTTGTCGTAATTCGCGGTAAGGCGAGCGGACAACGCCGGGGAGAAGTCCACGGACCCCTTGGAATGGAAATACCCTTCAAAGCCGGAATACTTCGAGTTGTCCAGATAGTCGTTACGCTGGATTTGGCCTTCCATACGGAGCTGCCACACGTCTTTCTGTTCGGCCTGCATCAGGAAACCGGCAGCCGTGGACATGACCGTATCGGACTCTTTGTTGCTTTTCGTATTGAAGATGTTGTCATCGTACTTCACGAACTCGCCGACCCAGAGATCAAGATCCATCAGACGCCCGCCGAGAGCCTGCGTGACCATATTATCTTTCATCAGTGTAATGGGAGCGCCATTGACCCGGGGCGTGTATGGGTCCTTGATGGGTTCGCCAGCCTGAGCGGACAACGCCGAAAACGCCAGCATACCAAGGCCTGCGAACAAAATTTTCATCTGTCTTTTCATCATCCTGCTTCCTTTATCCATTTACTTGCTGTTGGGAGTACCCGTCGCGGGCGTGGAAGGTTGCGTTTCCGCAGTCTGCTGCTGCGCTTGCAGGCCACTTCCCGTCGCGACGTTCGCTGGCAGGACGGAAAGAACCGATGCCGGAGCTTGTGCCGGAGCCTGAGTCGTAGCTTCGTCTTGGGCAGCAGCCTGAACGGATTCCGCTGCGGTCTTGGCTTCAGCCGCCGTCACAGCATGAGCAGCCTGCGTTACGGCCGTACCAGCCGCAGTCGTTACACCGGTGATTTCACCAGTCGGGGCAACAGAAATGCTGATGCCATGAGCGGCCAAGGTCTGCATAGCTTCGGCCCCCATAACCAGAGGAGCACCGTTGACGCTGGCAGCGACGCTCCCATCAGAAAAGGTTACGACCTTAACCGAATTTCCCTGCGCATCAGTGAATTCCGCGGTATGAACGGCCTGTACCGTATCCGCCGCAGACGGCTGCTCCGCAGTCGACGCAACAGTCTCCTCAGGAGCGGCAAAGCCAAGCGGAGCTGCACACAACCCCGTTGCCAACACAATGGCACCAAAACAAAGAGTACTTTTCTTCATGACAACTCCTCCTTTTTCATTGGAAAACCACATGAATCCCATTCATGGAATTTCTCAAAAGGCTATTCTCAAATGTTCTTCGCCGTTGTTGCCCTGCTCGTTCCACAATATGTCCTTAATCCCCGTCCGGGGCGTAAAGGAGGTTGCGGGACGTTGCAACAATGCAAATACAGCATCAATATCGCCTCTATCACACGCCCTTTCCAGCTTGCCCAGCAATCCCTTCAACTCATCCATCGCCATGCAGCTCTCTTCTTTCCGCATGATGCGAGGATGTTCCGTAGGGATGGCCTTGCCTTCGATAAGCAGCTCTTCAAACAGCTTTTCTCCCGGGCGCAGGCCGATTAAGGCAATCTCGATATCGCCTGAGGGGTGCCTTTCGTCACGGATGGAGCGTCCTGACAAGCGGATCAGCCTTTTGGCCATATCGAGAATTCTGACTGGTTCCCCCATATCTAGAATAAAGACATCACCGCCCTTCCCCATAGCCCCAGCCTGAATCACAAGCTGGACAGCTTCGGGTATCGTCATGAAATAACGGATGATATCTGGATGGGTAATCGTAATGGGGCCACCTTTAGCAATCTGCTCGCGAAACAGAGGAATGACGGAGCCAGACGACCCCAGAACATTGCCAAAGCGAACCATGCTGAAAATGGTCTTATCCTGCGTCGCGGCAAAAGCTTGGAGAACAAGTTCCGCCATACGTTTGGTGGTGCCCATGATGTTGGTGGGGCGCACGGCCTTATCCGTAGAAATCAATACAAAAAGGGAAACACCCGCCGCCAATGCGGCCCGAGCGGCCCGTACAGTCCCAAATACATTATTCCGAATACCTTGTACGGTGTTGTATTCAACAATCGGAACATGCTTGTAGGCTGCGGCATGATAGACCGTATCAATGTGGAAGGTACGAAAGATCTCTTCAAGCTGTTTCTCGTCCTGTACATTACCAAGTATAGGAACAACATTAATATTCTGTGATTCAGCCTGAACGCGAAGATGTTGCATAACCGTGTAGAGAGCCAACTCATTCAGTTCAAACAGAACCAGACAGCTTGGCCGGTGCAACAAAATCTGGCGACAAAGTTCGGAACCTATGGAACCACCTGCGCCGGTAACCAGAACCGCCTTCCCCTGTGTATTTTTATAAAGAAGCGACTCAACTGGAGGAATAGGATCACGTCCAAGGAGTTCCTCAATGTCCACAGGCCTCAGCTGATCAATATGAGCTTTTCTGGAAACGATGTCAGAAATACTGGGGACTGAAAGAATCTCTAGCCCCAGCTCTTCCAACCGCTCAAGAATTATTCTCTTTTGCGCTTGGGGAGTTCTTGGCATGGCAAGCAAAATAGTCTTTATGTCATAACCCCAAATAAGATCGGAAAGGGATTGCGGGGAATAAACTTTCATCCCGCGAATGATTTTCCCCCAAAGTTTTTTGTCATCATCAATGAAGGCTACAATGTTATATTTCCCTTCAGACTGAAGCGCAGCGTACAACTGGCGCCCGCCATCACCGGCACCATAAATAAGAGCAGCCTTATTTCCTGATTTTTGGATACGGATGAAGAAATAGCTGGCTACAAACCGTATTCCAGCGCATAAAAAAGTTGCAAATGCAATATAAATAATGGGAATGCTACGTGGAATGGCTATACTTAATATTCTGCTGTACAAATATAGAAAAAAACCGGAGAGAACAGATAGTATAAAAATATAGAGCAGTGTTCTCAGCGAAATGTAACGCACTATGGTACGATACAATCCCAGCCATACCGCAGCCGTGAGGCTTGAAAATACGGTGGCTCCCAGAGCCAGCCACCAGCGATACCCACCATACAAAGCGATGCTGAAACCATCATCAAGGCGAAACCAGTAGGCAAGAAAACAAGAACACAGGAGAAGCAACACATCCAGAATTATAAGGATGCACAGCTTCTCCCTGTGAGGAAGGGCAAAGAGAAATTGACAAAAAGAATACGTCATACGCCGATCCTGTCAGCTGTATGACGCAAAAAGATATTAACTAAGAGAGAGAGAGAGAGAGAGAGAGAGAGAGAGAGAGAGAGACATCTTTACCCCGTTAATATACTTTGACATTTCTTTTGGAACAAAATCTAGATATAGTTATAGAGGTAATTACGCCAAAAGATGACTCTCATGTATCCTTTTTTATAAACCAACACAACCTGACATGCTTTTTTGTGTTCTCCAAAACAATATTTTATAAGCTATTCTATTTCAGAGAGTTATATAAACATACAATCGATGTTGTGTTATATACAAATCTATAACATGTTGATTTATCTTTTTATATTTTTTTTGAAAATCACTGCGCCGCAAGGTTGACCTCCAACAGGTTTCCGTCTCGATTCAATGTGATGGAGACAGGCTTTCCCACTGAATAACGCATGTTTCCAATGCATTGCGAGTAATCGGCTTTCTCCCGAAAGAAACAAGTATACCACCTCTCATGATACCTGCGCAGTCGGCCTGAGAACCTTTTCTGACAGCCAGAACAATCAGCCCGGTTTCCGTCTTGAGTTTCTTCTGTATTCTTCAGGTATTACAGTAGCAAGTACTCCCAAAGCGCGATCTGTAACATCTTTTCCGGCATATATGGCAAAGTAGCCAAACATGTTTCGCTTTCGCTCTGCAGCTGGAGTGGTGCAGCCATTGCGGAGGCTCCGGACATCCCTGTGGACAAACCGGAAGAGATGCCCAATCCGCTTTCTGTATGTGAGTACCTCCCACCATAAAGCATACGCAAGCGCCATTTTTTTGGGACTGTGCGGCTATGGCAGATTCATCCAGATAATTTTCTGTCCCGTTGAACTCCCTATATCCCATTGGGGCATCCCCTTTTTCAAATAACTCAAAAAAAATATTCGAATCAATGCCATCACGCTATGCCATTTCGACAGAGTCACACAAGGAAATCTGAACATCTCCACAGACTGGTATTCCTATAATAGGTATCCCACGGGCTTTTTACACATCCGTTGCGCAATAAAATACTCCACAGCAAGCAAGAAAACTATGTATCCATCTTCTGGAACGCATCATAATGCCTCTTTATCAATTTAAAAAGAGAAGTTAACTACTAGTGAACAAATGAAGGGCTTCCTTAATATGCGTAGTCGCATAAGTCCGTTCTTCATGCACGTACTGTACTGTCTTCCCGAACAGCCCATCCGAAACAGCAGCATCCCTATTTTCAAGAACAGGCTGTGGATCACAATTGCCTTTCCTAAAAGCAAAACCTCAGAATGAAGGTGCGGACCGGTGGATAATCCTGTGTTTCCCACCGTACCGATCACACTATTCTGATCAAGCTTGTCATGCAGATGGACGACAACTGTGTCCATGTGCGCATATCGGGTGCAGACACTAGGCACATGCTCAATCTCTACCGACAAGCCATACCCTGTATCCTGCTCATGGACGACAACGACTTTTCCCGGAGCAACAGCCAATACTGGCGACTTCATGGGATCTGCGATGTCAATACCCTGATGCGAACGCAATTCGGCAAGAACAGGGTGGATTCGCAGCCAAACGCCGAAGACTCCGGCCCCTGTGCCGGCCAACTGAAGCTAATTGTTTTGACTGTGGATTTCGACAGATCGGGAATTTCAATAACCGGGGTATCCAGCTCTTCCAAAAGAAGAGGCTGCCGCGCCTGATTGGCACCCCCCCCCCGCAGAGCAGGCAACAGACCATCAACGTTGCCGCTTTTCTGAAAAATTTCCGCATGCTTTGCATAAGCATAAAAAGTCCTATTCCAAAAACAACACCGGAAGAATCCAGAAGAACATCACTCCACTGTCCACCTCTCCCCTGGACCCATAACTGATGTAACTCATCCCCCCGCATAGAGAGCCCCCAAGCCTATGGCCAACAGCCCAGCACGGCGAAACGCCCAGCAACGCGCCCAAAGGAGAAGCAATACACCAAGAATAGCAAATTCCACGAAATGCGCCACCTTGCAAATTATCGGCTGAATGAGCAAGGCGATATCATGAACCGAACCCCCCGAAGTGTACTCATAGGGCAGAATATCAACTGCTTTTTCGGCTACGCACTTAGAAATATGCAGACTCAGACCAGAAGATTCGGTTGCTGTCTGTGCGGAAAGCAGAAAAATAAACGCCATCCAGCACAATACAGCAGCGACCCCCCTTTACTCCATCCGCCACACTTTATCTGCGGATATGCTGTATCCTCCTCAGACTGAGGAGCGGCACGATTATTTTCCAACATAGACTTTTCCTGTATCGTTTACACATAGAAAGATAGCGCGCACTAGCAGGACTCATTAATTAAGATACAGGATAACGGTAACAGCAAGGCAGATAGCTGAGAAAAAGATATGGGCATAGCGGTCATACCGGGTCACGATACGTCGCCACCCCTTCAGCCTGCTGAATGTATTTTCAATAAGATGCCGTTGCTTATACAGCGTGTTGTCAAAGGGAAATGCTTCATTTCCAGTTTTTCGGGGTGGCATGCAGACCGTCATCCCCTCTGGCTTTCAAAGATTCACGCAACCACGTTGCGTCGTAGCCTCCGTCTGCTAGAAACGTACTGTTATCGGGGAGGAGGTGCTGGAGGATGGCTGCCCCTTGTAGTCGCTGACCAGCCCTTCAGTCAGCAAAAGCAGGACGGGACGCCTATGCCCGTCACAAACAATATGGAGTTTGGAATTCAGGCCACCTTTTGTTCGACCGATGAGACGTGGCAGGCTTGCCACCATGCGGTGAGCCTTGAGATGGGTGGAGTCGATCATCAGGGAGCCATCAAAAGGTGTTTTATTTGCCAACTCAATGAAAATTTTATTGAAAACACCGAGCCTGCTCCACCTGACAAAGCGATTGTGCAGCGTTTTGTGGGGCCGTACTCATCAGGTGCATCCTGCCACTGAAGTCCGTGCTTGATGACGTAGATAATGCCGCTGACGACACGCCTGTCATCCACACGGGGAGCACCGTGAGAACGGGGAAAGAACGGTTTGATACGCTCCAACTGACTTTCGGAAAGATAAAATAGGGTACGCATGGGCACTTCCGTGCCTCCTGCATACCCTGTTTTCCTTCTCTTGAAAATAACGAGTCCTGACCCTAACCGATTGGGCCACTTAATGTGCGAAAAATTCTGGACGTTACCCCAATACATACTTATATAAATTTTTAAATATATATTAAAAAATATTATATCTCCATTAATTTATTAACATATAATGTTAGCATCAAATACGTTATTAAATTAATGAGTTATATGTCGCAATATATACAGTAGCATCTTTCTGCTCAGGAATTTCAACAAGAAGTTGTTTAGCATACTCAAGAGCTTCTTTTGTTCTACCACAAGCATCTAACGCATACATGATTTGTCGTTTGCCTTCTATGGATTCCGGGTGCTCTGCGTCAAGACGTTCTGCTTCAAAAAGTGCTTCTTTGGGATGTTGAGCACAGCGCAATAAGTGACATAAATAACTACGATAATATAGATCGTTCGGATTGAGGCTAATGGTCTTTCTTATAAGATTAATGGCTTCGTCAAAACAACCTCCTTGTTCCAGTAGCTTGCTCTTCATCCGAGTCCTAGAATCTCTGATATCCCGTCTCTCAGGTTCACGTTCCAGAATTCTGTCCGCAACAGCACATGCCTCTTCAAGCCTGCCGCAGGTTCCCAAGGCATACATGATTTGTCGTTTGCCTTCTATGGATTCCGGGTGCTCTGTGTCAAGACGTTCTGCTTCAAAAAGTGCTTCTTTGGGATGTTGAGCACAGCGCAATAAGTGACATAAATAACTACGATAATATAGATCGTTCGGATTGAGGCTAATGGTCTTTCTTATAAGATTAATGGCTTCGTCAAAACAACCTCCTTGTTCCAGTAGCTTGCTCTTCATCCGAGTCCTAGAATCTCTGATATCCCGTCTCTCAGGTTCACGTTCCAGAATTCTGTCCGCAACAGCACATGCCTCTTCAAGTCTGCCGCAGGCTCCCAAGGCATACATGAGCTGGAGCAAACTCTCCATGGCTTCGGGATAATCCCTTTCCAGTTGTCTGGCTACGCTGAGTGATTCCTCAAATTTTCCGCATTTTCGAAGAAGATGACAAAGAGAACAAGAGAGAGAGAGAGAGAGAGAGAGAGAGAGAGAGAGAGCTGGATGAGCTCAATAGCCTCATCAAAACGCTCTTCCTGCTCCAACAGACGGATCTGAATACGCAATTTATGGTCTCGGATATCCTGCCTACCGGGCTCACGCTCCAATACTCTGTCGGCAACTGCAAGCGATTCCTCCAGCTTTCCACAGGCATTCGTAGCGTACATAAGTTGAAGCTGGCTCTCAATAGCATTAGGGTAAATATTTGCCAGTTCCCTAGCTACAGTTAATGATTCTTCAGCTTTTCCAGATTTCCTGAGCAGATGACAGAGATAACCATGAAGAGAGAGACTGCTGGGGCTACTAGTCAAAGCCTGCCGAATAACTCGCACGGCAGCATCAAGGTCCCCTGCTTGTTCATGTTGTTGAGCAAGGGCTCTAATAATCCCTCCTGAATGGAATTGCCGCTCCTGAGATATGTCGGAAATACTATTATCAAAAACAGAAACATCTCGCGGTATTGTATAATTTTTACAAGACAAAAGACATTTTTGTATTTTTCCATTATCATGATACTCACGAACATACTTTAAAGAAAGCTGTGAATGTTTTATCAGAGTATCAATGTCAAGGCTCTGCAATATATCTATAAATTGTGCTGAATTATTATACGTTAAATTTTCCTCGTAAATAAAGTCGATCGTAGAAAGTCGTTTTTTTCCATTATAGCAAATTACGGGAACGCCACTACTGAGTACTTCAAGTGTAATTTTATAGCTGACAACGGGGAAAGAGGCTATAAAAATATCAATATGATTTTCCAATAAAGACTGCGGTAAATTTTCAGTCCATTCAATATTAACAAAACAGTTTTCTGGGAGTTGGTGAACTACGAGATAAGTACGAATACGTTCCTTGCAATCTTCAGGGATAGGACCATAATGAATATGCTTTCTACCTGAGTCTTGGAGAGATTCTAAAATCAAATCGAGCAAGTGAATAGGATATCCTTGTTCTAACTTATAAAACCTTGCGGCGGCGCTGGCAGTTATAAGTTTTTTATGTTCATAAAAAGGAATATATAAAGAGTTCGAAAGTTTTTTTTTGCCAATTTGGCAAGGAATGAACGCAACATTATCTCCATGCAAGGTTCTTAAAAGCGGATAGTCAACTGGGCGCTTCACAATAACTGCTTGGTAGCTGGCGTTATGCAAACCGAGAACGAAGCCATGATCATAAGAAAAAATATGGATATGTTGTGACAAACCAGGTTGAATGAGAGCATTAATGAAAGCGTTATTATGTCCAACATAGAAAAAGGCTTTAGTAGGATTGCTAGAAACAAAACACTCAAAAAGCCTTTTAAACCGATCCGGAGTACTTTTAGGAACACTTTTAATAGATAAATTTGAAAAATGGGAAAGGATTGTCAGCGCTTCTTCAGGAATTTCCTCCATTTCCGCAACAAGAACAGTTACGGGATGTGGAGATAGAGCTCCAATAAGTTCGGTTAGTTCAGCAAAAATACCGCCTCCGCGTGGAGCAAGACCGGAGATGACAATAGTAAAATGAGGTTCAGACGCGGTAGTTATGCGCTCGCGAAATGGGGAAATGCCCATTTCCAACATCTGCAGATAGCCAATAGTCGAACATAGAGTATCAATATATTCAGAGCCATAAAGTCGATGAAATGTGAACTCCCGAATGGAAAAGGCATATTGCTGACACTCCGCCACCAAACTTTTCAGAAGCGTGTCCTTATCCATCCGTTCAAATTCACGTTGTGGATTTCCATCAGCCTTGTTCTGTCTGCTTTGGCACAAAGCTTGGATTCGATTCTCTAGAATATTTTTTTCATAAGGGGAGTCCACTACTTCAAAGAGAGCCTTCAAAAATCTGATTGTCCTACTCCATTGAGCTTCCGTGGAAAGGCTGCTCCAAATACCTCCATAGGAGAAAAAATATGCGGAGCCCACGAAATCAAGAATTTTAGCTTTCTTATTGGTGAGCATCAATTCCCAGAAAGTACGAGGACTATCACCACGAAAGACTTCTTCACGAAAACAGTCCGGAGGCATTCCATGATAGATATTCCTGTACATCATGGTTGTCGTATGGCAATATCTATATTGATTTTTTAAAAAATCAATATAGGTATATTCAAACTCTCCTCTATTTTTATCAATAAAAACTTTACCATCTTCAAAATATAAAATAAAATAGTGCCCTACAATACAGTATTCTTCTCTAATGTCGTGCTCAAAAAATTCCAATTGCTTTTGAAGTTTTCCAGGAATTGTATAAAAATCATCTCCATCAAGAACACAAAAATACTTTCCCTGTGCTGCACAAAGTCCTTTATAGAAACTAATTGCATTTCCATTATTTGTTTCGTTATGGATAATTGTAAATGATTGAAAAACTTCTTTATAGCGGTATGCAACGGAAAGAGTATCATCCGTAGAGGCATCATCAACAAATATTACTTCAAATGAATAGTTGATTTTTTGCATCAAAACAGAATCAAAGGCCCTTGCCAAAGTTTTACCCACATTATAGCATGGCATAATAATGGATAAAATAGGTGTATCTTTTTTCTGGATGTCTTGGGAATGCAATAACATTAAATAGCTCCAACTGTTCTATAATAATAGATAAAAATTCTATCATAAATTCATTGACAAAATTTCACAGTCTGGTGGGCTCACAATATTTTTATTTTGCACTGACGAGCTCATGACAAAGGAATCCCTTTCTGTATTTATCTGAAATTTCATAGAATAAAACTTTAATTGCTTACCGTGACAGAGTTCCCTCAAATGACAGATATAGCTTCACACTCTGCCAACGATAAACACATAATTGGTAGTCGCACTGCCACCGATATTGAGCATCATGCCGGTTCTGGCATCAGCTATCTGGTAGTTGCCAGCTTTGTCTGATACTTGCCTATAAAGATCGAGAAACATTCGCACACCGCTTGCACCTACAGGATGACCGCAGCCGATAAGTCCACCGCTGGGATTAACGGGATACCTCCCATCAAACTCTGTCACCCCCTCTTCAAGGGCTTCCAGTTCCCTGCCTGGCTCAGTAATACCAAAGGCGGAAATTGCAGCGTATTCACTGGAAGTGAAACAATCATGCGTTTCAAAAAAATCCATATCGGTGATGCTTAAGCCGCTGCGCCTATAGGCATCAAGAACGGCTTGACGCGTCCAAGGCAAAATAAATGAAGAAGAAGAGGCATCCGCCATCTTTTTGTCAAAAAGCATGGGAGCAACGCGATGACCATATCCTAGCACACAGGGGCAGTTAATTCCTCGTTCTTTTATAAATTTATCTGAAACTAAAATAACGACAGCAGCACCGTCGGTCACCTGAGAACAGTCCGAAGATGCCAGCCTCCCACCTACAAGGATATTAGTGGCGGTACCTCGCTCACGGGCCTGTTCAAAGCTCATATACCAGTTACGGGTTTGCCCCAACGGGTTACGTTTAGCATTGTTATAATTCTTTACAGAAATTGCTGCGAGCCCATCCATAAAACGGTTTTCTTCTAAGTGATATTTTTTTAGGATTTCATCTGCCAATCGCCCAAATAAAGCAGGAAATGGAAAATCAATCCCCTGACATTCTTTTGTATAATAGGCCGCCCGCCCTAGGTAATCTCCACCGGTACGGGAATCCACTGTTTTCATGAGTTCCCAGCCAACGACAATGGCCACATCATAATCGCCATTTTCAATCTTAGTAATGGCAGCATCAAGAGCTACGGAACCGCTAGCACAGGCCGCTTCATAGCGTGCCGAGGGCATTCCGTAGAATAGCGGTGAAACTTCGGTAAGCAGCGCTCCCAAATGTCCCTGATCAATGTATTTTTCAGCAATAAAATTGCCTACATAACAAGCAATACGATTTTTTTTGTTGAGTGCAGCAAGATCATCTGAACTAAGTCCTGCATCATGAAGCCCCTCTCCGAGTACTTCCTTAAGCAAAGCTATTTCATTTTTACCTTCCTTAGTCCAGTTTCTCTGAAAGTCGGTCTGAGCTCCGCCGAGTATATACGCTCTACTCTTCATGCTCCCCCCTTAACGCGTGGAGCGGAAAAAAATTCTATAGTTGTAATTCGACGGAACAAGCAGTGGGAGCAGTTCCTCTATTTCTCCTGATTCCCACAAAGTCTTATCCAGCCGTTCCCTCATCAACGAGCGAATGTCTGTAACAGATGAAAATGCCTGCATTAGTGCGAGTGGTGGACACCAGTTAAACCCCTCAGCCATAACATCATCAGCACCATGTATAGAAAAACCGACCTTCCGTGTGACATTAAGTGCATAAACGGTATAGCTAAGTAAAAAGTCCACGCATAACTCTGCCTCTGCAGAATGGCTATTGATCAATACACGGAAGGCTTCCGCATAGTCACCTATACGTAGAGCCTTAACCATTTGTGTGACAAAGGGAAAGCGGTAGAGCTCTATATCTCGGTAACCGTCCATCCCAACATCGTACACCTGAATTTTCCGGCATTCTGATGTACGCTGACTTTTATAGAGTCCATGTCCAACTTTTTTTCCTAGTGCACCAGATTCTATGAGTTTTGAGGCAAATAAAGGCAATCGAAAACTATCATTTGCATAGTCAAAAGTATTCTGACGTAGATTATCAACAATGGCTTTATGAACATCAAGACCAACAAAATCCGCTGTAACCAATGGCGGCATACTTCGACCAGAAAAAGGACCGAGTATTGCGTCAATATAATCAATACCACCGCGCTGCTGATAGCAGTCGGCAGAGAGTAATGCTGCATTGATAAATTGAAATCCAATACGATTACCAAGAAATGCAGGACTGTCCTTGACCTCAACGACCGTTCTGCACAGTGTTTTTTTCAGATACTGATGTAGCTCTCTATAAACGGTCTGATCTGAATAAAAAGTCGGAATGAGCTCGCATACTGTCAGTACATAGGGAGGATTAAAAAAATGAACCCCGAAACACCGACTACGCAATCTTTCTGGATAACTTTCAGCTATAGTAGTAATGGAAAGGCCCGAGCTTCCCGAGCAAATCAAGGCATTGTCTCTAAGATAGGGTGTTATACGACTGGTGATTTCCAATTTTGTGCTGAGATCTTCACGGACGCTTTCAAAGATGAGATCCGATTCCTGTACACAATGTTCGAGAACAGAATAGTCAACCGGAACTAAATTTCGCCTAATACTGTCAGCACGAACCGATTTCGCAGCGCGGTCAACTGCCACCCGAGATTTTTCCTCCGTTCGAGAAACCATGTACACTTTTGCGTTGCCGAACGAAGCAAAAATAGCCGAAACGTAACACCCCATGGTTCCGTTAGCGCCGATCACCGTAACGGTTCTAATATTCATTCTGCATCCTTTCTGTGGTGGAGTGTGGAGATGAACTCGTCATAGGAACTCCCTTCCCACGGCATTCCCCTGTCGAAGTTATAGCGCCAAGGATACATGGGCTTCCCTGTTTCTCTGTCAATGATCTTCGCCGCATCACACAGCTCTCTAGCGGGATTCCCTACAAAAACTTTACCTTCTGGAACGTTCCGGGTGACTATCGCCCCCGCACCGACAAGAGCATCTCTCCCGATCCTCTTGCCGGGCAACACAATACTTCCCGTTGCAACTACCGCAAAGTCTTCAACGGTTACCCCCTCTTCTTTTACAGATGGAGGATTAGGATCATTAGTGAGTACGACATACGGGTAAATCCAAGTATATTTTCCGACATGACTAGCCTGTCCAATGTGCACATTACTATGCAGGCTTGCATAATCTTCTATAACACAATGTCCTTGAATGTCGGATAACGTACCTATACGGACATGAGAACCTATTTTACTCTGTTCACGAATCGTTACTCTATGCCCAGTTGAAAAATGGGTACCGATAATACAATCAGTATAAATAATACTTTCACTACGAATCAGTGCATTTTCACCGATAATAAGTTGGTGTGACCCCATGGAGTGTGTCTTAAAAAAGTCAGATGTATATTCTCCAAGAATACAACGTGCTCCAATAAATGATTTTTTTTTGATATACACATTATCGCGAATAATAACATCATTATCGATATAGACGTCATCTTCAATAACGACATTAGAACCGATCCGTACCCCTTCACAAATATGTGCAGACGGGGAAACTGTTGTACTCATGAGAAACTCCACGTTACTGTTTTTCGACGAGATGAAACTCGTCATAATCCCTAATGTAGTCTGATTCGTCATAGTTTCTGTCAGCAAGAACAACCAAAACAGTACCTTCCGAAAAATGACACATTTCCCGCCAAACAAGCCCCTCAATAAGTAGGCCCTGATCCCGCCTGTTCAGTGTAAAGACAGAAGTAGTACCTTGGTATTCACAGTGGAGCTCCACACTGCCGTGCATACAAATCAAAAGCTGTCGCAACTGCTTATGAGCGTGCTTACCGCGGATACAGTCCGGTTGTGTATCAAAAATATAATACATTCTTTTGATTTCAAAAGGTGTGTTCTGATTCGCCTCTACGGCGATGAGAGACCCGCGCGCGTCTCCAAAGACCTCAAGGTTAACCATTTCTACATGAGGAGAACGGAAGTACATAATGTTTTCCTTATCAGCTGAATATTCCTTTGCTCGCCGTGCGGGAAAAATTTACCGGATAGATAGCAAAGGAAATTTTATTAGGCATAGGCATTGACGACACGCACGACCTCGTCAACCTCATGTTCTGTTAGAACAGGAGAAATAGGCAATGAGATAATTTCCCGATGAATACGTTCACTGATGGGGTAAGAACATTTTGCCCATTCAGCGTAGGCCAGTTGTTTATGCGGCGGAGTAGGATAATGGATGATGGTCTGCACGCCATTATCAGTAAGATACTGCTGAAAGCGATCCCGTTCCGGCGTGCGTACTGTGAATACATGCCATACGGTGGCATTTTCCTCATAAATCTGGGGCAACTCAATAAACGGGTTGACGATCCTTTTACAGTAGCAGGCAGCTATTTCACGGCGCCTAGCATTATCCGCATCAAGATGCAGGAGTTTCACATCAAGAATAGCTGCTTGAAACTCATCCAATCGAGAATTTGTACCTTTATATATATGGTGATATTTCCGGTCGGATCCATAATTTGCCAACGCCTTAATTCTTTTGTACAGATTCTCATCACTGGTGGTTACAGCCCCCCCATCCCCCATACATCCAAGGTTCTTACCGGGATAGAACGAAAAACCAGCTGCATCCCCAAGATTGCCGGTACGTCGTCCCTGATACATGGCGCCGTGTGCCTGTGCTGCGTCTTCAATGATTTTAAGGCCATATTTTTGTGCCAATATCCATATTTTTTCCATACACACAGCCTGTCCATAAAGATGAACTACTATAATCGCACGGGTTTTCTGCGTGATGGATGCTTCGATTCTATCTGGGTCAATATTGCAAGTTGCAATGTCCGGTTCGACCAAAACCGGTGTACACCCATTGGCAGAAACAGCTAAGATAGTGGCAATGTAAGTATTTGCTGGAACAATAATTTCATCGCCTGGCCCGAAGCCGTACCCCCGAATAATCAGGTTAAGCGCATCAAGCCCATTGGCAACGCCCAAAGCAAACTTTGCACCGCAGTATTCAGCAAAATGTTTTGAAAAACATTCATTTTCTTCCCCTTGAAGATACCATCCCCGATCAAGAACAGTCCCTATACGGGCATCGATTTCAGCTCGAAAACGATTGTTGATCTTAGCAAGATCAAGAAAAGAAACGCTCATGAAACTGCTCTCCTATATACTGTACAGTAATGAAAAACCATACACAAAGCCATATAACATTATCAGAACAGATAATTTTTTCTGTATTTAAAAATAGACTAGAAATTATCCATTTCCAATGACAAAAATTTTATTTTCTCTGGTGGTAACACCATGCTATACATTGCCACACCGTCGTGTAGGCCACGAGTTGCCCTTTTCCCACTACCAACCGCAAGAACAATAATAATGCCAGCTCAATCCAAGGATTCAGGACATTGCGAACAGGATATATTCCCCCCTTGACACGCCGTGCAAATCTTACTTCAAGCTTACGCCGTCCCTGAAAACATCGTCCTTTAGAAGTCCTAATAAAACTCCGTACCTCAGGTAGCCAAGTCTCTGAAAAATGTTTAGCACAGTACTCGTGTTCATACTGTAGCGTCTGTTCTGTCATCTTATGCATACGTGTAACCTGAGATGCTTGATTTCTATCATGCCATCGATATTGGAACAAAACAATCGGTAAAAATTTCATCAGGCCAAATTTTGAGAGTTGTAGCATCAGCCAGTAATCTTCCAATGGTGCCTTCGGCGTAAATCTTGCAATCCGTTTTAGCACAGAAGCGCGTATCAAATAACCGTTAGGCACATGATTAATATACTCTATATTGCGATATCTTCCGAATTCGTCACTGTCAAGTGCAAAGGGCTGTCCATCGGCGATGGCTTGTCCAAAAGTCAAAAAGACTGCTCTATTTTTATCTAAGGTACAATGTTGTTCTATATCCCAAAAGCAGTGTTGACCTTCAGCATTAATAAATTCGTTATCTCCAACGACTAATACGTAATTTGGATTGTTTTCAAGTACAGCTAATTCAGTAGCAATGATCTCGGGAAAAGCTATGTCATCTGAAGCGATTAAAAAAACATAATCACCTTCTGCTAGTGAAAAAAGTCGATTGAGTGTTATACATGTCCCTTTATTTTTTTGTGTCTGCATAATG
>ERZ809074.1911-NODE-1911-length-24971-cov-11.534717_pt1 | contig 24971 bp, 18 predicted proteins | sample MGYA00520795_ERZ809074 | MGnify/ENA primary metagenome ERZ809074 (study PRJEB31570, sample SAMEA3212989) | Homo sapiens | biome: human-gut; feature: human gut; material: fecal | place: Sweden | collected 2011 ...
GATTTTGAAGAAAAAATACAAGTCGTTCATAAAAAAGACTTAAAAAATCGGGCGGATTATGCTAGAATAACTACGTTGTACACTGGCCTTGTGCTGCGTGCCCGACAGCCGGGAGACCGCTTCCGGCCTGCGGGGCGGGGTTTGAGCAAGCCGCTGCGTAAGTGGATGAACGAGGCCGGTGTCCCGAACGAACTGCGGGATACGCTGCCGCTGCTTGCCAGCGGAAGCGAAATTTTATGGGTGTGTGGAGAAGGCTTTGCCGATGGCCTTGCACCGGACACGGAAAGCAGATGGATCCTGCACTTGGATGCAGAGATCGAAACACAGGAGGAAAAAACAAATGAGTATGCACGATGATATCAAGACCGTTCTGGTCAGCGAAGAGCAGCTGAAGGCCAAGGTGGCAGAGCTGGGCGCTCAGATCAGCCGGGATTATGCCGGTAAAAATCTGGTGCTGGTGTCCATCCTCAAGGGCTCGGTGGTCTTTATGGCCGATCTGATGCGGGCTGTGAGCATCCCCTGCAATATCGACTTTATGGTGGTCTCCAGCTACGGCGGCAGCAACACCACCACCAGCGGTCTGGTCAAGATCATCAAGGATCTGGACGGTGATCTGTCCGGCAAGGATGTGCTGATCGTGGAGGACATTCTGGACACCGGCGTCACCCTGTCCAACCTTGTGCCCATGCTCAAGATGCGCAACCCGAACTCCGTTAAGATCTGCACCATCCTTGATAAGCCCAGCCGCCGCAAGGCCAACATCCAGCCGGATTACGAGGGCTTTCAGGTGCCTGACGAGTTCGTGGTGGGCTATGGTCTGGACTACGACGAAAAATACCGCAACCTGCCCTATGTTGGCGTGCTGAAGCCCGAGATCTACACGAAGTAACGTGTCCATTATAAAAATCCAGAACTGGAGTTGATTTTTTTGCAACCGAAGAAACCCCGTTTCAATCCGCTGGTGATCGCCATTGTACTGGCAGCCGTGCTGATGGTGTGGTCGGTGCTGGGCGGCACCGGCGGCAACGCTAACGGCTCCTCCATGGCTTATTCCACGGTGGTACACTATTTTGAGAGCAATCAGGTCACCAAATTCTCGCTGGATCTGAATACCGGCGTGATCACCATGACCCTGAAGGAGGGCGCACAGGAGCTGCCCAACGCTGCCGAGCAGACCACCACCCAGTCTACGGGCGGACTGCTTTCCGGCCTGCTGTCCTCCTCTTCCTCCGCCCCCACCGGGGTGAAGAAGAACGATGACGGCACCGAGACAGTCAGCTACAAGCTGCCCTACGCCCGGATGTTCGTGGACCATGTGTCGGACTACATCGCCCAGTACGATGCAGCCAACCCCGATGCGCCCATGGTGTACGATTATGTGCCCGCCAAGGAGACCATCCCCTGGATGGAGATCCTGTTCTATCTGGCTATGCTGGGCTGCACCGGCTTTTTGCTGTTCTCCATGATGCGTGGCGGCGCCGGTGGCGGCGGCATCATGAACGTGGGCAAGGCCAAGGTAAAGGACGAGCACGAGAACAAAAAGACTGCCACCTTTGCCGATGTGGCCGGTGAGGACGAGGAAAAAGAGGAGCTCAAGGAAGTTGTGGAGTTCCTCAAGAGCCCCGATAAGTTCAATACGCTGGGTGCCCGCATCCCCCACGGTGTGCTGCTGGTGGGCCCTCCGGGTACCGGTAAGACCCTGCTGGCCCGTGCCTGTGCAGGCGAGGCGGGGGTGCCCTTCTACTCCATCTCCGGCTCTGACTTTGTGGAAATGTATGTCGGCGTGGGTGCATCCCGCGTGCGTGACCTGTTCGATAAGGCCAAAAAGACCATGCCCTGCATCATTTTCATCGACGAGATCGATGCTGTGGGTCGCCAGCGCGGCGCAGGTCTGGGCGGCGGTCACGATGAGCGCGAGCAGACCTTGAACCAGCTGCTGGTGGAGATGGACGGCTTTGAGGCCAACGATGGCATCATCGTCATGGCGGCCACCAACCGTGCTGATATTCTGGACAAGGCGCTGCTGCGTCCCGGCCGCTTTGACCGTCAGGTCTATGTGGGTCTGCCGGATGTCAAGGGCCGCGAGGAGATCCTGAAGGTGCATACCCGCAACAAGCCCCTTGCACCGGACGTCTCCCTGAAGGTCATTGCCCAGCGCACCGCCGGTTTTGCCGGTGCAGACCTTGAGAACCTTGTCAACGAGGCCGCGCTGCTGGCAGCCCGCCGCAACCGCAAGGCCATTACCATGGAGGATATCGAGGAAGCCTCCATGAAGGTGATGGCTGGCCCCGAGAAGAAGAGCCGCGTGGTCACCCCGGAGGAGAAAAAACTCACCGCCTACCACGAGGCCGGTCACGCAGTGGCAGGCTTCTACTGCAAGCATCATCCCCGCGTGCACGAGATCACCATCATCCCGCGCGGTCAGGCCGGCGGTTACACCATGTATCTGCCTGAGAAGGATCGCAGCTATGTGACCAAGGGCGAGATGTTTGAGGACATCGTGTCCAGTCTGGGCGGTCGCGTGGCCGAGCAGCTGATCTTGGAGGACATCTCCACCGGTGCTTCCAACGACCTGCAGCAGGCCACCAATATTGCTCGCCAGATGATCACCCGCTACGGCTTCTCCGAGCGTCTGGGCCCCGTGGTCTACGGCACCTCGCAGGAGGAGACCTTCCTTGGCCGAGACTTTGGTCAGGGCAAGGGGTACAGCGAGACCACCGCTGCCGAGATCGACAGCGAGACCCGCGATATCATTGACGAAGCCTACGAGACCTGCCGCCGCACCCTGACCGAGCACATCGACCAGCTCCATGCGCTGGCCAAGGCTCTGATGGAGCGCGAAAAGCTCAACGAGGAGCAGTTCAACACTATTATGGCCGGCGGCACCCTGCCTCCCTGCGAGGATGCAAAGCCCGAGCAGGCACAGCCCGACCAGACCGTGCAGCCCGCCCCGGTGCAGCCCGCAGAGCCTGCGGAGACTGCCGAGCGTGCAGAACCCGCCGAGCAGGCCGAGCCTGCCCAGCCGGAAATGCCGCAGCCGGATGCCCCGGAGCAGCAGGACTAAGCTTTTTTAGGAAAGGAGCGAGCATCGTGGAGGAAAATTTTAACCCGGTTGCACAGACCCGCGCAAACTACTATACCCCCGGCAGTCCGGTGCAGTTTGTCTGCGTGGAGCTGCTCAAGGGAGACGTCAGCGGCGAGCACGCTGTCTGCCTGACCTTCAAGAATATTTCCCGCGTGACCCTGACCGCACTGGAAATCCACTTCAAGTGCAAGGGCGTGGATGGCGTGATCCTGTGCGAGGATAAGTTCGAGTACCGGGATCTGCAGGTAAAACCCGGCGAGCTGTTTGGGCAGGATGATGCCGTGTTCATCACGGCCAAGGCCATCACCAGCGTAGATGTTACCCTGTGCAATGTATACAACGGCAAGCGCGTGGTGCATCTGGACGGCATCAAGCGTGTGCGTCTGCCCGCACCCCGCCGTCTGGCTCCGGAGCTGCAAAAGGCGCTGGAGGCCCGCATGAACCGCACCGGGCTCAAGTATCAGCCGCAGGTGTTCGAGAACGGCTGGTACTGCGCCTGCGGTGCCTTCCACCCCACCGAGGAGGACACGGTTTACTGCTCGGAGTGCGGCTGCGACCGTATCCTGTTGCAGAACGCGCTGAACACTCTGCTGCAGCCCGCTGCCCCGGCAGACGAGATGGAAATGCCCCTCAACGCCCCGGCTGCTCCCGCAGCGCCCGCTGCGGTGGAGGAGCCTACCCGCATCGTGGGCGCAGCCCCTGCTGCTCCGGCGGCTCCCGTAGAAGAGCCCACCCGGGTCGTGGGAGCACCGGTCTACGAGCCAAAGGCTGACCCCATCCAGCCTGTCTCGGAGCCTACCCGGGTGCTGGATGCCTCTGCCCGCGCACCGCTTTCCGGCGCTGCTGCGGCAGACGAGGGTACCCGCGTGATCCCCGCCCGCCGTCCGGCTCCGGTGCGTCAGCCCGCGCCTGTGGAGGAGGACGAAGAGTACGAGGACAGCCGGGACAGCGTGGCAGAAGCGCTGATCCGCTGGGTGCCGCCCATTACGGCCATCCTGTGCGCAGCCATCGCGCTGTGCGGCTTTGTGTACTACCAGTTCGTGCTGTAAAATAAGAGATCATCCCGGCGGAGGGGGCAGCGTGCCTTCTCCGCCTTTTGTGTGCACTGCACAGAAAGGAAATACCATGCCGGAACAAGCCTTACAGGTGGCTTTTGAGATCAAGACCGCCTGCGATGAGATCAGCCGCCGTCTGCTGCGCTGGCACTGGGAGCGCAAGCCCGGGGCGCACAGTCTGGATGCGCTGCTGGAGCATATTGCTGCCCGCAAGCAGGAAAGCCCGGATTACTACGACCGTATGCCGGACCTTACCGGCAAGACCAGCTGGCAGCAGCTGGACACTACCCTGTGTATGCGGGTGCTGCTGGACCCGGAGACCGATGCCGCCCGCCCGCTGGACCTGCTGGGCAACACGGCGCACCCCTTTGCCGCCCGCCATGCCTGCAACGCTATCCGCACCGCCCGCAACGAGGCAGCCCACGCGGCAGTTGCAGCAGACGGCGCACAGGCAGCCCTGCTGTTCAACGAAGCCATTGAGGCGCTGGAGGAGGGCTACGCCGGTACTGCCTTTAAGGAAAACGAACTGGCGCAGTATTACCGCGAGGCAGAGGACTACCTGAGCCGCTGCAGCGAGGGCAAGCCCCTTAAAGTGCGTCAGAGCAGCCCGCAGAACGCACAGCAGGGAAAAGCCGCCGCCCGCACAAAGCCCCGCAATCCCCAGACTGTCCGCAGCACCAAAAGCACTGCCGGGCGGCAGAGCACCTCTGCCCGCAGCCGCAGCACCGGTATAAAGCAGAGCCGCAGCACAGCCGCCCGCAGCAAAAAGCAGCAGACCGGCGGCGAGAGCAGGGTGGCACTTGGTATTATTCTGGCAGCGCTGGTGCTGGGACTTATCGCACGCGCCATCAGCATGGGACTTGTATAAGCGCTACGGTTTTCGCAATTCTGGCGGTAAATCAGAAAGCAAGATTGTTTGGATTGTGTAAAATCACCAAAAAAGCAACGGGCAGCCCCACAGAAAAACGGTCATTGCACCTCTTGCGGGAAATATGAAACGGATTTATAATAAGCATGAAAACGTTTACACATTACCACCGGAGAGGGAACGGAGAATAACCCCATGACCATCAGTGATATTGCAAAGATGGCAGGCGTTTCCAGCGCTGCGGTCAGCCGCTATTTGAACGGCGGCCCCCTCAGTGAGCAGAAGCGCGCCGTGATACAAGCCGTAGTGGAAAAAACCGGTTATAGCCCGGATACTGCCGCCCAAACCCTGCGCACCGGCAAGGTGCGTCAGGTGGGGGTCATCGTGCCCAGCATCAGCTCCCAGTCGGTGGGGCAGATCACCAGCGGCATTGCAGCCGAGTTGGGGGCCAGCCGCTACCTGATGCTGCTGGCAGACACCGAGCTGGACGGGCAGATGGAGCTGGAATATCTTACAGCGCTGCAACGCAACCATGTGGCCGGTATCATCCTGCTGGGCTATGATTCCAGCCCGCAGCTGTGCAAGGCGCTGAAAGACTGCCGTGTGCCTGTGGTGGTAACAGGGCAGCGCTTTGCAGACCTGCCCTGCGTTTATAACGATGACCGCTCTGCTGCCCGCGACCTGACCCGGAAGATGCTGGAGCATGGCCGCAAAAATATCGTGTATATCGGCGGTAGCGAGCAGGACGCCGCCACCGGCATAGCCCGCCGTCAGGGTGTGCAGGATGCACTGCGGGAGGCCGGACTGAACGCAGATGGTCTGCCCCGCGCTTACTGCGCCGCCTTTTCCATGGAAGAAGGGCACCGCTGTATGGAAGAGCTGCTGGCACGCTGCCCGCAGTTGGACGGTGTAGTCTGCGTGACAGACACCGTGGCCTTTGGCGCTTTGCAGGTGCTGCGCGACGCCGGGCGCAAAGTAGGGCAGGATGTCGGTCTTGCCGGCATCGGAGACAACTGGGCAGGCAAGGTGGTGGAACCCGGCCTGACCACCATCCGCTTTTATCAGCGGCAGGTCGGGCAGGAGGCTGCCCGGATGCTGCTGCAAAGCTTGGAGCACACCGGAGCGGACGCTGCACCGGTGCGCCAGACCACGCTGGGCTATACGCTGGTAGAGCGCGGCTCACTGTAAAAAAAGAGGAACGAATGAAACAGAAACTGATTTTTTTAGATATCGACGGAACCCTGCTACCCCCGGGTGAGATGCTGATCCCCCAAAGCACGGTGGAGGCGCTGCACAAGGCGCACGCCAACGGTCACAAGCTGTTTCTGTGCACCGGACGCAACCTGCGCATGACCCGGCCGCTGCTGGACTATGGTTTTGATGGCGCGGTGTGCAGCGCAGGCGGTTATGTGTTCTGCGGGGACAAGGTGCTGGTAGACCTGCCCATGGAGCCGCAGCTGGCAAAGGATGTGCGCAGCGCCATGGAGCGCCACGGCGTGGAGTGCACGCTGGAAGCGCGGGATGCCACCTACGGCAGCCTGAAAATGCTCGAGCGTTGGAGTTTTACCCACCGGGATGCAGGCCCCCTGAACAGCGAAGCCGCCCGCTGGCGCAAGGCCATGGAGGACGGCATGACCATGAGCCCGCTGGCCGAGTACAAGGGCGAGCCGCTGTATAAGATCGTATATATCGCAGAGCGCAGCGAGGACTTGAACGAGGCCAAGCGCCTGTACGAGGACAGATTCGTGTTCTGCGAGAGCAAGCCGGACGGTCTGAACGGCGGCTATGTGAACGGCGAGCTCATCAACCGCAAGTTTGATAAGGGGCGCGGCATCAAGGCCGTATGTGACTATCTCGGCGTGCCCCTGCAGAACAGCATCGGCTTTGGCGACAGCGACAACGACCTGCAGATGACCGATGTGGTCGGCATCAGTGTCTGTATGGCCGACGGCTCTGCAAGCCTGAAGCAGCGCTGCGACCGCATTGCCCCCTCGGTGTACGAGGACGGCATTGCCAAGGAGTTTGCAGCCTTGGGGCTGATTTGAGATTTCTTTTAGTAAAAACAGGGCAGGGGAACATCCGCAGACGTTCCCCTGCCCTGAAATTATAAATAATACTTTCGCATCATTTTGTAACAAAAAAGCGCTGCACGGTATTTTGTGCGGCGCTCTCTTTATATTGACAGATCAGTAGTGCAGATCCTCTGCGGTCAGGCTTTCCAGCACGGGCAGCATGGCAGCGGCTTCAGCCTTGGCGGCGGGCAGATCCATATCGCGGTAGTTGCCGCACTCCACCTCGCTGGCACCGGGCACAGCGCCCTCAAAATCGGCCATAAAGCGGTAGGCGTCCACCGTCAGCTGCAGCGCCTGTGCCGGGGTCAGCCCTCGGGTGAGCAGGTAAAAGCCGGTGCGACAGCCCATGGGGCCAACATAGATCACCCCATTCTTCACGGCGCTGTTGCGCGCGTAGGTGGCAAACAGATGCTCCAGCGTGTGGGCGGCAGCAGTGGTCAGGTAATCGCCCTGATTGGGCTTTTTCATGCGGATGTCCCAGGTGAGCACATCGCCGTCCTGACGGCTCAGATACATCCCGCGCTCCAGCCGGGTGTGATCCACGCAAAAGCTTGCGATACGTTCCATACTACGGTTCTCCTTTATCAGCCCTGCAGGCGCTGCACACTGCCGTGTGCGCAGTCCACAGCCACCATCAGGCCATCGCGGATGTGGCTGGTAGCACCGGCGGCACCAACAACGGTGGGCTTCAGCAGTGCCTTGCCGGCAATGGCGGCGTGGCTGTTCAGGCCGGGCTCCTCTACCACCAGAGCGGCAGCGTCGCGCACAAAGCTCAGCATCTCATTGCTGGTGGAAGGAACTACCAGCACCATGCCGGGCTTGAACTTGGCGCGCACCTCGTCCATGGTGCGGCAGACGCAGGCCTTGCCGCTGGCAACATCGTTGTTCTCAGGGCCGACACCCACGCCGGTAGCCAGACAGTTGCCCACCATGTGGATCTTGATCATGTTGGTGGTGCCGGAAACGCCCACGGGCACGCCTGCGGTCACAACAGCCAGCTCGCCGTTGTGCAGGTAGCCGTTCTCCTTGGCCAGAGCGGTGGACATCTCGATCAGCTCATCGGTGCTGTGTGCCAGAGACATCATCAGCGGGGTGATGCCCCAACTCAGGGACAGCTGACGCTGCACCTGCTCGCGCATGACGCAGGCAATGATGGGCTGCTGCGGGCGGTACTTGCTCAGCAGGCGGGCAGTGGTGCCGGACTCGGACACGGTCACGATGGCGGCGGCGTTCACATCCCGTGCGGTCAGGCAGGCGGCATGGGCGGTAGCGTCAGAGACGCTGATCTTGCCGGGGTTGGAATCCATCATGCGGCCGCGCAGATGGAAACCCTCCTGCTCAGTGCGCTCGGCAATGGCGGACATGGTCTTGAGCGCCTCCACAGGGTAGGCACCGGCAGCGGTCTCACCGGACAGCATAATGGCAGAGGTGCCGTCGTAGATGGCGTTTGCCACGTCCGAGATCTCGGCGCGGGTGGGGCGGGGGTTCACGATCATGCTGTCCAGCATCTGGGTAGCGGTGACGATGGGCTTGCCGAAGGAGAAGGAGCGGTCGATGATGGTCTTCTGGATGCCGGGCAGTTCGGTGAAGTCGATCTCCACGCCCAGATCGCCACGGGCCACCATCACGGCATCGGCAGCAGCCAGAATGCTGTCAATGTTGTTCACGCCCTCGCGGTTCTCGATCTTTGCAATGATGCGGATGTTGGAATCGTACTGGTTCAGCAGGTTGCGGATATCGTACACGTCCTGTGCGGTGCGCACAAAGGAAGCGGCGATGAAATCATAGCCCTGCTGGATGCCGAAGATGATATCGTCCTTATCGCGCTGGCTCATATACGGCATGGACAGGTGTACGCCGGGCACGTTGACGCCCTTCTTGTTCTTGATCTTGCCGTTGTTCAGCACGGTGCAGACGATGTCGGTGTCGTTCACGGTCTGGATCTGCAGCTTGATCAGGCCGTCGTCCAGCATGATGGTGCCGTTCGGCTCCACGTCCATGGGCAGATCCTTATAGGTGATGGAGCAGATCTCGTTGGTGCCCTCCACATCGCGGGTGGTCAGGGTAAAGGTCTGGCCTGCAACCAGATTCTCAACGCCGTTCTTGAAGTCCTTCAGGCGGATCTCGGGGCCCTTGGTGTCCAGCAGTGCGGCCACGGGCTTGCCCAGCTCCTCGCGCAGAGCCTTCAGCTTTTCAAGGCGTCCCAGATGCTCCTCGTGGGAACCGTGGGAAAAATTGAAACGAGCTACGTTCATGCCGTTGGCGATCAGCTCGCGCAGAACGCCTTCCTTATCGGTGGAAGGGCCAAGGGTGCAAATAATTTTCGTCTTTCTCATGCAATATACCTCCGTCAACTCTCTCTTACCTATATCCGGCACAGCATCCCTGCAGGCTGCTGTGTATGACCAATGGGAGTAAAAGCTCCCGGTACAGCGGGTCGGTTTATATGGCAGAGCGGGAAAACCCAAAACTCTACCACCTATTATTATAATCATTCCGGCGCAAGAGAGCAAGAGGAATTTTTGCTTGAATACAAGTTTTTGCATCTGTTGATGCCCAAAGGAAAGATTGCAAAACTTTTAACGATGCGCCGCAGCTTTCTGCGTGCTGTCTGACAGGGGAAAACTGCTGCAAAACGTGAAAACTGATAAGAACATACAAGACTGCTTCCTCTTGCATCGGAGGGGGTTTTTGCTTATAATAGGGGTAATAAAGTAGTACTGTTCCGGGGAACGCCCGGAGAATGGAGTGACCATTATGGAAAAACGCGTTTTTCTGATCGTGCTGGACAGCTTTGGCATCGGCGCAGAGCCGGACGCCGCTGCCTTTGGCGATGCAGGCACCAACACCCTGGGTGCCATTGCGAACCACCCCAATTTCAATTGCCCCAACCTGCGCAAGCTGGGCTTGTTCAACATTGACGGCGTGACCGCAGGGGAAAAGACGGATGCCCCGGCGGCTGCCTTTGCCCGCCTGCAGGAGCAGAGCATGGGCAAGGATACCACCATCGGCCACTGGGAAATCGCCGGTGTGGTCAGCCCGGAGCCGCTGCCCACCTTCCCCGAGGGCTTCCCGGAGGAGCTGATCCGGGAGTATGAGCAAAAGACCGGCCACAAGGTACTGTGCAACAAGCCCTATTCCGGCACGCAGGTGCTGAAGGACTACGGCGAGCAGGCCATGCGGGAAAACGCCCTCATCGTCTATACCAGCGCCGACAGCGTTTTTCAGGTGGCCGCCAACGAGGAGCTTGTGCCGGTGCAGGAACTGTACCGCTACTGCGAGATCGCCCGGGAAATGCTCAAGGGCAAGTACGGCGTAGGGCGTGTGATCGCCCGCCCCTTCCTTGGCAACAGCGCGGATACCTTCTACCGCACCACCAACCGCCACGACCTGAGCCTGAAGCCGCCCCGCGCCACCATGCTGGATCTGCTGAAGGATGCCGGTAAGGACGTGATCGCCGTGGGCAAGATCTACGATATCTTTGACGGCGAGGGCGTGACCGAAAAGATCAAGACCACCGGTAACACCAACGGCATCGCCTTTACCAAGGCTCTGCAGACCCGGGATTTTGAAGGCCTTGCCTTCGTGAATCTGGTAGACTTTGATATGCTCTACGGCCACCGCCGCGATGTGGCAGGCTACGCTGCCGCCGCTACGGAGTTCGACCGTTTTCTGGCCGATTTCCTGCCGGGGATGCGGGAGGGCGACCTGCTCATGATCACTGCCGACCACGGCTGTGATCCCTCTTACACCAAGACCACCGACCATACCCGCGAGTATGTGCCGTATCTGGTCTGCGGCAAGGGCGTAAAGGCGGGGACGGATCTGGGCACCAAGCTGTGCTTCGGCACCATCGCCCAGACCATCTGCGAGTATCTGGAAGTGGACGCTTCCACGCTGGACGGCCAGAGCGTATGGCAGGAGATCCGGGCATAAAACACCCCAAAAACAATAAGAACAGGAGCGTGAAACGATGCGTATTTATGATCTGATCGCAAAAAAGCGGGATGGCGGCACCCACACCCGGGAAGAGCTGGAAGCTATTGTCAACGGCTTTGTCAGCGGGGAAGTGGCCGACTATCAGATGGCTGCATGGATGATGGCGGTGTATCTGCGCGGCATGACCAATGAGGAGACCGCTGAGCTGACCGATGTGATGGCGCACAGCGGCGTGATGGTAGATCTTTCGCCCATTCCAGGCATCAAGGTGGACAAGCACTCCACCGGCGGCGTGGGCGACAAGACCACGCTGGTCATTGCACCCATCGTGGCGGCCTGCGGGGTGAAGATCGCCAAAATGAGCGGCCGGGGTCTCGGCCACACCGGCGGCACCATTGATAAAATGGAAAGCGTGCCCGGCACAAAAACTGCCCTCTCGCAGGAGGAATTTTTTGCACAGGTGAACCGGATCGGTCTGTCGGTCATCGGCCAGAGCGAGGGTATCGCCGTGGCAGATAAAAAGATGTACGCCCTGCGGGACGTTACCGCTACCGTCAGCTGCATCCCGCTGATTGCGTCCAGCATCATGTCCAAAAAGCTGGCCTCCGGCTCGGACGCCATCCTGCTGGACGTCACCACCGGCACCGGTGCATTTATGAAGACCGTAGACCAGAGCATTGAGCTGGCGCAGCTGATGGTCGCCATCGGCACCCACCATGGCCGCCGGGTAGCCGCCATGATCACCGATATGGACACCCCGCTGGGGCACAACATCGGCAACAGTCTGGAAGTGATGGAGAGCATGGACGTGCTCAAAGGCCACGGCCCGGCAGACCTGACCGAGGTGTGCCTGCAATTGGCGGCCAACATGCTGGTACTGGCAGGCAAGGGCGATGCCGCCCACTGCCGCGCTATGGCCGAGGCTGTCATTGCGGACGGCTCTGCCTTTGCCAAGTGCAAGGAAATGTTTGCCGCGCAGGGCGGCGACATCCGGGTGCTGGATGATTACAGCCTGTTTGCACAGCCCGCCGCCAGCTACGAACTGCTGGCCGAGCAGGACGGCTACATTGTGGCCAACGATGCGGAAAAGATCGGTTCTGCCAGCGTGCTGCTGGGCGCGGGCCGCCAGAAAAAAGGCGACCCGCTGGACTTTGCCGCCGGTATCACCCTGTACAAAAAGCGCGGTGACTACGTCCATAAGGGCGAAAGCCTTGCCACCTTCTACGGCGCTGCGGACAAGTTTGAAGCTGCCGCAGCCGAGTACCGCAGCGGCCTTGTGTACGGCGCTGAAAAGCCGGAGGAAGCCCCGCTGGTGTACGCCCTTGTCACCAAAGACGGCGTAGAGCGGTACTGAGACCGGACAGCAAGGGAGAACCCTGTTTTCCGCGAAAATGCAAGGTCGGGCAGCCCGCAGGCTGACCGACCTTGCTCTTATAACAATTTTTTTTTCCGCTGAGGATGCCCAGAGCGTACGCGGTGGGCATTCTAAATCGTTTCGTCCCAAGGGGACTGCTGCACAAAGCTGTGTGGCAGTCCCTTTTTGCGCTTTCACGCTGAGAACAGGCCATCTTGCACAAAAGAACTGTCGCTTTTTAAGCAATTCGCTGTATTTGCGGGACAAACGGTAGAACTTTGCATCGGGATATGGTATACTACACTGTACTTGTATGCCCCGGAAAAAGGGGCTGCCAAAGGAGAAAGGACTTGTTATGAAGATCATTCTGGTGGGCGGCGGCAAGGTCGGCACGGCTCTGGCGCGCCAGCTCAGCGAGGAAGGCCACAACGTGACTGTGGTGGACACCAACAAAGCGCGCGTGGAGCACCTGACCGAAAGCTACGACGTGCTGGGCATTGTAGGCAATGGCTCGTCCATCACCACCCTGTCTGAGGCGGGCATTGAGGATGCGGACGTGTTCATTGCGGTCACCGGCTCGGACGAACTGAACCTGCTTTGCTGCATGTTTGCCAAAAAGGCGGGCCACTGCCACGGCATTGCCCGCGTGCGCAACCCATCCTACAGCCACGAGCTGGACTTTATCAAAAAGCAGATCGGCATTTCCGCCATCATCAACCCGGAAATGGCAGCGGCAAAGGAGATCTCTCATCTGCTGCGTTTCCCCGGTGCCAGCAAGATCGATACCTTTGCGGACGGCCGTGTGCGGCTGATCAAGTTTGCGCTGCCCGATGCACTGGACGGCGTAGCCATTCGAGAGATCCCCACCCGGCTCAAGAGCGATATTCTGGTGTGCGCGGTGGAGCGTGAGGGCGGGGTCATCATCCCCAACGGTAACTTTGTGCTGCAAAAGGGCGATCAGGTCACTTTCCTTGCTACGCAGGAAAAAGCTCACGCCTTCTTCCAGCAGCTGCATCTGCCGGTGCAGCCGGTACGCAACGCCCTCATCGTGGGCGGCGGTGCCATTGCTTACTACCTCAGTCAGGAACTGCTGGAAAACCATGTGCGGGTGCGCATTGTGGAGCGGGACGCTGCCCGCTGCGTAGAACTGGCCGAGCAGCTGCCCGGCGCACAGATCCTGAACGAGGACGGCTCCAACCGCGAGTTTCTGCTTTCCGAGGGTCTGGAATCCACCGAGGCTTTCGTGGCACTGACCAACATCGACGAGGAGAATGTGCTGCTGACCCTGTTTGCCAAAAAGCACTCCAATGGCAAGCTGGTGACCAAGGTCAACCGTCTGGAATTTGACGATATTCTGGCCGGGCTGGATCTGGGCAGCGTGGTCTACCCCAAGTACATGACCTGTGACTACATCGTGCAGTACGTCCGCGCCCTGCAAAACGAGGCAGGCAACAACATCAAGACTCTGTACCGCATACTGGATGACCGCGTGGAGGCGCTGGAGTTTACAGTGCACGAAGAGAGCGCCGCTACCGGTGTGCCCCTGAGCCAGCTGCACCTGAAAAAGAACCTGCTGCTGTGCTGCATTACCCGCGGCAGCAAGATTTTGATCCCCCGCGGCGGCGACCAGATACAGGTGGGCGATAACGTCATCGTGGTCACGCTGGAGCATGGTCTGCACGATCTGCGCGATATCGTGGAGCACTGACGGAGGCGGACTATGAATTATGCGATCGTTTTCCGTCTGCTGGGCTATGTGCTGATGATCGAGGGCGCGTTGCTGCTGTTGCCAGCCGCCGCCAGCTTAGTGTATGGCGAGTGGATGGTGCTGGGCGTGTTTCTGCTCACAGCTGCCGTCAGCGCCGGCATCGGCTACGCCCTGCACACCATCAAACCCCGCAGTAAGGTGTTCTACATGCGCGAGGGCTTTGCGGCCACCTCGCTGTGCTGGGTGTTCATCTCGGTGATGGGCGCGGTGCCCTTTGTGCTCACCGGCTGCATCCCGAACCCCGTGGATGCCCTGTTTGAGACGGTCTCCGGCTTTACCACCACCGGTGCCAGCATTCTGCCCGCCGTGGAGGGGCTGCCCAACGGCATTCTGTTCTGGCGCAGCTTCACCCACTGGATCGGCGGTATGGGCGTTCTGGTGTTTCTGCTCTCACTGCTGCCGCTGACCGGCGGCTCTCACGTCAACCTGATGAAAGCCGAAAGCCCCGGCCCGCAGGTGGACAAGCTTGTGCCTAAGGTGCAGTCCACCGCTAAGATCCTGTACGGCATCTACTTTGCCCTTACCGTGCTGGAGCTGGTGTTCCTGCTGATTGGCCGAATGCCCCTGTTCGAAGCCATGCTCACTGCCTTTGGTACGGCGGGTACCGGCGGCTTCGGCTTCCGCAACGACAGCTTTGCCAGCTTTTCGCCCTACATCCAGTGGGTCGTGACCATCTTCATGATCCTGTTCGGTGTCAACTTCAACGCCTACTTCCTGCTGCTCATGCGCAAGTTCCGCCGTGCTGCTGCCAGCGAGGAGGTGCGGGGCTACTTTGTGGTCATCGCAGTGGCAGTGGGCATCATCACCGCCAATATTTATAGTATGTACAACAGCTTTGGCGAGGCGCTGCGGCAGGCCGCTTTTCAGGTGGGCTCCATCATCACCACCACCGGCTTTTCCAGCTGCGATTTTGACCTGTGGCCGACCCTCTCCAAGGAGATCTTGGTCATGCTCATGTTCATTGGCGCCTGCGCCGGCAGCACCGGCGGCGGCATCAAGGTGAGCCGTTTCCTCATTCTGGGTAAGACCCTGGCCAAGGAGCTCAAGACCGCCCTGCACCCGCAGGTGGTAGCGCCCGCCCGCATGGACGGCAAACTCATCAACCACGAGACCATCCGCACCACCAACGTGTTTGTGGCGGCGTATATCTTTATTTTTGCGGCCTCCTTCTTCCTCATCAGCCTGAACGGCTTTGATATGGTGACGAACTTTACCGCCGTGGCTGCTACCCTGAACAACATCGGCCCGGGCTTGGAAATGGCAGGCCCAATGCAGAACTTCGGCTGCTTTGCAGACCCCGCAAAGCTGGTGCTCATCTTCGATATGCTGGCCGGCCGTCTGGAGATCTTCCCCATGCTGGTGCTGTTTATGCCGGATACATGGCGGCGGTTCTAAGCCTTTTTTGGGTACGGGACAAGCATAAAAATATTATTTCGGAACACCGGAGTCTCTATGGACGCTCCGGTGTTCTTTTTTGTGAAAGAAGCTGCAAAGGCAGGTGGCAACGGTTAGAAATTCCTTGCGTTCAGCGCCGCATTGCAGTATGATTATAATATCAATTATCTGACCCTTACCCCTGAGCAGGCAGAACCTTTTTTACAAACGAAATCGTTCTGCATGATAAAGAAGAGAGCAAAAACAATAAAATATACAGGAGGAAATTATTATGGGTTTGATCAAAGCAGGTATGGGCGCACTGGGCGGAACTCTTGCAGATCAGTGGAAAGAATTTTTCTATTGCGATGCGTTGGATAAGGATGTGCTGATGGTCAAGGGCCAGAAGCGCACCTCCCGCCGCAGCTCCAACCACGGCGAGGATAACATCATCACCAACGGTAGCGGCATTGCCGTGGCCGATGGTCAGTGTATGCTCATCGTGGAGCAGGGCAAGGTGGTGGAAGTGTGCGCCGAGCCGGGCGAGTATACCTTTAATTCCTCCACCGAGCCCAGCGTGTTCACCGGCAACTTCGGCGATAGTCTGGCAGCAACCTTCCAGACCGTGGCCAAACGCTTTACCTACGGCGGCGACACCGGCAAGGATCAGCGGGTGTACTACATCAACACCAAGGAGCTGGGCGAGATCCTGTACGGCACCGCCACCCCCATCCCCTTCCGGGTGGTGGTCAGCGAGGAGCGGGGCTACAAGCTCTCGGTGAACCTGCGGTGCAACGGCAGCTTCACCTGCCGCATCTGCGACCCGCTGCTGTTCTACACCAACGTGTGCAGCAACGTCTCCACCCAGTACGATGCCTCGGAGCTGGCTCCCCGCCTGAAGAGTGAGCTGATGAACGCTCTGCAGCCTGCGCTGGCCACCCTTTCGGCCAACAAGGTGCAGTATTACGAGATCCCCGCCCACACGCTGGAGATCTCCGAGGCGCTCAACGAGCAACTGTCCAACGTCTGGCGCAAAAAGCGCGGCATTGAGGTATTCTCCTTCAACATCAACTCTCTGTCCATCCCGGAGGAGCAGCAGAAGAAGATCACCGAGTGGGAAGAAAACGCCATGACCACCGACCCCACCACCGCCGCAGCCCGTCTGGTGGGCGGTCAGATCGATGCCATGAAGACTGCTGCTGGGAACACCGCCGGTGCTATGACCGGCTTTATGGGCATGGGCATGGCAACTGGTGCAAACGGCATGAACGCCCAGAGCCTGTTCGCCATGGGGCAGCAGCCCGCAGCACCCCAGCAGCAGACTTCTGCCGCCGACAGCTGGAAGTGCAGCTGCGGCGCTACCGTTACCGGCAAGTTCTGCCCGGAGTGCGGCAAGCCCCGCCCGGCAGCAGCAGAGGGCTGGACTTGCAGCTGCGGCGCGGTGAACAAGGGCAAGTTCTGCTCCGAGTGCGGCAAACCCAAGCCCGCCGGTACCCCCAAGTATAAGTGCGACAAGTGCGGCTGGGAACCGGCCGACCCTGCACACCCGCCCAAGTTCTGCCCGGAGTGCGGCGACCCCTTTGACGACAACGACCGCAGCTGAACCCGGCACATAATGACCGATCACACTGCGGGGCAGGGGAAAAGTCCCTGCCCCGCAGATTATAATAGGAGGAAACGCTATGGCAGGAATGCTGGAATATAAGTGCCCCTGCTGCGATGGTGCGATCCGGTTCGACAGCACCACCCAGAAGATGAAATGCCCCTACTGCGACACCGAGTTTGAGGTGGACGCACTGAAGGGCTACGATGAGGACCTGAAAGACCAAAAGCCCAGCGAGATGAACTGGGCCACCCCCGGCGGCAGCTGGGCAGAGGGCGAGACCGCCGGTCTGCATACTTATGTCTGCAAGAGCTGCGGCGGCGAGATCGTGGGCGACGACACCATGGCAGCCTCGGCCTGCCCCTTCTGCGGCAACCCCATCGTTCTGACCGGACAGTTTGCCGGAGACCTGCGCCCCGACCTCATCATCCCCTTCAAGCTGGATAAAAAAGCGGCGAAGGAAAAGCTGCAGGAGCACCTCAAGGGCAAGACCCTGCTGCCCAAGGTGTTCCGCAGCCAGAACCACATCGACGAGATCAAGGGCGTGTATGTGCCCTTCTGGCTGTACGACAGCGATGCCGACGCCCAGCTGCGCTTTACCGCCACCCGCACCCGCTTTTGGTCGGATGACGACTACGATTATACCGAGACCAGCTACTATTCCGTGCGCCGGGACGGCGTGCTGGGCTTTGACGCGGTTCCGGTGGACGGCTCCTCCAAGATGGCAGACGACCTGATGGAATCCATCGAGCCCTTTGCCATGCAGGATGCCGTGCCCTTCAAGACAGCGTATCTGGCGGGCTATGTGGCCGATAAGTACGATGTGGACGCCCAAAAGAGCATCCAGCGCGCCAACGAGCGTATCCGTCAGTCCACCGAGGACGCCTTTACCCAGACCGTTACCGGCTACGACTCCGTGAAAATGGAAAACAGCAGCATCCAGCTGCACGGCGGCAAGGCAAAGTATGCCCTGTTCCCGGTGTGGGTGCTGAGCACCAGCTGGCAGGGCAACAACTACATTTTTGCCATGAACGGCCAGACCGGCAAGTTTGTGGGCAACCTGCCGGTGGATAAGGTCGCCGCCCGCAAGTGGACGCTGGGACTTACGGCAGCCGTCGGTGCTGCATCCTATGCGGTGATGTGGCTGCTGTGGCTGGCCGGGATTCTGTAAAGGAGGGACGGAAGATGAAAAAGACTGTTACCCCACTGCGCTCCCTCTGTGCCGCGCTGGCAGCACTGGTGCTGCTGGTCGCGCTGGCCGCACCGGCCTTTGCCGCAGACGGCTTTGCCGACCTGTATTACCGCATGAACGACAGCGCAGAAGTTCTGACCGAGGACGAGGACGGCGAGCTGGAAGCTTCACTGGAGGAACTGAGCGTCCGTCAGAGCTTTGATGTGATCATTGCTACCATCGACTCGCTGGAAAGCGAGGGCTGCACCAGCATGGAGGAATATGCCGATGACCTGTATGATTACTGCCAGTTCGGCTACGGCGAAAACCGGGACGGCGTGCTGCTGGTGGTGAGCATAGGCGACCGCAAATGGCATATCTCCACCTGCGGCTACGGCATTACCGCCTTTACGGATGCCGGCATCCAGTACCTTGGCGAGCAGATGACCCCCGATATGGCAGACGGTGATTACGCCGCCGCCTTCCGCACCTTTATCCAGTGGACGGACGCATATGTCACCGCCGCCCGCGAAGGCCACCCCTACGATGTGGACAACATGCCCAAGGAGCCGTTCTCGATCGTGTATCTGGGCGTGGCGCTGGTCATTGGCCTGATCACGGCACTGATCGTGACCGGCGTGATGAAGAGCCGGCTCAAGAGCGTGGCACCGCAGCGGGACGCAACTAGCTATGTGCGGCAGGGCAGCATGAAGCTGACCAACCAGCGGGATCTGTATCTGTACCGTGAGATCCACCGCACCGAGCGGCCGAAGGAGACTGACTCCGGCAGTTCCGGCGGCAGCTCCACCCATACCTCCTCCAGCGGCTCCACCCACGGCGGCGGAGGCGGTTCGTTCTGAAAACGTTCCCCGCAAGATAAAATCTCAAAAACCGATCCGCAGCAGCCGGACGCACCCGCGCCCCGGCAACCGCTGCGGATCGGTTTTTACTTTTCTGCCGCCCGACACAAACGACTGATTTTTTCTGCGCCTTTGGGGCTATACTTCCAGTGCAGACGATTTTATATGCAGCAAGGAGCAGACACATGGGCATTTGGGAAAATCTGGGCATGGGCGGTTACCGGGGCTTTTCGCGTCCGGCGGCGCGGCTGTTGCAGCAGGCGGTGCAGCTGGCGGGAGATCTGGGCTGTGAACAGGCGGATACCAGCCATCTTTTGCTGGCAATGCTGCAGCAGCAGGGCGCTGCGGCGCAGTTCCTCACCCGGAAAAACATTACCGAGCCGGAGGTGCGCCGCCAGCTGGCGCAGCAGCGCAGCGGCCCGGCACAGCGGCTGGACCGGCAGTCCATGGCACCGGACCTGCGCCGCACCATGGACTATGCGCTCATTGGGGCGCAGAACGCCCACGTCAGCCGGGCAGAGCCGGAGCATCTGCTCTGCGCCATGCTGGAAGATGACGGCTGCGCCGCCGGGCTGCTGCTGGCGGAGATGGGGCTTTCGCTCACCGAGGCGGTGCGGGAGTGCCGCCAGCTGAGCGGACAGTTTGTGCTGCCCGCCCAGCCCCGGGTGTCGGCCAGCATCCCCCGGGGCAGCCGCGCCAGCGATAAATACTGCCGCGATTTGACCCGCCGTGCCGCCGAAGGGGAGCTGGACCCGGTGTTCTGCCGGGAAGCCGAGCTTGACCGCATGGTGGAAATCTTGTGCCGCCGCCAGAAAAACGACCCCTGTCTGATCGGCGAGCCGGGCGTGGGCAAAACAGCGCTGGCTGAGGGTCTGGCGCTGCGCATTGCCGCTGGGCAGGTGCCCAGAGCGCTGCAAGGGCGGCGGCTGCTGGCGCTGGATATGGCCAGCTTGGTGGCGGGCACCAAGTACCGGGGCGATTTTGAGGAGCGGCTGAAAAATCTGCTGGAAGAGCTGGTGCGGGACGGCACCGCCATCCTGTTTATCGACGAGTTCCACACCATCGTGGGAGCCGGTGCCGCCGAGGGTGCTATTGACGCTGCCAGCATCTTAAAACCGGTGCTTGCCCGGGGCGAGTTGCAGCTTATCGGCGCGACTACCAATCAGGAGTTTCGCACCCACATCCAGAAGGACGCCGCGCTGGAGCGCCGCTTTGGCCGGGTGCAGGTGGAGGAGCCTACCCCCGCACAGGCGGTGGAGATCCTCAACGGCCTTGCGCCCCGCTACGAGCGATACCATAACGTGCGCCTGCCGCCCCAGACCTTGCAGGCGGCGGTGGAGCTTTCGGTGCGGTACCTGCCCGGCCGCTGTCTGCCGGATAAGGCCATTGACCTTGTGGACGAAGCCTGCGCGGCGGCGCGCATCCTTGCCGAAAAGGAGCAGCGCACCCAGCCGGTGCTCAGCCCGGAGGATATCGCCCGGGTGGTGGCAGCGGCCAGCGGCGTGCCCGCCCAGCGGGTGGGCGAGCAGGAGCGGGAGCGTCTGGACAAGCTGGAAAGCCGCCTGAACGCGGAAATTGTTGGCCAGCAGCGGGCGGTGGCGGCCGTGGCGGGGGCTATCCGGCGCAGCCGCACCGGTTTGGGCGAGCCGGGGCGGCCCATCGGTGCTATGCTGTTTTTAGGGCCTACCGGCGTGGGCAAGACCGCACTGGCGCGGGCGCTTGCGGTCAGCTGGTTCGGCAGCGAGAAGGCGCTGCTCAAATTTGATATGTCGGAGTATCAGGAGCAGCACACCGCCGCCCGGCTGCTGGGTGCGCCGCCGGGCTACCTCGGCCATGACGAGGGCGGGCAGCTGACCGAAGCCGTGCGCCGCCGCCCGTACAGCGTGGTGCTGTTTGACGAGATCGAAAAGGCGCACCCGGATATCCAGAATATCTTGTTGCAAATCTTGGAGGACGGTCAGCTGACCGATGCCATGGGCCGCAAGGCAGATTTCCGCAACACCATCGTGCTGCTCACCTCCAACTTGGGCGCACGGTTCCTGGCGGGGCAGAACGCGCCGCTGGGCTTTGCCGCCGGGGCAGAAGCCGTGTTTGAAAAGCAGTCCGCGCAGGCTGTGGAGGAAGCTAAAAAGTGGTTCCGGCCGGAGCTGCTGGGACGGCTGGACGAGGTGATCGTGTTCCGCCCGCTGGCGGAAGAAAACCTCTGCGCCATTGCAGAAAAAATGCTCTGTCAGCTGGAGCAGCGCGCCGCCCGCAGCGGCTACCGACTGCGCCACACCCCGCAGGTGGGGGCGGCACTGGCTGCCCGGGCGCAATCGGCCTACGGTGCGCGGGAACTGCGCCGTCAGGTGGACAGGGCGGTGGAGCAGGCACTTGCAAACCGCATTGCTGCCGGAACTGCCTGCGTAGGGCAGCACTGGACAGCAGACTGCGCCGCCGATGGCAGCATCGTTTTGCGGGAGGATGAAACCATAACCCTATAAGAAAATAGCAAAATAGCGTTTTCGCTTGCAACCGGCACGGTTTTCGACTATTATAGAGGAAATAGAGTTACAACAGGGAGGACCCCGATGCACACGCTGTTTCTTCTGAACCCCGCAGCCGGAAAGGCCGACTGTACCCGCACCCTGCCGCAGCAGATCGCGGCAGCTGCTGCCGGTGCCGGGCTTGCCCCGGAGGACTACACCATCCGCGTCACCACCCACGCAGGCCACGCCCGGGAACTGTCCCGTGCAGCCGCAGCTGCCGCCCAGAAGGCCGGGGTGGAGTTGCGCATTTTTACCGCCGGTGGTGACGGCACCTTCAACGAGGCGCTCACCGGCGCTCACGGCTTTGACAAGACCGCCGTGGGTTGCCTGCCCTATGGCAGTGGCAACGACTTTCTGCGCACCTACGGTACAAAGGAGGAGTTTCTGGATCTGGACGCCCAGCTGGCCGGCGGGGTGGTGCCCATCGACCTGATGCGCACCAGTCTGGGGCTTTCTGCCACCATCTGCGCCGCCGGTCTGGACGCACAGGTGGCCTACGGCATCCCCAAGTTCCGGCGCATCCCGCTGTGCGGCGGCGAGGCGGCCTATGCGCTGTCCATTGTCCAGCAGCTGTGCGGGCATATCGGCCGCAGGGTGGAGTACGTCATTGACGGCGAGGTGCTGACCGTGGACTGTCTGATGTGCGCAGTGTGCAACGGCCGCGCCTACGGCGGCGGTTTTATGGCCGGGCCGGAGGCACAGCCGGATGACGGCTGGCTGGATGTGTTCATCGTGCGCAAGGTCAGCCGCCGGGTCATTGCAAAGCTGCTGATGCTGTACAAAAACGGCCAGCACTTTCAAAACGGCCAACTGACCGAGGCTGCAAAGCCCTACTTTATTTATCGCCGCGCAAAATCGGTCAGTCTGCGGGCAGCAGATGGCCGTGGGCCCATCATTGCCACCGTGGACGGTGAGTGCGCCCCTTGCAAGCAGGTGTCGGTACAGGTGCAGCCGCTGGCAGGCCGCGTGCTGCTGCCGCTGCCCGCCTACCAGCGCTTTACCACCAAAAAGGCGGGCGTGAAGTAAAAAATAAATCATCAGATCCAAACAAGGCCGCTGCACATTGTTCCGTGCAGCGGCCTTGTGTTTTGCTTATTGTTTTGCAAGGCGCTGCCGTACCCGGTGCTCCAGCGCCTTGTAAAAGCTGCTCAGGCAGAGCGTGAGCAGATATACGGTCAGGGTCCAGACCACAGGATGTACCGTAAGGCTGAACTTGTCCGCAGTCCACTCCATATACCGGATCAGCACCTGATGGATCAGAAAACCGTAAGGGGACAGCCCGGCCATCCACAAAAACGGCTTTGCGGAAAGCAGCCGGGAAATGATTCCCTTGCCCACGGCAAGCAGCCAGACCAGCAGCACCGCAGAGGGTGTGAACAGCACGTTGTACCGGAAGGCCACCGCGCCCAGAACCCCCACCTGCTTGGCGGCGATAAACAGGCAGCCGCCCGCAAGCAGCACAGCGGCAAGCTCCAGCAGGGAGAAAGCACCGCCCGGCAGGCCGCTCTCCTGTTTGCGGCTGTGGTAAAGGCAGCCCATGCAGCAGCTGATGGTAAAATCTCCCGCCCGGAACACAGGGCACAGATAGGTCAGGTAAAAGGCGGCCTTTCCGCTGAGCCCGGCTTTCCAGACCGCAAGGGAGAAAAGACACTGCACGCAGAAGATCACGACGGCAATGCAACGCAGCCTGCGGACATCGGCCTTTTTCAGTACGGCGAGAAGCGGGGGAAAGATGGCATACAGAAAAGCCTGTACCGAAAGATACCACGCCACTCCGTTCAGGCAGAACCAGAAACGGCTGGAGGGGATCCATGTTTGCAGCAGGAAAATGCTCACCACAAGCTGCGCCGCACAGGAGAGCACCCCGCAGGCAGAGGGCTGCGCCAGAAGCCACTTCAGCACAAATAACAACGCGGCAGCCATCATTATAAGGTGCAGCGGGTACAGCTTGCGTATTTTTTGCAGAGAAAAGGCTATGGCGGACCGCAGTCCCGGTGCTGTGCGCGGGCGGTCGTAATAGTTGCAGGTCATCAGAAAACCGGACAGCGCCACGAATACCGTGATCGCCCACGGCCCCAGCCATGGTGCCCCGCAATGGGAGAGGACTACGCTCAGAAATGCGACTGCCCGCAGCCCCTGCAAAGATGAGATCAGCTTTTTGTCTGTCAAAGTATCCTCCGTTCTGCCGCAAAGCGCGTCAGCTGTGTTTTTGTAATGCGCTATAAGTATAAAAAAGACGGCGCGTCCTGTCAAGGACACACCGCTTTTTTGCGTAGTAGGGTGCGATTTTTGGGCGTCATAAATTCTTAACAAAGAAAAATTGCAAAACCCCTTGATTTTTCAGAGCAAGATGAGTACAATACAATTAGCACTCAGAGAAAAGGAGTGCTAAACCGCTGCGGAGCACACACGAAGCCCCCGCAGGACACAACAAAGTTTCAAATAAATTCAATATAATTGGAGGGCAAGAATTATGAAAATCATTCCTCTTGCAGACCGTGTTGTCATCAAGACTGTTGAAGTTGAGGAGACCACCAAGGGCGGCCTGATCCTGACCGGCAGCGCAAAAGAGAAGCCGCAGGTCGCACAGGTCATCGCAGTTGGCCCCGGCGGTGTCGTGGACGGCAAGGAAGTCAAGATGACCGTCAAGGTCGGCGACAAGGTCCTCACCAGCAAGTACTCTGGCACTGAGGTCAAGGTGGACGGCGAAGAGTGCACCATCGTGCGTCAGAGTGATATTCTGGCTGTTGTGGAAGACTGAAACTGAATTTTCCCTTTTCAATTGAGCTTGTATTATAAAGGAGCGATGTATTATGGCAAAGCAGATCAAGCAGGGCGAGGACGCCCGCAAGGCACTGTGTGCCGGTATTGATACCCTGGCTAACACCGTTAAGATTACCCTCGGCCCCAAGGGCCGCAACGTGGTGCTGGGCAAAAAGTTCGGCGCACCGGTCATCACCAACGATGGCGTGACCATTGCAAAAGAGATCGAGCTGAAGGATGAGTTCGAGAACATGGGCGCACAGTTGGTGCGTGAAGTCGCAACCAAGACCAACGATGCCGCAGGCGATGGCACCACCACTGCTACCGTGCTGGCACAGGCCATGGTCAACGAGGGCATGAAGAACGTTACCGCCGGCGCAAATCCCATGGATATCCGCCGCGGCATGAGCAAGGCCGTTACCACCGCTGTGGAGACCATCAAGGCACACAGCCAGAAGGTGAAGGACAGCAACGATATCGCCCGCGTCGGCACCATCTCTGCAGGCGACCCCGAGATCGGCCGTCTCATCG
>ERZ809074.1916-NODE-1916-length-24878-cov-31.804778_pt1 | contig 24878 bp, 22 predicted proteins | sample MGYA00520795_ERZ809074 | MGnify/ENA primary metagenome ERZ809074 (study PRJEB31570, sample SAMEA3212989) | Homo sapiens | biome: human-gut; feature: human gut; material: fecal | place: Sweden | collected 2011 ...
GCGTATCTGTCTTCACATGCAACTAATCGCTATTTTATCCCGAACTGAGGTAGTATGTGTAAAAATGATGAGTATTCTTTCTCTGGTAGATGATGCATAATTGTATGAGTTTTAAATATAAAATGGAGCGTGTGCTGGATCGTGTAATATGCGCCTATTCCTAAATATGCTTGTATTCTATCAGCTATGCATTTTTTGAAAATATGATCTTAAAAATAAACAGATAAATTACGATGAAACTATTTCAATGCGCAAGTCTTAATTATTTAAAGTATTTGGTTCTCAGACTCACTGTTGGAATCAGTCCAAAACTCGAGATAAATCGATGTTTTAAGAAAACATTTGGCCATAAGGCTAATCTAGAGAACCCTCAATCATTAATAGAAAAAATCTATTGGATGCAATTACATTGTGATACACGACAGTGGACTTTGTTCGCAGACAAATATCGTGTTCGTGAGTATATTGAGTCTAAAGGTTATGCTGCATTTTTGCCAAAACTTTATGGAGTTTGGAAGAGTCCTAATGAGATAGATATTGATTTATTGCCTAATAGTTTTGTTCTAAAAGCTAACAACGGATGTGCAACTGTTAGCGTCATTAAAAACAAGGCTGCTTGTAATTGGGATGTTGTCAAACAGAAAATGAGTAGTTGGTTCAAGTATCCTTTTGGATATTCTGGTTACGAACCTCATTATTTACATATACCTCCTTGTATTATCGCAGAAGAGCTGTTGGTTCAAAACACAGAGTTGACGGAATTATCACCGAACTCTATGGTAGATTTTAAGTTTTGGTCCTTTAATGGTCATGTAGAATGTTGTTTAGTTACCTATGGTCGAGAAAAAGGGTCTTTGTTTATAGATTTATATGATTCTAAATGGAATAGGATTGTTTCCAATATTATAAACTACGGAATAGAAAAGGTTAATCCAACTGTGACAGTTCCAAAACCCAAATGTCTTGATAAAATGCTTGAAATAGCATCAACTCTGTCTAAAGGGCAACCGGAGATGAGAGTTGATATGTATCTTGTTGATGACAAACCTGTTATAGGTGAACTTACCATGTCCTCAGGGTATGGTTATTTTACGGAAAACTATTATAATTATTTGGGAAAATTTGTTGATGTTTCCTTGTTACCACAAAAACAATGAAAGCAAGATAATCGTCCTTGTGTTGCGGTGTGTAATGATACAAAATAATGAGTATTTATGGCGAAAATTCTATTCATAACCCCAATGTGGCATGAGGAAGCGACTCCTCATGACGCAAAGGTGTGTAATTACTTCGTTGACGATTGGATCAAGCAGGGACATGAGGTGGTGATCGTACATTACCGTTCATCTTTCCCTTCCTTATTTTTGAAAGTCGCAAAAACGTTTCCAGCTTTAAGGAAAAGAGTTTGTGGAGACAATGCTTATGTCAATGAAGCTGTCAAAGATACCACATACAGCTATAAGGGCTGCGTGGCTTTCAGTATTCCCATTTTTAAATATATTCCTCATGGAGCGTTTGCTGATACCACATTGAATAATCAAGCCAAGTCTTTGATAGAGAAACTAGAGTCGACTCATTTTGTGCCTGATGCTATCATTGGACACTTCTGCAATCCAACTATTGGCATTATCACTCGCATAAAGCCTTGCTACCCCAATGCCAAGACTGCGGTGGTTCTGCATGAAGGCTCAGCTGCCATCAAACGTATTTTTAAGGGTAATGGCGAAAAGATGCTCAATTCTGTTAATGCTATTGGATTTCGTTCTGTATTTATTAAAAATGATATTTTGGCCAGCTTTAGACTGCAGAATCATCAGTTTATGTGTTATTCTGGAGTAGCGGCCTCATTTATGGAGCGTGAATATACGGAGAAAATGTGGACTGACGCTCCCATAAGGAAATTTATGTTTGTTGGCCGAATGGCTATGTACAAACACTCTCAGGCAATACCAGAAGCCTTGTATAGTGTGTATGGAAAAGAAGGCTTTTCGATGACCTTTATAGGTAAAAAGGAAGCTGCATATCTTCCAACCAAGGAGGTTTGTGAGCATTATGGTATGTCAGACAATGTGGCTTTCCTTGGTCAGATAGATCGTGACGATATTATAGATTGGTATGATAAATCCGATTGCTTTGTAATGATTAGTGATCACGAGGTTTTCGGTTTAGTCTATCTTGAAGCTATGTCTCGTGGATGTATTACTATTGCTGGCGATAATGGCGGTATGGTTGGAATCATCGAAGATGGGGTCAATGGTTTCCTCTGTAAACCAGGAGATTCAGAAGCTTTGGCTGGCATCATCAGGCGAATCAATAATATGACAGTCGAGGAGCGTCAGGAAATGTCTCGGAAGGCTCGCCTAACAGCTTTCGAGTTTACCGATAACAAGGTTGCTCAGTACTATCTTGAAAACGTGACAAAATTGGAACCAATAGATTACAAGTCAATGGTTGAGGTAGTTCCTATCGGGGGTGGTAAAACCTTTGTAATCAATAAGCTGAAACAAATTAAACGAAGATTCTATATTTGGAAATTAGGATTAAAGCATGTTGATAAAACCTTTCTTGCTAACAAAGGAGCGTCTATAAGTAAAGATTTTTGCGCGGGTGCGTACTCTTATGTTGGCGGCCATTCTACTATTTGTTCAAAAGTAACAATAGGAAACTTCACCATGCTTGCACACGATGTGATGATACTTGGAGGCGACCACAACTACAAAATTGCTGGAATTCCAACCGTCTTTGCTGGCCGTGACGTAACAAGACCTACAAAAATTGGTGATGACGTTTGGGTCGGAGCCGGTAGTATTATCATGGCTGGTGTGACGATCGGTGATGGTGCAATCATTGCCGCAGAATCCGTGGTTACAAAAGACGTAGAGGCTTATTGCATCTATGGTGGTACTCCTGCCAAGAAAATAAAAACACGATTCTCGGACGAAGAAAGACAAAAGCACATTGCTATGCTGAAAGATCCATGGGCTGTAATAAAGAATCCCAATAGCCTGCTTTGTGGCCGTGGTGATGATAAAAGGTAAAACGTTCAGATAAAAGTGTTATACGCTTTTGCTTGAGTGTATGCAGTGTGGAGTTTGTTAAATACTTACATTACTACGTTTTTTATGAAACCAAACTACAGTGACATAATAAAAGACTTGGATGCTTCTATTATTGTCTTGCTTGACAAACTCAAACGCTACCTTTCTGTAGGAAAGGCATCTGTAATGGTGGGTTGCGGATTTAGTTTGAACGCTGAGAGTGACGGTACGGGACAGATGAGGGAATGGAATGCACTTAATGTGGATTTATTCAAATCACTTTATGGTCGCAATCCGTCCAGTTCAGAGTTGGACAGACTAAATCCTGTTAGACTTGCTGCACAGGTTGAAAATACTTTGGGTAACAAGGAACTGGATGAAATCATAATGAACGCACTTCCTGACAAGAGCGTTTATCCAGGCGTACTCCATAAGAAATTGATGAAACTACGTTGGCGTGATGTTTTCACCACCAATTATGATACCTTATTGGAAAGGAGTTGTGATGAGAGTGGGTCGGCATACACCTTGGTGACAACAAAAGAAACACTTCTTTATAGCAAATCGCCAAGAATAATAAAGTTACATGGAAGTTTCCCGAACATACGACCATTCATTATGTCGGAGGAAGCTTTCAGAACTTATCCTCAGAAATATCCTGAATTTGTAAATACGGTTCGTCAGTCATTAATTGAAAACCTTTTCTGCTTGATAGGTTTTAGTGGTAATGACCCCAATTTTCTGTCATGGTTAGGATGGATACGTGATGTGATGGGCGAACAGATGTCAAATGCCATACTTGTTGATTATAGACCAAAGGGGTATCATATCTCAGAGAAACAGTTGTTTGCAAGCCGCAAGATAGATATCTTGAACTTGGCTGAAATAAGTGGGCTAAACGACTATAAAGAGGCTTTGGATTTCTTCTTGAGTTATTTGGGAACAAAAGAACATGCCGCTCAGTGGTCTTATCCTGACGTAGATTTTCGGCATCCGCAGAAACCCGAAAAATCAGAAAAGGTATTGGAGGAAGACATCAAGAAAATGGAGAAAGCCAGAAATTCTTACCCTGGTTGGGTGTTTTATAATAGAGAGATTTCCTACACTAATCGTTTCCCTTTCAAGGGAACTTTCTATGATAAATTGCCCGACAAATTGAAGTTGGATTACCTTTATGAACTTGACTGGCTGTTAGATATCTGCCTATATCCTAAAGCCGTAGATTGGTATCTTAATGCCCTTGAAAATGTTAAAGGCAACTATTCTACATACAATGGCATGATGAAGGAGAAGGCAACACAATTGCTAATCTCTTTATTATCTATTTATCGAGAAAAGAGGGATATAGATCCGTATTTGACCATTTTAGACTTTATAAATAGAAACTGTCTTGAAACTCTCACGACCAAACAAAGATCTATCTTCTATTATGAACAATGCCAATGGAACCTTGCCTTATTGGATTATAAAAGCGTATTTGCCATTCTCCTGAAATGGAAGTTGATGGAAAACGACTATTTAGGAGCCTTATGGCAGTCATCTGTATATGCAGAATTGGGAGATAGACTGATGGCAGAAGATATGCTGACAGCCTACTATAGTCGCCTTACAACTAAGCTTCTGTTAGATGGAGATTCTGCCTATTTAAATTCTTGTAAGCAACTGTATTCTTATGTTATTCCAAGAACCATCAGACGCAACCAAGAAGATATGGACTTCTCGTCAGATAAGAGCATTGATGATTTTAAAAGGAGTCTGTTAGATAAGGCATTAAAGGAGCAACCTGTTAAGACGCAGTCGCATGGATTTAATTTGAATCAAGTTACCAACACTACTCATTTGTCGCAAGGTGGGTTTGTAAATAGAGTGTTGTATCCTGAGAAGTATATCCGCTTATGCTATCTTCATGGAAGTGCATTTTGTCAAAATAATTATTATACTACAGAAGAATATGGTATAGTGCTTTCATGCCTTGCCGATTACCATTTTTATGAGGCAGTGGCAAGACTTATAAGGTCGGGACATAAAGAACTTGTAGAGAAAGTAGTGCATAGAGGATCTGTTTCTCACTTGAAAGAAGAGGAGGCTTTTCTCGTTTATACAGATTTAATAGAGTTGTTGAAAGAAGTGTTCAACGAGGGATGTGACAAAAGAAAACTAAGCACAGCATACGATATTTTGATACCATTATTGCAAAGGCTTGTGACAAAAGTGGATGATGGATCAGTAATGGATTTGTTCGATTTTATTATCACACATTCTCGTGACAGGAATATCAAACGTAACGAAATCCTAAAGACTTTGTATAACTGTGCAACAGAAGAACAGAAAGCCATAATGTTTGTCCGCATCATGAGTGAGCCCATAGTAGGTAATGAAATGGAAGAAGATTTGCTATGGCCAGAAATAGATACAAACGTTGATGTGACTGATGCAATGTGCGATAGTGCACTAAATAATATAAAAGACAAACATCTTCGTAAACATTCTTATTTACGAATATTGGCATTGCTGCAATGCACAGACAATAAAGAAATAAAAGAAAAACTTGAAGCTGCAATAGTACAATGGCGACAGAATGAAAAAAAAGATGTCAATGCGTTCTTTTCATATCATGTGGCATCTGCGACAAACGATGCAGACAGAGCAATAGAAGACAGATGGGTAAAAGACACGTTAGACGTGTTTATAAATCACGACTATACTTTCACCAACAGTTCGGAAACCATATCTAATTTTTCGCATTTCGCTGACAATATAGTTCCTGCTATACATAAATTGAATAACGATCAGATTAATAATGTCGTTAACAAAATTAGTCAGACACTGGAATCCTATTTGCCCCACTTGGGAGAAGAAGATGATGCGGATATTTTCGGTGGACTCCGATTTTTTATTAACCAATTACTTGATGTTTTAGACCGTCTCTTCCGTCAGATTGACTTTAAGAAAGTAGACAATGCTATAAATAAAAAGATAGCGACTGTCTTAGTAGATTACATAGAAAATAGATATCCTTGTCTTTTATTGCTATCTGTTACAAACCAGATAGATGACAAGAAACTTCTTGCTTCTTTTGTTTCTGATCGCTTGCACGACTCAGATGTCGCAATACGCTATGATGCACGCAGGAGTATGTATTATTTATTCAAAAATAACCCAGATGTATTTGACGCACAGACACGATTAAGATATTTGCAACAGTATGCGTATTTCCTAAAATATTCACATAGCAAAGCGTTAAGAGAAGACTTGTATTTTATGGCACAAATCATAGCAAATGATTATGTTGGTAAGAATAATCTATATCTCTTTAATGATGCGCTCTATACTATCAGAAAAGAATATGAGACGTATGAAATGTCTGAGGAATATAAAGCTGATATTGCTCATAATGCTTGTATCTTGGCTGGTGTTCTATCTCGAAAGTTGGAACATATAACTTCTGGTGCTCATGCATGGAAAGAGTTCTATGAAGACTCCGAGCAATTCAGGGATGTTCGTAACGGATATGAAGAAGGCATAAGAATGTGCAAACAACAATAATCTGTATAATAAACATATTTCTATGGAAAAGGAAAGCAGACTATTGCTGGCTATTTTGCGCATGGTTGTAAAGAATCGGGCTGATGAAAACATTCCGACAGAAGTTGATTGGGAAAAACTGATGAATATAGCCACAACGCAAGTGGTGCCTGTAGTTGTTCTTGATGGCTTGCAGTATTACCACTCTATTCACCCTGACTATATACCTTTCGCATCACTCGGATTGTCGAACAAACCACAAACGAGAATGCGGTGGATAGGACAGGTGATGGCTTTTGAGAAGATGTATGCCATACATGAAAGAGCAATGACTGACTTGGCTCGACATTATGCAAGAAAGGGTATACGTATGATGGTGCTGAAGGGCTATGGAGTTTCATTGGATTGGCCAAAACCGAATCATCGTGCAGTAGGTGATTTGGATATTTACAATTTTGGCAAGTGGAAAGAAGCAGACGCCTTTATAGCAGGGCGGTTGGGCATCAAGATAGATGACGGACATGAGCATCATACTGTCTTTACCTTTAATGGCGTAGCAGTAGAGAATCATTATGACTTTATTAACACCAAGGCTCATAGGGATGCTCTTAAGATAGAGGATCGGCTGAAGCTGCTGGCTGAGAAAGACTGTAGGGAGGTAGAGGTGGAAGGAGCCAGAATTTATTTGCCTTCGGCTGATTTTAATGCGATCTTTCTGATGCGCCACATGGGACAGCATTTTGCGGGCGAGCATCTCAACTTGCGACAGATTCTCGACTGGGGATTCTTCGTGAGGGCGCATCATGAGGAAGTGGATTGGAGTGCTGCCATTGGCTTTTTGAAAGAGATCGGGATTGATGTCTTCTTCCATCAAATCAATGCCATTTGTGTTGATTATTTGGGATTCACTGAGGCTGATTTCCCCACCATAGAGCGCAACGCGCAGATGGAGCAGCGGATTTTGATGGACGTGCTTCGACCTGAGTTTGATGAGGAACGGCCCAATGGTGGTTTGGTGTCTGTCGTCTGGTTTAAATATAAGCGTTGGTGGGCCAATCGCTGGAAACACCAGTTGGTCTATCATGACCGTCTGCTGACTACTTTTGCGACGTTGGCTTGGAGTCATTTGAAGAGATTTGAAACGATAAAAGAGTAATGCGATGAATATTCTTTTTCTTACCATGTCCTCAGGTTTTTCCCATATTGAGGCCCGGGGCATTTATACTGACCTGATGCGCAAGTTTCGCGACGAGGGACACGAAGTGTATATCGTCCATCCCAACGAGCGGAGGACGGGGAGGCCCACCGAGGTGAACGCCGAGGGCGGGATACGTTGCCTTGGCGTGCGCACGCTCAATGTCACCAAGACGAATGTCGTGGAGAAGGGCATCGGGCAGCTGCTGCTGGAGAGCCAGTTCAAGCGCGCGCTCAAGAGGCATTTCGGTGGCGTGAAGTTTGACGTGATCCTCTACAGTACGCCGCCTATCACTTTCAATAACGTGATCCGTTATGCCAAGAAGGCTTCTGGCGGCAAGGCGATGACCTATCTGCTGCTGAAGGATATTTTCCCGCAGAACGCCGTGGATATGGGGATGCTGTCGAAGACGGGCGCGAAGGGACTGCTATACAAGATGTTTCGGAGGAAGGAGGAGGCACTTTATCGCCTTTCGGATTTTATCGGATGTATGAGTCCTGCCAATGTGCGCTATGTGTTGCAGCATAATCCTGGGGTGAGTGCCGACAAGGTGGAGATAGCCCCCAACAGTGTGGAATTGGCTTCGCGGGAGAGGACGGAGGAGGGCGAGTCGAGTGCCATCCTTGCCAAGTATGGACTGCCTACCGACAAACCTATATTGATATACGGCGGCAATTTGGGCGTACCCCAGGGTATCCCGTTTCTGCTGGAATGTATGGAGGCTAATGCCGACCGCGAGGATTGCCATTTTGTCGTCGTTGGTTCGGGCACTTACTATCAGCGGTTGGCCGACTGGTATCATGGTCGCAAGCCCAAGGCTGTGACCGTGATGAAGGGATTGCCCAAGGCAGATTATGACAGACTGGTGCGAGCGTGCCAGGTGGGTTTGATATTCCTCGACTATCGATTCACGATCCCTAATTACCCCAGCAGGCTGCTTTCTTATTTGGAGAACAGAATGCCTGTCATCGCTTGCACGGACCCGAATTGCGACACAGGATCTATTGCCGAGGCAAACGGCTTTGGGGTGTATGCTCCAAGCAACGACGTGAAGGCGTTTACGGCTGCCGTTGACCGCATGATGAAGGCGGACATCAAGGCTATGGGCGAAAGGGGCTATGATTTTCTCAAGGAAAACTATTTGGTGGAGCACACGTATAAGGCTGTGATGAAGCACGTGGACTTGAAATAAACGATACCAAGAGTGTCGTGGCTTCTGTGGGGACTATCGTAGGCGTAAGACTGTCAAGAAACATCTTGGTAGCCAAAAGACACCAATTTCTATAAGGCGTTGAATTATATGTTGCGCAACTATACAGAGTAGACCAACTACATAGACATCCCTGATATGTCGATAGACAACACGGATACAGAAAGGTTGATCCGCGACATGGCGATGGGCAAGAAGTCTTACTTGTTCTGTCAAGACTTGGATGCCTGCAGGCGCGCTGCCATGATGTAGTCCTTATTTGGAGCATGCAAGGTACTGGGTAAAAATCCGGGGCGTTGGCGGTTCCCAGACGGGTTAAGGTTCCCAGACGGGTTAAGGTTCTCAGACCGGCGGCGAGGGTCTCAGCGACAGATCGCCCACACCTCTTCTAAGGCCCAATCGCACATAGGGCCCACAGGCAGCAGGCCTCGCCTCGCTGCTGCGTGATCATCAAGGCTTTCCCCACCCGAGTGGCGGCACAGCGCAGAGCGATACTGCGGTGGGGAACAAAAAATCTCTCTCTCTTTTTATAGTCAATTTAAGGTGTACTCCAATTAGCATGAGCTCGTGGAGGGAAAAACCTCCTATGCTTGTCTCAAGTAGGCATGACAATGCCGCCGTGCAAAAGTTAATGCTTTGTTTGAGACCAGGCAATACGGTGTTTACCAATACTTACAATAGAATCTAATGGATAAATTCGAAGAGTATAAAAGCAAAATAGAAGCAACGTGTAAAGATTATACTACTTTGCTTGTTGATAAGGAAAGTGTTTTACAGAACGGAGTTTCTACCGCAGAAAGATCTGCGCCATACGGTTTCTCTTGGATTGATTATTGGCGTGCAATGTCGGGTGTTTATAAATCTCTTTTAGAATGTAGCTCTTGTGGAAAAATGATCTTTGCAGACGGTATTCCTCCTATGTTGACAAAAATTTATGCTGTGTTGGGCTTAGATGAAAATGAGCATAAGGCATTGGGGGGACATTTGTTGGTAAAAGAGCCCCAAGACCATGATTATCCAGGAGGTTTTTATATAACTCCTCTTTGTCCTAAATGCAATGCTCAGCGTGGAAAAGAAATAACTATCAGACAAGGGAGTGTTCTTTGTAAAGAAATAACAATCGAAAAAACCAATGACGATGTGTAGTAGTAAACAATCATCTGAGAATGAAGTTATATCTAAATATTTACTTTGGGTGATTCTTTTAATATGCCTTATTATTTCTATTGGTTTTGCAGTTTTATTTTTGCAAAATAGAGAATGGAATAAATTATGGCCAATAGATAATGGATTGTTTGGAAATTATGGCGACCTTATGGGGGGTGTCGTCGGTACCATTGTGGCATTTTATAGTGCGTATCTACTTGTGAAAACTTTCCAAAGTCAAGAGTCTGTAAACAGAAATGTTATTGAAACAAATAATAATATCGTATTAGCTAATGAAACTGCGTCATTGGTAAATGAGAAACAGTTGTATAATACATTGCTGGAAGTTTTTGATAATAAATTTGGGCGCTTTGTCTCTGGATATCAAATGGCTATAGATAATTATGTGCTTAGTGATGGTGACGTTAATTTTGTAGGTAGAAAGGCGTTTGAGAAATTGTCCTGTGAATTTATAACAATTGATTTTGATAATAAAAACGATTATTTAAGGCGATGTCAGTCTGCAGTTTCTAATTATATGGATTTCTATTCTAAAAATAGACTTTATTTGGCAGTTCATTTCCGAATGTTATATTTGTTGACATCACTTGTTGCTGGGTCGGATCTGAATAGCGACGATAAAGTGTTGTATGCAAAGTTGGTTAGAGGACAATTGAGTGAATCGGAGATGACTATGTTGCGCTATAATTGTCATAGCCTATATGGTGAAAAAATGCAGAAATATTGCAATGATTTTAATTTGATAAAGCATTTGCCTGTGATGCAATTGTTAGAGTTTCGATCTCACTATAAGAAGCTTAAAGACAAGGTCTGTAATCTAGCTGATGATAATTTTAAAGAATTGATTGTTGGCCTAGATACTATGTTTATCACGTTAAGAAAATATGCAAAAATACTGTTAGACAAAGAGTCATCACAGGAAATTAGGTATGACAAATGCAAGGGATATGAGATTATTATGCGTGTAGAGGAGGACAGGAAAGTATTTAAAATGAAAATAGTAAAAAATGCAGGAATTGAACGCCGGGGTGGAGGTGCAAGGCTTTCCGCAACAGAAAAGGCTCTTGATTATTACTCAGAAGATGAATTGAATGACTTGTTTCAAGATTATTTGAGCGAGTTGTTTTATGCGTCAAACTTTTTTAAATATAATGGGAAGTCTAATGTGAAAAAAGGAAGCATTACTACCGCTCAAGGAGTTTGTAAGTACTCGTATACTATAAGAGGCAATAAAAGACTAGCTCTTTCTTCTAAGCAAGTTGCTGAACGAAGTGAAAAAACTTTAAAAAGCTAAAACGTAATATGTACAAATGTTTTTTTAAGCGATTCTTTGATTTTTGGATCGCACTAATAGCTTTAGTATGTCTCAGTCCGATTTTGGTAGTAGTCACTATCTGGCTGCATTTTGCCAATAAAGGGGCGGGCGCTTTCTTCCTACAGGAACGTCCCGGCAAAGATGGCAAAATCTTTAAAGTCATCAAGTTCAAGAGTATGACGGACGAGCGGGATGCAGCGGGTAATCTCTTGCCGGACAAAGACCGTATCACTGCAGTAGGCAAGTTTGTCCGTAAGACTTCTATTGACGAACTTCCGCAGCTGCTTAATGTGATGAAGGGCGATATGGCGCTGATTGGCCCACGTCCGCTTCTCCCCGAATATCTGCCATACTACACAGAGCGTGAGCAGCTGAGGCATTCTGTTAGGCCAGGAATAAGCGGATGGGCTCAGGTGAACGGGCGCAACAATGTAACTTGGGATCAAAAGTTGGAATACGACGTATACTATGTAGAGCACCTGTCTTTCGTGATGGATATGCGAGTAATACTGACTACCATCAAAAATGTGTTGGGCGGCAAAGATGTTAACGTTGTGCCAAGTGCCGTTAAAGGGGCAGGCAAACTCAATGTAGAACGAGCTAATAGGAAGTTGAGATGATCGTTCGTAGATTAACAAAAGATGATTTGCAGCTACGCGTAAGCTGGATGAATAACCCTAAAGTTTACAACAGTATGCATTTTGACACACCCGTATTGATGGACAACACCATTCGTTGGTTTGAAAACAATGTCGGCAACCACAGAAGAGCAGATATGGCTTTTGAAGAAAATGGCGAAGTCGTAGCTTTTGGAGGGCTCACGAATATCGACTGCGAGGTAAAGAAAGCTGAACTATATGTTTTTGTGAATCCCGAGGTTCATAAGAGCGGTATCGGCACTCGGGCGACGAGGGCATTATGTCATTACGGCTTCAACGAACTGGAACTAAAGAAAATCTATCTGGAAACCAACGAAGACAACATTGCCGCTCAGCGGGTGTATCAAAAGTGTGGATTTGTTTTGGAAGGCAAACTCAGAAATGAGTATATTTCCAAGGACGGACGCATGATGTGCAGAATGTATTACGGTTTGCTCAAAGGTGAATTTCAAGGATGATTACTAACAGGGCGTAAAAATGCGCCGATATCAACGAGATGCATAACTCATGTGCGTGGAAACTAACTTTTTAATTCAGAACGACTATATCATTAGCAAACAGTCTATAAAGATTGTTCGTGATGATATATTTCCCTTCGTGGGCGGTGGAAGCAAGGCTCGTAAGGCTGTAGCCTATGAACAGTTCTTGCGTGAGAATGGTTACAATGCCGTTGTAACTTGTGGCGGTGTTCAGAGCAATCATAACCGTGCTATGGCTTTGATGTGTGCAAAGAATGGTTGGAAATGTCACTTGTGCATACAGGGAATAGAAGAACGGTTCTTGAGCGAGAAGGGCAATGCCTTGCTCGATAGATTGAGTGGGGCAGAGTGTGAGCTGATACGTCCCGAGGATACGTCTGCGGCTATGGACAGGGCCATGGACAAGCTGAAAGCGGAAGGTTATAATCCTTACTATGTGATTGGCGGTGGACATAATCTCCCTGGCGGTACGTGTTTTGTGGATGCCGTGAGAGAGTTGAAACGGCAATGCGATCAGCAAGGTTATAAACCCGACTATGTGTTCTTGCCTTCGGGCACCGGTTCTACGCAGGCCGGTATTGTAGTTGGACTTGACCTTGTTGGTTGGAGAGATGTGAAATGTGTCGGTATTTCCGTTGCTCGTCAGCAGGAGCGTGGCAAGCGGGTTGTCGCTGATTTTGCCAATAAGCTGGCAGCGCATTATGGCGTAAAGAAAGATTATACCAACCGCATACTTTTCAATACCGACTATTTGTGTGGCGGTTATGAGCAGTTTACGCCTGAAATGAAATCTTTACTCGATGAGACTACTGCCCATACAGGACTTGTTTTCTCGACAACGTATTCGGGAAAGGGTTTTTATGGGATGATGCAGGAAATAAATAAGTTAGGATTGCAAGACAAAAACATAGTGTTTTGGCATACAGGAGGTTTAATGAACGTAATGAAATAAGATTATGAAATTTGAATATCAAAAAAATGAGAGTATACCTTCACTTTCGTGGTTAGCCGAAATAAACGAATCGAGGGGTGTAATTAGAGTTGTATGCGGCGCAAAGGTGGAATGTAGTGAACGCTTTTTTGTGTCTGGAGTATGGGATGGCCCATTTGAAAAGGGAGAGTTCGACACCGCGCTTTCTTTTCATGGGACAGGAGGAATTCTAAAAGAAGACTCTGTCATATTTGCCACACCCAATCATTTGCAAGAGTCATTGTACTCTTTGACCCATGAAGGCGATTTCGTTATATCAAATTCTCTGCCTTTTTTGTTGGCTTACACTGGTCATCAATTAGACGTTGACTATTATAATTATGAATATGATTTGAACTCTATCTTTTTCGGTTGCAAGCGTTGCGCAAAAGAATTAAGAATAAAAGGTGAAGTAGTGCGAATGCATCGGTATTGTAATTTGAAAGTATCGGGCAGTTTGTCTTGGGAAGAGTTGCCAAAGCCTGCTAAGGTAGAAATCAGTACGTTTGAGGATTATAAATCAAAGATTACCGAAACTCTACGAAGGATAGTTGACAACGCTTCTGATGCGAAAAGGAAATGCCAATACAAGCTTGTCACGACTATATCCAGGGGGTATGATGCTTCTGCAACTTCCGCACTCGTACATGATTTAGGGTGCGATACAGCATTGACGTTCAGCTCTCCCGAAAAGTACGTGGATGATAGTGGCGTAGAGGTGGCACGGCTTCTTGGATATAAAAACATCATAGAAGGCAATGGTAGTGCTTATATGAGCAACACGGCCCTGTGGGAGGCCGAATCCGCGTCCTCTGGAGATGTGGGATGTCTTGTCGCATTCAACACTTTTGAGGATAAATACAAGGATTCTTTGCTTTTCCTGGGACTGAAGGGAGACTCCATTTGGGGCAAGGCCGAGCACTTGGCCAACAGAGATTTTGATTTTATCAAGATGTCGATAGCCGCAGAACAAAATCCAGAGCATTATCTGAGAAACAATACCATTGCGATAAGTGTTCCTCTTGTTTTGGGCTACGAATGGCCTTCTATATATAAAATCAACAATTCCTCGGAGATGGCTCAATATAGTGTGGGAGGAGAATACGACAGGCCGATACCTCGCAGAATCGTAGAAGAAAAAGGCGTGCCAAGAAAAGCCTTCGGATTCAAAAAACGAGGAGCAGGTTTCACCTATCGTTTCCAACCTTCGCTTCATAGCGTGAGAAGCAAGATGTCCTCCACTTCATATCATTCCTTGTTGAATTTTTCTAAAGTGTTGAAAAGGAATCCGTTGAAGTACTACGCTCACGTTTGTAAGTATTATATGGTGAATTATCCTATCTACTTTAATTTTGTGATGCAACGATTGCACTTGCCGTTTCAAGTCAAGGGTTCTTCTAAATATATCAGTTCTCCGATATCATCTTTGTTGATATTATGGGGAATGGACGAAATGGTAAAACGATATAAAAAAGCTTTATAGCATGAACATCCTATTTACATGCGCTGGCAGACGCACCTATCTGCTGAAATATTTCAAGGAGAATATGAACGAGGGTGACAAGGTGGTGGCTACTGATATGCAGTTGTCTGCACCTGCCCTTCAGGCGGCAGATGTGAAACTGCAGGTGCCTGCTGTTTACGACCCAAAGTATGTGGACACGACATTGCAGATCTGCAAGGAGCAGAAGATCGATGCACTCCTGTCGCTCAACGACCTGGAACTGCCGATTTTGGCAGAGAACAAGGCTCGGTTTGAGGCTGAGGGCGTGAAGGTGATAGTCAGTGACCCTTCTGTCATCGACATTGCTTTCGACAAGTACAAGACGGCCCAGTGGGTGGAGTCGTTGGGGCTGAAGTCGCCCAAGACCTATGTGCGCCTGGTGGACGCCAAGCGTGCTTTGGAGACTGGCGAACTTCATTTTCCTCTGTTTATGAAGCCCCGCTGGGGTTCGGGGTCTATCGGCTTGGAGTCGATAGCTGATATGGAGGAGCTGGACATCTACTATCACCTGCTGATGAAAAAAATCAAGAAGACTATTTTGGCTACGGCCTCGGTAGGCGATGAGTATATCATGATACAGGAAAAACTGACGGGCAGTGAGTTTGGATTGGATGTGATGAACGATCTTGAGGGCCGCAATGTGGCAGTCAGCGTGAAACAGAAACTGGCCATGCGTGCAGGTGAAACGGACAAGGCCGTGACGCTCGATTTGCCCGAGGTGCGCGAGATAGGCCGCAGGATCGGCACGGCTTTGAAGCACATCGGCAATCTTGACGTGGACGTGATGCAGAACGACAAGGGCGAGTATTGTGTATTGGAACTTAACCCTCGTTTTGGTGGAGGTTTCCCGTTCAGCTACGAGGCGGGCGTGAACCTGCCCAAGGCGATCATCGAGTGGGTGAAAGGTAACAAGGTTGATGCCTCCAGTCTTCAGCCCGAGTATGGTCGTATGTTCTCGAAGAACGACTATCTGATGGAGATAAAATAATACGGTAAAGCAGGTATGATTGAATAGGCTATGGCCTGTGGAGCGAAACCGCTACCTGCTACAATGGAGCATAGCTCTGTTTTAATTAAACTTTAAATTTAATTATTCATGCTTATGAATCATTTGATTTCTTAGGCAGCAGAACCTTTAGTGAAGGTTCTTGCTGCAATTCAAAGCCCGAAAGGGCAGTGTATTAACTGTTTGGCTTCTGTTGGGTTAGATGTAATGGGGATTTTGGGAATCCCTGGAGCAAGCATTATGTCATTAGTTAAAGATTGCGGGGAAATGTTTTTGAGATTACTTTCCGGAAACGGAGTAAACAAAGCAAACTTGTTTGCTGTAGCTCATGACCTTGCGGGACTATGTCCTGTGTATGCTTAGTACCAAAGCATCTTTGCTTTTACCATTGACTCAGCACAATTCGCAAACTATGTTTGTGATAAAGAGATAAAACGTAGTACAACAGATTAAAGTAAGGAGCTTCATGGTTGGTGAAGGCTTTGCCATTTGCCAACCACTCTTTTTTAAGAAGATTATTTCATACATAACAACATTGAAACAAAAGAAAATCCATAGTATATCACCATTGCAGCGTAAGGTTTTAACATATTGAAGTGCTACCTTTGTCTCCGTTTTTTTAAAACGTCAAAATTGTGGAAACAAAGGAGTGTTTTGAAAAGGTAATGCAGGATTTTAACCAAAACCGTAAAGGTCGAAGCCTGCGCAAGTATTGTAGTGACGAGGGGGGTCGATTACAAAAGGCTGTCGGAGTACAAGAGGCTTGCTCGTATCCAACGCCGTTCAATCCAAGATGTTTATCTATGACAATGACAATTGATGACCCGAAGTTTATCGCCTCTTGGCAGAAAGTAAAGGAATGCCTGAAATGCTTGGACGAGGATCAGGTGGAGCGCCTGTTCTCCAAAGAGCACACCTCGCTGCTTGAATTCAACCAGGCGTTGGCCGAGGAGCTGCGTCTCAAGGAAGCCTCTCTGCGCTCTACTGTCTCTGCCTTGAAGGCGGACTGTGAGGCAGTCAAGAACGAGATCTCCGAGATTAGGGATGAAACCAGGCAGCTTCGAGAGGAAAGAAAGCTGATGGAGCTGGAAATAGAAGTGAGAAAGCGTCAGATTGCCTGTCTTCGAAGTGTGCGGAAAACCACAATATAGCCATTGAGCGTTGTCTCAGGCATATCGCAATGGGGCGGCGCAACAGGGGCAAAGCTGGCAGTCATGGGGCCGCCGAAAATCTAGCCTTCATGTATTCTCTATATGAAAGCTGCAAGATGAACAATTTGAGTTTTGGTAGGTACATAGAGGATATCCTTACCCGCATGAAAGAAGGGGATAAGGACTATCGGGCTATGCTTCCATGTTTCTATGTCGAGAAAACAAGTGAGGTGATGGGGTGCGCTTAGGTTCGCCTTCGCCCTAAAAACGATAGTAATTCTTTTTTTAAAAAAACATATATGCGTAACTGCTTGAAAAATAGCGGGAATGTTATATTGGTGATATATAGCTAATTGCTCCATGACCGAAAAAATTCTCCAACAGGAGTAAGTTTCTCGAAATTTATTTGTACCTTCGCCGTGTCATTCGGACTTTTTTACTATACTTGTTTTCGCAGCACTAAGGTAGGTGAAAAATCCGACATGGCAAAGTCTTTGGCAACTTATTGTTGCTCAGGTACTTATAAAATGCTAGCTTATAGTGCTGCGGAAATTAGATCGTTGAATGTATGTGGAAAGATTCAGAAACAAAGTCTGACTATCTTAATTTCGACTATCTCATAGATGCTGTTGAGAGTATTGCAATGGACGCAAAACTGACTCCATCGACTATAGGTGTTTATGGTGATTGGGGAAGCGGTAAGTCAAGTCTCATGCAGATGGTGGAAGAAAAGATAAAGGCAGAACATAAGGAAGATGCTTGTTGCATTCGATTCAACGGATGGCTGTTTGAGGGATATGAAGATGCAAAAACAGCCTTTTGTGGTTCTATTCTTGACGCACTTCGTACAGAAAAGACGATACCTGCCCAAGTAAAAACAAGAATAACCAAGCTTTTGAAGAAAGTGGACGGAAAGAAAATTCTCATGAAGGGAGGTTCTGTAGCTTTAGATATTCTCTTAACAGGAGGACTTGGGTCTATTACATATCTTACTATTGATGCCGTAACAAATGCGCTGAAAGACAAACTATCCAACGCCAATGCTGACGACATTAAAAATGTATTGAAAGACGTATTGACAGAAAACAAAAATCAATCTACATCTAATCGTAATGACATAAAGGTATTTCAAGAAGAATTTAAGAAGATACTTGACGAGTCAAGGATAGAACACTTAGTGATATTTGTTGACGAATTAGACCGTTGTACTCCAGATACTGTATTGGATATTTTTGCAGCAATGAGATTGTTTTTGTTTGTTGAGAAAACTTCCTTTATCATTGGCGCAGACAGTCGTCTGATAGACTATGCTATAAAATCTCGTTATCAGAATATACCAGGTAACGACCTTGACATCAGTAAGGAGTACCTGGAGAAATTGGTACAATATCCCGTGAATATACCCAAACTTGACGAATTGGAATTGGAGCGCTACCTTACATGTCTGTTGCTTGAAACCGAAATCAGCAATATTGCTGAATGTGTTAAGGGTGAAAATATCTATGATCCTATCAGTCAAGAAAAACTAGTGAATGCCCATAAGGACAAAGAAGAAGAAATCAAAGATGCACTTGCATTATCACATATAATCTCTCCAGTTCTTGCTGCCAAGCTGAACGGAAATCCGAGGCAATGCAAGAGATTCCTCAATACATTGTTCATGCGAATTAGTATGGCAAAAACAAGAAATGTTACCTTAGATAAGAAAGTCTTATCAAAGCTCATGTTGTTGGAATATTTCAAGGATCCTATGTATGCAGAAGTAATGAATCCGGACAACAGAAAAGACTTGCAAGAATTGGAAACAAAGAAGTCTATAGCAAAGACAAATGTCTTTAGCAAATGGAAAGATGACGAATGGATAAAGGACTGGATGGCAATAGATGTTCAACTAAGTAAGGAGGATTTGAAACCATATTATTATTTCTCACGCAGTACGCAAAGAGTAAATCAAGCGATTAATAATCTGTTAAGTCCCAATGCTCAACAATGTTTAAAGTCGTTTTTGGCTAAATCAGATTCAGAAAGAGAAAAAGCGGTGAAACTGTTTAAAACGTTAAGCAATTCAGAATGTATACTAGTGACAGATGCCATATATGATGAAATGCTGAAAACTGAAGAAATAGACATGGAGATTTTCAAATCGTTTATGGCAGTTCTATCATGTGAATCCATGCTTGACCAAGCAGCCAAGCAGATAAAGAAAATACCAGCATCTAAAATTGAGGCAAAAATGTTGCCCCTTATCACTGAATTGAAATCCAAATTATCAATATCACAAGGCAAAGAGGAGATAGAAGATTATATTAAAAAGAACACCAATTTGTCTAACGCAGCGAAAGTAACAGAAGAACTTATGAGATAAAGGTATGGGTACATCAAGCATATATAAAGGACCAAAGAAAACAATATTGTTGCCAGATGATTATTCTGAAGACAACGATTTAAATGACGTTTCCAATTTTCCGTCAGATGAAGAAGCCAATGAACAGCCACAAGAAAAGCCTTACGTGACATGGCAGTCTGCCAAAAGCGGAGTTACAAAGTCTGTTGGAAGTGATTCACGTGCGGTGAGACATGCCATGTCTTCCTATACGAAAGCATTGGGAGGACATAGAAACGCAGCAAAGCAATCTGTTCAGGCAAGGAAAACCACAGCAAGCATCATTTCATTCTTTTCTGGTACCCCATCAGAGGTTAAACATCGTTTAGAGTCAGAAGGAATCTCTTTCGAAGGGAAAACTACAATAGAAATATTCTTTGAGATACGAGATTTACTTGCTCCGATACCGAATACATTAGAAAACAGCTATGTAAATAAGGCTGTAACAGACACCATATCAGAACTTCTGGAGGACGCAAACTTGGAAGCAGAGCAAATAGTGAATCTGTTAAACCAAACACTATTGGAGAAACTTGTCTGTGGTACGGTAAAGAACTATATCTATCAGAAATTCATCAGTCAAGTAACAGCTGGGACTCTCAAAAAGGACAATAGCATTACAGATATTCATCGATTTGAAAAGAATGCTAAGTCATGGATAGAAAGTATTGTAAATAGCGTTATTCCAAAGATGTTGCATAATGGAGCCAACCCACGGAATATAGACAACAAGGTGAAAGCAATCTACGAAGGATGTTATAAAATTATGGAGAATTTCAAATGATGAATACTTTTGTATGTAAACTCTTTGATTCTGACTCTTTTCATGTTAAAGGTGCCACTGTCGTAAATCTTAACGACAATAATCAGTATAATTATACATTTTGGAATCTTTCTAAAAAATTGTATTGCATACCATACACCTTTACGAAAGAGGCTTTGGATTTGTTCTACATTTCGCTCATGGTATTCTATGCAGATAGGTCTGTTCTAAGAAGTTTGCAGTCAGACGGATGGACAAGACATATAGAAGTGTATATGCCAGTGCTAAATGTTGGCAGATGGAATGCAAATTCTGCTTTGTTGAAGGAGATGCTTGATTTTTTAACCGGTGATGATTGGACATTTCATTTTAGGGATAGAATTTGTATTACAGACGATGAGGATAAATATAAGAAATGTAAACACAATTTCAGAAATTCAACTCAGAAGATTGATACAAATGTATTTTGTATGTTGTCTGGAGGTCTCGATTCATTCATAGGAGCAATAGATTTGTTATCCAGCAATGTCAATCCAATATTTGTAGGTAATTACAATGGTGGTAAAGGGGTTAGTGTATACCAAAATAGAGTTATAGATTCACTGCAAAAGCATTTCAAAATCGCACCAGAACGATTCTATCAATTTTATGCAGCCCCAAAAAGCGGCAAGGAAGATACAACAAGGTCTCGTTCCTTATTGTTTTTCTCTCATGCCATATTATTGGCATCTGGTATGAATAAGCCTGTGAAGTTGTATATTCCAGAAAATGGAGTTATCTCTATGAATATACCTTTGACCGAACATCGAATGGGAAGCTTGAGTACTCGTACAACCCATCCGTATTTTATGGGATTGTTGCAGGAATTATTGAAATCATTGGACTTGAAAATCACAATTGTCAATCCATATCAGTTCAAGACTAAGGGAGAAATGATGTTGGAGTGTAAAGATCTTGAATTCTTGAAAAGCAACTATCCACTAACGATGTCATGCTCTCATCCTGATTTGGGGCGTTGGAAAAAAGAAAAAGAATCAAGTCATTGTGGCGTATGTTTGCCATGTACTATAAGGAGGGCTGCTATATTGAAAGCAGGTTTGAACGACAAATCGTTTTATCGTGACCCTAATTATAATGATATAGAGGCAGAAACTAATTTACGCTCATATAAATTGGGGCTAACCCGAAAGAAGAATCCACTTTTTGCGATACAAGAATCGGGACCAATAACACAACATCGAAAAGAATTTGCTGATTTGTATCAAAGAGGATTAGCAGAACTTAAAGGTTTCATTGATACGTTATGACAAAACACTTGCATGACACACATTTCCATTTGGATTTACAGAAAGACAAACGTGGGGAAATAGAAAACATTGCAAAGAATGAAATATACACCATTGCAATGACCAATCTCCCCGATTTGTATCAGAAAGAGGTTTTGTTGTATGGCCAAAAATATATACGCATAGCATTAGGTTTTCACCCTGAACTAATACATGAATACCCCAATAAGATCCCAGTAATGTGGAAGCATTTAGCAGAGGCGAGATACATAGGAGAAGTTGGATTGGATTTTACGGATAAGTCACATGTAAAAGAACAGATTGCGTTCTTTTCAGAGTTGATAGCAAGATGTAAGAATGATAGCAACAAGATAATTTCTATTCATTCGAGAGGTGCGGAGAACGAAATATTAGAAATAATTGGGACAAACTTTAAGTTCACCCCAATACTTCATTGGTACTCTGGTACAATGGGAAATCTGAGAAAAGTTTGCGACAGAGGCTATTATTTCTCCGTAAATTCATCAATGATTAGAACGAAAAGATTTGCACAAATGTTGGAATATATCCCGAACGATAAGGTATTGTTGGAGACAGATAGTCCTTTTACATCAAACAAAATATCACACGTGGAAAGTTTGAACATTGTAAATGATTTTTTGGAATCCCATGGAATTGATAGCTGGGAAAACTTCCTTAAATTGATAGGTGCATAGTAACAACAATTATGGATATATTAAAGCAGAACATATATATAAATAGTAATGTCGGAGCCAATACGATTACAGATTATCAAGGGGAAATAGAAAAGATAAAAGCAATTAAAGATTCTGGCGATATTCCAGATATGATGATGGATTTGAGTCTTGTCAAACTGGATGTTCCTTTGTATAGGATTGTGCAGGATACATTAAATATTCATGTAGGAACAGTACTATCATATATTCCATTCACTAAACAAGATGGTCTGCAATGGCAAAGATGTAAAGAATATTTAATCCAATTGGGTGAGGATGGGGTCTCTTTTGTAACAATTCATTTTACTGCAAATCTTGGTTTACTTGAATTAGCCCAAAACAGAAATATGCCGATGACAAGCAGAGGTGGTGGTATATGTCTTTATGACATGCAACTTAATAGGCGTAAGAAGAATCTATTTCTAGAGCATATTGACGAGATAGTTGATATAGCATTGCAATATGATATAACTATTAGTTTGGGAATAACATTTCGTCCTGGAAACATATTCGATGCTTGTGATGAAGTTCATATAGCAGAAACAAAACAACAGTTAGCTATTTCCAAGTATTTGAAAGGCAAGGGTGTCAAAATTATTGTTGAGAATATTGGACACATACCTATAGATAAGCTGGAGCAACATGCCAAACTATTAAGAAAGTTTGATGCTCCTATAATGCCCCTGGGCCCTATACCTACAGATACTTCTATCGGCCAAGACCATATAAGTGCTGCTATAGGAGCCTCCTTTATGGCATATTGGGGTGTAGCTAATATATTGAATTGCGTGACGAGAAATGAACATTTGACAGCAACAATCGACAAAGACGTGATGATTGAGGCGATAAAAACAATGAAGGTTGTAAAACAGACCATACTGTTGGCACACCATAATAGTGGTGCTATTGCTTTAGAACAACGTGTAGACAAGCAAAAAGAAATGAAACATTCATGTATGATATCAGAGGAACATTGCAATAGATGTATGTCTGTTTGTCCATTAAGAATACTATGATAGAAATAGGACGATTTGGAGATTTCAATGATTCAAGGAAACGAGAGTCTATAGCATTCCCTTCGGCAAATAATATGGATGCTGATACTGTTAAGCTGTATGAGAAATCATTTTCATCCACTTATCCCCAAATATACAAACTGCTAACGGAAACTACAGCTTTCTATGAACAGCATTTTGGGGAAATGATAGTCAAGGTAGCGCGTGAGAAAAGACGGATGGAATTTGAAACACCCAACAGGATTCTATTAACCAACGAATATGAGTTAGAAAATACTGAAGCACTTAAAAATGGAGAGTATTATTTGTTCAATACACGTGATCGTTTGAGTTGGTTGACAATATTCACCGATGACAAACAGGTTGCCGTTGTTTCTCGCAAACGAGTAATGGAATTATTACAGAATTGTCTGAAAACTGAACTTGGAAGATTAGCATCACAAATAAAGAAGTCGCAAGAAGATTTGGTAGAATATCTTTATGAAAAGTCTGATGGAAAACCATGTTTTATCTCGTGTAATAGTAATGTCAAATCTATAAGAGTTAGCTACTTTGACTCTGTGCTAAGTGAGAAAAATGAGAAAAAATATAAAGGAAATATATGGCTTGAACCAATACAGGAAAAATGTATAACCTATAAGTATAGGACATTGGCGCCCATATCCAATTGTTGGTTTTATGTTAGGGCTCCGAAAGATTTCAATATATCCGTTGGTGTTGATGGAAACGGAAATAATATAGAAAGGCAGTCAAATCAAGACTTTGAAGTGCAATCAATGGTAATCAAAGGTTCTAAGGAACGACAAATAGTAAAATTTAAAATAAATGTAAAAGTGCCTGTTGGCTTAAAATGGTGGTATATAGCTGTATATTGGATATCCATTTTAGCAATAATCTTTGCCTTATTCTTAATAGTTATGTATTGGAAAGTGGGCGATTATACAAATTGTTGGTGGAATGTTGTGATAAGAAATGCAGGAAAAGGATGGTATGCAATTGTGGCAGCATTGATAACAACACGAGGGTGGATGATGCACGAAAATCATGTCTTCAATTTTTTGTCAAAATGCTATACTGCTTTTGCCATACTTCTTTTGGTCGAGGCTTTTGTAATGGCGGGACTTGTCTTTAAGTAAGAGGTGTATATGCTCTATATTGTGAATTTTGACATAAAGGATTTGGCAAGGGCGGAACAGTTTGCTCAGCAGCTCAACGAAGTTGGTGAGACGTTGTTGTTTATGCCCAGATGCTATTTCTTGAAGACGAACGAAAGCGTATCGGGAATGAGTATTTACAATAAGCTGAAATCTGTATTGAAAGATGAGGATTTGTTCGTTCTTGCTCCCGTGAAAGTGGCGGATTGAACGGATGGCTTGCCCTAGTACTGTGACGTGGCTAAGCAATCAAGAATAACACAATTTTTCCTGACTTCATCACTTTTCTGCGCCATCACATAGCGCAGATTGAAAATCAA
>ERZ809074.1920-NODE-1920-length-24823-cov-6.988332_pt1 | contig 24823 bp, 18 predicted proteins | sample MGYA00520795_ERZ809074 | MGnify/ENA primary metagenome ERZ809074 (study PRJEB31570, sample SAMEA3212989) | Homo sapiens | biome: human-gut; feature: human gut; material: fecal | place: Sweden | collected 2011 ...
TGTGGCGGGCTGTAAGCCCAATTGCTGCACTCAGCCCAGGGCAGCGCCCTGGGGGAACGATGTTGCATTGATTAAAGTGTCGCGCTCTGTAAGAGCAACCTGCTTTATGAGGGGCAACGCCCCGTGTGGCGTTAAGGGCGTAATGGGTTACGCGCTTTCGGCGCGTGGCATTTTTGCGCAGGCGCAAAAATGCCGAATGTATCAATCGCGGTCTACGTTCCCCAGGGCGCTGCCCTGGGCTGAGGGCAACAATTGGGCTTACAGCCCGCCCTAACCATTTAACGAGCGTTTTGCACGAAAATTCGTGAAATTCGTGGGCAAATAAAACCAACGTTTGTGCAAGGCGAGTGCAGAGACGTCCGCGCTCGCCTTGCTCGGCATCTTACCATCAAAAAGCAAGTATCTTAGCACAAAAGGGCACTTTTTGCAAAGAAAAACACAATTTTATTATTATATTTGCAGGGCAAAACACTATTGCAACAATCACCAAATCAATAACATATTAATTTTTCAATCTACAATGCGAAAACTACAACGATTGACACTCGCTGCAATCCTCGCACTCGGCGGCATACTTAGCGCCCACGCCGACGGATTTCGCAGCGTGCTCGTGACGCTCCAAGACGGCAGCGAAACGCAAATCAACCTCAACGACAAGATGACGACGCAGTTCGACGACACGTTTGTCATCTTCTCCGACGGCAACGCCCTCGTGAAGGTGCTGCGCACGCAGTTCTACCGTATGACCTTCTCCACGGAACTGGGCATCGACAACCTCAAAGCCGACGGCAAGGCCGACGGCTTCAGCCTCAACGGCCGCGCCCTCAGTTTCAAGGGACTTAAAGCCGGCTCTAACGTGGAAGTATTCGGCGCCGACGGCCGTCTCATCAGCAGCACGGCCGCTGAAGGCACGTACACGCTGCGCCTCGACGGAGTGCCCGCCGGCGTGTATGCAGTGAAAGTTAACGGAGTGTCTTACCTTATCAGCCTGAAATAATGAAAACGAGCAAACTTTTCCTTTCCATTCTCTCCCTCTTCATGCTCTGCACCACGGGCTTGAAGGCACAGGTGTGCGAACGCCTCGACGCCAAGCGCGCCGACAGTACGTTCGTTTCGTTTATGGTGGACGACATCGACCGCATCGTTTATCAGAAGGCCAACGCAGGCGATGAGGGCTACTCGGTGGCCATCGTGGTGCCCTTCGTGGGCGACCCCACTCCCCTGCCCCTCTCGGAGTTCGTGGTTTTGCAATATGAGCCCATCGGCACGGCTTATCAGGAAATCGCCCGCGAGTTCGACGAGCACGCGCCCCTCGTGATGCTCGACTGCATCAACAACAACAATACCATCAGCAACAAGAAGCCCGTGGACTGGACGGCGCAGCGCCCCTACGGCAAGGTGCACTTCGTTGTCCGTAACGAACCGGGCTACGAAAGCACGTACGAGGTTGTGGGACAATATACGGGCAAGGTTTATACCGACAATGCCGATTTCGTGTTCTGGGAAGCACCCGAGGACAACCACCTCGGACAGGACGCGCTCACGTTCTTCATGCCCAACGAGCCCGTCACGATCCGCGTTATCTCCAAAGAGCTGACCACTTACGAGGGCTATCCTTTCGTGGGCAAATACACCGGTTTCGGCGTGACCTCGGGCAACGGCCTGCTCGCTAAGACCGATGCCGCGCCCTTCTCGCTCGAGCTCAAGGCAAACACCTCCTGCCACGTAAGTTCCACGGACGCAATGGCTTATAGCTTCGTTGATGTCTACACCTACGAAGACGGCGCTGGCGGCTTCAAGCATTACGTGGAAGAACTGGCCGAAGATGAAGAACCCGACCTCTCTTTCCGCGACCAACCGGCCTACGGCGTGAACGGCACGTTCTTCGACGACGACTTCATCTTCTGCGACATTCACGACTACAACAACGACAAGCACGAGAACACGCGCTACTACCTTATCTGCAAAACCCCCTGCGACTACGTATGCGCACAGCGCGATGCCTCGGCCTACATGGCGCTGATGGAAGCCACGGACAAGTACACGAGCGCAAAGCACTGGTTCTTCCTCTCCAACTACGGCATCAACACCTACCGCGCCACCGTTGACTTTGTTAGCGGCACGACCATCGGCGAGCCCTGCGAAGCCTTCGTTACCTACAACGGCACAGTACAATATAAATATGTGCTCGCCGACGGCGGCGACCCGCAGTTTATCGCCAAGGGCAAGGAAGCCGGCACGTTCCTCTCCACCGATGCCACGGGCTACGACATCAAGCTCGACGGCTTTGGAACGGCAACCATCGAGGGCAAGGAATATCCTTACACCGTTGAAAGCACCGTGGTGACCGTGACGCTTGAAGACGGCACGCACGTCTACACCATCGACATCGCGGGCGGCACGTACACCGAAGTAGTTTCTTCCGACTGGAACGGCGCAGCCTCCTACTCCAACGACCACCTCGAAGGCCGCTACCTCGAAGAGAGCGCAACGCTCCGCAACACCGCCAGCATCGTCCTCGACCAAAACCTCGTGGGCACGGCCAAGCCGGGCTACGCAGCTATTACCGTGAACGTTTATCGCGGCTATGACTACATCTCTGCCGTGAGCGACTGCCAGAAGTATATCTACGACGCCGATGCCAAGACGCTCACCATCACCAACGTGCTGCAAGGCGACGGCGAGGGCGGCAACCACCGCGCCAACCTCGTGTTCCAGTTGAGCGGCGATTTGCAGAAGATGTGGCTCGCCGGCGACGACACGAAGATTTACGCCACCTCCTACGCCGGCAGCTACGTGAGCATCACGCAGGACAACCCGCTCGAGGCACCCGTTATCGTCATCGTTCCCCTCGAAGACCACTACACCGCCAAACTCACGGCCACCTACTACGACTCCCCCGTTGAAACGACTGGCGAGCTATTTATCGACCAAGATGCTTCGGGCAACACCAAGGAAGGCTACGCCACGCTGAAAATCACGGCAATGGGCTCTGACGTCATCTCCTCCTGCGTGCCTTACACATACGACAACAACGTCCTGACGCTCAAAGGCGTCACCGTGGGCGACGGCAACTACGGCACTACGACCGCCGACATCGTGTTCAACGTAACGCCCGATGGCCGCGTGCAGGGCACTGGCACTTACTACGGCACGAACATGACCACCGCTTTCATGCAAGTAGACCTCGCTTCTGACGACTTCGTTCCCGCCATGCCGGGCGACGAACTGGCTGCCAAATATACGGGCAAATACTACCTCGGCACGAACGACGACGACGGCACGGGCAACAATCCCACGGTAGACGCCACGCTCACCATCGACCGCGATGCCAACGGCAACCTGAAAGCGGGCTACGCCTACTTCCTCGTGCGCATGGCGGCAGGCAAGTTTGGCGACAAGAGCGTGCCCTACGAACTGACCAACGGCCAGCTTGTGCTGAAAGGCTACGGCCTGATGGACGACCCCGCTGCCGACCTCGTGTTCACAATCAACAGCGACGGCACGCTGCAAGCCACGGGCAAACTCCAAGGCATGTACTCCACAATGTCGGCCTTCTACGTAGACCTGAGCAAAGCCGCCCTCTCGCCGGCAGAATAAGAGCACAAATGCAATAACATCATAACGAGGGTGTGTCAAAAATGACACACCCTCGTTTTATAATCATCTAAAAGAGACGGAGGGCGTAATAGCAGTTTTACGACACACCAACTTGGGTTATTAGTCCTATTTCCATTCTCACAAACTTACTAAATCTGAACAGTAGAAATTCAAAAGACTTAATAGTCTAATGGCAGGTGGAAATGCTCTTATTAAATCTAAAACAGTAGAAATTCAAAAGACTTAATAGTCACGACAGTAATAGGCACGTTATATTTGTCGGTATCTACAACAGTAGAAATTCAAAAGACTTAATAGTCTAACCCATCGCGCCCCGCCGCAAACCAATCTACAACAGTAGAAATTCAAAAGACTTAATAGTCATATGTGCTGTCATTGGACGAACTACGATCTACAACAGTAGAAATTCAAAAGACTTAATAGTCGGGGATGTGGTCATATCTCACAACAGAATCTACAATAGTAGAAATTCAAAAGACTTAATAGTCCATTTCAGACCTCAGACGGTGGAATGGAATCTACAACAGTAGAAATTCAAAAGACTTAATAGTCGAACCGAGCACAGAGAAAACTCATAGCATCTACAACAGTAGAAATTCAAAAGACTTAATAGTCAATAAGGCTGACGGCCGCGAGTATATGAATCTACAACAGTAGAAATTCAAAAGACTTAATAGTCAAATCGTGCAGACGGAGCAGAGCGTGAAGAGATCTACAACAGTAGAAATTCAAAAGACTTAATAGTCTCCTTTCCTGTCTTTTCGTCAAGCATTATATCTACAACAGTAGAAATTCAAAAGACTTAATAGTCTTTGTGGAATACCGCAAAAAAACCGAGAATCTACAACAGTAGAAATTCAAAAGACTTAATAGTCTGGCAAAGTATTTCCGTGAATCACCATCGCGATCTACAACAGTAGAAATTCAAAAGACTTAATAGTCCAAGGGTCGCCAATGTAGGTTCGTTGATAGGTCTACAACAGTAGAAATTCAAAAGACTTAATAGTCCGAGCAGGTTCCGGTTTCGGCCGCTGATCATCTACAACAGTAGAAATTCAAAAGACTTAATAGTCTATGAAATACCACATTTACATCGATAACATCTACAACAGTAGAAATTCAAAAGACTTAATAGTCCCAATATTCCTTGCCTACGGACGCTCCTGTTATCTACAACAGTAGAAATTCAAAAGACTTAATAGTCGTGATGATGGCTTCTGCCCCGTCTACCTATCTACAACAGTAGAAATTCAAAAGACTTAATAGTCCATCAACGCCCTACTCGCCGCAAAGGACATCTACAACAGTAGAAATTCAAAAGACTTAATAGTCCGCGTCTTGGTTGCTTACTGGCGATGGCATCTACAACAGTAGAAATTCAAAAGACTTAATAGTCGCCGTCACGGAGCGACGGCACGAATTTCTATCTACAACAGTAGAAATTCAAAAGACTTAATAGTCAACTGATTTTAGAAATCTGATGTAACAGGATCTACAACAGTAGAAATTCAAAAGACTTAATAGTCTTAGACAAATCCCGGGTGATTTGGGCATCATCTACAACAGTAGAAATTCAAAAGACTTAATAGTCCACCGAGACTTCTCGACAGACTTGAACGATCTACAACAGTAGAAATTCAAAAGACTTAATAGTCCCGCATCAACAAACTGGAAAACAATGAATCTACAACAGTAGAAATTCAAAAGACTTAATAGTCGCTAATAGCGCAAAGGCAGAGACCGATCTACAACAGTAGAAATTCAAAAGACTTAATAGTCCACGCTGAGAGGCATCATGATGCTGGCTTGGATCTACAACAGTAGAAATTCAAAAGACTTAATAGTCCGTATGCGCATATCGGTTCTCGGCTTTGCTTATCTACAACAGTAGAAATTCAAAAGACTTAATAGTCTCAAAATAAATAAAGCCATGAACAAGATATCTACAACAGTAGAAATTCAAAAGACTTAATAGTCCACGATGGCATATTCGCAGGTATCGGTTTTGGATCTACAACAGTAGAAATTCAAAAGACTTAATAGTCACATGTAAAAATGAATTTAATAGACTTAATCTACAACAGTAGAAATTCAAAAGACTTAATAGTCCCATTTGCTTGCAAAGTTAATCAAAGATACTTAAAGTCAACCCTTTGCACCTTATTGTCTTTTATAAAAATACCACCCTTTCAAACAAGTATCAAGCGTGCCAGACGACAACGCATTAAAAAACAACAGTTTAACAAATTCGACTTTTCCATATATAGACTGAGGTTTGCAACGTCAACATAGGTCTATGGAGCACAAATCATGCTGATACTGCCGACAACGTTAAAAGGTTAAAGTGTAACAGCATTTCTTAGAAATATACTATTTGCTGATCGCGATGAATGGCATTTCCGTATTTTGCAATCTTGCCTGAATCTACTTCAAAAACCATTACGCTATCCGCCATCGTGAAATGCTTAGAATAAGCCTCAATCTTTGTAAGAATATTGTCAACCACTCTCTTCGTATTCACCACTTCATATACAGAGAACTGCAAACGTACCGCTCCATTCTTTGTCAACATTTTCGAAAATCGAGTCCGTATCTTATCATCTGCAATATCATAACTGATAATAATCATTCGAAACTAAATTTTGGATATTCGGTAACGGACTTACGCCCCATAAAGCAACGATAGTATTGCTGCAAATATTTGAATATAGCAGACTTATGTACGATCAACGCATCACAAAACACTTTATAATAATCAGCACATTTCTCTTGTTTTAAGCGATACTCATATTTAACAAGCGTAAAATCACTGGCTGAAAATTGTTTCCTATTGAAAGCAAGCAGCGTAGCATGGTCCACAATACATCTAAAAGGCTCTATCAGATCGCAAATTAAAGACTTTCGCTTGAACCAAAGACGATGATATACACCTACATACAAATCAAACCCAAACATACGCACAAAGACTTCCATGAAATTAAACAGTATGGTATATCCTATATCTAATGTCACATTCATTACGTCTGTTTTCATACGCGGACGACTGCCGGACCAACTGCAATTTTGAAAATATGCTGCAAAAAATGATTTTGCAACAGTGCCTTCAAGGCCCATAAGATGATTATAGTCGCTGATTTCGTGTAACGTCGCCAAAGCTGTTTCACACTGCATGATTGCTCCAATAGTTAGCGCATCCTTCTTTCTCGTTTTCCGCAAAGCAGCTTTCTGGTTTTCCACTTTATTGCTCACAAGTATCTTCGCCACGCTTAAATCATCACGGCGGAACTCAAATTGCCGCTGGCGCAGCAAATAGTTTGCTTCTGCTGAATTTGCCCAAAAGAATACGGGACGGAGATTCGGTTTTAATACAGCCAATGCCACTCCATACCTTTTGCATTTCTCAATCAATGGAGTCGTAACCGTAATATGCCCAATAACAAACAGTGCCAGCAACTTTTGGAAAGGGAATTTGGTCAACGTTTTTGGTTTCTCGCCATCTATGTCCTCAAGCAGCAACTCTCCATCGTTCACCCTCAACTTTCGAGCGTGTTCTATACAGTTGACCACAAAAATCGTGCGCATATTTATATCCTTATGTGTAAACATTGTCTGTATTAGTTTTGTCACAAAGATTGCAATATATACAATGAGCGCATTTGTTCGGATTAGTATTTATGGGAGTCGAACCCGGTACATACTTCCTAAATCGTTCTACAAAATCTATCAACTCAAGTTTCTCTACGTCACCCGGCAAAGGCACGTCTATCATCTTGTTCGTTGAAATTTCATAAAAAGCAAGCCTTTCCACGTCAAAGCCCATTTCTTTCAAACAAAAGTATTGCCCCCACAACTGATAGAGTTGTCCCCTGAAAATATGCTTCAAATTGTTCTTCCGCTCTATCAAGGTCTTTCTATCTTGTTTAAGCAGATCTATCTTACCAGAAATTCCCAATTCATCGCTGAATACTGATAGCGAGAAGAGGTCTGCCGCCCGAGTGCTGCCCTTCTTTGCATCCACTCCATGGTGAGCGATGGAGCCTTTTACTTGCGGAGGGGCTTTGAATACATCATCGTCCGTTTCCATATACACGCTATGCAGGTATATGGAGTACGGACAGAAGATGTAATCATTTAATAAGGAAAGGGGGATATAATCCATTATTCAAAGTTGCTCTTTTCTTGAACAAATCGCAACCATTCCTTGTTCGACAAAGCCAAATTCAGTTTGTCGCCAGGCTTAGAGTCCTGAATTTGGCGCAAAACCCATAATCCTTTCCGGGCAATGTTGTATGCCCCATTGGCATCGGCATCTATAGGCAAATTGCCATTGCAAGAACGGCTGTCGTAAAACACGCCATTCTCTGCCACAGGAGAAAGCATATAGTCGACCTCTGAGTTGGTCTTGCTGTTGCGCAACTGTAAAAGCAGTTTCATCAAATGCATCAACGGTTCTAAATGCTCCCGTTTAGCAAGAGAGCAAATGGCCTCTTTCAAATTCCCATGAATATTGATACCAGCATTGGCAAATACATTCTTAAATTCATCGGTAAGAACCACCTCTTCATTATCCCATTGATTGAGTTTTGCGGGGTTGCGGAATGTTTTGATGCGACTGCCGTATGTGCAAAGCGTCCAGTGGGTTTTTGTCCCGTCCAACTTTGCATGGAAGTTATTATAATCAAAAGTAAATTCAAACCAATTTTTTTCCTCATTGTAACGAATAACATCGAAACGAGAGAAGAAGCGGCGCGAACTCTCTACACTTTCATAGCGTGCATCAAGCATATTGACAAACCCTGTGACAGGATCTATTTTGCTGGTATTCCATGCCGGTACATAAAAAAGGCAACCGCTCTGTTTCCCAAGCTTATTGAAGCTCTCAAATTTATTGGCTAATTGGAGACCATGAAGCAGACCTCCGGGGGCACATGCTTCCTTTTTCTTATCAACATAGAAGTTCAACTTATCTATCAGCATGTGTTCGAACTGCTCGTATACGCTCCGCTCGATTTTCTGCCGCCCACGCATAAAGCCCATATTGAGGTCTTCGAGCACAACGATGGCATTGTATTCCACCATCATTTGGGCTATCACATGTACAACCTGACTGAGATAGCCAGCTTTAAGGTCTTTAATATTCTCTATCTTTTTCCAATTACGACGCGCTTCCGCACGATCGCCTTCTCTTGCGGCCAAGAGTTCTTTATAATTTGTGCCATAGTTGCCGCCTGTTTGCTGCTTTATCTCATTAAGCGTCATTTGCTTGATTATCCTTCCCTTGAGATCTATAAGCGAAAGATATAATAGATGGCGCTCGCCACGGTCGATTCCGATGACATGCTCAATGCCATGGTGACGGATAATATCTAAAACGTGTTCATTGATATTAGGTCTTCCAGACGACTTAAAGTTAATAGTAATGGGCACATGGAAATGGAATTTATCAACTGTATAACGACGATCTTTTACGATGTCATAGTCAAACGTACTGGTGCTTTTCTCATTCTGCGTGTTTTTATTCTTTATAGGCTGCAATGCTTTATGCACAGTCGTATTCTCTTTTTGGAGGCTTCTTTTCCGATAGAACACCTCTGCCTGACCATTAAGTTTGTAGACAACATCGGCAAGATTTGCTTTATCAAAGAGCGCCTTCCAATAAAGGGTATGCATATTGGGAGTGCCTTTACTATAATCAGAGAAATCTTTATTCCATATTTGGAAAAGATAGAGTTTGCCTTCGTCTACAAGTTTGTTTAAGTATTGTTGAGAAAAAGGTACAAACCCAAGTTGATACGCTTGCTGATTGATATCGTCTGTAAACTCCGCGAACGAATTATACTCGCAAGAATCCTTGAAATGGAATGTATAGGAAGCATAGTATTCACAAGCCAGTGGCTTGTAATAATCGATTATGGTTATCAAATCTTGTTTGTTATAATTTGGATTTGAAACAGAATACGTTCCCAACGTCCTTATTCTATTGATTTCTGTTGGCAGGTATCTCTTTTTTGCTTCTTCTAATCGAATATTCTGCCCAACATTAATTCCTGACTTCTCTTTGCGCCCATTAACTTTCCGAACCTTTCCATCTACAACCATCAAATTCTGAATATTTTTTCCCATATCGCCTCCTTGGAGGTAATGCATTAGCCCAATAGTATCCTTCTCTTCGGCAGGCTTTGGAAAATCTCTTAATAAAGTTTTATATGCATTGTCCAGTATTCCAAGATAGTAAGTATTATCATCCTTCATAAAAATAGCACATGAATACGCTTCTATATTTGGCCAGCCGCCAAGCAGTTGGGCATTCTCAAAGTTCAGCTTTATCTTTTTCGTTGAGTAAGGCTTGCGTGTGAGCCAGTTGCGAACTTTGTTATAAAGAGGAGTCACAACGTCTAACGCCTCCCAAACATTGAGCAGTTGCGAACTGAACACATTATCCTTTTCTGCTTCTTCGCCACTACCTAACAGCGGTTTGATGTAGTGTTGCAAAGACTTGAACGCATCAAGAAGATCTTTAATATATTTCGTTGCGTCTTCAGACTGGTTAATGTTGTCATACTTACCTTCAAGCACCTCCTTCGCCGCTATGTACGCCATTTCAATTTGAGTGAGCAAATTCACTGTTTGCTTACCGTCTCTGTCAAACGCACCAAGTTTGGCATAATAAGACTCAATCGTATCCTCACCCTTATCCTTAATGAGAGAGTCCAGGTAAGAGATGGAAAAACTCTTCTCTTTCTTGAACAAGTTCTTTATTCTTTCTTCCAACAATTCAGGATTGCGTTTCTCTTTGGGCGTCTGTTTGACATTACGCCTCAACTCATCTTTAATGGCGTCCTCAAAGATGCTGTATTGGTCGAACAATTGCTGGGATATTCCAGTCAATCCTAAATCGTTTGAAATGTATATGTGATCCGTATTGTATTCGGCTATATTCGTCAGAAGATGACGGATACAATTCTCGTCATCCCCGAAAATGACAGGCTGAACTGACTTGTAAAAATCATTTATGGCCGTCAACATCTCTTCATCATTCTCAAACTCCTCCGGCAACCATGAAAGCGCAACCTTGTCGCTAAGAATCATCTTGTATAGAGGTTTCAAGAACGGCAACTTTACATCTGGGTGATGTTGGTTATAAAGGTTGATGTATTCATTGATGCCCTGTATTTTTGTCCCATCTTCTTCCGTCTTGCCTCCAATAATATTATTATACACATCAATTTGTTCTTGGGTAAGAACAACTGGGAAATAGTCAACGTGGAACATGTCGGCGATGTGTTCCACGTTGAGATACAGAGAGAAAGCAGATTCTATCTCAGGGAACCGATTTGCCACCTCGCTTTCTGAAATCTTTGCAAAAGAGCGAAGATTGTCAAAAAATCGAGGAAAATTCTCATGTATCAGGCGATAGGCAATTGCCGTGGATTTAGCCTCATCCGAGTACATGTTTTTGCGGTTGTCGTGGAAACCCGTAAAATATGTGGTAAAATTGCAGAAATGCTCCACCACTTGCTTTTCTTCCTCGTCTGTGACGAAGTCGGGCAGATGATTCTTGATCAGTTCCTTTTTGAACAAGTCGCCATAAGTGTTGCCGCTTTTGAAAGCATTGACGATTTGCTTGCGAAGATTTTCCTTAATCTTTTCCAATTTATCCTCATCATCAGCATCTCTTTTACTTTTGGAAAGCAATGAGGAGTATTCTTCTAATGAGTCTAATTCGTCGTCTGTCTTATTTACCTTGATTTTGCAGTTTCTTAAACACATGGTAATAAACGCCTTGTGATATCGGTCGATGATACCTTTCATTTGCTCGTACTCTTCAGCTCTTTGTTCGTCCTGCGTCAAGAGTCCTTTTTGCTCAATGTGCTCAAGAGTTTTACCGATAGGTTTTAATTCAAACCGTAAAGTTTTCGACAGGCTATATTGCCCTGTCAGGTCTTTCATAGATTCCATAATGGTTTATTATTAAGTTATTAAAAGTGCGATTTTATTGCAGCCACACTATTTTGTAAAAACAGCAGAAAAATATCAAGAAGTCTGCACATATTCTTCGTAATCGTCATCGCCTCAACTAACTACAAGCACACCGCCTAAAAGCAATGAGAGCAGGGGCGCGAACAAAATTGATTTAGAAAATCTGTGAAACATTACTCACAGAATTATGGATTAAACAATAAAGTTTACCGCCCGCAAATTTAAGGGAAACATCTTTTATCTTATAAGAAATGCGCCCAATGTAGGCAATAGGCGGCTGATTATTGCTTCTCGAACCTTTCCTTTACTGCTGAAACCGAAACATCATATAAGGAAATTCGTCTGAAAAGTAAGAAATTCGTAAGTTTGTAGGCAGAAAAGCAGGGGAACAATAATCAAACGCCCTCAAATGCACATTCTGTTGCAGATAAGAATATGCTATCGCCTGGTACAAACGCCTATTACCTCTCAAACAATACATTAAAATGGCTACGACCCATAACATCAGCATTGACTCCAAAGCCTATCAAATGGGACAGCTTTATGCAAGCCTTCACAACGTCAGCGTCAAAAAGCTGATAGAAGATTACTTCATGTCATTAAGCGGACATTCGGAGAAAATTTCAGCAGTCGAAGAACCACTGGCCAACTACCATATTTCAGAGAAACTGAAAGAAGTGGAAACCGGCATCGATTACGGGAAAGGCCTATCGCTGGATTACAAAAAAGAAATCGGAGAACATTTAACGTCAAAATATCTATGACGCTCTTTCTGGATACCAATATTATACTTGATTTCTTTTTGGAGCGCAAACCTTTCTACTATTCTGCAGCGGCACTCCTTACTCTGGCAGAAGAAAAAGGCACACAAGTATTCGTGTCAACGCATAGCATCGTTACCTCTGAATATATTTGTTGCGAAAGGATGAAGATGCCCGTTAGCCAATGGAAGAGAAAGATTACCGCACTATTGTCTATCATAGAAATCCAGCCAATAGCAAAAGAGGACTTGCTTTATGCCTTGCAGCACGGTTGGAACGATTTTGAAGACTGCGTTATGTACCATTGCGCGAAACGATACAATTGCAACAAATTGATTACAAGAAATCCTAAAGACTTTTTGATCGCAGGGGGCATTGAAATTCAACTGCCGGAATCATTTCTACAAGAATACAGCTAAGGACATTCCACATATAGTATCAACTGCCGCAAATATGAAATACTCTTTTATCATTCCCGTATTCAACCGGCCGTCCGAAGTGGACGAACTGCTGGAAAGCCTGTGCGCACAGACGCTTCGGAGGTTTGAAGCAATAGTTGTGGAGGACGGGTCGCAAGTGCCCTGCGAAGACGTTGTGAAGAAATATGCCGACCGGCTGGACGTGCATTATTTCACGAAAGAAAACTCCGGACCGGGGCAGACGCGCAACTACGGCGTGGAACGCGCCAAGGGCGAGTATGTGCTTATCCTCGACTCGGACGTGGTGGTGCCGCCCGATTATCTCGCGGCGGTGGACGAGGAACTGACGCGCGAGCCGTGCGATGCTTTCGGCGGGCCCGACCGGGCGCACCCGTCGTTCACGCCGATGCAGAAGGCCATCAACTACGCCATGACCTCCTTCTTCACCACGGGCGGCATACGCGGCGGCAAGAAGAAACTCGATAAGTTCTACCCGCGCTCGTTCAATATGGGCGTGCGCCGCGAAACGTATCTCGACCTCGGCGGCTTCTCTGAAATGCGCTTCGGCGAGGACATAGACTTTTCGACGCGCATCTTCAAGAGCGGCGCGCGCTGCCGCCTCTTCCCCGAAGCGTGGGTGTGGCACAAGCGGCGCACGGACTTGAAGAAGTTTTTCAAGCAGGTGCACAACTCCGGCATTGCCCGCATCAACCTCACCAAGCGCCACCCCGGCACGCTCAAGCTCGTGCATCTGCTGCCGGCGGCTTTCACCTTGGGTCTCGCCCTCCTGCTGCTCGCCGCGCCGTTCTGCCCGTGGAGCCTGCTGCCCATCGGTGTGTTTGCCGTGCTGATAGGTACTGACGCTGCCCTGCGCGAGCGCAGCCTGAAAGTAGGCTTGATTGCCATTGCGGCAGCCTTGGTGCAGCTGACGGGTTACGGCACGGGCTTTCTCCGCGCCTGGTGGCAACGCTGCGTGCAGGGCAAGGGAGAGTTTGAGGCGTTCCGAAAGAATTTTTACAAATGACAGAGCCAGAACAAAAGAAACAGCAGCCGGCAGGCATCAAAGCCTGGGACGCCGCCGACCGACCGCGCGAAAAGATGATTGCGCTTGGCGCAAGCCGCCTCTCGCCTGCCGAACTGCTCGCCGTGCTCGTGGGCTCTGGCAGCCGGGGCGAGACGGCAGTGGAGCTGATGCAGCGCATACTGAGCGACTGCAACGGCAGCCTCAACACCCTGGGCAAGATGAGCCTGGCGCAGCTGCGCAAATACAAGGGCATGGGCACTGCGAAAGCGCTCATCGTGCTGGCAGCCTGCGAACTGGGACGGCGCAGAAGCCTCTCTTTCATGGAGGAGCGGCCGAGGGTGAGCAACTCGCAAGACATCTACCATTATTTCCTGCCCCGCATGCGCGACCTGCCTACCGAGGAGTGCCACGTGCTGCTGCTCAACAACCAGTTGCGGGTGCTGCGCTCGACAGCCATCGCCTCAGGCGGCATAACAGGCACGATAGTAGATGTGCGCGTGGCCTTGCGCGAAGCCATCACAGCCGGCGCAACCGCCATTGCCCTTTGCCACAACCACCCCTCGGGCGTGCCCAAGCCCTCGAAAGCCGACGATGACCTGACGCGCCGCATGAAACGCGCCGCCGAGGCGGTGGATATTAAGTTTATCGACCACATTGTCCTTGCCGACGGCTCGTATTACAGCTACGCCGACGAACAGGGGCTGTAAGCGGGAGAGATAATTTACAATTTTGCCATTCGTATCTATATTTTCTATAAAGAATATGACTGCTGAAGAAAAGCTTGCGATAGAAGAGCGCATCGTTGAAGTGCTCAAAACCGTATACGACCCTGAAATCCCCGTGGACATTTATTCCCTCGGCCTGATTTACCGCATCGAACTGCAAGACGACGGCAACCTGGAAGTAGACATGACGCTCACCGCTCCCAACTGCCCCGCCGCCGACTTCATCATGGAGGACGTGCGCCTCAAGCTCTCGGGCATCGAGGGCGTGAAAGAGGCGAAAGTGAACCTCGTGTTCGAGCCTGAATGGGACAAAGACATGATGAGCGACGAGGCAAAGCTCGAACTCGGGTTTATGTAGGGCGTTATCTTAATTGATTTACCGAAAATGAAGAACATCTATTTCCTCTCCGACGCGCACCTTGGCAGCCTTGCCATTCCGCACCGCCGCACGCAGGAGCGCCGCCTCGTGAATTTCCTGGATAGCATCAAGCACAAGGCTGCGGCGGTGTACCTGCTCGGCGACATGTTCGACTTCTGGCACGAATACCGCACGGTAGTGCCGAAAGGTTACACGCGCCTGCTCGGCAAAATCAGCGAACTGACGGATATGGGCGTTGAGGTGCATTTCTTCACGGGCAACCACGACCTTTGGGTGCACGACTATTTCCAAAAGGAATGCGGCATGACGGTTCATAGGGACAGCCTTATGGTGGACCTCTACGGGCAACTCTTTTACCTCGCCCACGGCGACGGACTGGGGAGCAGCGACCGCAAGTTCAAGTTTCTCCGCGCCATGTTCCACAACAAGATATGCCGCGCCCTCTTCGCTTCGCTCCACCCGCGCTGGGGCATGGCGTTCGGCCTGGAATGGGCGCGCCGCTCGCGCATGAAGCGCCCCGACGGCAAAGAGCCCGACTATATGGGCGAGGACAAGGAAGAGCTCGTGGTGTTTGCGAAAGATTATCTCAAAACACACCCCGACGTGAACTTTTTCCTTTTCGGACACAGGCACATCGACCTCGACCTGATGCTTGCCCGCAACTCGCGCCTCGTGATACTCGGCGACTGGATTTCGCGCTACACTTACGCCGTGTTCGACGGCGAGCATCTCTTCCTCGAAGACTATATAGAGGGCGAGACTCAGCCGTAACCGTTTGCTATTTTCATATATACTTAATCTTTAGGTTGAATTAACTGAAATCTCAGGCCTCACGAGTAGGGGCGTTTTGCAAAACGCCCGGACAATGGTTGACTGCATTTGTCGATCGTTGCAGCGCAAACGGCGGGCGGTTTGCAAAACGCCCCTACTCGCCCACACAGGACAAGCGGTTTTTATTGTTTTTGTTTATCCGAACAATATACACATATAATATATAATGCCTACACAAGATATTTTCCTCTCTGCTTCGCACATCGTGAAACGCTACGCGGAGCACACCGCGCTCGACGACGTGAGCATCAGCGTGCCGCGCGGCAAGGTGTTCGGCCTGCTCGGGCCCAACGGCGCGGGCAAGACCACGCTCATACGCATCATCAACCGCATCACCGCCCCCGATAGCGGCGAAATCACGTTTGACGGGCACGCATTCGGCCCCGACGACGTGCGGAGCATCGGCTACCTGCCCGAGGAGCGTGGGCTGTACAAAAAAATGAAGGTAGGCGAGCAAGCCATTTACCTCGCGCAACTCAAAGGCCTCTCCTACGCCGAGGCTAAGAGCCGCCTTAAAGTGTGGTTTGAAACGTTCGGCATCATGCCTTGGTGGAACAAGAAGCTCGAGGAACTCTCGAAAGGCATGCAGCAAAAGGTGCAGTTTGTCATCACTGTGCTCCACCGCCCGCCCCTGCTTATCTTCGACGAGCCGTTCTCGGGCTTCGACCCCGTGAACGCCGAGCTACTGAAAAAGGAAATACTGAAACTGCGCGACGAGGGGCACACGGTTATCTTCTCGACACACAACATGTCATCGGTCGAAGAAGTCTGCGACGACATCGCGCTTATCAACAACTCGAAAGTTGTGCTCTCGGGCACGGTGGCCGACGTTAAGGAGCAGTTCCGCACGGGTGTGTTCGAGCTGATAACGCGCAGCGGCGACCTCGCCGCCGAACCGTCGCTCTTCGAGATAGCCGACCACAGCCAGACCGGCGGTTTCCACCGTTACCTGCTGCGCAAGTCCACAGCCGCCGCCACCGGCTCCGACATCATCCGCGCCGTGGCCGACCGCGCCGAAGTACGCTCCTTCTGCGAGCAGATGCCCTCAATGCAGGAAATATTCCTGCGCGTAGTGGGGCATTGATATTTTTCTCAAAAAACCAATTGGGCGAGTGCCTTAGCCCCGCCACACATCTATAAATATATGTCTAAAATATATATCATCATCAAGCGCGAGTTCATGACGCGCGTGCGCAAAAAGTCCTTTATCCTGCTCACCATACTCATGCCGTTCATCTTTGCGGCGCTTGTCTTCGTGCCCATCTGGCTCTCCATGATTAAAAGCGACGAGCAGAAAAGCGTGGGCATCTACGATAGCACCGGGCAGTATGTCGCGCTCTTCAAGGACGATGCCTCTTACCATTATCTCCCCGTTGCCGACTACAACAACGCCGCCTACTATTCCGACTCGACAGAAGTGGAGGCCGTGATTGCCATAACGGGCAACCTTACCGAAAACCCCAAGCAGGTGCGCATCTATTCGCGGCGCGAAGTGCCCGCCGACCTCCTCAGCTACGCCACCAACGTGCTCAACGAACAGGTGCGGCGCGACCGCCTCGCCGCCACGGGCATTGAGGGATTGGAGCAAATCATCAATGACATACAGCAAGACTTTGAGATATCTACCGTCAAGCGCACGGCAGAGGGCAACGAGACGGGGTCGAGCACGGAGATTGCCATGGCGGCGGGCTTTATCTTCACCTTCCTCATCTACATGTTCGTGCTCAGCTACGGCAGCATGGTGATGCAAAGCGTGATGGAGGAAAAGACCAACCGCATCGTGGAACTGATGATTTCGAGCGTCAAGCCGTTCCAGCTTATGATGGGCAAGATTATCGGCATCGCCCTCGTGGGTTTCCTGCAACTTGCCATTTGGGGCAGCATGCTGGCGATTATCCTCACCGTTGTTTCCGTATGCTTCGGCGGTCCTGCATTGACCGATGCCGCCGCAGGCAATGCCATGATGGGGCAAGACATGACGGGCAGCGCGGCAGCGATTGTCGCCGCCTCGGAAGGCGACGGCATGGTTGCAGCACTGCTTAACCTGCCTTATCTGGAACTCGGCGTGCTCTTCGTGCTCTACTTTATCGGCGGCTATCTGCTCTACGCCTCCTTCTTCGCCGCCGTGGGCGCAAGCGTGAACGAGCAGGAAGACAGCTCGCAGTTCATCATGCCCGTGATGCTCATCATGGTGTTTGCGCTCTACGCCGCCATGGGCAGCGCGCAAAACACCGACGGACCTTTGGCCTTCTGGGCTTCGCTCTTCCCCCTCACCGCTCCCATCGTGATGATGGTGCGCATACCCTTCGGCGTGCCCCTTTGGCAGGAATTGCTTTCCGTTGGCCTGCTTTACGCCACTGCTCTCGGCTTCGTATGGCTCAGCGCAAAGATTTATCGCGTCGGCATACTTATGTACGGCAAAAAGCCCACGATTAAGGAAATGATTAAGTGGGTGAGGTATAAGTAGAAATCGTGAGTCCGCGTTTCCTGAATTAGATATAAATTTAATTTAGGTATTAACTGCCTGGAAGGCACTGCTTCGCAATAAAGTACCAGTTATAGCAAGTTGAATATCAACACATTCCGCCAAAGCGGTGCAAATTTGCAATTGGATTTCAAATTTGCACCGCTTTTTTTACTTGACTTATCCCCCACGCAAAAATCCCCGCAGGCTCTTCGCTGAACCTGCGGGGATTTTTTTGATTATGCTTTTTCAAGAAACGCTTATTTGAGGTGTTTCTTGGTGATTGCACCGTCGGCGGTGATGATCTTTTCGAAGTAAACGCCCTGGATAGGAGCGGCGATGCGCTGGCCCTGAACGTTGTAGTATTCGCGACGGAGCACGTTCTGCTCGGTTGCGCTGTGCTTCACGCTCTGAATGCCGTTGAGCACGCTGTTCTCAAGGCTTACGGTATAAGTAACGTACTCGTAGGTGCTGGGGGTTTGCAGCCAAGAAACGAAAGTCTTGCCGTCGGCAGAGAAGATGCCCGTGCCGGTGATAAGGCTGTCGCCTACGGTTACTTCATCGTACATTTGATTATCTTCATTCCACACGTAATTTATTGCCTCAAAGCGCATTTCGCTGTTGATATACTCACCTGCTGCGGTGTTGCCGCTTGCCTTGCACCAGTCGGCGATGGGCGTCAGATGGTTAGAGCCCGGGGTGGCCACGTAGCTCGAGCGGGCATAGTCGCTCTTGGGCGCAGCCACAACGAAGAAACCATTGTCCAGGATGCCCGTAGAGAGCATGTTGGAGCTGGTGGTGAGCATGGGGGTGTCAACCTTAGTGAGGTCGAACACGCAGTTGGTGTAGACAGATTCGGGGAACCATGCCATGGGATCTGGATCGGGATCCGGCTCTTTGAGGTCGGTGAGAATGTACTTGCCGTTGGGGGTGATGTGAATTGAGTTGAACTCAAAGCTCTTGCCCGTAGTCACTTCTGTGAGGGCTTCGTCGAAAGCCTCGAAAGCGGCATACCAAGCTGCATTGTCTTTATTGTACTTCTCAACAGCGGCAGCATAAGCGGCAGCCTGCGTCTGGTCGCTGATATAGAAACCCTTTTCAGGATATTCGGGCAGTTCGGACCAGTCGAGGTCGCCTGCAACGCAACGCTGATAAGCCTCGTTGTAAGCTTCAACAGCGTCGTTGTAGGCATCAACGTCGGCAGCCGACATGTAATCTTCTGCCTTGGGCTGTACGGGCTGTTCCACCCATTCGGGCAGATTGGCGGCCTTTTCTTTGTCGTAAACCTGATCCTCGGCAAGGAGCTGGTAACTCCAAGCGCCCTCTGCGTTGCGGGTGTAGAGGATAGGAACAATGTAGAAACCGGAGTAGTCAACCATCTGGCCGACAATCGTGTTGCCGTCTGCGCTGATGTCCAAAGCTGTGACGTACTGCGGCACGCGGCCGGTGAAATCCTTTGTGGGATGCGGCAGTTCCTGGCAAACGTACACGCCGTCAGCGTTGAGCGTCCACACCACGGGGTAAAGCATCAGGCGGTCGCTGGTACTCATGTCTGCGCCCTCGCTACCGAGGCTGCCGCATATAACAGAGCCGTCGGGCGTACAGGCATTTGCGCTATTGAAACCGGTCAACTTGCCAGAGAGCTGGGGCAGAACCACCCATGCGCCGTCTTTGAAGTAAGCGGCATTGGATTCGGAAGACTCCTGAGCCATACCGCAAACCATACCGTTGTCGGTAACGCTATGGCCATAGCCGGCGAAATAAACTTTGGTGTAGGTTTCATCAGCAAAGTCGTAGTTCGTGCCGGTAGCCACATCGTAGATGTAAACGGACGTTTCCTGATTTGCCACGAGCCACTTGCCGTTAGGCGAGCAGTTGTTGTAAGTCACGCCCTGATACACGTGGCCCACTTCGGCAGTCTCTTGCGCGTAAGCCATAGTGCCGCCCAGCAGCACGCAAGCCAGAGAGAGTAAAGTTTTCTTCATAATCTACTGATTTTAGTGAAACAAAAAAGTTATCCTTATATATTAATACCTATTGTTTATTTCTAATTGCTCCAAGTAGGGGCGTTTTGCAAAACGCCCGTTAAATGGTTGCTGCATTATTATTCCTGTCAGCGCATAGGGCGGGCGTTTTGCAAAACGCCCCTACTTTACGCGCTTCACGCAAAGCGTGCCTTCCGCTGTAGTGATTTTCTCTATATAGAAACCCTTTTGCGGGGCGGCGATGCGCTGGCCTTGGAGGTTGAAATACTCGCGGCGCGAAGCGGCGGAGCGGTCTATATTAATATTGTCTATGCCGTCGAGCGTGGAGAGGCGCAGGTCGTTGGCGTTGAGCACCTGGATATTGGTGCAGTCGCTGTTCTTGTAAGGACGGTTCACGAAGGCCACGACGCGGAGGTTGCCCTCGTTCCACGTTTCGGGAACGGCAGCCGTGAAGCTTTTGCTGTAAGCATCGCCCTGCCACTCAATGGGTTCGCCCAGCGAGGGCGTGAGCGATACGCGGTACACGTGGTCGTGTATCTGCGAGCCGCTGCCCGTCTGCTTGCCGATGGTTTCCACGACATCTTCCACCAGCTGCACGGTGAGGTTGGCTTCGGGATAGAAAAGGTTGAGCAGGCCGTTGCGCTCGCCGCTCACCGTGGCGGTCAGCGTGCGGGTGGCAGCATCGAAGGCAGCATTGATGTCCACGCTCACGAACGCCGGCGTCTCGGCGCAGTAGTTGAAGCACGGCAGCAGGGCGGCCTTGCCTTCAGAAGGGTTCATGTAGCCGATGCCGCCGCCAGGGGCGGAACTGCCGTTGCTGAACGGCAGCACGGTGCGGTCGAACGCCGCCATGGGCGCAGAGCTTACGCCGTTGATGCCTGAAACGTTGTATGAGTCCTGAACCGTCAGTTCGTCTTCGCGATAGCCCACGTGGTGGGCCACCCAGACGTAATCCTCTCTGCCCGACACAACGGCGCGGAGCGTGGCATCGCCATAGGGGCAATTCACGCAGGCGAGCGTAGTGAAATGCTCAATAAGCGTGCGGCGCGGATAGGCATTGACATAGCAGGCCAGTTGTTTGGAGAGTTCGTTGTTCTCGAACACGGCATCGTCGCTGTCAATCCAGCAACGCACGTCGTTGAAACCTTCGGTGCATGAGGCGGTAGGCAGCTGAATATTCACCTCTTTATATTCACCCACGGCAATCGTGCCTTCGAGCGCCATCTGCGCCGGCTCGCCAGCGCCTGCCACGTAGTGCAGCACGGGCGCGGAGGCATCGGCAAAACCGTAGTTGGCAATGCGAACGGTGGCGTTCGCACCCTCGCCGATTTTGGCAAAAGCGCTTTCGAACGCGATGTTCTCGACGGCGAGGTCGTTGGCAGGCACGTCGCCCTCCACTTCCACCACAGCCTGCAGGCACAAGGCGTTCCAACCCAAAGCCGAAGCGTCTACCCATTCGGAGGCATAGTTTATATAAAAGCCGTTGGGGTTTTTCTTATCGCCGAGCACCAAGCCCTTGCCTGCGGGGAGCGTACCGGCGTAGTAGAGCACGAGGTCTGTTTCGCCCGTAATCACGTAAGGCTCTTTAAGTTCCGCCTCATTCCAGCCTTCAACCGTCGTGGGCAGGTCCACACTCTTAGTGGCGGCAGTGCCTTCGAGCGAAGTGCGCAGCGTGACGTACCAGTTGGTCATGCCCTCGGGGCAACCTACCCTGATTTTTGTCACCTTTGCCCCGGCCAGCGCTTTGAGGCGTGCGGCGGGTATCACGGCAGCGGCACGGAAGCGAGCGGAAATGGCATCGCTAAGCACGGCCGACTGATGATTTGAGGGAATTTCGTCGGAGCAATAGCCTAAGTGAATAGAGGTCTGCGCAAAGGCGAGCGCGGCTACCGACATGAAAAATGCAAGGAATAAGGAGCGTAAAGAATATTTCATAAATATATATGTATTTCGGTTAATAAAATTGCCACTCTATCGGCAGAGAGAAATGCAAGCAATAGTTTTCGTCTGTGGCAAATTTGTAAAATATTTTTAACCCGACCAAATAAATATGGCATTATTTTCGCAGAAAATTGATTTTTCTGCCATTTTGTATATTTATACAGGACTTCATTAACGTTTTGTATGTTTTTGGGACAATTTGAAACGGGGAGAAGGATCTTGGGGTTATTTGAAAAATGATAGGGGCGGGCTGTAAGCCCAGTTGTTGCCCATAGCCCCGGGCAACGCCCGGGGTGGACGGTAGTGCATTGATTAAAGTGTCGCGCTCTGCAAGAGCAGCCTGCTTTATGAGGGGCAACGCCCCGTGGCATTGCCGGTTACGCGCTCGTGGCGCGTGGCATTTTTGCAATCACAAAAATGCCGATTGTATTAATCTCGGAATACGCCGTCCCCAGGGCGATGCCCTGGGCTATGGGCTACCTTTGGGCTTACAGCCCGCCCCAATCATGTGATGGCACGCCATTTTTGCCACAGGGTTTCCCCTATACTTTTTGGAGTATTTAGGCACAGCTGATGGCCATTACCCATGACCGCCGCTACTATCACGGAGATATTTTTTCTTTCCTCCGTGATATTTTTTGCTTTCTGCCTGACTTTTTTTCCTGTCCTATAAGAAAGTTTTTATTACAAACTTTGTAACGGCCGTTACAAAGTTTCTAACACATGTTACAAACTTTGTAATACGCGTTACAAAGTTTGTAACAAAAAACATCTTATAAGATAGTGAAAACTTTCAAGGAGAAAGGAAAAAATAGCTTGGGGATAATAAGATTTGTCTGCGCACAAAAAGTAAGCCCGAAAGCGGCGTGCAACGCGATTTTTCATTATGGAACATTATTTATGTAACATAAATCAGTCGATATTGCAGGGCACAAAAAGTCCTTGCAATATCGACTGACTTATTGGGGGCGGGTATTGTTTTTGCGTATCTACCGCCACTCTTTCAACTTGAACGCGGCTTCGAGGCGGTTTTCGAGGTCGTCGTCGAGGGCGGGAAAGAAGTCCATGCCCGTGAGCGTCTCAACAGCATCGACCGACATGGCGGTCTGCTCCATAGGCTGCTTCACGGAGTTGTTTTCATAATAAAATCCAATGGCTTTTTCTGCGCCTTTGCGCAACGAAAGGACCACCTTGAAGAAGCCGTCGGGCACTGCCACGGGGTGCTCCTGCCCTATCCTGGAGGGGCGCTTGCCTTCCTTGAACACGGGACCGGCGGCGATATAGACGCTGCCCTCACGCAATGCCCAGCGGCGGCACGCCTTCTCGAGCGTGCTCCACGAACCGGCATTGAGGCTGTGGTCCTGCGGGCAAATGTTCGTCATATAGAAGCAATCGTTCATCGCCTTATAACTCCATTTCATATCGGCCGCTGGACACATGTGACCTCTGTCGTAGCCCGAACCGCGATAATCGGCCGTCGTGACGCGATACGCCTCTGCCACCTGCGGGTCGGGCAGGAAGTCGTCGGCGCGGGGCACGGTGCCCTCCGCCTCCTCGGCGGTGAGTTCCCAAGCCACCCAGTTGGGCTGGCCGAGCTCCTTGTTAAAGGAAAGGACAAAGCCTGTGTGCTCGATGATCTGCTCGGGAACGCCCTGCAAGGCGGCGGGCAGTTCGATTTCACCTGCCGCAAGCGCCTCCTGCGCGGCCTGCTGCGTTTCTGAGGCTGGCAGCTGCTCTTCGCCAGCGGCTTGTTCCTTATTGCCCGAACCGCACATGCTGCCCACGCCCAACGCGACGAGGACGACGAGGATAACAACTATGCGCAGGGGCACGAAGTTAATGCTGTTGGGGATACGTTTTCTGCGTGCCATCTGCTATAATTTAATTTTTGCCACGGCCTTGCGCAGGCTGCCGCTACCGATAAGCGGCGCGTGCGCGTCTTCCGGATAGGCGATGAGGTATTCGCCGGGATGCACGTCCACGTAGCTGGTGGCCGGGGCGGCATAAAGGGCGTAATCCGAAACGGCGTCGAAAGGATTTTCAGGGGCGATGCCAATCGTAGAAAGGGCGCGCCAGCCGATGGTTTCGACATTGTTCAGAGGCAGATGCACGTCCATATAGGCACGATGCACCTCGAGTTTCTGCGCCTCGGAGGCAACGAGAGTGTTCTCTGCGATATTTATATACAAGCGGTCGCCGTCGATTTCGTTGCGGCCGAGCGGGAGTTGCATGAGGTCGTGCGTCTTGACGAACTCGAACAAACGTTGCAGCGCGGGGTGCAAAGCCTCGATGCGTGCGCTGTCAGAAATTTTTCCGAAAATCATAAGAAAGGAATGTATTAATAGACGAACAAATAAGTATAGACAAAAACCATAAAAACCGCTTGCTCCGTTTGAAGCCCAAGGGCACGCCGCCGGGCTTAACGCCGAGCATTAAAGCCTTTCGGCTTTTGCTCGCCCTTAATCCCTGCGGCTGCGGTCGGATTCCCGCCCGCTTCAAACGCCGCAAGCAAAAAACAGAAAAAAGTGGACATATACTTTTTGCTGTGAATAGTAAGGAGAAATGCTTTACTTTTTGCTGTTTTTTGCTTGTTCGGTGTGGGCGGTCGGGAACCGACCGCAGCCTTGGCGGATTAAGCAACAGACAAAAGTCGGCAGACTTTTAGGCTGGGGCTTAATCGGATAAGGCGAGCC
>ERZ809074.1926-NODE-1926-length-24754-cov-6.405442_pt1 | contig 24754 bp, 17 predicted proteins | sample MGYA00520795_ERZ809074 | MGnify/ENA primary metagenome ERZ809074 (study PRJEB31570, sample SAMEA3212989) | Homo sapiens | biome: human-gut; feature: human gut; material: fecal | place: Sweden | collected 2011 ...
ATGCACCTCCACGCCGCCTCTGTCAACGACTTTTTATTTTTTTTCTGATTTTTTTCTTCACCCCCGGCAACGCCCCTTTGGCGTCTGGTGTTTAATCCGGGGATATCATATGCTTTCTTTAATAACTTGCCGACAGCTTCCGAGCGGCGTATTTACAGTTATCGCCCTGTGGAAGCGACCGCGCCCCCGTTCAGCACGGCAACGGCGCGTCCCGGAGCAGACTTGATTCCTTATCGTTTGTCTTCCCGTCACCCGAACCCCACACGCCTATGCACTCTTTCTTGCCGTTCAAACATTCCCGCCTCCGTGTGTACATGCCGCTTTTCGCCGCGCTGCTGCTCGTTCTGACCCCCGGCATGGGCGCGGCCGACCCTGCGCCCGCGTCTCCCGTCCCGGAGGTGTCCACAGCGACGCCTTCCGTCGTTCAAGAGGCGCTTCAGGCCGTGGTCGAACAGACGGCACCGGAAACGCCCGCCGCTCCGGTGGTGCAGACGGCTTCGGCCCTTCCCGCGGTTTCCGGAGAGCCAGGTTCCGCTTTGGCCAAAGAGGGGGTTTCCGTGCCTCTCCAGGCGGAGTGGCTGCTGGACCCCAAAGGCACCCACACGCTGACGGATGTCCTGTCCCCGAACGCCCAAAAAGAATTCAAGCCCTACGAGCCGGAATCCCTCCCCCATCAGGCGGGGACCATCTGGATGCGCTTGGAGGTTGAGGGCAAGGCCCCGGCCTTTCCGCTCGTTCTGGATCTGAATACCCGCATAGCCGGGCAGCTCCCCGGCATCCCGCAGGTTTGGCTGGTCCGTCCCGGGGAAAGCAACGGAACCCCGGTGCGCCCCTCCAGCGACGGGCTTTATTCCTTGCCGAGCCCCCTGCCGGATCAGACCGGCATCTATATCCGGGTCAACGGCATCCCGGCTCCCGGCTTCGCCCCCATGCTCCGCAATGCGGCGAGCCTGACCCTCGTGGACGAACTCGGGACGCAGCCGCAGCTTGTGCTGCTGGCCGTGCTGCTGTTCCTGTGCCTCCTGCGCGGGGTCACCGAGCGCCGCGAATGGCGGATGTGGGCCGCGCTCTACATCGCCGCCGTCTGGGTGCAGGCGTTTTGGGGCTTGCCCACAACGCCGGCGGGGGAAGTCAGCCGCTGGGATATGCCCGGGCTGCTCGCGCCCGGCGTCGCCCTGCTCATCCTGCCGCATGTCGGCAGGCACATGCTGCGGACGCGCCACCACGCCCCTTTTATTGATATGCAGTTCGTTCTGCTGGCCCTCTTCGGCATAGCCCTTTCCGTCGCGCCGCTGATCCCCGGCTATACGTGGACGCTGCAATTCCTGCCGCTGTGGCCCCTGTTCATGCTTCTGCTCCTGCCCGGCACCCTCGCGGCCTGTGCCCGCAGGCTTCCCGGCGCGAAACGCTTCCTTCTTATCTGTATCCTGCCGCCTCTGGGTATGCTGGCGCTGTTTCCGCTTTCCCGCCTGCTCCCCGAATCGCTCATCGGCCTGTTGCCCCACGCGCTGGACGGCTTCATGACGCCGGGCGTGGTCAGCCTGATCCCCCTGACCGGACTGACCCTGAGCGCCCTGTTCGCCGCGCTCAGCCCGAGCCCGAAGCCTCTCCCCGCTCCGAACCGCAGCACACGGGACACCAAGACCGGCAGGGCGGGCGTCGCCGCGTTGGAACTGGGCGGAGCTTCCAAGGCTTCCGAAACGTCGTTCGAGCGCCTCCCTTCGCTTTCCGCCGAGCCGGAAGGCCTTGAACTCGCCAACTTCCCGAATAAAAAACCTTCCTCCGCCAACGTACATTCTGAGCCCGCGCGGGCTGCCGAAGCCTCCCGGCCCACATCCCGCACCCCGGAAAAACGTCCGTATCCGCAAGCCCTGCAAGCGCCTCTCTCCGCCGGGATGGTGGAGGAATCGCTCCGCGCTCCGCTGGATGCCCTGCTCCGGGCCATCAGCGCCGTGGACCAGTCGCAGCTCTCCGCCGAAGCCCGACGCCGGACCGACGCCCTCGGCGTCGCCGGGCGCAACCTCGCCACGGCCATCGGCAATATGGGCAGGGGCGTATCCCTCTCTCAGGACTTCGACCGCAAGGAACGGTTCGATCTGAACCAGCTTCTGCTGGAAACCCATGAAGCGGTCTCCAGCCTCGCCGAATCCAAGAACCTCGGCCTGTCATGGTTTACCGCCCCCTACCTGCCCCGCTGCTACGAAGGACGACGCGCCCAGCTCGCCAACGTGCTGGCCCTGCTGGTCGAGAGCGCGGTACTCGCCACCGATCGCGGCATGGTGCAGATCCGTGCCCAGCGCCTGCCCGAAAGCACCGATCCCGGCCATCTGCTGTTCACCGTTTCGGATACGGGTTCCGGTATGCCGCCCCTTGAACGCAGCACCCTGGCGCTCGTGCGCACATGGGAACTCGTGGGGCCCGACGGGGAACTCGTCTCTCTCGAAAGCGGCCCCAAGGGAACCACCATTTCGTTCAGCATGAGGCTCACCGCCCGCATCGAACAGCAGCCCATCCCCGCCGCGCCCGAACCGGACAAGGAAACGCTGTCCCGCCTGCCCGCGAGCTCCCTGCGCATCATCGTGGCGAGCAACGTCCCGGCGAACCGACAGATGTTGTCCTATTATCTGGATGAACTGCCCCATGAAATCATCGAAGCCCGGAGCGCCGAGGAAGCGAAGGCGCTTTACCGCCGCACCCCCGGGGCTCTGATCATTTTCGACGACGACATGCCGGAGGAAAGCATCGCCGACGCCGTGGCCGATATCCGCATCTTCGAAGGCGAGCACAATTTCCCGCTGGCCTCCATCCTCGCGCTGGTCAACAGCAACGAGCAGATCGACGCCCTGCGCCGGGCCGGATGCACCCATTTCCTCAAGAAGCCGATCACGCGCAAGGATCTGCGCGTCCTGACCCTGCGCCTCGCGCCTGTTTCGCGCCGCTTCAAGGATACGGACGGCGCACCCCAAAAAACCGCACCCAAACCGCAAGCACCTTCAGCCAAGGGCTCGCCGCGCGTCTCGCCGGATATCCCCAACCTTCCGGAACTCCCGGAACCGGCAAAGCCGCTCGCCCCGGCCCTTTCCGCGCCCCGGGACAGCCACGCCGCCGAACCGGCGCCTGTTAAGAGAGGCATCTTCGCCTCCCTGTTCGCACGGTTCCGAAAGCAGGCCAAGCCAGCCGCACCCGAAGCGCCCACCGTGGTCGATCAGGTTGACGAACCCGTCATGACGCTCACGGAAAAAGCTCCCGAAAAGCCGATCAAGCTGTCCAGCGTGGGCGAACCCATGCCCATCAGCAAAGCATCCCCCGAGGAAGCTCCAGCCCCCAGGCCGCGCCCTGAGCGCCCGAACCCGCTGGAAGAGCGCGCCAAGCATATGCCCGCCCAGTCAAGCGCCCCGACAAATGCCGCGGAATGGGTCGGGGAACCTATGCCCATCACCAAGAAGCAGGACAGCGATCAGGGACTGACCAAGCAGGTTGAGGCTCCGCTCGAAATGCCCACGCAGGAAAAGGAAGCGGAAAAGCGGCCTGCTCCCGAACACGCTTCAGCGCCGCAGCGTTCCGAAGCGGCCACTCCCTTAAATACCGTGCCCGATCTCAACCTTGATGAATGGGTAGGCGAACCCACGCCCATCATCAAGCCACTGCCCGTGTCTGCTCCGCTGCCGGCTCCCGAGGAAGCTCCGTTGACGCTGGAACCGGAACAAAAGGTTTCCCCCAAAAAGCGGGACAACGCCCCCTTGACGCTTGCTCCCGCTGACGATGCGCCGCTGACCCTGACGGCCCAAACCGACAAGGCGGATGAACCGCTCATGCTCGGTACGCTGCTGCCGGACAAAAAAAGCAGCCTCTCCAACGACGTTCTGATGCTGGACGAACCGCTGGGCAATCAGCCGGAACTTTCGTTGGCCGGACTTGGGCTTGAGCCGCAAGCGGAGGTCATCAACCTGACCGAACCCGTCCGCAAACCCACCCCGGCGCAGCCTGCGGAGAAGGACGCTCCCATTCCCGATCTGTTTGGGGATGCCCGACCAGCCCCACAGCCCGGCCCGCGTTCACTGCTGGATGAAGCGGCCTGTCTCGCGCCCTGCGGACAAGGTTCGCGCCCGACGGCAAGCACGAACGAGCTGGCCATTGATGACATTGTGGAGCTCGGCGTACCGGTGGCTCCGGTTATCCAGCCGGCCACCGAAAAAGATATCGCTCTCCCCGAACCCCAGGAGGACACCCTCCCTCCCGTCCTTCCCGCAGGAGACGGCGAAGCGGCTGCGCAGGAGCAACCCGTTCCAGCCATTCCCGAAACACCGGAACAGGAACCTGCCCTTCCCACAAAGGACGGACAGAAAGGGCCTCTCCAGGATGCTGAGCAGGAGAGCGAGGCATCTGACGAAGCCATCCGTGCCTTGCTTACGGAACTGGATGAAGCTTTGGAGCGCGCCATCCAGGGCGAACAATCGGGCGACGCGCAGATGGTCTGCCAAGCCGCCGCCCATATCGGACGTCTGGCCGAAACCTACGATCTGCGCGTGCTGGACGATCCGGCCCGCTGCCTTGAAGAGGTCGCCTGCTCCGGCAATATGGACGAAATCGTGCAGCTCATGCCGGATCTGGTTTCCGCCATCAACCGGAACCGCGCCTCTTTTGAAGAAGCGGAGCGGGACGGATAGCGTAACGGCACATTCCAGAGCAGAGAGGCTTTGAAGGCGTAAGAAGCATAGGGGAAGGGGACCTTTTTTCAGAAAAGGTCCCCTTCCCCAAACCCGCCAACGCGAGATCCATCCCTCCATTTCCAAAGGCGTCCGTGCTTACCGGATCTCTGCCCGCAGCCTTTTCCAACACAGACTGCCATTGAAAGGACACCCTTCCCCTTTTCCGGAGTTGGCTCTCGCCACACTCCATTCCAGTCCCCACCTGCGGCGTTCCCGTGGGTGGTTTTGGGGGTAGGAATCACCACAATATCGGAAAGCCATTCCGCAAGGAGTCCGTCCTCGCCAGAGGAGCTGCGCATCAGTCCGCAGAGCGCTCGGCGTGTTGCCGGATAGCCCCTTCCTTCCCGCCAGCCATAAAAAAAGCCCCCGCAAAACGGAGGCTTCCCAGCTCAAGATGCCGGGAAAAGGTTTTCCCGGCGCACATCTTACCGGCCGTAGTCGGCGGTTCCCTTAAGTTCTTCTTCGATCTCGCGGCGGACGTCCTCAAGGTCGATGACGATGGGGTCCATCAAGGTGAAACCGCTCGGGTTCAGCCATTCCTCATCGTCGGCGTGCTTGTCGTTGTAGAACACGTTGTCGAGCACGCGGTAGCCCTTGGTGCCGAGGACGTTGTCCCAGTCCGTCACGACAAAGTTGAACTTGGACGCATCGAAATGGTCGATGTTTTCCCAAATCCAACGGAACGTGCAGGTCTCGTTGTCATAGCCCAGAACGGCCAGGAACTGAGCCTTGCTGGAAAGGTACATACGCTGGCGCAGCGTGTACACGTTGCGGTACAGAAGGTTGGCGTTGAACGAAACGTCCTCTCCATCCACCTGCAAACGGATCTCGGAAGACTCGTTGAGACGCATCCCGAACGTGCGCGTGTTGCCCCTGCGCCACCAGTTCATGTACTTCTGGCTGTAGATGTCGCGCCCGCCCTCACGCATACTCTCCGCCGTCTGGGGCGAGATGGGATGAAGCGCAAGGTCACAACTCAACCCGGTGATCTCGAAAACAACTTTCATGTCTCCTCCAGGGCCTGATGTCCGAAGCAAAAGGCGACCCGCTCAGTCGTTCCCTCTGCCCTTTCTCTGTGAAAAACGCCTTCATAAAAAAAGCTCCGATTCAGAATAACCGAATCGGAGCTTATGCGCAAAGCCTATTTGACGTCGATAACTTCAATGTCGAAGGTCAGGTCTTCTCCGGCCAACGGATGGTTGGCGTCAAGCACCACGACCTTGTCGTTCACTTCGACGATCTGCACTTCCATGTCGCCGTCATCGGTGGCGATCTGAAGCATCATGCCCACTTCGGGCTTGATGTCTTCGGGGACTTCGCTCACGGGCACTTCCATGAGGAGTTCTTCCAGATGCTCCCCATACGCCTCATCGGCGGGAATGGTAACCGTGAAACGGTCGCCCGCGTTGTGTCCGAGCAGCGCATCCTCAAAACCGGGGATCAGGCTTCCGTCGCCAATGGTAAATTCCAGGGGCTCACGCTCTCTGGAAGAATCGAATACCTCTCCGTCGGAAAAAGTCCCTGTATAGTGCACGCGAACGGTATTGCCGTCTTTGACTGCCATGAAAGGCTCCTTAATGTAGTTTGATGTTCCACCATGTCCCCAGAAAGGCGGAAAGTCAAATATCCTTTCGGGGGCTCCCTGCCGCCCCAGCGGGCATGACAATCTTGTACATCCTTAACATACGAAAATACATTGTATTTTATCGTTCATCCCTTCTTCTATTGACAGCACCGTGCAGCCTGTTACTTTTGCCCCGTAATCTTTTGCCATTCAGAGGACAATCCATGTCAAATGTTCGCTCCGCCCAGACCGACAAGGTCCGCTTTTTTGGAAACACGACGCCGCAAGAACTCGCCGCCCAATACGGCACCCCTCTCTACGTCTACAATGAAGACGTGCTGCGCCGGCGTTGCCGGGAACTGCTCAGCCTTTCCAGCCTTCCGGGATTCCATGTGAACTACTCCGCCAAAGCCAACACGAACCTCGCCCTCCTGCGCATCGTCCGTGAAGAAGGCTGCCACGCCGACGCCATGTCGCCCGGCGAACTGCATATCAACAAGCTGGCCGGGTTCACGCCCGACCGCCTCCTGTACGTCTGCAACAACGTTTCCGCCGAAGAAATGAAGAACGCCGCGGACAACGGCCTCATCGTCAGCGTGGATTCCCTGTCGCAGCTCGACCAGTACGGCAAGGTCAACCCCGGCGGCAAGGTGATGATCCGCATCAACCCCGGCATCGGGGCCGGGCATCACAAAAAGGTCATCACAGCCGGAAAGGAAACCAAGTTCGGCATCGATCCCACCTCACTGGATGAGGTCCGCGCCCTGCTCAAAAAGCACAGCCTAACGCTCGCCGGGGTGAACCAGCACATCGGTTCGCTGTTCATGGAGCCGGACAATTATCTCAACGCCATCGAATTCCTGTTGCACTTCGTCCAGTCGGATCTCGCCGATCTGCTCCCCGGCATCGAGATCATCGACTTCGGAGGCGGCCTCGGCATCCCCTACCGCAAGTATGAGGAAGAGCCCCGCCTTGATATGGCCGAACTCGGCCGCCGGCTTCACGCACTGCTGTCCGCATGGGTCGAGGAAACCGGCTATAAAGGCAAGTTCTTCATCGAACCCGGCCGTTACGTCGTCGCGGAGTGCGGCGTGCTGCTCGGCACCGTGCACGCGACCAAGTTCAACGGCGAAAACCGTTACGTGGGTACCGACCTCGGTTTCAACGTGCTTGTGCGGCCCGCCATGTACGACTCGTTCCACGACATCGAGATTTTCCGCGACGGCGGCGAGCCTGATACCGACCTCGTCGAACAGAGCATCGTCGGCAACATTTGCGAAAGCGGCGACATCCTCGCCAAGAAGCGCATGTTGCCGCTCATTAAGGAAGGCGACATCGTCGCCGCGCTCGACGCAGGGGCCTACGGCTTCGTGATGTCTTCCAGCTACAACCAACGCCCCCGCGCCGCCGAAGTGCTCATCACCAGCGACGGCACGCCCAAGCTTATCCGCCGCCGCGAGACGCTGGACGATCTGACGCGGTGTTTTGTGGAAGAGTAAGATTGGAGGGGGAGGGAACCTTTCTGAAGAAAGGTTCCCTCCCCCCTCCAAACCTTCCCTCTCCCTCCCAAGACTTTCGTAAAGGTCGATGCCGAGACGGGAAGCAAGGCGGCTGAACCTCCGCCGCACGTCTCCCGGCGATGCATCAAAAAGACAAAAGAAATAAGACAAGCCCGGAAACGTCGGTTTCCGGGCTTGCCTGTATTTTTATGGATTATATCATGCAACGGGACTCCCGCCGCACCGCCTCCCCACCAGCCGAAAGTCTTTGGAGATGGAGGGGCGGGGTCCGGGGAGGGGAGGAAGAAGCCTTTCTTTAGAAAGGTTCTTCCTCCCCTCCCCGGTTCTTATCCCATCCCTACTTCCCAAACCGCCGCAAGCGCAGCGCGTTGAGCACGACGGAAACGGACGAGAAGGCCATCGCCGCACCCGCGATCATGGGCGAAAGCGAGGGGCCTCCGAAAATCTTGAGCACCCCGGCGGCAATGGGCAGGCAAAGGATGTTGTAGCCGAACGCCCAGCCGAGATTCTCCCGGATGTTCCGCAAGGCGGCCCGGCTCAGCTCCAGCGCCGTCACCACGCCGCGCAAGCCCTTGCCCGAACGGGTGTCGCTGCCGAGAAGGACGATGTCCCCGGCTTCCACGGCAACGTCGATGCCGTTGCCCATAGCCATGCCTACATCGGCACGGGCCAACGCGGGGGCATCGTTGATGCCGTCGCCGATCATCCCGACCCGCAGACCGGCGGCCTGCAATTCGCTGATCACCTTTTCCTTACCGTCCGGCAACACATCGGCGATCACCTCATCGATGCCCGCGCTCTTGGCAATGGCCTCAGCCGTGCGGCGGTTGTCGCCGCTGAGCATGATCACCCGCAAACCAAGCTGGCGGAGCTCCTTCACCACGCCCGCCGTTTCCGGACGGATGGTGTCCGCTACCGCAAGCATCCCCACGAGGCGCCCGTTCACGGCAAGCAAGAGGGGCGTCGCGCCGGAATCCGACAGTTCCGCCAAACGGGCATCCAGATCCTTTACCGCGTCAAAAGAGACCTGCCGCTCTTCCATCAGTCGCTTGTTACCGAGCAACAACGGTATGGACTCGTTTTCCAGATCTACGTTGCCGGATACGCCGAGGCCGGAAACGCTGGCAAAGTCGCTGACGGGATACAGGTGGAGATTCCGCTCCTCGGCGGCGGACGTCACGGCCAGCGCGAGAGGATGCTCGGACACGCCCTCAAGCGAGGCGGCGTACCCTAAGATGCGCTCCTCATCGAACAGCGGATCGAAGGATTCGGCGGCAAGCAGGCGGGGCTTGCCTTCGGTCAACGTCCCGGTCTTGTCGAACACGAGCACATCCAGACGGCCCGCGAGTTCGAGGGCCGTACCGTTCTTGACGAGCACGCCCATCTGCGCGCCCCGGCCCGTGGCCACCATAATGGAAATGGGCGTGGCAAGGCCGAGCGCGCACGGGCAGGCCACCACCAGCACGGCCACGAAAATACGGAAGGCTTCCGAAACCGGCACGTGCCCCCAGTACAGCCATCCGGCACCGGCAATGACCGCCAGCGCCATGACGGTCGGCACGAAAATGAGGCTCACGTCGTCGGCCAGCCGGGCAATGGGCGCCTTGGAGCTCTGCGCTTCGCGCACCAGCTTGATGATCCGCGACAAGGCCGTATCCGCACCAACACGCTCGGCCCGCATAATAAAAGAACCGGTCGTGTTCATCGTGCCGCCCGCCACCGAACTGCCCACGCCTACAGGAACGGGCATGGACTCGCCGGTCAGCATGGAGGCGTCCACGCTGGACGCGCCGTTTATTACCACTCCGTCAACAGGGATCCGCCCGCCGGGTTTCACCTGCAGATAGTCCCCCACGCGCACAACCTTGACCGGGACCTCTTCGGCCTGATCCGCCTTGTCGGGAGCGGGCAGGCGCAGGGCGGTTTCCGGGGTCAGGTTCATGAGCGCTCCGATGGCATCGGACATGCGGAACCGCGAAACGGCCTCAAGGTACTTGCCGAGCGAAATCAGCGAAATCAGCACGGCGGCGGACTCATAATACAGGTCCATCACCTTGCCCGTATGCCCAAGCGCGACCTCGACCGTATTCCACAGGCTGTACAGGAACGCCGCTCCCGTGCCCATCGCCACAAGGCTGTCCATGTTCGGGGTGAGCCGCCACAGGTTGGGCAGGCCGGTCAAATAAAAATGCCGCCCCGACCAGAGGACCGGCAAGGTCAGCACAAGTTGCAGCAGCGCATGGTTGAGGGCCGACTCGGGCGAATGCATGGGATCGATGATCGCGGGCAGCGGAAGCCCCCACATGTGCCCCATCGACACCAGGAGCAGCAGGATGGTGAATCCGAATTCGGGCCACAGCCGGGCCTTCAGGGTCGCAAGCTGCCCGACCGTTTCCTTCTGCTGCGCTTCCCACGTGTCCACCATATCGGCTTCCGGGGCTACCGGCGTCGCGGTGAAGCCCATATCCACGGCCCGCTCCTCAATCTGATGAACGAGGGCCTCGGTGTCTGATTCGGAAAGCGCGGGATCAGGCACGACGGTGGCGCTGTTGGCGGCAAGGCTGACGGTGGCTGACTGCACGCCGTCCATGCCGTTCAGGACGCGCTCAAGCCGCGATGAGCAGGCGGCGCAGTGCATACCGCCCACGGTGAAAAGAACTTCTTTCTGCTGATCCATGTGCCTCTCCTCTGCTTGCCAATATCGGCTAAGCTCTTATGATATGAAGGGCGGGCGGTGCCGCTGCCCCTTCATCATCCACCTTCTTACCCAGAAAGGATACGATTATGCCCACTCTCACCGTGAAAGGCATGTCCTGCAACCATTGCAAGCAGGCCGTAACCCAGGCTCTGGAAGCGCTTCCCGGCGTATCCGATGTGAACGTCGACCTCGAAAAGGGCGAAGCCACCTGGAAGGAATCCCAGCCCCTCGACATCGCGGAAGTGAAGAAGGCCATCAACAAACTGGGCTTTGAAGCCTAATAAGCATCCCGCGTTCTTCTGTCCACCTTTATTGAAAAACCATTTCACCTATTGTACGGATGCCGACCTGTATGCATGTCGTTCTCTTCCAGCCGGAAATACCTCCGAACACGGGCAATGTGGCCCGACTGTGCGCCGCCATGCAGGTTTCGCTGCATCTCATCGAGCCTCTGGGCTTCAAGCTTGAGGACCGTTACCTCAAACGGGCGGGCCTCGACTATTGGCCCCATGTGGATATGGCGGTATGGCCCGACCTCGACGCCTACATCCGGAACGCCGGGGCGGGCAGGCGGCTCGTCCTCACCAGCGCCCGGCGGGGCGCCGCCCTGCACCGTTTCGAGTTCACGGAAAACGATTCCCTCGTTTTCGGGCGCGAAACCTCAGGGTTGCCGCCCGAAGTGATCGGGCTCTCGCCGCATCATGTCCGCATCCCCATCAAAGGCGAAGTCCGCAGCATCAACCTTTCCACCGCCGCGGGCATCGTACTGTTTCAGGCGCTTGTTTCCGCCGGGCTGGTTGGGGAGTAGGAGTAAGAGATATCTGGGGAGGGAGGGGAAAACGCTCTGAGAAAAGGGCTCCCCTCCCTCCCCAGCCGTCCGCACGGCCCGCACCTCCCTCTCCCTTATAAGAGGTTCGCATGGGCCCGCGAAAAAGCGCACTGGTGAAAAATCCGGGCGACGGCTCGCTCCCCGGGGGATCGGTTATTGAAAAACAGCCAGCATTTTTCAAGAAACCCACTCCGTGCTCCCTGAAAAAGGACGTGACGGTTCCATACGATTCAACAGTTTTTTGACACGTCAGCCCGAAACCTCACGAACAAGCGGATAACAGGTCCGGTATCCGAGAGGATCGGCCCGCCCCGCTGCGGAAAGACACGTCAGCCGACACGGCCCCACACCACGCCGCCCCCATCGCTCGAAAACAGAGGGGAGGATGAGGATGTTTTTGAGAATATGGGAGGCATAACGCCTCCTCACTTCCTATGGAAACACTTCCCTGATTGCGAGCCTCCCTTCTCTCATCGTCTTGTGCCGGACGGCATGGGGCGTATGCTTCCATCAGACCCCCAACCCCCATGCCCATATGAAACTGAACACCGAACGCATCCACACCATCTGGCACCTGACCTGGCCGCAGTGCATCATGTTGCTCTGTCAATTCGTCATCGGCATCACCGACGTGTGGGCGGGCGGGCGCATCGGCTCGGAAGTGCAGGCATCCATCGGCCTGATCACCCAGTGCCATATGATGTTCATGGCTCTGGCGATGGCAGCCGTGAGCGGCGCGGTGGCCTCCATCAGCCAGTCCCTCGGGGCGTGCAAATTCGTCCGGGCGAGAAGGTATGTGGGGCTCGTGACCATCGGCTGTATCGCCATCGGATCGGCCATTGCGGTGGCGGCCTCGGTGTGGCGGGAACCGCTCCTGCGCCTCATCCAGACGCCCGAGAGCATCATGCCCGTGGCGATCATGTTCCTGACGGCGACGATCTGGGGCATCCCCGGCCAATACACCCTCACCATCGGCGCGGCCGTGTTCCGTTCCGCCAAGATGGTGCTCATCCCGCTGTACGTAACCGGCACGGCCTGCCTGCTCAACGTATTCGGCGATCTGGCCTTCGGGCTCGGCTGGTGGGGCTTCCCCGCCTACGGCGCAACGGGGATCGCCTACTCCACGCTCGTCTCGGTCACCGTCGGGGCCGCGCTCATGCTGTTTCTGCTGATGCGGCACGAGCTGTTCACACGCGACAGCTTCCCCGGCTGGCGCTGGATCAAGGCGGGGGCCCCGTATCTCCTCAAGGTTGCCGGGCCCGCGTTCGGCACGTCCTTCTTATGGCAAACCGGCTATATGGTCCTGTACGTCATCACGGCCTCCCTGCCCTTCGGCAGGGTCAACGCCCTTGCGGGGCTGACCACGGGGCTGCGGGTGGAATCCATTTTGTTTTTGCCCGCCGTGGCGTTCAGCATGACCGCTTCGGTACTCGTGGGCCACGCGCTCGGCGAGGGCAACCACCGCGAGGCCAAACGCACGCTGCTCGCCACGCTCGGCATCGCCTGCGCGGGGATGTGCTGCGTGGGGGCCGCCATATGGCCCTGGCGCATGGAGCTCGCGGGCTTGATCGCCCCTGATCCCGCCGTGCAGGTCGAAACCGTCAAATACCTTTCCTTCAACATCATGGCCGTGCCGTTCACCGTCGCCAGCGTCGTGCTGGCGGGCGGGCTCAACGGCGCCGGAGCCACGGTCTACCCGATGGTCTCGTTCAGCTTCGCTGTCTGGGCGGTACGCCTGCCCATCGCATGGCTGTTCGGCCACATCATTTGGCAGGACGCCTCAGGGGTCTTCCTCTCCACCTTCGTTTCGCAGGTGGTCATGTCACTTTCGCTCTTATGGGTCACGCTGCGCTGCAACTGGACCCGTTTCGCCCTGGCCGTGCGTCCCCACACTTGCGCATCCCGTTAACCAGAGGTTCACATGCTTACGGAAAACTTCTCTTCCATCGAACTCGGCGACGCCGCCGCGTATGCCCCCTACTTCCGCGCGCTGCCCCTGCACGCCGCCGACTATACCTTCACCAACCTTTGGGGATGGGGAACCCATTACAATCTGGAGTGGCGCACGGCGCACGGGCTTTGCTGGATCCGCCAGAAGCGCAACGACCTGCCCGTCGAGCGCCTGTGGGCTCCGGTGGGCGACTGGTACGCCGCAGACTGGGCCGCCATGCCCGAACTCGTGCCGGGCACGACCATCCTCCGCGCTCCCGAGCCGCTGTGCGAGCTGCTGCTCGAACGCCTGCCGGGCCGCGTGGCCATCGAGGAAACGCCGGGCCAGTGGGAATACCTGTATACGCAGGAAGCGCTTTCGACCCTCGCGGGCAACAAGCTCCACAAGAAAAAGAACCACGTCAACGGGTACATGAAGGCCTATGGGGAGGACTACCGCACCCTGAACGGCGAAATCATGCCGCAGGTGCTGGCGCTCCAAGATGACTGGTGCAAGTGGCGGGAATGCGAAAAATCCGCTTCGCTGCTGGCCGAAAGCGATGTGGTCTGTTCCGTGCTCCGCAACTGGGACGCCTTGCCCGGGCTTATCGGCGGCGCGCTCTATGCGGGCGAGGAAATGGCCGCCTTCGCCGTAGGCGAACCGCTCGACGATCAGACCATCGTAGTCCACTTTGAAAAGGGCCGCCCCGGGTACCGCGGCGTCTATCAGGCCATCAATTTCTGTTTCGCCAAGTACGCGGCCAAGAACTTCGTGTTCATCAACCGCGAGCAGGACGCCGACGAGGAAGGGCTCCGCCAAGCCAAGGAAAGCTACATGCCGTCCGGCTATCTGAAGAAGAACACCATCAGGATCGTGAATTAGTACGTTTCACTGGCGAAATACACACTTTTCAAAACGGATCCCCATAGAAAAGGCCGTCCGAAGCATTTCGGGCGGCCTTTTCTATGGAAGCTAGGAACAGGGATTGGAGAGCCGGAAACTCGTGGGGAGCCCCAAAACGTTACTCGCCCCAGACCAGTGCCACCCAGTCGCCGGACTGCACGCGCCGCGCCTTGCCGAGTTCGGCATACGCCGCCTCGACCGCATCGGCCTGCACGTCCAGCAGGCCGGAGAGCACAAGGCACGCGCCCGGCTTCATCCGGGCCATGAGCGCCGGGGCCAGTTCGCGGAGCGGGCCGGCAAGGATGTTGGCGACCACCAGATCGAACTGCTCGCCTTCGCCCGCCTCGGCACTGCCGGGGACGATGCGGAAATCGTCGGCCACCTTGTTGATGACCACGTTCTCGAGGGCGTTGTCCACGGCAACCGGATCGATGTCCGAGCCGAGCCCGGCAAGCCCGTTCAGGCAACAGGCGATGCCGAGGATGCCCGATCCCGTGCCCACGTCGAAGAAACGCTGCCCGGCCTTGAGGCGCCCCGAGGCCAAGAGTTCGGTAATCGCTTCGAGGCACAGCACCGTCGTGTTGTGGTGCCCGGTCCCGAACGCGGATTTCGGCTCGATGATGATGGGCTTGCGGCCTTCCAGCGGCGTGGATTCAAACAGCCACGGCGGAAGCACGATGAACTGTCCGGCGCGGACGGGCGTGAAGAACTCGCGCCACGCCACGGTCCAGTCCTGACGCGGGATGCTGGTCTGTTCGACGTCGAGGCCCGGCAGCCATGCCCGCAGCGCACTGAGGAGGTTCTCCTGCACGATGGCGTTGTCGCAGTGCACGCGGAAACGGGTTTCGCCGGTGGGGAGGCTATCTTCTTCCCAGCCGTAGGAAATGTTCCGGACCAGAAGCCCGGCGACGGTATCGTACTGCTCCTCGTCGACCACGATGTCGAGACGGATGAGATCGGGTGTGGCCATGCCGTATCCTTAGAGAATTTCGCGGAGGAACGCCTTGGTGCGCTCGTGCTGCGGGTTGGTGAAGAACTGTTCCGGGGTCCCCTCTTCGAGGATCACGCCGTGGTCCATAAAGATGACGCGGTCGGACACTTCGCGGGCAAAGCCCATTTCGTGCGTGACGCACACCATGGTCATGCCGTCCTTGGCCAGATCCTTCATGCAGCTCAACACTTCGTTGATCATTTCCGGGTCGAGGGCGGAAGTGGGTTCGTCGAACAGCATGGCGCGGGGCTGCATGGCGAGCGAGCGGGCGATGGCGACACGCTGCTGCTGCCCGCCGGAAATCTCGCTCGGGCGCTTGGCGGCCTGACGCGCGATGCCCACGCGGCCGAGCAGTTCCATGGCCAGATCCGTGGCCTCCTTCTTGCCCATGCCCCGGACCTTGATCGGCGCAAGGGTCACGTTTTCGAGCACGGTCAGGTGCGGGTACAGGTTGAACTGCTGGAAGACCATGCCCACCTCGGCGCGCAGGGCGTTCACGTCCACTTCCGGGGCGTAGATGCTCGTCCCTTCAAAGAGGATGTCCCCCTTCTGGATCGGCTCCAGACGGTTCAGGCAACGGATGAGCGAGCTCTTGCCGGACCCGGAAGGCCCGCAGATGACCAGCACCTCGCCCTTCTCGACCCGCTCGGAAATACCTTTGAGCACATGGAACTCGCCGTACCATTTATGGACATCCCTGATTTCGATCAGCGACATAGATTCATCCTTTCTCGTTGACTTCCATCCGGGACGCCCCGGGGCCGCAACGCGGACCGCCGACGGCTCTTTTCCCGGCATACCGTTTCAGCATAACAGGAATTCCGTGAACAGGGAAGCCGCCATTGCCCCCTATTCCTCCTTATGCTATCGCTTTTGCACCTCATTTGAACCCAAACCACAGGAGATCGTCATGGCGTTGTTCACCAAGGAAGAGTCCCTCGCCTACCATGAGGAACCCCGCCCGGGAAAGCTTGAAGTCCTTCCCGTCAAACCCTGCTTCACCCAGAAAGACCTGTCGATGGCCTATTCCCCCGGCGTCGCCAACGCCTGCCTCGCCATCGCCGACGATCCTTCCCTCGCCAATGCCTACACCGGGCGCGGCAACCTCGTGGCCGTCGTTTCCAACGGCACCGCCGTCCTCGGGCTCGGCAACATCGGCCCCCTCGCGGGCAAGCCGGTCATGGAAGGCAAGAGCGTGCTCTTCAAGGCGTTCGCGGACGTGAACGCCTATGACATCAACCTCGCCCTCACCGATCCCGACAAGATCATCGAAGTGGTGAAGGCCCTTGAGCCCACCTTCGGCGGCATCAACCTTGAGGACATCAAGGCCCCCGAGTGCTTCTACATCGAAGAGGTGCTCAAGAAGGAAATGAACATCCCGGTGTTCCACGACGACCAGCACGGCACGGCCATCATTTCCGGCGCGGGCCTCATCAACGCGCTGGAAATCACCGGCAAGAAGGCCGAAGACTTCATCGTGGTCGTGTCCGGGGCCGGAGCGGCGGCCATCGCCTGCGCCAAGTTCTACACCGCACTCGGCATCGATCCCTCCAATATCCGCATGTTCGACTCCAAAGGCATCCTGCACAAGGGACGCACGGATCTGAACAAGTACAAGGCGCAGTTCGCCCTGTCCGAAGACATGACCATGACCGAAGCCCTCAAGGGCGCGGACCTCTTCCTCGGCCTGTCCAAGAAGGATCTCCTCACGCCCGACATGATCAAGGGCATGGCCGACCATCCGGTCATTTTCGCCTGCGCGAACCCCGATCCCGAAATCGCCTATCCGCTGGCGATGGAAACCCGCCCCGACTGCATCATGGGTACGGGCCGCACCGACTTCCCGAACCAGATCAACAACCTCTCCGGCTTCCCCTACATTTTCCGCGGGGCACTGGACGTGTACGCCACGGAAATCAACGAGGCCATGAAGCTTGCCGCCGCCCGCGCCCTCGCCGCGCTGGCCAAGGAGCCGGTGCCCGCCGAAGTTTCCGCCGCCTATCAGGGCCAGACCTTCAGCTTCGGGCAGGGGTACGTCATCCCGAAGCCCTTTGATCCCCGCCTCATCGAATGGCTGCCCCCGGCTGTCGCGCAGGCCGCGATGGACACCGGCGTCGCCCGCAAGCCCATTGAGGACATGGACGCCTACAAGGCCAGCCTCCGCGTCCGCATCCAGAAGGCGCAGGGCCGCGCCAACGCGCTGATCGAAAGCTACAAGTAAGGGTTGCTGGAAAAGAAAACGGGGGAAGGAAGCCTTTCTGGAGAGAGGGTTCCTTCCCCTTCTCTGTTGCCGGAACGCCCCTCCTTTTTTTCCAAGACGTCCGGTGCCGTCAGGCCCCGTGCCAGCTTTCGCCGGCCCCGGAGAGATCCGGCACTCTTCGGGAAGACGCCCTTCCTACGGATGCAGCGATTGTGCAGGCGGCTTCGTAGGGCGTCAGGGACGTCACATCCAGTTTCCATGTCGGCAGTGCGGCGTAGGCAGGCAGCCGCCGGAGGCTTCGCGGGATGACGTCGGCCTCCCGGATGCCGTCCCGTACGTCGCGTTCCAGCCGTTCCCGCAGAGCCTGCTCCGTGCAGACGAGTGAAAAGCTGTGCAACGTAAAGGGGATATCCCGAAGCGGGCCGAGCACGGCCTCGAAAAGGAGGGGCTGATCCATGACCCAGCAGAACAGCACGTAGCGGTAACTCGAATTGTTCAGATAGGCTCTGAGCAGATGCGTGATATTGGACAGCACCATCCGTTTGTTTTCTTCCGAAACGACAAAAGGGTTCATGTTCCAGCACCAGTCGCCGTCCAGCCAGACGCCCGGCGTGAGCTGCCGCAACAGCTCTCGGCAGACGGCGCTTTTCCCCACGCCCATTGCCCCGCCTACGAGGATGAGCTGTTTCTTCATGTCTCCCCCCTAAAAAATTATGCTTTTTTTGCATGGAACAGCCCGGATACCCCGAGAAACGGGAAGCAACAAACCCCTAACGGCAGGAAAGGCGGCCATCAGGGAAGGGAAAAGAGCAAGGCGGCATCTCCCGAAGGCGTTCATGCCCGCGGTTCCCTTTTCGGGAAAAACCTTATGGAGGGGAACCTGCCTGAAAGGCGATCTTTATCATGAATGGACAGGCCGGAAGGGGCGGCAGAGCCTGAAAAGGTACCGTATACAGGGGCACCCGTCTGGCGTCAACGGCACAAAAAAAGGACACCCTCAACAAAGGATGTCCTTAAAAAATGGCGGAGCGGAAGGGACTTGAACCCTCGGCCTCCGGCGTGACAGGCCGGCGTTATAACCGACTTAACTACCGCTCCGCGGAGGCGGCTTCCGAATCGCTTCGGTCGCCTGACAACCCGTGAGGATTGCCGAATATGAATATCGGAAAAAATCCGATAAGAACCAAATGGCGGAGCGGAAGGGACTTGAACCCTCGGCCTCCGGCGTGACAGGCCGGCGTTATAACCGACTTAACTACCGCTCCGTGCATGGTGGGCAGTACAGGACTTGAACCTGTGACCCCCGCCGTGTGAAGGCGATGCTCTACCAACTGAGCTAACTGCCCATGCAGGAGAGGTATTTACCCGGCCTGCCCTGATCTGTCAACAGAAAAAATGCTCTCCTGAGAAAAAAAGATCCGCGGTTTCATGCCCGCCATACCTTTTCCGCTATCCCGGCCTCTTTACATTGCCCCGCCCACTCTTATGGTAAGGGCTGGAAATGAATCTTCAAGGCTTTCCCGGCGGCATGTCCGCGCCCTCCAGCCGGCCCATCCCGGCTGGAGGGAAAGAAACCAGGAAATACGCCCTTTCAGAACATTTGCGTTTTCAAAAGAACCCCGGTATCTTCAACCCCATTGTTTTCAGCTACTGTTTTCAGCTTCGGAGGCTGTTGTATGTATAGGAAGTCACGGGCCGTCGCGCTCTTTTTGCTCTCACTCCTGACCGTCGGTTCGTTGACATTCGGACAGGCCTTTGCCGCCGGAGAAGACAGCCGCTTCGATGCGCTCAAACGGTTCAGCCAGGTCCTCGACATCGTCGAGCGGTATTACGTGAAGGAAACCCCGCGCCCCGATCTGGTGAACGGCGCGCTCAAAGGGATGCTCGAATCCCTCGATCCCCACTCAACCATGCTGTCGAAGGAAGAATTCAAGGATATGCAGGAAAGCACGTCCGGCGAATTCTTCGGCATCGGCATCGAAATCACGATGGAGAACAACCAGCTGACCGTCGTGACCCCCATCGAAGATACGCCCGCCGACAAGGGCGGCATGAAGTCCGGCGACATCATCCTCGCCGTGGGCGGCAAGCCCACGCTGGAAATGACGCTTCAGGAAGCCGTCTCGCATATCCGCGGCCCCAAGGGCTCCGAAGTGGTGCTGACCATCCTGCACCGCGACTCCAAGGAGCCCGTGGACCTGCGCATCAAGCGCGACGCCATCCCGCTCATCAGCGTGAAGTCCCGCGAACTTGAGCCCGGCTACTACTGGGTCCGCCTCACCCGCTTCAGCGAACGCACCACGCAGGAGCTGCTCGACGCCCTGTCCGACGCCAAGCGCAAGGGCCCCATCAAGGGCATCATCCTCGACCTGCGCAACAACCCCGGCGGGCTGCTGGATCAGGCCGTCAGCGTCTCCGACGCGTTCCTGAACAAGGGCGTCATCGTCTCCATGCGCGGCCGCCAGGAAGAAACCGCCCGCGAATTCGTCGCCAAGCCGCAAGATACCGACATCATCGACACCCCCCTCGTCGTACTCGTAAACGGCGGTTCGGCCTCGGCCTCGGAAATCGTGGCCGGAGCGCTCGGCGACCAGAAGCGCGCCCTGCTCGTTGGCGAACGCACCTTCGGCAAGGGGTCGGTGCAGAACATCATCCCGCTGTCCGACGGCTCGGGCCTCAAGCTGACCGTGGCGCTCTATTACACGCCGTCCGGCCGCTCCATCCAGGCCGAAGGCATCATGCCCGATCTGGAAGTGCCTTTCGAAGCGCCGAAGGAAAAGCCCGCGCCGCTCAGCTCCCTGCGCATGATCCGTGAGAAGGATCTGAACAAGCATCTTGAAAAGACCGACGGCGACAAGGGCAAGGCGTCCGGCAAGAAGGCGGAAACGCCCGCTCCGGCAGCGAACGAACCGCTGCCCGACGCGAAGGAGTTCCTTGAGCGTGACAACCAGCTCCGCATGAGCCTCCAGTTCGTGAAGAGCCTTCCCAAGATCCGTACCATCCACTAACAGCAATCCTCGGCAGGAGGGCATCGCCGGGTTTCCCGCGATCCCTCCTGTCCGTATGTACAACGGCAGTTCCCTGCCGATGCCATTGGAGTTTCATGGAGTGGTTTCCCGCACTGCGGAAACGGCTGGCCGCGCGTGGCGTGCATCTGCCTGATCCGTATCCATACACAGCCAGGACGTTCAAGGGATCGGTTCTGGCCACCTTGCTGGCGGCCATCCTGTTCCTCATCGCGTATGCGGTGTGGGAAGCCGCCAGTTACACGGCGCGCAGCGTACAGCGGACCGCGTTCATGACCATTGAGACGACGGCGGCGACGTCCCGTCTGGTCACCGAGAAAGCGGGGCAGGCCGTGGAGGCCCTGTTCCCCAAACCGGCTCCGGTTACCGAAGCCTCCCTCGAATCCATCCTCCCGCCGGGCAGCCATCTGGGCAATCAGATGAAGGACGCCATCCGGCAGAATACCCTGCCCTATCAGGAGGGTTCGGGAACCCTGACCGACGCTGCCCGCCAGATCGACTTTGCCCTGCTCCAGACCGTATTGCGGCTCAAGCTCGACAAGGGGCGCATCCTCCTCCTGACGTCCGACTACCGCACGCAAGGCAAGGATATCTACCACCTCCAGCGGATGCGCATCTATCTGCCTCCCGTTGTCCAGGATCCGGCCCAGCAAGCGCCTCGGAACGAAAACGGGAATGCGCCGTCCGCCGAAACGGGCGATGTGAAAGGCCCCCCCGAACCGGTATTCCGCTTCCTCAACGCGCTGGCCGAAAGCCTCGACACATGGGCCGACCGCGCCGTGCTCACCGAATCGCCGGGCAAGCTCACGCTGGCGACCAAGGGCGTACTGACGCACGAAATCTGGTTTGAAGCCACGACCGATGCCTTCCCCATCCTGCCGCCCACGGACAAAGCCCCGCGCCTGACCATCGTCATGAACGAATTGGGCGGCGACAAGGCCGTAACGGCCTCGCTGCTGGCCCTGAAGCTGCCGATCACGTTTTCCGTATTGCCCTTTGCCAAGGACGCGGCGGCGACGGCGACGGCCGCGCACGAGGCCGGGCAGGAGGTCCTTGTGGATATGCCGATGGAGACGATGCAATCGCCCTTCGTCAAGGCGGGCCCCGGCGAAATCACCACGAAGATGTCCGAGGAAGACATGCGGATCCTGATGGACGACGCCCTCGGCCATGTGCCCTACGCCACGGGCGCGAGCAACTTTATGGGCTCCCGGCTGACCACGGATACGGCGGCGACGCGACGTTTCTGTGAAATTCTCGCACGTTCCGGGCTATATGTGCTTGACGACGTGACCCATCAGGAGTCAATTTTATACGCGGAGGCGCGAAGGCGCGGCCTTCCGGCGTGGCGCAGGGCACTCACGCTGAATGATGGCCCAAAAACCGAAGGCGCCGTGCTCGCCGACCTGAAAAAGGCGGAAGAAACCGCGCGGGCCAAAGGGCACGCCGTGGTCATAGCCACCCCTGCCCCGCACGTTCTCACGGCGCTCAAGCGGTGGTCGCAGGAACGGGACAAGGACATCCGCCTGGTTCCCCTGCGCCTCCAGCCCGTCGAAGAAGAGACGTTTGCCTCGGAAGACATCCCCTCCGAACGGCAGGACGATCCCACGTCGCCTATCGAGCATTAGCCGTAGCAAGCCTCCTGAGGATCTCGATCCTCTTTGGGTGCGGCTGCAAAGGTGGGATGCGGCGCTTTCCCGCACGACGGCGGAGGAAAGCGGCCTCTTCATTTCCCTGTGCCGGACCTGTTCCGCACGCGACATTTTCAGAAAAGGAAGATCATGGACACACCGGCATCCCTCAGCAGCAAGCGTATCGGCTGCATCGGCTGCGGCAACATGGGCGGGGCCATCCTCGGCGGGCTCGCCGAGGTTCCCGGTCTGGAACTCTACGGCTACAACCGCACGCCTCAGCGTCTTGAGCCACTCTGTGCCAAGGGCGTAACCGCCGTACCGGATATCCCCGGCATCGCCGCCCGCTGCGACATCCTCGTCATCGGGGTGAAGCCCTACCTCGTCGGCGGCGTGCTCGCCGAAGCCCTGCCCTCCCTGAAGCCGGAAACCGTCGTCATTTCCATCGCCGCCGGGGTTACGCTGCACGATCTGCGCGACGCGGTACAGGGCCGCTGCCATGTGGTGCGCGTCATGCCGAATACCCCCGCCCTCGTGGGCGCAGGCGTGTTCGGCATCCAGGAGGATCCGGCGCTGCCCAAAGACGTGTTCGCCATGATTCTGGACCTGTTCGGGTTGCTTGGCTCCACCATCGTGCTGCCGGAAAAGAAGTTCAACGCATTTATGGCGCTGGTGGGCTGCGGCCCGGCCTATGTCTTCCATTTCATGGACGCCCTCGCCGAGGCGGGCGTCACCATGGGCTTTACCCGTCAGGAGGCGCTTGAGCTGGTGACGCAGCTGGTCCTCGGCTCCGCCAAGCTGGCGGCACTGCCGGGGAGCCATCCCGCCATCCTGCGCGAACAGGTGTGCTCACCGGCGGGCGTGACCATCGCGGCGGTCAACCACCTCGATCGCACCGCCGTGCGCGGCCACCTCATTGACGCGGTACTCGCCGCCTACGCAAAGAGTTAGCCCAGAGCGGAAGAGATTTCCCATCCCCCGGTGGCCTGGAAAACGGCCCGGCGGAACGTTTTTCGAGACATTTACACGGCGGACCGCCGTTCCGCAAACGCCTGCGGAGCGCGTCTCCCCGTAATTCCGTAACGCGTCGCGGCCATGCCCGGCATGGCGGGCGGCGGCAAAGGAGAAACGCAATGACAGGTCATGATTATTTTCGTGCTCTGCTGGAAGTGGCGACGGTGATCAATTCCAGCTTGGAACCCACCGTGGTGCTGCACAAGATCACGGAACAGACTGCCAAAGCCATGAACTGCAAGGCAAGCACGCTTCGCCTGCTTGACCGTACGGGAAAGCTTCTGCTCGCCAGCGCGGCGTGGGGCCTCTCTTCCGGTTACATGCGCAAAGGCCCCGTCGAAGTGGCCAAGAGCGGGCTGGACGGCGAAGTCCTCAAGGGCAAACTCATCCACCTGCGCGATGCGTGTAGCGACGGCCGGTTCCAGTACCCCGAGAGCGCCAAGGCCGAAGGGCTCGTTTCCGTCCTGTCCGCCCCGCTGATGGTGAACGGCAAAGCCATCGGCATCCTGCGCGTCTATTCCAGCGAAGAGCGCGATTTCACCCCGGACGAATGCGATTTCATGCTCGGCGTAGCGAACATTTCCGCCATAGCCATTGAAAACGCCCGTATGCACGAAGCGACCCGCCTCAACTACGAGTTGCTGACGTCCTACAACTATCAGGTCTTTGAAGACTAAAGGATTCCACATGCAAAAAGTAAGAGTCGGCATCAACGGTTTCGGCCGTATCGGCAGGCAGGTCTTCCGCGCTCTGCACGCCAAATATCAGGATAAAGTGGAAGTCGTCGCCATTAACGACCTCTTCGATGCGGAAACCAACTTCCATCTGCTCGAATACGATACGAACTACGGCCGTGCCAATCTTGACGCCGTGGTGGAAGGCGACAATGCCACCGTAGGCGACTGGAAGATCCATTGCTTCGCGGAACGCGATCCCAAGCTCCTCACCTGGGGAGCCTATGGCGTCGACGTGGTGGTCGAATCCACGGGTATTTTCCGCTCCGCCAAACAAGCCCATGTCCACATCGAGAACGGCGCCAAGAAAGTCATCATCACCGCCCCGGCGAAGGAAGAGGATCTCACCATCGTCATGGGCGTAAACCACAACGACTACGATCCGGCCAAGCACCATGTCGTTTCCAACGCCTCGTGCACCACGAACTGCCTCGCTCCGGTAGCCCTCGTCGTGGAACGCCTCTTCGGGATCGTTTCCGGTGCGATGACCACCGTGCACGCCTACACCAACGACCAGCGCATCCTCGATCTGCCTCACAAGGACCTGCGCCGGGCGCGTGCCGCCGCCTGCAACATCATCCCCACCTCCACCGGTGCGGCGCAGGCCGTGGCCAAGGTTATCCCCTCGCTCAAGGGGAAGTTCACCGGCTGGTCCCTGCGCGTGCCCACCCCGACCGTCTCCGTGGTGGACTTCACCGCCATCCTGAACAAGGACACCGACACCGACACGATGCGCGCCGCACTCAAGGAAGCTGCCGAGGGCGAACTGAAGGGCATCCTCGCCTACAGCGACGCCCAGCTCGTCTCGATGGATTTCAAGGGCAACCCGCACTCTTCCATCGTCGAAGCCGAGTACACCACCGTGCAGGACGGCAAGCTCGCCAAGATTGTCTCGTGGTACGACAACGAATGGGGCTACTCCAACCGCGTCGCCGACCTCATCATGTGGATGAAGGAAAAGGGATTCTAGAGCAATAAATGTGGGGGAGGGGAGAGGGAAACTTT
>ERZ809074.1937-NODE-1937-length-24611-cov-30.141513_pt1 | contig 24611 bp, 17 predicted proteins | sample MGYA00520795_ERZ809074 | MGnify/ENA primary metagenome ERZ809074 (study PRJEB31570, sample SAMEA3212989) | Homo sapiens | biome: human-gut; feature: human gut; material: fecal | place: Sweden | collected 2011 ...
TTGTCGCTTTGCAAGCAAAATCCCACTAAACCCTATAGGTTGCGGATTTGAGGATGAACAAATTTTTACGCTATTCATTATCATTGGTTCTGGCGTTCGTAACTAGCGTTACGTTTGCAGGAACAACTCCTTACAAAGTATTGACTTTCCCTGACGAAGGTACTGAAGGCCAGGAAATAAACGGTTATGACCAAACCTGGAAAGCAACAATCGGAAAAGATGTTTGGACTATTGAGAATTTCAATACATACCAGTGGAATGGTTGGAAATACATCAAATGCGGAAGAAAGAAAGTCGCATCTGTAGCTTCCATCACTTCACCTGCTATTGATCAGCCAATTAGCAATATTGTCTTGACCATCGACAATATTACTAAAGATAAGATCAATTCTATCAAGTTGCAGGTAGCAACTGATGCTGACTGTAACAATGTAACTGAAGAAATCCCTGCCAAGATTGAAGATGGAGACTTGATCTTCAAGCCAACTAAGTCTGCTGCAAACAATTACTATAAGTTTATCTTTGACTGCCAGGCTGGAAGGAAGAATGGTTTGATTCAGGTTTCTAAGATTGCATACTATAAGGTAGGCGATGCTCCTGTAATCGTGGACATCACAAATACAGCAGAAACCGCTTATACCATTGCTAAGGCAAAGGAACTGATTGATGCAGGTGAAGGTCTGAGCGAAAGTGTATATGTTAAGGGTACTGTATCTCAGGCTAGTAAAGAGTTAAATCCTACATTCGGCAGCCTTTCTTACAACATTTCTGACGATGGTACAACAGGAAATGAATTGCAGGTTTTTGGTGGTCTTTCTTTCGATGGTAAGAAATTCACTTCTATAGATGACATCAAGGTGGGTGACGTTGTTGTTGTTTATGGTAAGCTTAAGAAGTATGGTACTACTTATGAGCTTGATAAAAACAACACTCTCATCTCTCTGAATGGCACAACTACCGGCATCACTAACATAACAACAGATGAAGCTGCAAAGAACGCTCCTGTTTACAACCTCGCAGGCCAGAAGGTAACCAAGGCTTACAAGGGTGTAGTCATCAAGAACGGAAAGAAGATGATTCAGAAGTAATCAAATTCAAAACAACATATCCCTACTACTCCCCCGATATTCATTTATCGGGGGAGTTTTTTTGTTAGGCATAACATAAGAAGGAACCATAAGCAAATCAACCAAATATTACCCCTATAACATGAAAAGTGGAATAATTTAATGCAATAACATAAAAAAATACACCTAAAACTACGATATCTCATTTATTTTCACTACCTTTGTTGCGATTTATAAACGTATACGAATAAAAAATGATGAAAAGAAAATTATATATCACCCTATTAGGACTGCTCTCTACCATTATGACAGCAGCTGCACCCTACTGCGATGTGAGAAAATTCTCTATCACAGACGGACTCGCTGCCAACACCATCTCAGACCTCAAGCAAGGTAAAGACAACCTCATGTGGTTCAGTACCTGGAACGGACTGTCGTTCTATGACGGCTACAAGTTTCATACTTTCAGAGACAACCCGGATGATATTGACGTTCTGTCAACCAACCGTATACTGAAAATAGAACCATCCTATAACAACAACGTGTGGTGTATCACATACGACCACAAGCTCTACGTATACGATACCCACTTCTGCCAGTTCTTTGCCGTAGGACAGAAATTCAACGAACTGTTCAACATCGACCTGCGCGTGAGCCAGGTATACCCATTGAAAAACGGAGCTACATGGTTTACTTCAGAAGATGGAAAATACATCATCCGATCAGCAGGAAGAACCTTTGATGAGCGGAACATAGAACTCATCAAAGTAGGAGAAAAGGGACTCAGAAGCGGAAATGTATGGTACATCCATCAAGATATACACGGAAGAGAATGGGTGCTTACCGACAAAGGCGCATACATATATCATTCGAAAATTCCAAGCAAACTGCCTTTCAAATGCCTCAGAGGGGTGGGAGAAGATGAGTTCCTGGCAACTGAAGACGGTAAACTGGCAAAATATGACCTGCAGAACCGACTCACCATGATACCAATGCCAGAAGGCGTAACCCGTATCAACGGACTGAAAAATACAGGTTACCAGCTTCTGATGGCAACCAACCTGGGTGTAGCAATCTACAACCCGCGCACCTTCAAGTTTGATATCATCAACGTACAGAGCCCGAGTCAGCCTCTGGCAGAGGTAAAGAAGATTTATATCGATGATTTCGGTATGATATGGGCATTTACAGACGGTATAGGAGTAACCCTTGTCAATCCGAAGACCGGACAGACACAGTGGCTCTTTGCCGACCAGGACGACCCGATGGACCGCACAACCTGCGAAAGTAATTTCATCACACAAGATGAACACAAGACCCTCTGGGTAGTGCCAAGAGGAGGAACCTTCAGTTATTTTGACCGCAAGGCAGGAAAACTGGTGCCTTATCTGCTGAGAAGCAATTCATCGGGCAACTACCGCATACCGAAGATTACGAAATATGTACTCTCAGACCAGGGAATCCTCTGGCTGACAGGCTCTCACGACCTGACACAGGTAGTCTTCAAATATCACCCTTACATTATCAACAAGCTGGATGTGGGCGAAGACGAAGTGTTCTCGGTGAATGCATCGCCAGACGGACATATCTGGGCTGGCTATTACAATGGTATAATCCAGGTGCTCAACGCATCCTACCAAAGCATCGGATACCTGTCGCCAAGCGGACAGATTGTGCCACAGCAAGTAAACTTCGACGAGAAGGGCATCTTCGCCATCCACTTCGATATCAAGGGAAGAGCATGGATAGGAACCAACGGAAATGGTGTCTATCTGATAGATAAAATGCAGGTAAGACACTTTGTTTATGATGCCAACAACCCGTCATCGCTGCCGTTCGACAAGATACAAGACATTGTAGCCGACCGCACCGGACGCATCTGGATAGGTACCTACGGAGGTGGGCTGGCACTTGTTAACGAGGCGGCAGACGGCAGTATCAGCTTCATCAGTAAACGAAACGGACTGCCTTGGGAGAAACAGCACTACGACCGCATACGCCGCATCTGCTGCACCACTACGGGAACCATTCTCGTAGGAACTACAGATGGTCTCATCACCTTCAGTGATGCCTTTACAAACGCAAGAAAGATCAATTACCACAAGACCTACTACATACCGAACGATACAACTAGTCTGGCAGCAAACGATATGAACAATATCATGGAGCACACCAGCGGCAAGATGTATATCTCGCAACAGGGCGGTTTGATGGAAGAGATTGTGAGCAAATCGCTCCTGCAAGACAACCTGAAGATGAAATACTTCCATGCCATCGATGTTAACGAAGGCATCGTACAGGGCATGGTAGAAGACAACCAGGGAAGAATCTGGGTAATCAGAGAATCGAGTATCAACTGCGTAAACCCGAAAACGGGCCAGTGCAATGTGTTCGGACCTAACGACTTCGACTTCAACATGTCGTTCTCGCAAAGCCGTCCTTACCACGATCCGGCAAGCAACAACATCTCGGTAGGTACCCCGATGGGACTGATTACCTTCAATCCGGCTACGCTGAAGAAGAGCAACTACCAGCCTAAAGTCATCTTCTGTTCCCTCCATTATAGCGGAGAGAAGGAGTCGGAACCTATCCTGCACAAGGATAAAGTGGTGATTCCTGCCAACAAGCGAAATCTGACCATCAACTTCGCATCGCTCGACTATCAGCGTAAGTATCAGACCAGATATCTCTATCGCATAGATGGTTTTACAGCTCCAGGCGTGTGGATATCAAACGGAAGCAGCAATACCATCGGCTTCAACCGTATCAGTCATGGCGATTACGTACTCAAGGTGAGAGCCACTAACTCTCACGGTGTATGGAGCAAGTATGTGGCAGAACTGCCTATCGAAGTGCGCCCTACCTTCTGGGAGAGCATCTGGGGCAAATTTCTGATGCTGCTTCTGCTCTTCGGTATCATAGGCGCAATCTTCTATACCTACAACCAGCGCCAGCACGAGAACGTAACCCACGAGATGAGCGTGATGAAGAACGAGTTCTACAACGATGCAGCCAACCGTCTGAGAACCCCTCTAACGCTCATCGGAGCCCCGGTAAAAACCGTTTTGGATACCGAACCGGGTATCACCCGAAAGGGCAAGGAACTGCTGAAAATGGTGGCAGACAATGCCAACGAGATGCTGGTAATGTTGGACAAGGTTCAGAGATATGGTAACAAGGCAGACTTCCATACGAACAGCGGTCTGAGCGAGGAAGATTACGACCTGGCAGAAAGGGAGAAAGAGAACGGACAGATTGACGACCGCAATGCATCCGACTATCTGGAAGAAGTAAACAAACAGAAAGAAGAAAAGGATGAAGAGGCAGAACGACTGGAAGAAATGGGCAAGGAACAGAAAGAAGCACAAGAAGAAGCGGAACACAAAGACCAGACGGTACTGGTAGTTGAAGACAATGCCGACCTGCGCAAGTTCCTCTACAGTATCCTCTCGCCTACCTATAACGTGCTGCTCGCAGAGAACGGAAAGGCTGGCTTGGTAATGGCGCGCAAGGAGACGCCCGACTTTATCCTTACAGACGTTACCATGCCTGTGATGGATGGTTTGTCGATGATTCACGAGATTAAGCAGGATACCACCCTCAACAACATCCCAGTGATGATTCTCTCGGCCAAGGCAAGCGTAGAAGACCAGCAGCGAGGCTTTGATGAAGGTGTTGATGCCTATATCACCAAGCCATTCTCTACCCCTTATCTGCTCGGCCGAATAGAGGCTATCCTCACCCAGCGCCGCAACATTCAGATGGATGTCATCAGAAAACTGAAGGAAACTGGCGATAAAGATGCCATAGCAGCCCTGAGAATACTGCCTGCAGCAGCTCCTCTGCCTGCTCTTAACCAGGCTGAAACTAGTGCCGAGAACGAAGCGGTTGACCCAAACAGCGAGCTGGCATTTATGGCGGCACAGATTCAAGACAGAACCATGATGCGTATCTTCAGGTTTGTTGTTGAAAATGCAGGCAACCCGGAACTCAAGATTGATGACATCTCGAACGAAATCGGTATGAGCCGAAGCGTACTATATAATAAGGTGAAAGCAACAACCGGAATGACACCGGTAGACTTCGTTCGCCATATACGTATCAAGAAGGCATGCGAGATGTTGCGCAAGACAGACGATACACTGAGCAGCATCGCCTTCGCAGTAGGTTTCACCGACCCTAAGTATTTCTCGAAGGTATTCAAGAAAGAAACGGGTATCGTGCCTACTGAATACCGAAACAGAACGCAGGGATAGCCCGCATCATTACAGATAAAAGCAGTCATCATTACTGATGGCTGCTTTTATCTGTATTAACAAAAAGCAACACATATTACAGGACATATCTTCAGTTGTTGCCGGGCACAGCCTTCTTCGTTATCGTACACAGCAAAACGTTCAAACAAGGAAAAAAGCAGAATAGTCATAAAATTGAGCCGTTTTGCTTTGTTTTTTGACCGAATATTGCAAAAAAGTATAAAAATGGGGGGGGGTATTTGATTAATTTTCCCTTTTTACTGAAAAAAAACTGAGAAAAAGTTTGGTGTTACAAGAAAATGTAGTATCTTTGCAACAAGTTCTTAGAAAAGTTAAATGATAGATTAATCGTAAACCTCTTTTTCTTTGTTTTTTGAGGAAAAAGAGGTAAAGAAAAAAAGAATGCAGGGTTTGTGAAAATCCTGCATTTTTTTATACTGTTTCATACTGATATTGTGTAGTTATATCGTCTACATATTTCATTCTTCTATATTCTATAGTCTAACCGATATCTATATACTCAGCTATATGGTATCTGTTTACCCAGATATACAATATCTATCTACATTATATATATTACGCTTATTCCTTCATCTATGATTTTGTTCGATTTTTAGAATTTTTAAAAAAACTCTTGAAGTATTCTAAGAGAAAAGTAGTATCTTTGCACTCTAGATTATATAAGTTGAGATCGGAAATATAGATAACACATACATAAAGATAAAAAAAATGAGAACTGTTTACGAATTTTCTGTTAAAGACAGAAAGGGAAAGGATGTTTCCCTCAAGGAGTATGCCAACGAAGTGCTGCTCATCGTTAACACCGCTACAAAGTGTGGTTTCACCCCTCAGTATGAGGAACTGGAGAAACTTTATGAGACCTATCATTCTCAAGGTTTCGAAATACTTGATTTTCCTTGCAACCAGTTTGGTCAGCAAGCCCCTGGTACAGATGAAAGCATTCATCAGTTCTGCAAGCTTACATACGGCACAGAGTTCCAGCGCTACAAGAAGATCAAGGTAAACGGAGACGATGCTGCCCCTCTCTTCAAATTTCTGAAAGAATGTAAGGGCTTTGCTGGTTGGGACGAGAGCCACCCTCTCTACCCTGTTCTCGACAAGATGTTGAGCGAGGCTGATCCTAACTACAAGGAGAGTGCCGATATCAAGTGGAACTTCACCAAGTTCCTCGTTAACAAGAAGGGTCAGGTTGTAGCCCGCTTCGAGCCTACCACAAGCTTCGATGTCATCGCTAAGGCTATCGAAGAGTGGTTGAACTTCTAATGAAAGATTGAAGTCTCGAACTGAGAATAGAATTTCTAAATAAAAGAGAACAGAATCTCTAAATAAAAAGCCAGGTTGCTTTTCGCAGCCTGGCTTCTTTTATAATGTGATATTGTTATTTCAATATATCTCAAAGAATAATTGTCAACTGTTTGCTATAAAGTATAAACTGTTAACTGAAAATTAGTCAACCTTCGGCACATCCTTGAGGAACTGCTGGATTTCTTCATCACTCACAGAATAATCGTGCAAATCGCCATTGATAAAGCTATCGTAAGACGGCATATCGATAAGACCATGACCTGAGAGACAGAACAGGATAACCTTCTCCTTGCCCTCTTCCTTAGCCTTCAGAGCCTCACGTATAGTGGCTGCAATCGCATGACAGCTCTCTGGAGCAGGAATGATACCCTCGGTCTGAGCGAAGAGCATACCTGACTTGAATGACTCCAGCTGAGGGATATCTACACCATGCAGATAACCATCCTTCAGAAGTTGGGAGATAATCATACCAGCACCATGATAACGGAGACCACCTGCATGAATGTTGGCAGGCTTGAAATCATGACCCAGAGTAAACATTGGCAGCAATGGAGTGTAACCTGCCTCATCACCGAAATCATACTCGAACTTACCGCGAGTCAGCTTAGGACAGCTCTCCGGCTCTGCAGCAATAAACTCAGTATGGCGCTCGCCTGTGAAGTTGTGACGGAGGAATGGGAAGGCAATACCACCAAAGTTACTACCACCACCGAAACAAGCAATCACCTGATCAGGATACTCACCTGCCATCGCCATCTGCTTCTCTGCCTCTAGACCGATAATGGTCTGGTGAAGTGCCACATGATTGAGCACAGAACCCAGCGTATACTTACAGCCCGGTGTGGTTGTAGCCAGTTCAACAGCCTCACTGATGGCAGTACCGAGCGAACCAGGATGATGAGGATCACGTGTGATAATGTTCTTACCTGCGCGTGTACTCATGGAAGGAGAACCCTCTACTGTGGCTCCAAACGTACGCATGATACTGGAACGGTATGGTTTCTGCTGCATGGTAATCTTTACCTGATAAACTGCAGCCTCCAGGCCGTAGAGTTTTGCTGCATAAGAGAGGGCTGCACCCCACTGGCCTGCACCAGTCTCTGTAGTGACATTGGTATCACCCTCCTGCTTACAGTAGTAGCACTGAGGAATGGCTGAATTGATTTTATGAGAGCCTAACGGATTGATACTCTCATTCTTGAAATAGATATGCGCCGGAGTACCGAGTGCCTCCTCAAGGGCGTAAGCACGTACAAGAGGGGTTGAACGGTAGAAGGTGTACTTCTCCAGCACATCTTCCGGAATATCAATCCAAGCGTGCTCTGTATCAAGTTCCTGCTTTGAGCACTCCTTATTAAATACGTGTGACAAATCATCAGCATTCATTGGCTGGTGTGTCTGAGGGTTCAACGGTGGCAATGGCTTGTTAGGCATATCTGCCTGAATGTTGTACCATTGAGTAGGAAGTTCCTGCTCGCTTAAGATGTACTTTTTCTGTCTCATGTTTATATATATATTTAAAATTGTTGTATGCCTGAACAAAGGTACAAATAAAAAATGAAATAAAGAACTTTTTTATGTGTTTTTCCACTATTTTTTATTTTTATCCCATAAAATAGTTCATTCTACAGGTATTATTTGTTATATAAATGTGTTTTCAGTTTCATTTTTATAAATTTAGTCAAATATTACCCCATAAAATACCAAATATTACCCCCTATATTATAATGAAAAATAGTATCTTTGCAACAGAAAAATTCTAAATGCGTTGTGAAACGCTTATCATCATCTTTTACTTATACAAAAAAATAAAACATTGGAGTTCAATAGGGATATTGAGATTCCAATGTTTTTTTTATTCACTAAACTGAAACATATCATCATGTAAAGTAAACATATCATCATGTAAAATTGTCTGATTTATAACCTTTCAGTATAAATCAATAGTCTATTTTATTGTCTACTTCCACAATTGATAGAGGATTTTACCCATAGACTGTAGACACAGATTATTTCTTTTCATTACCTAAATCTATCTGCGATATCTGATTCAACAGATTTACAGCCTGCCCTACAGTCTTCACATCATTGATGCGAAGCATTCGCTTGTTGAATTTTTCCTTCAGAACACAATCTTGAATATGACTGGTAACGTAAGCGAGTATGCGGTTAAACATCTGACTTCTGTAGAACGGACTGTTTACATTGCTCACAAACTGCATCTGCATATAGCCCTGCTTGAGAATAATTTTCTCGCAACCTAGCTTCTTGCCTACCCTACGCAGACCTACCACATGCATCAGTTCGTCTGCTTCATGAGGCACAGGACCAAAGCGGTCTATCATACGCTTGCGGTAATCCTCTACTTCCTCATCGCTCTCCAGACGGTCCAGTTCACGATAAAGGAGCATGCGCTCACTGTCACCCGGCACATAAGTCTGAGGAAAATACATCTCCAGATCGCTCTCTATGCCACAATCGTCAACGAAATCATCACCCGTAAGCTGGGCACCTTCATCCATCTTCTCCTGATAAAGATCACAGAACTCCTCGTTCTTCAACTCTGTGACAGCCTGAGAAAGAATTTTCTGGTAGGTTTCATAACCCAGATCTTCCATAAAACCGCTCTGCTCAGAGCCCAGCAGATTACCCGCACCGCGGATATCCAGGTCCTGCATGGCGAGATTGAAGCCGCTACCCAGTTCGCTGAACGTCTCCAGAGCCTCCAGACGGCGACGCGCCTCAGGAGTAAGTGCACTCTTAGGTGGCGCCATCAGATAGCAGAAAGCCTTCTTGTTGCTTCTTCCTACGCGTCCACGCATCTGATGCAGGTCACTCAATCCGAAGTGATGAGCATCGCTCACGATAATCGTATTGGCATTGGAAATGTCGATGCCGTTCTCTACAATAGTGGTAGAAAGCAGTACATCATAATCGTAATTGATAAAGCCCATGATGATTTTCTCCAAATCCTCAGGCTTCATCTGTCCGTGACCGATTGCTACCCTACAGTCTGGAATATGCTTCTCGATGAGCATCTTAAGTTCCGGAAGCTTGGATATTCTGTCGCATACGAAATAAACCTGTCCGTTTCGGCTCATCTCGAAATTGATGGCATCGCAGATAACTTCACTACTAAACGTTACCAGTTCGGTATGAATCGGATAACGGTTAGGTGGCGGAGTGCGCATGATACTCATATCCCGGGCGCCCATCAGAGAGAACTGGAGGGTTCGCGGAATCGGAGTGGCACTCATCGTGAGTGTATCGACATTTACCTTGAGCTGACGGAGTTTCTCTTTGGTAGACACACCGAACTTCTGCTCTTCATCGATGACGAGCAGTCCCAGGTCATGCCATTTCACGGTCTTTGATATCAGCTTATGCGTACCTATGAGGATATCAATCTTACCCTCTTTCAGGGCGTCAAGCACCTCTCTGGTTTCCTTCGTTGTACGGGCTCTACTGAGATAGTCTACCCTTACAGGCATGCCTTCCAGACGCTTTTTGAAAGTCTGATAGTGCTGGAAAGCCAAAACGGTAGTAGGCACCAGCACCGCAACCTGCTTGCTGTCGCACGCTGCCTTGAAGGCTGCACGGATGGCAACCTCAGTCTTGCCGAAGCCCACATCGCCACAAACCAGACGGTCCATCGGTCTGCCGCTCTCCATATCCTTCTTCACCTCCTGAGTAGCCTTATTCTGGTCTGGCGTATCTTCATACAGGAAGGAAGCCTCCAGCGTATGCTGCAGATAATTGTCGGCACTGAAGGCGAATCCCTTCTCCCGTCGGCGCTGGGCATAGAGTTTGATCAGGTCGCGCGCAATGTCCTTGATTCGCTTCTTAGCTTTGTCCTTGAGTTTATCCCAGGCACCTGTACCCAGTGTAGACAGGCGAGGCGGAGTACCGGTATCGCTGCGGCGATATTTGCTGATTTTATAAAGCGAGTGGATAGAAACATCCACCTTGTCATTGTTCGTATAGACGATGCGGATCATTTCCTGATAGCTGTTGCCCACAGGAATCCTAACCAGACCGCCGAACTTGCCGATACCGAAGTCTACATGCACGATAAAATCTCCCACTTCCATCTCCTGCAGTTCCTTCATGGTGAGTGCCATCTTGCCGGCTCTCGCTTTATCTGAGCGCAGGATATATTTATGAAAACGGTCAAAAATCTGATGATCGGTAAAGAAACAGCACTTCTTGTCATGGTCAGTAAAGCCTTCATGAAGCGTCTTGTCTACCGGTGTAAAACGGATGGCGTAGCGCTTCAGCTCTTCGCTTTCAAAGATATCCTTCAGGCGCTGTTGCTGCTTCTGGCTATCTGCCAATATATATAAGGTGTAACCCTGGAGCAGGAAATCCTCCAGAGTTTGACAAAGCAAATTGAAATTCTTATGGAAAAGAGGCTGTGGAGCGATATTAAAAGGTATCACAGCCGAACTCTCTGACGGAGCGACCTTGCCGAACTCGATACGGAGATGAGCCGCTACTGCCTTCTTGAAATCGAGCGGAGAAACGAGGTTGAGCTCGGTCTTCATGTCATGTCTGATGCGCTCAGCCTCTACCTCAGTAGCCCCCTCCAGCTGCTCGGTAAGGCTCTGCGATGAGAAGCCTTCGGTATAGATCTGACCAATGCGGTCGCAAACGAAAGAAAGGTCTTTCGCAACGACTGGCGTACTTTCGGAGAGAAAATTGAGGAAACACTGCTTGTTGCTCTCGATATGGGCGAGTTCGGGCACGATTTCTATCTCTGTGCGCTTCGCCTGCGAGAGCTGGGTCTCAACATCAAAGGTACGGATAGTGTCAATCTCATCGCCGAAGAAGTCGATACGGAACGGATATTCGCAGCTGTAGGAATAGACATCGAGGATGCTTCCACGCACGGCAAACTGGCCCGGTTCATAAACATAATCGGTTTCTTTGAGTTCGAAATCACGCAGGGTATGAACCACATCGGTCTGAGCAATCTGCTGGCCTACAGTCAGTTTCAGAATCCGTTCATCCAGATTCTGCTTAGCCACAACGAGTTCTGCCAGTGCATCGGGATAAGTGACTACCGGGAAATGTCCTCCCGAAGAGAGGCGCGCCAGCACCTCTGTACGTAGGATTTCGTTCGCTGCATCACGCTGCCCGTATTTCACGGCACGCCGATAGCTGGAAGGAAAGAAGAAGACCTTCTCCTGCCCCATCATCTGAGTGAGATCGTGATAAAAATAGCCTGCTTCATCGGCATCATCCAGTACGAAGAGTACCGAACGCCTCATCTTCCCCTGCAGAGAAGCAAAGAACATCGGAGCCGAAGAGCACAGCAAACCCTGGAGAAAAATGGAATGAACCGACTTCTTCCCCATCAAATCAAAGAGGGCATCCGCCTGTGGCGAACGCCCGTATGTTTTTTCTATCTTTTGGATTTCCATCCAAGTACTGATTACTGATTACTGAGTATTAATCCTTCTTCGGATATTTCTTGAACCAGCCATCCAGGCGCAGTCGCATCACGCCAAAGAAAGCCTCACCAAAGATGCCACCACTCATCTTGCTCACACCTTCACGACGGTTAACAAAAATGACAGGCACCTCCTTGATCTTGAAACCTATTCGATGAGCCGTATATTTCATCTCTATCTGGAAAGCATAGCCCTTGAAGCGGATAGCATCCAAATCTATGGTTTCCAATACCTTACGTCGGTAGCAGACGAATCCAGCTGTGGTATCATTCACCTTAAATCCGGTTACGATACGTACGTATTTAGAAGCGAAATAGCTCATCAATACGCGTCCGATAGGCCAGTTGACCACGTTCACACCCGAAATATATCTTGAGCCTACAGCCACATCATACCCCTCATCGTGAGTTGCCGCATAGAGACGAGGCAAATCATTAGGATCATGACTGAAGTCGGCATCCATCTCGAAGATGAAGTCATAGCCCTGCTCCAATGACCATTTGAAGCCCATGATATAGGCAGTACCCAAACCGAGTTTACCCGAACGCTCCAGGATATGCAGACGACCGGCAAACTCATTAGCCATCAAGCCCTTAACAATGGCAGCAGTACCGTCAGGACTTCCGTCATCGATAACGAGGATATCAAACTGCTTTTCGAGACCGAAGACAGCACGGATGATTTTCTCGATGTTTTCCTTCTCATTATATGTAGGAATGATTACTATGCTATCACTCATAACTTCTTCTAATTTTAATGATTCTGATACTAAATAATGTAATACAGATGCAAAATTACAACTTATTTTTGAAATAACAAGCGAAAAACCGAAATTATTGGTCCGGATTCTCTACAAAACCCTGATATTTCTTGTCAAGTCCGTTCATGATCGCCTCATAGCTCTTGTTCATCTGGTTCTTGATATTGTCAGCTCCCTTGCCTATCGGCTCGATAGGCTCATGAATGGTGAGCTTCAGAGGATGCCAGAAAGCCCAGTAGATATCCTTCATGCGAGGCTTCACATCAAAACTGCCATTGATGGTAAGCGGACATACCGGCAACTGCAGTTCATCGGCAAGCATGAAAGCACCGCGGCGGAACACACCCATGTGCCCCGTAAACGAACGGGCACCCTCTGGGAATACCACCAGCGACATGCCCTCTTTAAGCACCTCGCGAGCACGGTCATAAGAAGCACGGATCTTAGAAGGTCCGCTTTTGTCTACAAAGATGTGGTGCGCATACTCACAGGCGATACCGATGAGAGGCACTTTGCGCAAGCCCTTCTTCATCATCCACTTGAAGTTTCTGCCCAGAAAACCGTATATCAGGAAGATATCGAAAGCGCCCTGATGATTGGCCACGAAAACATAACTCTGGTTCTTCTTGAGATGCTCACGTCCCTCCACCTTTACAGGCAGGAGGAGGATGCGGACCCAAAGCCAGGACCAATACTTGCCGGGATAATAGCCCCAGAAATGGCCATTGCCCAGCATACATCCCAAAACGGTAGATAGACTGGTTAAAACGCTAGCTACCAACAGGATAGGCAAGCATATTACAAGCTGATACAGACGATATAAGTACTTCATTTTTTATTTAAGAATGAATAATTTAACACTCAACATTTAACATTCAACACTCCTCATTTTCTTTTGAGTGTGATGACCACGATTTCTGCCGTAGCCCCTATGCGGATTGGAACGGTACCGCCCAGACCCGATGTGGTATAGAGCTGGCAACCCTCCTCCTCGAAGAGGCCGTAATCATAGGGAGTAAACATCGACGGACGCAAGCCCAGGATACTGATCTGCCCCGCATGCGTATGACCGCTCAATGTAAGCTGCGGTGCTACAATCAGCGAATCCTTCCTGTCAGGTCCTATCACATCGCCATCCTCATCCTTCTCCTTATTAATAGTAGAAGGCCAGGTCTCGCGCCATTGCTTCGGAATATGCTGCAGCATCAGCACGAAAGAGCCTGGTCTGATGCCATACAGCGCCTTCCTTACGTTGGTTCGCTTTGGTTTGTCATAGTTCTCTGTACCAGCTACATAGATACTGTCAGCGCCTCTATGCACCGCCACATGCTCATTCATCAGCAGGCGCCATCCGCAACTCCGCTGGAAGTCCTGCATCCGCTTCTCGAACGCAGCTATCTCCTGCTCATCATCTACATCCATATAATAGGTGTAATCGTGATTGCCCAGCACACTCATCACGCCATCTCTGGCTTTCAGACTGCTGAGCAGCGCCTGATACTCAGGCAGTTCATCGGGCGTAACATTCTGTAAATCACCCGTAAAGCAAATCAAATCAGGTTTTTCGGCATTAATGCTGTCGATATCGCGCTGAGGCAGATGACCACGCCAGCCATAGTATGACCCGAGATGGATATCGCTGAACTGAACGATGCGATAGCCCTCGAAAGACTTCGGCAGATTAGGTACATAGATGGTGATACGCTTGACCTGCATCTTAGGAAAACCTTCGGTAAATCCGTAGATGAAGCAGAAGAACGCCACCGCTCCCACTACCAGTCCGAGGAGCTTGCCCCAGTTGCGATGGCCGTGAAGGAGCCGCATACAGCACCAACCGAAGACACTGAACAGGCTGAAGACAAACTGCGGCACCGCACATACTGCCATCATCACAAACCAGATGTCGATGAGCACCGGATTGCGTGGCAGGAAGTTGGGCAGCATCGTGATATATGCGCTGTAGGCGATAACCACGAAAGCCGGCAACCAGAAGAGCACCCGCTGCCAGAGACTTTTCAGCCATAACTTGCCATACCTTTTATATATCCACAGATACGGCAACAGGGTGAATACCACTACGGGTATCAATATTCTTGCTATCATTTTTTGATCAAACTTGATTGAAGATACGTTTTCATTGCCTGCACGGGCACTCCTCTGCGCTGTGCATAGTCGCGAAGCTGGTCGTCTCCTATCCGTCCCAGTTCGAAATACCGCGCCTTGGGATGTGCAAACATCAGCCCCGAGACACTGGCATGAGGCGTCATCATTCCGCTTGTGGTGAGCCGGATGCCCACCTGACTCATATCGATGAGCTGGTCGATGATGAAGTTGGCACTGGTATCGGGCAACGAAGGATATCCTATAGCCGGACGGATGCCCTGATAGCGTTCCAGATGCTGGTCTTCGATGCTCAGCTGCTCGCCGGGAGCATAGCCCCAGATGCTGCGTCTCACCTCTTCGTGCAACTTTTCTGCCGTGGCTTCAGCCAACCGGTCGCAGAGTGTCTGTGCCATCATATTGAGGTAGTCGTCCGAGCGATATTTCTTCTCCAGACCGCCATCTACCGTCGTGCAGAAGATACCCAGCCGGTCTGTTATTCCACTGTCCAGAGGACGGATGAAATCAGCCAGACAGAGATTGGGTTCTCCCTGAGCCGCCGGATGCTGCTGACGGAGCATCGGGAAGCGGACTTTCTGCCCTTCCAGCCAGATATCATCCCCCTCGCTGTTCGCCTCGAAGAGTCCGAAGACGGCATAGGTATGATATTCGCCTTCCCATGAATGGAGCATATCGAGCGCCTCAGCTTTCAGTTTTTCCTTTTCCTCTCGAGGTTTGCCGCTCAATCCCCAGGCATGATAAAAGTATAGCCAGTTGATATATGGCTCAATTTCGCTTATATTGTATACTATTCTTCGCATCCGATACGATATTTTATTTTACAATTCCCGTAAAATTTCCCTTTTTCAGGAATTGTTTCTGAACTCCAGTTCCTCTCCTCTGCAAGCGGCATCAAACACGCCTTTGTTATAGATCAGACTACCGTTACAGAAAGTCTGTTCCACTTTCCATGCAAACTCATCACCCGCTACAGGGCTCCATTTACACTTGCTCTGAATCACCTCTGCGGTCACCTTCCAAGGCTCTCCCTTGCGCACCACAACGACATCTGCCTTATACCCCGGACGCAGGAAGCCGCGCTGACTGATATGGAACAGACGGGCTGGATTATGGCACATCAGTTCAACCAGGCGCTCGATACTGATTACCTTTTCGTCAACAAGTTTCAGCATGCTTACCAGCGAGAACTGTACCATTGGCATACCTGATGCAGCCTTGGCACAACCGCCCTGTTTATCCTTCAACTGATGAGGAGCATGATCGGTACCTACTACAGTTATCTTACCATTACTCAGCGCCTTACGCAAAGCTTCTCGATCAGCAGCGGTCTTTACTGCAGGGTTGCATTTAATGCGTGCGCCCTTCACAGCGTAATCTTTATCCGAGAACATGAGATGAGCCACAACCGCCTCGCCTGTAATATTTTCATCCTTACCAAAGAACTCCAGTTCCTTAGCCGTAGTAACGTGAGCGATATGGAGATGCGCCCCGCTTTCCTTAGCCAGCAGCACCGCCAGACGGCTGCTTTCATAGCAAGCCTCCTCGCTGCGTATTTCCGGATGATGTTCTACGGCAGGGTCTTCACCCCATTTCTGCTTAGCCAGCTGCATGTTGCGGTTAATGATTTCGGTATCCTCACAGTGGGTCATCACCGGCAAATCCAGCTCTTTCGCCTTCTTGAAGATAGCCTGCAGCGCCTCATATTTATCCACCAGCATATTGCCCGTACTGGAGCCCATAAAGAGCTTGACGCCCGGTACACGATGCGTATCGAGCTGCTCAAAATCATTTACATTATCATTGGTAGCACCAAAGAAGAAACTGTAGTTCACATGACTCTTCTCAGCGCCCAGCTGCCGCTTTGCCTGCCAGGCCTCTAGAGTGGTAGTCTGAGGTACCGTGTTAGGCATCTCAAAATAACTGGTCACACCACCAAAGGCAGCAGCGCGGCTTTCGCTCTCGATGTCTGCCTTCTGCGTAAGTCCCGGCTCACGGAAGTGAACATGATCATCAATCACACCCGGCAAAACAAAACACCCCGAGGCATCGATGACTTCATCGTAATTGCCACGGGGTGCCTCGCCTTCATATATCTCCTTGATAAATTCACCATCCAACAAGAGGTCGCCCACAAAAGAGCGACCCTCATTTATAATGGTTCCATTCTTGATTAATTTCATATTACTAAACTTATAAAATGAAGAGTTTTACAAGATGTTAATGCCCAAGACCTTGAAAGAGCCCTGTTTCTACTCCTTACCTTCCTGTTTTTCAGGAATCGTAGGCGCAGCCAATTCGTTGGCTGTAGGTGCCGGAGCCGCATCAGGATTTACCTGTGGAGCCGCTTCCATCTCTGGCTGCATGCCGCTCTGCGCATCTCGTGTACCGTTCATAATCTCCTGATTCTCTTGAGCTTTCTTATAATAGTCCTTTACATAAGGATCATTCTTGAAATAGTCGGTAGCCTTGCTCATGATATCCTCAATCCAAGGAGAGAGCATCGGATACTGGTTGCCCATTGTAACGAGGAAGAAGACGCCCGGTCCCAGCACATTGTTGAAGTTGTCGGTAACAAACGAAGTGATGAGCTTGTCTTCCTGCTCAGAAAGGCGGATGGATTCCTCGTTCAGCTGCTTGTTGACAGCCACCATATCGCTACCGTTCATGATAGCCTGGTCGTGCTTGTGTACCAGTTCGCGCAACTGATTCTGAATCTGCTGGTATTTCTTGAAGAATCCGAAGAGTTTATCGTTCATAGGAGTACCGCTTACCACCTGCTGTGTATCATCGAGCTTCACCGTAATGCTTCCACTCTCCAGCACCAGCGGCAGCACAGGGTCATCATCCATGAAGATATTTGCCATCTTCATAGAGTCGACAGAACCCTGAAAATGGAACTGTCCATGCACTACATCGCAAGAATCCACGTTCTTGAAATCGTTGTTTTCCAGTATCTTAAGGTACAGCATGCGTCCGTCCAGAGTACTTACGTTAGAAGTACCCGAGATATCGTAACTGTTGGCACAAGATGCAAGTGCCATCAAGGCAATGAATGCGTAAAATATTCTATTCATAAGCTATCTATATCACTTTCGGTGAACAAAAGTACAATCTTAATTTGAACTGACGAAATAAATTGCTGCAATTTAATTCATTCTTACAAGATTTATGTTTTGTTTGCACTCCTATTGACCACCGAAAGCTTTTTTCTCGTCCTTCTATATTACTGATTGTTTTCCTTCTTCAGTTCATGAGAGATGCGATGCGTGGTATACAGTTCCAGCAGGGCTGCGATGAGGAGGAAGACTACCCACTTATTATAGAAATAGGTGATATAGGTCTCATAATTCTCAAACCAGCGGCGCAGGAAAGCATACACCGTATCTACCATCGAGATGCCTGAGAGCACGAAGAAGATGTCTGCTACATACTGCATGCGCTTCAGGCGGTGGATAACCAGCGAAGGTCCCTCATAGAACTGCATCGCCTGCATTACACTGAACAGTATGGTGCCCAGCAGGAACCCCCAGCTCGTTACCTGCACCAGCTGCGGATGTGAAAAACCAAATGCGAAGCAAGCCGCACCGACAACCATCAGCACGCCGCCCAGCAAGAAAATAGCACTTTCCTGTTTACTCAATTGTTTCATTTTCGTCTTGTTCGTTAGTTTTTTCCGGAATATCCGAACTCAATACAAAGATGTCTTCATCATCAGCCTTCATGAAATAACGCTGGCGGGCTATCTTCTCAAATGCCCGCGCACCATGCTGCATATCGCGCAAGGTATGCTTGTCGTTTTCATACTGCTCACGATACTTTTCTATCTCCGAACGGAGCGTAGCTATCTCTATCTGGTACTTAATGTGCTGCCTTACACTGTTGTCGTCAACGACACCAACTACCAGAACACCCGTTACAATCACTATAAGATACTTATAATGAGCGAGATAATTCCATATAATACCAAGTTTTTTACTCATTTCTTCCGAATTTGTTTGCAAAGATAATATTTTTTTGTTATCTTTGCATCATCAATTAAGAAAAAATAATGGAAGAGTATATAGTTTCTGCAAGAAAGTACCGTCCGATGACCTTCGATTCGGTTGTCGGACAGAGTGCATTGACCACCACTTTGAAGAATGCAGTGAAGAGCGGCAAGCTGGCGCACGCCTATCTTTTCTGCGGTCCGAGAGGTGTGGGAAAAACCACTTGTGCCCGCATTTTTGCGAAGGCAATCAACTGCGAGCATCCTCGTGAAGACGGCGAGGCGTGCAACGAATGTGAGAGCTGCCGTGCCTTCAACGAGCAGCGTTCCTACAACATCTTCGAGCTGGATGCCGCCAGCAACAACGGTGTTGACCAGATTAAGGTTCTGATGGAGCAGACCCGCATTCCGCCTCAGGTGGGCAAGTATAAAGTGTTTATCATCGATGAGGTCCACATGCTCTCTACAGCAGCCTTCAACGCCTTTCTCAAGACGCTGGAAGAACCACCTCAGCATGTCATCTTCATCCTCGCCACTACCGAGAAGCATAAGATTCTGCCTACCATCCTAAGCCGATGCCAGATTTACGACTTCGAGCGAATGACGGTAGCCAACACCATCAACCACCTGAAGATGGTGGCTGAGAAGGAAGGCATACAATATGAAGAGCAGGCGCTCGCCGTGATAGCCGAAAAGGCTGACGGAGGTATGCGCGATGCCCTCTCTATCTTCGACCAGGCTACCAGTTTCTGCATGGGCAACATCACTTACCAGAAGGTGATCGAGGACCTGAACGTGCTCGACAGCGACAACTATTTCCGTCTGGTAGACCTGGCTTTGGAGAATAAGGTGGCCGAGATGATGGTAACACTCGACGGCATTCTGAGCCGCGGTTTCGATGGCGGCAACATGATACAGGGGCTTGCCCAGCATGTGCGCAATGTGATGATGGCGAAGGACCCTCAGACCCTGCCTCTGCTCGAGACCAGCGACGACCAGAAAGCCAAGTTCCAGGCTCAGGCCCAGAAGGCACCTACACCTTTCTTATATAAGGCGCTGGAACTGATGAACCAGTGCGATATCCATTACCGCGCCAGCAGCAACAAGCGATTACTGGTAGAGCTCACCCTGATACAGATAGGCCAGATTACGCAGCCCGAGGATCAGGATGTGCCTAGTGCGGGGCGTACGCCCAATAGATTAAAATCCCTGTTTCAGAAACTCCTGGCTCAGTCTAAGCTTGCCTCTCAGGGTGCAGGTTCTGAGCCTTCTGGCAGCAGCGAAAACCGGTCATCACAGCCGGGAGCGTCTGCTGCTACAGCTACTGCTGTGCCTTCGTCAGGGGCACCGGCAGCCGCTTCTGCAGCCTCCAATGCTGCATCTTATTCTGCATATTATCCTGCATCTGCCACCGCAGCCGCATCTGCCTCTCCAGAAGGCTCAGCCGCTGCCGGAGCTGCTACTGATGCTGCATCGCCTCACAAGCTACGTCTCAAGAATATCAAGCTGGGCGGCATAGGCATGACTTTCTCTAACCTGAAGAAGAGGGAGGAGAACCAGCGCCGCCTGCACAGTCCGTATGATGATACCAATGAGGAAAAAGCGACCATCACGGGCGACCAGAACGAGTTCACCCAGGAGCAGGTGGAAGCAACATGGTTCAGTATGTGCATGAGAATGCAGAACAAGCTGGATTTCATAGGCTTAGCCAACCGCATGAAGAGTATTGTACCGAAGATAACCAACTATCCGCAGATAGAGGTTATCATCAACAACCAGCTCTTACTAGACGACGTTTTGAACATCAAGAACCGCATTCTCAAGACTTTCGTCTTAGGTCTTCACAACAGCGAACTGAGCATCAGCTACCGCCTTGCCGACCAGGAAGAGGTAGGCAAGGTTCTGACCAAGAATGAAGTTCTGGAACTTCTTATGGAGAAGAACCCTGCGATGAAAAAGCTCACAAAGGACCTGGATCTGGTCATGACATAGAAGATACTCCACACGATACGAAATTCTCCACTCCATGTAGGACAACCTATACGGAGTGGAGAAAATTGTTTTTACAAATATCGAAACTTGGTGCTATAAGAGATACATAAGAGTGAAAGAGCAAAGGGCGTTACAGCGTGACAGTTGTGACAGTTGTGACAGTTTTCAGCGGAGGGGGTATATTGCGAGTTTGCAGCTATCAAATTATAAGTATATATATTTAAATTATTATATATATATAATAATTTACCTCTAAAGAAAGGGAAGGAGGGGTAGGCGCTGAAAACTGTCACAACTGTCACAACTGTCACACTGTAACGCTTTCTGGGCAAAAAGGAAGTAGTCAGAAGAAATGACTTTTTTCATAGCATCTCATTGTTTTCTTGCTCAAAACACACAGAGAAACATTTTACAAAATATAGTTTTCTCTCCAGCAACTCTACGACTTTTTTTGTTTAACTACGGAAGCCGGAATGTTAAAATCGGTTTAACATAACTCTGCAGGGTGAAATTTGGCGGTTCAGAAGATTTGTTGTACTTTTGCACCATCGTTAAAAGATTCCCATGAAGCGCAGACCTTGATATCGCGAAACGCGATACCAAGGTTTTACACCAAATGAAATGCAAGGGTTGACGCTGTAAAACACAGCCTCAAGGTATAAAACAAAAAAAAGCCCCCGATGCAGAAAAGCACCGGGAGCCTTCGTAAGCAAATTATTATTATCTTTAAAAAGATCAATTGAATATGCAGCACATCACAGTATACACCATGACGCACCGACAGAAAGGCTTAGATGAGGTTCATGCCCGCTTTCTCAGCCTCCTTGCGCATCTCCTCAGGCCAGATGCTAGCTTGGATCTCACCAATGTGAGCCTTATGAAGCAATACCATACACAGACGGCTCTGACCGATACCGCCACCAATGCTCAGAGGCAACTTGTCGTTCAAAAGCTGCTGATGAAAGTAAAGCTTCTCTCTATCCTCCTTGCCCTCCAGCTTAAGCTGACGCAGCAGACTCTCCTTGTCGACACGGATACCCATAGAACTGAGCTCGAAACTGCGACCCAGAACAGGATACCAGATGAGGATATCACCATTCAGTCCCATCTTGCCGTTCTCTGCCACGGTGCTCCAGTCATCATAGTCAGGAGCTCGGCCATCATGCTTCTTGCCATCGCTCAACTTGCCGCCGATGCCCTCTACAAATACAGCGCCATACTTCTTGCAGATAGCATCCTCACGCTCCTTAGGAGAAAGGTCTGGATACATATCGAGCAAATCCTGCGCATGAATGAAATGAATCTCCTTAGGCAGGAAAGGCTTCAGCTGAGGATAATGCTCGCAAGCCAGGAACTCGGTACGCAAGATGGCACCATAGATGCGGCGCACGATATTCTCGAGGAAGGCGATGGTACGGTCTTCCTTGGTAATCACAGCCTCCCAGTCCCACTGGTCAACATAGAGCGAATGAAGATTATCCAGTTCCTCGTCAGCACGGATGGCGTTCATATCTGTATATACGCCATAAGCAGGCTCAATCTCATACTCGGCAAGCGTCAGTCGCTTCCACTTGGCAAGAGAATGAACCACCTCAGCCTGGGCTTCGCCCAAATCCTTGATAGGGAAACTTACAGGGCGCTCTACGCCGTTCAGGTCATCATTGATACCAAGACCCTTCAATACGAAGAGCGGAGCGGTAACGCGACGCAGACGGAGCTCGGTGCTCAGGTTTTGCTGGAAGAATTCTTTTATCATTTTAATACCCATTTCGGTCTGGCGCATATCCAGCAGCGCCTTGTACCCTTCAGGTTTTATCAAATTGCTCATTTTTATTTCATATTTAGTATTTGCGCTGCAAAGGTACAAAATAATAATTAATCTGCAAGCATTTTTCCGTATTTTTTCGCAAAATGATAGCATTTTTAAGTTTTTTAGTAGCATTTTGTAGAACAATTTGCAAATACACATTATATATATGAAAAAATCTGCCCCAAATATTTGGTTATTTCAAATAAAAGCAGTAATTTTGCAGTCGACTTCCGTTTCGATGTCATACAACCGGAGAAACGGGCGGCAGAAAAGAGGGTCTCGTAGCTTAGCTGAATAGAGCGTCAGATTCCGGTTCTGAAGGTCGTGGGTTTGAATCCCACCGAGATCACCCGAAACAACAGAAATGATTAATAATTGAAAACATGGATTTAGTAGAACGATTTATAAACTATACGAAATTCGACACACAGTCGAGCGAAGAATCGACCAGCGTGCCTAGTACGGCAAAACAGCTCGAATTTGCCAAGTACCTGAAGAAGGAACTTGAGAACGAAGGACTGAGCGATGTCGAAATGGATGACATGGGCTATATCTATGCCACTCTGAAGAGCAATACCAAGAAAAAGACTCCTACCATCGGATTTATTTCACACATGGATACATCGCCTGATGCCAGCGGAAAGGATGTAAAGGCGCGCGTCATCAAGAACTATGACGGCAACGACATCGAGCTGAGCCCGGGCATCATCTCAAGCGTTGAGACTTTCCCAGAGTTGAAGGCTCACAAGGGAGAGGATATCATCGTGACAGACGGTACTACCCTGCTGGGTGCTGACGACAAGGCGGGCATCGCTGAAATCGTACAGGCTATGTGCTATCTGCGCGACCACGACGAAATCAAGCACGGCGACATCCGAGTAGGTTTCAATCCTGACGAGGAAATCGGTATGGGCGCACATCATTTCGACGTAGAGAAGTTTGGCTGCGACTGGGCTTACACCGTAGATGGCGGCGACCTGGGCGACCTGGAATACGAGAACTTCAATGCTGCCGGAGCCAAGATCGTCATCAAGGGTGTGAGCGTTCATACAGGCTATGCCAAGGGAAAGATGGTGAATGCAAGCCGACTGGCTGTGGAATTCCAGAACATGATTCCTGAGAACGAGACTCCTGAGCAGACTGAAGGCTACCAGGGTTTCTACCACCTCATCGGCATCGAGAGCCGCTGCGAGGAGGCAAAGCTCAGCTACATCATCCGCGATCACGACCGCAACAGGTTTGAAAGCCGCAAGGACTTCATCGAGGACTGCGTAAACAAGATGAACGAGAAGTATGGAGACGGAACCGTAAAGGCGGTTATCTACGACCAGTACTATAACATGAAGGAGAAGATTGATCCTAACATGCACGTCATCGACATCGTGCTCAGAGCGATGCAGGAGAGCGGCGTTCCACCCCGCGTAGAACCTATCCGCGGCGGTACCGACGGAGCCCAGCTGAGCTTCAAGGGTCTGCCTTGTCCTAACATCTTCGCCGGCGGTGTCAACTTCCACGGCCCTCACGAGTTTGTGAGCATCCAGGTAATGGAGAAGGTAGTGAAGACCATCGTGAAGATAGCGGAAATCACAGAAGAATTTAATGATTAGTTTATAGTTAATAGTTTATAGTTAATAGGGCATTCTTGCTGCAAAGAAGAATTTCTATTTACTATAAACTATTATTTTTATCAGCTTCCCCCTACTTTAAGCGATGTCGCTATAAACTATAAATTATAAACTATAAACTATAACTAATGGCAGAAATTCCATTTTTAGTAAAAGACCTCGCCCTCATCCTGATGGTGGCAGGCATCGTAACCCTCATCTTCAAGAGGCTCAAGC
>ERZ809074.1946-NODE-1946-length-24472-cov-22.892370_pt1 | contig 24472 bp, 20 predicted proteins | sample MGYA00520795_ERZ809074 | MGnify/ENA primary metagenome ERZ809074 (study PRJEB31570, sample SAMEA3212989) | Homo sapiens | biome: human-gut; feature: human gut; material: fecal | place: Sweden | collected 2011 ...
TGGAGCTGAAGGTCCAGACTCCCTGCCTGCTGACCTGCATCAAGGAGCTGAACACTCCGCGTTACATGAGCGTTTCCGGTATCTTCGAGTGCTACGACAAGCCGCTTGAGGTCTTTGATTACAACGCTCTGAAGGACGATCCGCTCATCGAGACCGACACCATCGGTCTGAAGGGCTCCCCGACGAACGTTTACAAGTCCTTTGCTCCTCCGGTCAAGGGCGCCGGCATGAAGGTCGAGGACGCTGCCCAGCTGGTCGGCATCCTGAACGACAAGCACCTGATTTGAGGAAGGAGAAACGAACAATGGCTGAATTCAATGCAATGGACACCGCCGCCTTCAAGGGCGTGTGGGTATTCTGCGAGCAGCGCGAGGGCGAGATCCAGTCCATCAGCTATCAGCTGCTGAGCGAGGGCCGCAAGCTGGCCAATGACCTGGGCGTTGAGCTGGCAGGCGTTGTCATGGGCAGCGGCCTGGCCGAGGCTGACCTCAAGACGCTGGGCGGCTACGGCGCTGACCGCGTTTACAACATCGACAGCCCCCTGCTGAAGGACTACACCACCGATGGCTATGCCAAGGCGCTGTGCGACCTCATCATGGACAAGAAGCCCGAGATCATGCTGATCGGTGCGACCAACCTGGGCCGCGACCTCGGCCCCCGCTGCGCAGCCCGTCTGCACACCGGTCTGACCGCCGACTGCACCCATCTGGACGTCGATGTCGAGAAGTACAAGAACTTCCTGCGCACCACCTCCAACATTGATGTGGACAACACCAAGTTTGAGGAGAACACCAACCTGAAGATGACCCGCCCCGCTTTCGGCGGCCACCTGATGGCTACCATCATCTGCCCGCGCTTCCGCCCGCAGATGTCCACCGTCCGCCCCGGCGTCATGCAGATGCAGGCGTTCGACCAGGCCGGTGCTGACAAGGTCGTCGTCGAGAACGTTGCTCCCGCTCTGACCGCGGACGACATCCATGTTCAGGTGCTCGACATCAAGAAGAGCGCCGAGAAGCTCGTTGACCTGATCGGTGCCGACGTTGTCGTCTCCGTGGGCCGCGGCATCTCCGCTGACCCCGAGAAGGGCATCAAGCTGGCCGAGGAGCTGGCTGAGGCTCTGGGCGGTGTTGTCGGTGCTTCCCGCGCCGTCACCGACGAGGGCTGGCTGTCTGCCGACCATCAGGTCGGTCAGACCGGCAAGACCGTGCATCCCCGCATCTACGTTGCACTGGGCATCTCCGGTGCCATCCAGCACGTTGCCGGTATGCAGGATTCCGAGAACATCATCGCCATCAACAAGAACGAGAACGCCCCCATCTTCGATGTTGCCACCTACGGCATCGTCGGCGATCTGTACAAGGTCGTTCCCGAGCTCATCAAGGAGATCAAGGCTGCCAAGGCTTGATTCCCGCCCGTAATCAACAAGAGCCGTGCCCCGCAAAGGGCACGGCTCTTTGTTTTTTGTATCGCTCAGTCTGCCACAGCCGGGGCGGTCAGCAGCTCCGGGGGCAGCTCACTCTCGTCCTCATTGACGAGGGAATCATCGACATCAAATGTCGCACCAAAGGCCTTTGCGGCAGCATCCGCCACCAGATCGGCATCGACCAGCTCACTGTCTGCCATGACATACAGCAGCTTATCATCAAAGCTGACCACGCGGGCCTTATCTGCCTCCACGCAGACCCACTTGCGCATACTGATGTTTTCCTCCATCGAATCGGCGATCTCGCGGGCATCGGCCTTGTCCTTGAGGCGCAGCAGCACCAGGCTGTACGCCTGGCTTCCGGTCATCGGCTCGCTGACTACTGCGGCATCCACCTTGTCCACATTGTCCGCGGTCAGCCCCGCCAGATAGCCGTACCAGCTCTCGTCGGTCAGGTCGATGGCCACCGTCTCCATGCCCATCAGGTCAACCGGCTGGACGTTATAAATAGCATCCACCATCTCGCTCAGCTCCGCGTCCGGCTGCGGCTCGGCGGTCTCACCGGTATCCTCGTCATCAACGCTGAACTCCGGGTCCAGCTCCGCGCCTTCCTCGGGTCTTGTGGCAGGTTGGTTCGCAAGATCGTTGCTGTCAGCCTTTTGGCTGCCGCAGGCAGACAGGAACAGGGCGGTCAACAGGGCTGTTGCAAAAAGCAGCTTTTTCATCGTAAAATTCCTTTCTCGGTCAGAATATTCTCGGGCGCAAAGCGTGCGTCCCAGTCGTCGCAGGGCAGCTCGTCCAGCAGCAGGGCCTCGGGGCAGAGCAGCAGCCTCGCTCCCTTATAGTGTGCCAGAAATCGGTCATAATACCCGCCGCCGCGCCCCAGCCGGACCCCGTCGCGGCTGGCGGCCAGGCAGGGGACAAGGGCCAGCGCCGCGGCGTATCCCGCCGGGTCGGCGGCGGGCAGGTCGGCAGGCGGCTCCTGAATGCCGAACGCCCCGGGCCGCAGCAGGCGCAATGCCGGTATCTCCACCCAGTCCATCTCGGTTTTGCTCCGCACGCGGGGCAGCAGCAGGCGCTTGCCGTCGGCCAGCGCGCGTCTTAGTATTTCCGCCGTGTCCGGCTCATCCGGCATGGCCGCAAAGGCCAGCACTGCCCCGGCACGCTGCCATTGCGGCAGGCTGAACAGCGCCTGCGCCATGCCGCGGCCCACAGCCGCCATATCCAGTTCCGCGCGCCGGGCCTTGGCCCATGCGCGGGCTTCGCGTTTTGTCACTCTGCACACCACCTTCCGGGCTATCATACCATATCTGCCCTCCACTTAACAAGACGGAAAAGCCGTCCTGTTGTTACAGCAGCGACAAAATTTTTCCGCCATCTTGCCCGGCGCAGTGAAATAGAGTATAATATATCCTGTATCGCTATGTATTAGACGTATGAAATATAAAAAGGAGATTCCAAACCATGAGCAAGTTCAATTTCATCAAGACCGATATTCCTGACGTGCAGATCATCGAGCCGACTGTTTTTGGCGATGACCGCGGCTATTTTATGGAGACCTACCAGATCGACGAGTTCGCCGCAGCGGGCATCGACAAACCCTTCGTGCAGGATAACCAGAGCCGCTCCACCAAGGGCGTGCTGCGCGGCCTGCACTTCCAGACCAAGCACACCCAGGGCAAGCTCGTCCGCGTGACCCTGGGCGAGGTGTTCGATGTCGCCGTCGACTGCCGCCCCAACAGCAAGACCTTCGGCAAGTGGGTGGGCGCAACGCTGTCCGCCGACAACAAGAAGATGCTCTGGATCCCCGAGGGCTTCGCCCACGGCTTTGTCGTGCTGTCCGATGTGGCCGAGTTCTGCTACAAGTGCACCGACGTCTACGACCCCACCGCCGAGGGCGGCATTCCCTACGATGACCCGACGGTCAACGTGCAGTGGCCCGACTGCGGCTGCGAGCACAAGACCAGCGCCAAGGACAAGGAGCACACCCCGTTTGCCGCCCAGAAGTTCGAATATTTTGAGAAATATTGAGGGTAAACCGTGCAGAAACTGAAAGACACCTTCGCAGGCTTCTGGAAATACCGTTACCTGCTGCAAAACCTGATTTCCCGTGATTTCAAGCTGAAATACCGCCGCAGCGTGTTGGGCGTGGCGTGGAGCGTGCTGAACCCGCTGCTGACCTGTCTGGTCATGTGGGCCGTGTTCGGCGCGCTGTTCAACCAGCGCGGTCAGGGCATCGAGGACTTTCCGCTGTTCCTTATCATCGGCCAGCTGATGTTCAACTTCTTCCGCGAGAGCACGACCATGGCCATGGAGAGCGTGCTGAAGAACGGCCCGCTGCTGCGCAAGGTCTATATTCCCAAATACATCTTTCCGCTGGAAAAGTGCTGCTTTGCGCTTGTCAACTTCTTTTTCAGCCTCGTGGCGCTGTTTATCGTCGCGCTGCTGACCTGGTCGCACATCTCGATCGGGACTGTGCTGCTAGCCATTTATCCCCTTGTGATGCTGTTTATTTTCAGTCTGGGCATCGGGCTGATTTTGTCCACGCTCTACGTTTTTGTGCGTGACATCATGCATATCTGGGAGGTCTTTTGCACACTGCTTGTCTACGGCAGCGCCATCTTCTACGACCCGCGCCAGATGGAAAGCTGGATGCAGTACGTCATCAACCTGAACCCCATCTACTGGTACATCACCGCCGTGCGTTCCTGCGTCATGTGGGGCGAGGGGCTGACCCCCAACATGGTGCTGATTCCGTTCCTCTGTGCCGCGCTGAGCCTGGGCCTCGGCGTCTGGGTGTTCAAAAAGAATCAGGACAAGTTCGTCCTGTACATGTAAGGGGGCATCGAAATGGCAGAGCAGAAACCCATCATCTCCATCGACCATGTTTCGATGCGCTTCAACCTCTCCAAGGAAAAGCACGAAAGCCTGAAAGAGTACTTCGTCGCGCTGCTGCACGGCGGTGTGCGGTTTGACGAGTTCTTCGCACTGGACGATGTATCGTTTGATATTATGCCCGGCGATTTCTACGGCCTCATAGGCCTGAACGGCAGCGGCAAGTCTACGCTGCTGAAAGTGATTTCCGGCGTCTACAAGCCCAGCGCCGGCAAGGTCACGGTCAACGGTACGATTGCGCCGCTGATCGAATTGGGCGCGGGCTTTGACATGGACCTGACCGCACGGGAAAACATTTATTTAAACGGCACCGTGCTGGGCTACACGCCCAAGTACATCGACTCAAAGTTCGACGACATCGTCGAATTCAGCGAATTGCAGGAGTTTCTCGACGTGCCGCTGAAAAACTACTCCTCCGGCATGGTCGCACGTCTGGCGTTCGCCGTGGCAACGATAACGAAGCCCGACATCCTGATTGCCGACGAGATCCTGTCCGTCGGTGACTTCCTGTTTCAGGAGAAGTGTGAAAAGCGCATGGCCGAGCTGCTGTCCGGCGGCACGACGGTCATTCTGGTCAGCCACTCCATTGACCAGATCGAGCGTATGTGCAACAAGGTAGCCTGGCTCGACCACGGCCATCTGCGCCGCATCGGCGCGACGAAGGAAATTACCGCCGAGTACCGAAGGTTTGAGAAAAAGGACGCCATGCCGGCCAAAGTCACCGAGGAATAAGCTATGTCCGAGAACACAAAACCGAACAACGAGCGCCCTGCCGACCTGGCCGTACAGGACAGCGTCGGCGGCATGGCGCGGCGGCTTTTGAATCCCGCCCACCTGCGGGATCTGGCCGGGCGCAGCGTCAAGACCCTGCGGGAGCAGGGGGCCGAGCAGCTCTGGCGCGATGTGAAATTCCGCGTCGGGCTGGCGATGCACCACGACGACTGGCGGCACCGCGCCGACATTCCGCTGCGCCGGGAGCTGAAGGCCCAGCGCGCCGCGCACCTGCAGGGGCCGAAGATCAGCATCATCGTGCCGCTGTACAACACGCCCGCCAAGCTGTTTGACGAGATGCTGCAAAGCGTCGTCAGGCAGACCTACACAAACTGGGAATTGGTGCTGGTGGACGCATCCGACGCCGAAAAACGGCTGGAGCGCCGTCTGCCCAAGGCTGTGCCCGGCACGATTGTGTATGAGCCGATTGAAAACGGCGGCATTGCCCTCAACACGACCCGCGGATTTGCGCTGACGCACGGCGAGTACATCACGCTGCTGGACCACGACGACGTGCTCTACCCGAACGCGCTGTTCGAGGTTGTGCAGACGATACAAAACACCGGAGCGGATTTTGTCTATAGTGATGAAATCGTTCTCTCCGCCGATTTGAAGGAGCTGGGCGGCTACCACTTCAAGCCCGACTTTGCGCCCGACTACCTGCGCGGGGTCAACTTTATCACGCATCTGGCGGTGTTCAGCCGTCCGCTGCTGGACGCGGCGGGCGCGTATGAGTCGAAGGAGTTTGACGGTGCGCAGGACCATGATTTGATCCTGCGCCTGACAGAAAAAGCACAGCGCATCGAGCATATCAAGAAGGTACTCTACATCTGGCGTGCCGCGGCCGGCTCCACCGCCGCGGGCATGGAGGCCAAGCCCTACGCCGTCGCGGCGGGGGAGCGCGCCATCGACGCGCAGCTCAAGCGTCTCGGTCTGCCGGGCCACGCCATGGCCGTGCCCGACGCGCCCGGCGCATTTCAGGTGCGGTACGAGCTGACCGGCCACCCGAAGATCAGCGTACTGATCCCCAGTAAAGACCACATTGACGACCTGGACCGCTGCCTGACGAGCCTGTACAAAAACGCGGGCTACGACAATTTTGAGGTCATCGTCATCGAGAACAACTCCACCGACCCGGCAACGTTTGCCTATTACGAGACACTGCCCAGCCGCTTTGCCGACTGCCGCGTCGTCTACTACAAGGGCGTGTTCAACTTCTCGGCTATCAACAACTTTGGCGCGACGTTTGCCGAGGGTGAGCACCTGCTGCTGCTCAACAACGACATTGAGGTGTTGTCGTCCGACTTCCTGCGCGAGCTGCTCAGCTACAGCCAGCGGCCCGACGTAGGCGCGGTGGGCGCCAAGCTCTACTACCCGGACGACACGATCCAGCACGCGGGCGTGCTGATGGGCATCAACGGCAGCGCGGGCCACAGCCACAAGAGCTACCCCCGCACCGCTGTAGGGGATATGTACCGCCTGGTTACGACGCAGAATTATATGGCCGTGACGGGTGCCTGCCTGATGACAAAAGCGTCGCTCTACCGCGTATTTGGCGGGCTGGACGAGGAAAAGTTTGCCGTCGCCTACAACGATGTGGATTATTGCTTAAAGCTGTGGCAGAAAGGGCTGTTGAACGTTTACACCCCGCGCGCCGAGGCCTATCACTACGAGAGCAAGAGCCGCGGCCTTGATACCTTAAGCGAGAACGCCAAGCGGTATGAGCGCGAAAAAGCGAATTTCTACGCGAAATATCAGCAGTATATCGACAATTACGACCCCTATTACAACCCCCATTTCAACAACCTGTTTGAGAATTTCGGGTTGAAGTGATGGAAACCGTATTGCCGAAGCGCAAGTCTCACCATTTGCAGGGTTACGATTACAGCCAAAACGGCGCCTATTTTATCACAATATGCACGCACCAACGCAGAATGTTGTTTGGCCCGAACCGGGCTCCCGTAGGGGCGGATTCCATATCCGCCCGCATGGCGGCGCGCGTTTTCCGGGAGATCATCGGCCAATATCCGGCGGTCCATTGCCGTTATTTTGTGGTGATGCCCAATCATTTTCACGCGTTGGTCGAGATTGAACGGGCACGGGCGGATATGGAATCCGCCCCTACGATTATCAGCATCGTGCAGGCGTTCAAACGGTATTCTACCGTCGAGTACATCCGTCTTGTCAAGCGCGGGCAAACCGCACCGTTCGATAAGCACCTTTGGCAGCGTTCCTTTCACGACCACGTCATCCGCAATGAAACCGATTACCGCATGATTGCGGAATACATTCAATCCAACCCCCGCCTTTGGCACAAAGACTGCTTTTATGAGGAGCCATCCCATGAGCCTTGAAACGAAACGCATCAAAGAACTGTTCGGCTATGCGCGGACGCTGACGAAAGAACAGGGCGTCGGCGTCATGGCCGGGCGGGCTGTCGGCTTTTTTAAGCGGCGGTTCTTCGGCAAACGTGCGCGGTATCTGCCGTCGAAGCAGACGCTGGAGGCCCAGCGTGCCGACGCAGCCGCCCGCGCCGACGGCTGGCCGACCATCAGCATTCTAACGCCGCTGTACAACACACCGCCGCAGTTTTTGCAGCAATTTTTGGACAGCGTGCAGGCCCAGACCGCGCCGAACTGGCAGCTGGTTCTGGTGGACGCCTCCGACGGTGCCCACCCCGACGTGGGCGAGACCGTCCGCACCCGCGCCGCGCAGGACAAGCGCATCGTCTACGCCAAAATCGAGAACAAGGGCATTGCCGCCAATACGAACGAGGCCGCGAAGCTTGCAGCGGGTGAGTATCTGGCCCTTGCCGACCACGACGACATGCTCGCGCCTCATGCCGTCTATTGCATGAGCAAAGCGCTGGCCGAGAGCGGTGCGGCGTTTGCCTACAGCGACGAGGCCCTGTTTGAGAAAACGCCCGAGCACCCGCGCGTCGGCCACTTCAAGCCCGACTATGCGCCCGAGTACCTGATGGCCGTCAACTACATCTGCCATCTGGCCGTGTTCAAAAAATCGCTGTTCGACGCCGTCGGCGGTGAGCGTCCGGCCTGTGACGGCGCGCAGGATCACGACTTATTCCTGCGTCTCATCGACGAAATGCAGCGCCGTGACCCCGCAGCCAAGCCGCTGCACATCCCGCAGGTGCTGTATTACTGGCGCGTGCACGCGGCGTCCACCAGCGGCGGCACGGCGGCCAAGCCCTATGTGGAAAAGGCTGCGCAAAAGGCCGTGGCCGACCATCTGGCCGCCACAGGGCGGCAGGGCAGGGTGGAGCCGGGCAAATTCCCGGGCACCTGCCATGTGGTGTGGGACATTCCCGAGCCGCAGCCGCTCGTGTCAATTTTGATTCCCAACAAGGACCACACCGACGATTTGGAAAAATGCCTGCACAGCATCTACGCCAAAACGACCTACGAGAATTTCGAGGTCATCGTCATTGAGAACAATTCCACTGACCCGGCCACAGCGGCCTACTACAAAAAACTGCCGGAGCGGTATGACCGCGCGCGGGTCGTGACTTACAAGGGCGGCTTCAACTTCAGCCGCATCAACAATTTTGGCCGCAGGTACGCGGCGGGCAAGTACCTGCTGCTGCTCAACAATGACGTCGAGGTCATCAACGGCGACTGGCTCACCCAGATGGTGGGCGAGTGCAGCCAGCCCGGCGTCGGCCTCTGCGGGGCAATGCTCTACTATCCCGACGACACGATCCAGCACGCCGGCATCATCACGGGGCTGGGCGGCTACGCCGGGCACAGCCACAAGTACCACAAGCGCGGCGGCAGCGGGTATATGTTCCGGCTGGCCACGGTGCAGGATTTCTCCGCCGTGACAGCGGCCTGCCTGCTGGTGCGCACCGCCGTTTACGACGAGCTGCACGGCCTGGATGAGGAGTTCACGGTTGCCTACAACGATGTGGACTTCTGCCTGCGTGTGCGCAACGCGGGCTGGCGCATTGTCTGGACGCCCTACGCCGAGCTCTACCACTACGAAAGCAAGTCCCGCGGCTCCGACGAGAACGATCCCGCCAAAAAAGCACGCTTTGACGCCGAGCATGAACGTCTCTACGCCGTGCACGGGCGGGAGAATATTCTGCACGACCCCTATTACAGCCCGTCGCTGTCGCTGGATTATGAGGATTTCCGCGAGAGCGCGGATTTGCGGAATCTGAAATGAGTTGATTGCCTTCCCCCGTGGGGGAAGGTGCCCGAGGCCCCGACCGAGGGCGGATGAGGGGCGGGTTTGCCCTATTGCCCGTCAGTGGGAAATTCCCGGTAAGTTTGCCCCTCATCAGTCAGCGGGCGGGGCCGCTGACAGCTTCCCCCCTCTGGGGAAGCCATACTGACAAAAAATGCACGCCGTAAATTTCACGGCGTGCGTTTTTATTATTCTTTTTTATCCGGTGGGAACTCACCCTGCTTTTCGGCTTCCAGGCGGCTCAGGCGGGCTTCGAGCTCGGAGATGCGCTGGTTGACAATATCCGGCAGATCCTGCTGGTCCAGATCGTCCGCCGGGCAGCACTTGATATTGCCGACGCGGACGATCTCCGCGGGTACACCGACGGCAGTGGCGTTGGCGGGCAGGTTCTTCAGCACAACGCTGCCCGCGCCGACGCGGACGTTATCACCGATGTAGACCGGGCCCAGCACCTTCGCGCCCGCGCCGATCAGCACATTGTCGCCCAGCGTCGGATGGCGCTTGCCGGTGTCCTTGCCGGTACCGCCCAGGGTGACGCCGTGGTAGATCGTGCAGTTGTCACCGATCTCCGTCGTCTCACCAAAGACGATGCCCATACCGTGGTCGATAAAGAGCTTGCGCCCGATCTTGGCGCCGGGGTGGATCTCGATGCCGGTCAGGTGGCGCGCCAGCTGGCTGACAAAACGGGCCAGGAAGAAACACCGGTGGTTGTACAGAAAATGTGCGATCTTGTGCGTGACCAGCACATGAAAGCCGGGGTACAGGATGATGACCTCCGCCACATTGCGCGCGGCGGGGTCCTTATCGCGGATATTTTTTGCATCTTCCCAAAGGCCCATAGTTCGTTCCTCTTCCTATTTACCATACTTATTATAAATATACCACAAAGCCGGACAAAGTGCAATGCTGTACGCGCCGCGCGTGGATTTTTGCGGATTTTGTCAAATCCTCCAAAAGTCAGCGCAAAAATCTATAAAATCCTTACTTTTGCAAAAAGCCCGTTTGCATTGACACCGCCGTCCCTGCATGGTACAATAAGTAAAACGTAGGTAAAGTCATAGGAAGGAGTGTGCCGGGATGATGCGTCTTATTTCTGTCTTTAAAAATCACGGCACAGTGTTCTTTCCCGTTGCTGCTTTGTGTGTGACTTTTTGACTTTTCCCTTTTTGGGAAAAGTTTTTTTTTGCAAAAATATCCCTGCGGGATGTTTTTGCATGGGGCTTTGTAGGGGCGAGCATTGCTCGCCCACAGGCCGTTTGCCTCATGCGCGGCTTTCCCGCAGAAGCTCAACCACGCAAAGTTGACGGGCGAACAATGTTCGCCCCTACACTCTCAGCTATGACAAAGTTTCCTATTTTTAAGGAGGTTCCCACCATGCTGATCCGCAACGCAAAGGACAGCGCGGGCAAGGCCATTGAGGTCTGGCTGCGCGACGGAAAAATTGCCGCTGTCGGTCTGGGGCTGCTCGTCCCGGAAGGGGAGGAGGTGCTCGACGCGAAGGGCCGCACGGTCCTGCCCGCCTTCATCGACACCCACTGCCACTGGCGCACCCCCGGCTTTGAGTACAAGGAGGACATCTCCACCGGCTCCGCCGCGGCTGCCGCGGGCGGGTACACCTTCGTCAACCTGATGCCCAACACGAAGCCGGTCTGCTCCAGTGCCGAGATCGCCCACGCCGTCGAGGCCGAGGCCGCCCGCGTCGGCCTGTGCGACGCAAACCAGACCGTCTCCATCACGAAGGATTTCGACGGCAAAACGCTGGATCATCTGCTGACCCTGCCCGAGGACATCAAGTTCATCACCGAGGACGGCAACGGCGTCATGAACAACGCCGTCATGGCCCGCGCGTTCGCGATTGCCACCGAGCGCGGCCTGACCATTATGTCCCACGCCGAGGATCGCGAGATCAGCCCCTGGGACTACCGCCTGGCCGAGAACATCGAGACCGTGCGCAACTGCCATCTGGCCGAGTACTACGGCACCCGGCTGCACATGTGCCACGTCTCCACCAGGGAATCCGTCGATGCCGTCCGCATGAGCCGGATGCGCGGTGCGCGGGTCAGCTGCGAGGTCACGCCGCACCACCTGTGGTTTGACGACAGCCGCCTGACCTACCGCGTCAACCCGCCCATCCGCAAGGCGGACGACGTGACCGCGCTGATCGACGCCATCAAGGACGGCACCGTGACCTGCATCGGCACCGACCACGCCCCCCACACCGCCGAGGAGAAGGAGAAGGGCGCTGCCGGTATGGTGGGTCTGGAAACGGCCTTCGGCGTCTGCTACACCAAGCTCTGCCGTGAGCAGCGTCTGCCGCTGGAAATGCTCAGCTTCCTGATGAGCGCCGGTCCCGCCGCCGTGCTGGGCCTGGCCGACCGCAAGGGCATGCTGGAGCCGGGCTACGACGCCGACATCGTGCTGGTGGACCTTGACCACATGTACGAGGTCCACGCCGACGAGCTGCACAGCAAGAGCAAGAACTGCCCCTACGACGGCGCACTGCTGTACGGAAAAGTGGTAACCACGATCAAAGGCGGGAAGGTTACGTTCCAGATTGAAGAATAACGCCCCTCCACGCACAAAACACCCGTAGGGGCACATTCTATATGCGCCCGTGCAGGCTGCCGCTGGCACAGTCCCGCGGGCGGATATGGAATCCGCCCCTACGATTCCCAACATTATATAATAGAGCCGCAATTTATATACATCAAACGGAGGAATCAGCATGCTTACCAACATGGACAAGCTCTACGAGAGCGTCGCAGCAAACGGCCCGGTCTGCGTGGGCCTGGACACCGAGATCAGCTACCTGCCCACCACCGACACCGCCAAGACGGCGGGGGAGAACGTCGTCGCGTTCAACCGTGCGCTGATCGACGCCACCAAGGGCGTCGCGGGCTGCTACAAGGTGCAGATCGCCTATTATGAGTCCCTGGGCCTGGACGGCATGCGCGCCTACGCCGAAACGCTGAAGCTGGCCCGCGCCACCGGCCTGCCCGTCATTGCCGACATCAAGCGCGGCGACATTGCCAAGACCGCCGAAATGTACGCCAAGGCGCACTTTACCGGTGATTTCGAGGCCGACATCATCACGCTGGCCCCCTACATGGGCCTTGACTCCATCAGCCCGTATCTGCCGTACTGCGCCGAGCAGGGCAAGGGCGTGTTCGTGCTCTGCCGCACCTCCAACCCCGGCGCGAAGGACTTTGAGTACAAAAAGCTCGACGATGGCCGCCATGTGTACGATCTCGTCGGCGACAGCCTGACCGCCCTTGGCAAGGACTACATGGGCGAGCACGGCTATTCCAGCATCGGCCTGGTCATCGGCGGCACCCACACCGAGGAGGCCACCGCCATCCGCGCGGCCTACAAGGACACCTTCTTCCTGATCCCCGGCTACGGCGCACAGGGCGGCAAGGCGGCGGACATCGCGCAGTACCTGACCAAGGGCAACGGCGGCGTTGTCAACTCCAGCCGCGGCATCCTGCTGGCTTACAAGAAGCAGCCCGGCGTTGCCTTTGACGAGGCTGCCTACAACGAGTGCGTGCGTATGCGGGAGGATATTCAGGGTGAATGCAACAAGCTGTAATCTGACGGTCCTGCGTCAGGAAACCGTCGCAGAGGATATTATGCGCCTTACGGTCCAGTGGCAGGACCGCAGCCGTGAGCCCCACGCCGGGCAGTTTTACATGCTGCGCGCCTGGGCCGCGGACGCCACGCCGATTCTTTCCCGCCCCATCAGCGTTGACGACTTTGACAACCAGACCGGCGCACTGACCTTCCTGTATCAGGTCAAGGGCGAGGGCACCCACAAGCTGGCCGCGCTGAAAAAGGACGACACGCTGACCGTGACCGGCCCCTGCGGCAACGGCTTTGACACTGCCGCACTGGCCGGGCAGTACAAGCGCATTGCCGTGGTCGGCGGCGGCATCGGCACTGCGCCGCTGCTGCTGCTCTGCAAGGAGCTCTGCCGCGCGGGCGTGCGCCCCGACCTGTTCGTGGGCTTCCGCGACACGACCTACGGCATGGACCGCTTTGTGCCTTGGTGCCGCGACATCTACGCCGCAACCGACTCCGGCAAGGAGGGACACCACGGCCTGGTCACCGACCTGCTGGACGTGAGCAAGTACGACATTGTGCTGACCTGCGGCCCCATGGTCATGATGCGCGGCGTGGCTAAGCTCTGCGCCGCCGCTGGCGTGCCCTGCCTGGCCAGCCTTGAAAAGAAGATGGCCTGCGGTCTGGGCGCGTGCCTGGGCTGCACCTGCCATACGAAAATCGGCCCGGTCACCGTCTGCAAGGACGGCCCGGTCTTTAACGCACAGGAGGTGTTTGACTGATGGCAGACCTGCATGTTGATTTTCTCGGCAAGCGGCTGGCCGGGCCGGTCATCGCGGCCAGCGGCACCTTCGGCTTCGGCCCCGAGTACGCGGGTATTGAGGATCTGCGCGTGCTGGGCGGCATCTCCGGCAAGGGGCTGACCCTGAACGGCCAGCCCGGCAACGAGGGTGAGCGCCTCTACGAGACGCCGTCGGGCCTGATGAACTCCATCGGCCTGCAGAACCCCGGTGTGCAGCACTTTATCGACCACGAGCTGCCTGCCATGCGCCGGTGCGGCACCACCGTCTGGGCGAACCTCGGCGGCCACACGATTGAAGAAAACGTCGAGGGCGTGCAGATGCTCTGCGCCGCGGGCGTGGATTTTATTGAGCTGAACATCAGCTGCCCCAACGTCAAGCAGGGCGGTCTCGCGTTCGGCATCCGCGCGGCAGACGCCGGCGAGGTCGTCAGCGCGGTGCGCAAGGTCTGCACCGTGCCGCTCATCGTTAAATTGAGCCCGCAGGCCGAAAGCATCCCCGAGATGTGCAAGGCCGTTGAGGCTGCCGGCGCGGACGCCATCAGCCTGTGCAACACCTTCCAGGCGTGCGCGATCGATCTGGAAAAGCGCCGTCCCGTGTTCAACAACACGTTTGCGGGCCTGTCCGGCCCGGCGGTGCGTCCCATCGCCCTGCGCATGGTCTGGCAGGCCGTGGGGGCCGTCAGCATCCCCGTCGTGGGACTGGGCGGCATTCTGACGGGTAAGGACGCCTTGGAGTTCATCATGGCCGGTGCAGCGGCGGTACAGGTCGGCACCGCGAACTTCCTGGACCCGAAGGCCTGCACCCGCATCACGAACGAGATCGGCCAGTGGATGGACGCCCACGGCGTCAAGACGCTGGATGAGATCAGAGGGTGCGCACGGTAAATCACCGGCTGCCTTCCCCTCATCCACCCGTTCACGGGCTATAACGGCAAGCCCGGCCCTCATCAGTCGGCGGGCGGGCCGCCGACAGCTTCCCCCGCGGGGGAAGCCGCCCCACCATATACGTTTTGCTTGCATTTTTATACAAAATATGCTACTATAAGTTGAATAACATACAGGAGGAACAAATTATGGCACGCGAAGCACTTGAAGTTTTAAAGGAATGTGAAGCATTTTTAGAGGGGCACTTCCTGCTTTCCTCCGGGCGCCACTCCGGCGCTTACTGCCAGATGGCATTTCTGCAGCAGTACCCCGACAAGGCCGCCGAGGTCATGGCCCCGGTTGCCGAGAAGCTCAAGGAGCTGAACATTGACGTCGTGGTCGGCCCTGCCATGGGCGGCATCGTCTACGCCTACGAGCTGGGCCGCCAGATGGGCAAGCGCGCCATCTTCACCGAGCGCGTCGACAACGTCATGACCCTCAAGCGCTTCAGGATCAACCCGGGTGAGCGCTGCATCATCGCGGAGGACGTCGTCACCACCGGTGTTTCCAGCCTCGAGACCAAGCGCGTCATCGAGGAAAACGGCGGCATCTGCGTGGGCATTGCCTGCGTCGTGGACCGCACCCGCGCCGAGGCCCCGTCCCCGATTCCCATCGTCGCCAGCGCCCTCAAGCTCGACCTGCCCAACTACGCCCCCGAGGAATGCCCCATCTGCAAGGAGGGCAAGCTCCCGCTGGTGCACCTGGGCAGCCGCAAAATGAAGGAAGCTGCGAAGCAAACCCTGTAAGCACTGCTTGTGCAAATAATAAAGAATAAATAATAAATAATAAATGCGGTGAATCGCGTCGCTGCGCTCCGCTCAAAAAAGTCCGTGCAGCTCTGCCCGTGGCACAGCTGCACGGGCGGATATAGAATCCGCCCCTACGGATTTTGTTTTCGACCATAGGGAGAAAACTCCACATTCTTTATTATTTCTTATTTCTTATTTCTTATTTCTTATTTTTATTAGGAGATAATTATGCAGGCATATCTGATATTGGCCAATGGCCGGGTGTTCCGCGGCGTCAGCGTAGGCTGCCCCGGTACCACCATCGGTGAGGTCGTCTTTGCAACCGGTATGGTCGGCTTTGAGGAAACCCTGACCGACCCCAGCTACTACGGCCAGATCATCACCCAGACCTATCCGCTCATCGGCAACTACGGCATGAACAGTGAGGATGTCGAGAGCACGAAGATTTGGGCCAGGGGCTACATTGTGCGCGAGGCGTGCAAGACCCCGTCCAACTTCCGCAGTGAGGAAACGCTGGATGCCTTCCTGAAAAAGAACGGCATCATCGGCATTGAGGGCATCGACACCCGCAGCCTGACCCGCACCCTGCGGGAGAGCGGCGTTATGAACGGCGCGATCACCACCGAGTTCGACCCCGACGCCGAGCCCGAGAAGAAGGCTGCGCTGCTGCCCGAGATCGCCGCCTACGCCGTTGTCGACGCCGTCAAGACCGTCACCTGCCGCGAGGCCGTGACCTATGAGCCGACGGCTGCCGGTGCATGGGGTGACACGCCGCTGCACGTGGCGCTGCTCGACCTGGGCTGCAAGAACAACATTGTGCGCTGCCTGCAGAAGCGCGGCTGCCGCGTGACCGTGCTGCCCGGCACGACGACCGCTGCCGAGTTGGCCGCGCTCAATCCCGACGGCCTCATGCTCTCCAACGGCCCCGGCGACCCGGCCGAGAACGTCGAGATCATCGCGAACATCCGCGAAATGCTCTCCACCGGCATCCCGACCTTCGGCATCTGCCTCGGCCACCAGCTGACCGCGCTGGCCGCAGGCGCAAAGACCTGCAAGCTGAAATACGGCCACCGCGGCGCGAACCAGCCCGTCAGCCACATCAGCAAGAGCCGTACCTTCATCACGAGCCAGAACCACGGCTACGCCGTTATGGCGGACACCCTGCCCGAATCCGTCGGCCAGATGAGCTACTTCAACGCCAACGACGGCACCTGTGAGGGCGTCGACTACTTGAAATGGAACTGCTTCACCGTGCAGTTCCACCCCGAGGCCAACGGCGGCCCCAAGGACACCGAATTTTTGTTTGACCAGTTCGTCAGCCGTATGCTGGCCGCGAAAGGAGTAATCAACAATGCCTAAAGACCCGCGTATCAAAAAGGTACTGGTCATCGGCTCCGGCCCCATCATCATCGGTCAGGCGGCAGAGTTTGACTACTCCGGCACGCAGGCCTGCCGTGCGCTGAAATCCGAGGGCGTCGAGACCGTCCTCGTCAACTCCAACCCCGCCACCATCATGACCGACCCCGACATTGCCGATCATGTTTACATTGAGCCGCTGACCGCCGAGGTCATCGAGCGCATCATCGAGAAGGAGAAGCCCGACGCCATCCTGCCGAACCTGGGCGGCCAGATGGGCCTGAACCTGTCGATGGAGCTGGCCCGCAACGGATTTTTGGACCGCAGCGGCGTCCGCCTGCTGGCCTGCAAGCCCGATACGATTGACCGCGCCGAGGACCGCCAGCTGTTCAAGGACACGATGGAAAAGCTGCACCAGCCCATCATCCCTTCTAAGGTTGTGGAAGATCTGGACGACGCGCTGGACTTTGCCGAGGTCATCGGCTACCCCGTCATCGTCCGCCCCGCCTTCACGATGGGCGGCACCGGCGGCGGCATCTGCGAGGACCGCGAGAAGCTGCACGAAATTGCCACGAACGGTCTGCGCCTGTCCCCGATCCATCAGATCCTCGTTGAGAAGTGCATTTCCGGCTGGAAGGAAATCGAGTACGAGGTCATGCGCGACTCCAAGGGCAACGTCATCACGGTCTGCAACATGGAGAACCTTGACCCCGTCGGCATCCACACCGGCGACTCCATCGTCGTCGCACCCAGCCAGACCCTGTCCGATAAAGAGTACCAGATGCTCCGCACCGCCGCGCTGGACATCATCACCGAGCTGGGCATCGAGGGCGGCTGCAACTGCCAGTTTGCCCTGAAGCCCGACAGCTTTGAGTACGCGGTCATTGAGGTCAACCCCCGTGTGTCCCGTTCCTCCGCGCTGGCCTCCAAGGCGACGGGCTACCCGATTGCCAAGGTCGCGACCAAGATCGCGCTCGGCTACACGCTGGACGAGATCACGAACGATGTCACGGGCGAGACCTGCGCCTGCTTTGAGCCGGCCCTCGACTATGTCGTCGTCAAATACCCGAAGTGGCCGTTCGATAAGTTCGTCTACGCCGACAAGTCTCTGGGCACCCAGATGATGGCCACCGGCGAGGTCATGGCCATCGGCAACAACTTTGAGCACGCCATGATGAAGGCCGTTTCCTCCACCGAGCTCGGCCTGGACACGATGACGCTGCCCGATTTCGAGAAGCTGACGACGGAAGAAGTCATCGAGCACCTGCATGTGCAGGACTCCGAGCGCGCGTTCTGCGTCTACGAGGCCCTCAAGCGCGGCGTGGCGCACGACGTCATTTACGACATCACCAAGATCGACTGGTGGTTCCTTGACAAGCTGCAGCATCTGGCTGACATTGAGATGGGCCTGAAAAACGGCGGGCTGACGACGGAAAAGTACCTAAATGCCAAGAGGTTCGGTTTCCTCGACAAAACGATCAAGCGTCTGGCGGGCGTGGACACCCTGCCCGAGGCCCCGAAGGCCGCGTTCAAGATGGTCGATACCTGCGCCGCAGAATTTGCCGCCAAGACGCCGTATTTCTACTCCACCTACGACGAGGACAACGAAGCGAAGCCGTTCATTGCCGAGCGCAGCGACCCCGACAAGAAGAAGGTCCTTGTTTTCGGCTCCGGCCCCATCCGCATCGGTCAGGGCATTGAGTTTGACTATTGCTCGGTCCACGCGGTCTGGACGCTGAAGCAGCACGGCTGCGAGGCCATCCTTGTCAATAACAACCCCGAGACGGTCTCCACCGACTTTGACACCGGCGACCGCCTGTACTTTGACCCGCTGAACCCCGAGAGCGTCGACCACATCATCGAGACCGAAAAACCGGACGGCTGCCTTGTGCAGTTCGGCGGCCAGACCGCCATCAAGCTGGCCAAGCACATGGACGACATCGGCCTGCCGATTTTGGGCACGCCCGCCGACGCCATCGACGAGGCCGAGGACCGCGAGCGCTTTGACGAGCTGCTGGAGCGCTGCGGCATCCCCCGCCCGGAGGGCCGCACCGTCTTTACGCTGGACGAGGCCCTGCAGGCCGCGCAGGAGGTCGGCTATCCCGTCCTGATGCGCCCGTCCTACGTTCTGGGCGGCCAGAACATGATCGTCGCCTACAATTCCGCCGATGTCATCGAGTACATGGGCGTTATCACGAAGCACGTTGACATGAGCCATCCCGTGCTGATGGACAAGTATATTCTGGGTACCGAGTGCGAGGTCGACGCCATCTGCGACGGCACCGATTATCTGGTGCCCGGCATCATGCAGCAGGTCGAGCGCACGGGCGTGCACTCCGGCGACTCCATCTGCGTCTATCCGCCGTACACCTTCAGCCAGAAGGTCATTGACACGCTGGTCGATTACACGGGCCGCTTTGCCCGCGAGCTGAAGGTCGTGGGCCTGGTCAACGTGCAGTATGCCGTCCAGAATGATCGTGTCTACGTCATCGAGGTCAACCCCCGCTCGTCCCGTACCGTGCCGTACATCTCCAAGGTCACCGGTGTGCCGATGGTCGACCTGGCCGTGCGCTGCACGCTGGGCGAGAAGCTCAAGGACATGGGCTACGGCACCGGCCTGTGGCGCAACGGCAAGAGCCCCTACTACGCCGTCAAGGTGCCCGTCTACAGCTTCTTAAAGCTGCACGGCGTTGATACAATGCTCGGCCCCGAGATGAAGTCCACCGGTGAGGTCCTGGGCATTGCGCCCTCCTTCCACGAAGCGATGATGAAGGGTCTGGTCGCGGCTGGCTACCAGTTCAAGACGCCCGGCCCCGGCTCCTGCGTCATCATCTCGGTCAAGGACAGCGACAAGGCCGAGGCCGCCGAGCTTGCCTGGAAGCTGCACGACTACGGCTACAAGATCTACGGCACGCCCGGCACCGCCAGGTTCCTGAACAGCGAGATGGTGCCCTGCAGCGTTGTGCGCCAGATGAGCGGCGCGCGCCCCAACGTCATCGACCTGCTGGAGAGCGGTCTGGTGGATTACATCATCTCGACGAGTCCGCATGGCCGCGACCCGCACCGTGACTCCGTCAAGTTCCGCCGTAAGGCAACGGAGCTGTCCATCCCGACCATCACGGCCATGGACACTGCCCGCGTCCTCGTCGACGCCCTGCGCGGTGACCATGACATCAGCCAGATGGAGCTGGTGGACATTGCGAACCTGCACCGCGAAGCGGCGAAAGGGGAATAAGTAAGCAGCAAACAAACCGCGTCCGCAAGGATGCGGTTTTTGTTTTTCCTTGGCCCCTCTGCGAGGGGCTCCGCCCGCAGGCGGTGGGGGAGAGAACCTTTTCCCCGGTGACTACGACTACATCAGACAGGGCCGCGGGCACAACGTCTGCCTGGCCGTCAGCCGCGACGGTGCAGAGCAGGCCGTGGACGTCTGCTTTGACCTGACTGCTGCCCCGGCGGGCGACTTCTCGCTGGCCTTTGACGGCGGGCTGACGCTGGCTTATGCCGATGCGGACCGCACCTGCTGCCTGACCTTCACCGACGACGCCATGTCCGGGGGCCGCACCAGCCGATACGTCAAGCTGGATGCGCCCTGCCGCCGCCTGCGCGTGGTGGGCGGCGCGCCCGCATGGGGCTGTAAGACTTTGCCTGTCCAGAATATTTTTGCATGGAACGTGCATTTTTTGCCAAATGTCACTTTTTGACGAGATGATCGCGAAAATTTTATAGTTTTTGCCGAAAAACGTTTGATTTTCGAAAAAACTCTTGATTCTGCGCACAATTTTCTCTATAATAATAGCGTAATAATACAGGGCAATTGTGTGCCTATAAGGATAGGAGTTAAAAATATTATGACGAGATCCCAGTTGATTACCAAGGTTGCCAACGACACCAACATGACCGCTGCTGAAGTTGAGAAGGTTATGGACGGCATCTTCGGCACCATCGGCGATGTCCTCAAGAGCGGCGACAAGGTCACCATCGCAGGCTTTGGCCGCTTCGAGATGCGTGAGCGCCAGACTAAGAACTTCACCAACCCCAAGACCAAGGTCACCAGTAAGCTGGAGCCGACGGCCATCCCCGGCTTCAAGGCCAGCGGCCGCCTGAAGGAAAAGGTCTCCGGCTGATTTCGTCTGTATTGATATGATTTGGAAGGACCCGCGGAAATGCGGGTCCTTTTTGCGTCTGAGCCTCCCTTGCCAAAGGGAGGTGGCCCGCAGGGCCAGAGGGATTCCGACGGGCTTTCCGGGTAACCTCAACACCCCCGCGGCGGCATGAGGGCATGCCGCCCTACATCTGTCCGCGGAGTATACGTAGGGCGGGGTGCCCTCACCCCGCCGAGTCGTGTGCGGCCACCGCAAGCCTCCCGGGTCGTCGAGGACGCCGACCCCTACCGCAGCAAAAAACGGAGCGCCGCATTTTCATACGGTGCTCCGTTTTTATTTTTTCAAAATTACAGATGAATATGCCGCGGCACGCCGTTGATGTAGATCGGCGACAGCTCGGCCTGGATGAGCGGGCGAGCGTAGCGCTCGAACTTCTCGTTGACGTGCATCCCGTCCTCGCTGATCCAGTCGGCGGGGACCTTCTTCTCAAAGTTCGCGACCTTCGTCACATCGACCATCTCGGTCTCTACGCGGTAGGGCTGGTCGCTCAGGCGCTTGATGGCGGCCATCTTGGCGGTCTCGCCGCGCATGGCGGCCTCCACCGCCGCACCGCCGACCTGATAGGCCTCGGTCACGTCGGTGCGGCTGGCCAGATGGCTGGCACAGCGCTGCAGCGTAGAAAACTCGATAGCGCGGGTCTTACAGCCCAGTCGAACGCGGATCAGGTCCGCCAGATAGCGGCTCGTGCCGCTCAGGATGGCCTTGTGGCCGAAGGCATCCAGCTGACCTGCCGTGGAGACCAGGTCGCACAGGAAAACGCCGTCCTTGTTCTTGACGCCCTCGCTGACCGCGATAATAACATTGTGGCGCTCTTTTTCCAGCTCGGCCACGCGCTTGAGGAACGCCTCCTCGTCAAAGGGGCACTCGGGCAGCAGGATCAGGTCGGGGCCGTTGCAGTCCGGACCGGCAGCCAGACTGGCGGCAGCAGCCAGCCAGCCGGTGTGGCGGCCCATGATCTCGGCCACCGTCACGCTGCGCAGGTCGTAGACGCTGGAATCGCAGATGACCTCCTTCAGGATCGTGGCGATGTACTTCGCCGCGCTGCCGTAGCCGGGGGTGTGGTCGGTCAGCATCAGGTCATTGTCAATGGTCTTGGGCACGCCGATAAAGCGGATCTCGCTGTTGACGGTCTTGCCGTAGGCGCTCAGCTTGGAGATCGTGTCCATCGAGTCGTTGCCGCCAATGTAAAACACCGCGCCGATGTCGTTCTGCCGGAACAGCTCAAACAGCTGCACAAACGGCTTCTCGTCAACGGAGGGGTCGGGCAGCTTGTGGCGGCAGCTGCCCAGAAAGCTGGACGGCGTGCGCTTGAGCAACTCAATGTCCATCTTGTCACCCAGCACGGTGTCCAGATCGATGAGCTTGCCCTCAAGCACGCCCTCGATGCCGTACTGCATCCCGTAGACATGGGGTGCGCCGCAAGCCTTGGCGGTCTCATAGACGCCCGCCAGACTGGAGTTGATGACGGCAGTCGGGCCGCCCGACTGACCAACCAGAACATTTTTCATAAATTTACCTCTCGTATATTTTATTGTTATTTTACAATACGTATTTTTCTATAGCCGCTGCCACACCGTCATGATTGTTGTCATCCGTCGTGACATCGGCAATTTTCCTGATGTCGTCTGTGGCGTTGCCCATGGCCACACCCAAACCCGCCGCTTCGATCATCGCGCGGTCATTGCCGGAGTCTCCCACGGCCATCGTCTGCGCGCGGGTCAGGCCCAGGTGTGCCGCCAGCGCCAGCAGACCGCTGCCCTTCGTCACGCCGGGGGCGTTGACCTCCATGTTGCGGGGCAGGCTGGACGTCAACTCCACGCCGGGGCAGGCGCCCTCGATGGAACGCCAGGCGGCGTCGCGCTCGGCCTCGTCGTGGTAGATCATGCTGTACTTTTCGATCTCGTGCGCGTGGGTGCGCAGCGTCGCGTGCATGTCGTCTACCTCAATGCGGGTCGTGCGGAAGTAGCTTTTCAGGTTTTCGGGCACCACGTCCATGTGGTTCTCGGCGTTTGCGCGGGTCGTGTAGCTTTTGCCGCCGATGAAAATGCTCATCATGCCGCCGCCCTGCTCAAGAAGATCGTAAATTTTCAATGCCTGCTCGGTCCCGAACGGCTGGTTCACCAGCTGCTCGCCCGTTGTCAGGTCAACGACGCTGGCTCCGTTGGAGGTCAGCGCGTACCGCACGCCGGGGATGGACGTGAACGCCGCGGGGATGCCGCTGGCTGTACGCCCGGTGGCGGGCAGCACCGCCACGCCGCGTGCACAGGCTGCGCGGATAGCCGCCAGCGTGCGCGGGGTGATCTCTTTTTTATCGTTGAAAACTGTCCCGTCGAGGTCCAACGCCACAAGGCGGATGTCCTTCATACCTTCACACTCCCTTATCTGGTTTATTGTACCGCAAAACCCGCGCGATTGCAAGCCGCGCGCGGGTGTGCTAGAATAGTGTTACAGTAAATCTTTGGGAAAGAGGCGGTAAAATGCCCGTACTGCGCACCAAAACCAGCCGTATGTGGCTGCCCGACGCCCTGCGCGGGCTGGCGCTGCTGAATATGCTGGCCTACCACGCTATGTACGACTGGGTGTATGTGTTCGGCCACGAAAGCAGCTGGTACAACATCTGGGCCCCCGGCTGCCATGTGTGGCAGCAATATATTTGTTGGAGCTTTATTCTGCTGTCGGGGTTCAGCTTCCCGCTGGCAAAGCGGCCCGCAAAGAACGGGCTGATCGTGGCGGGCTGCGCGGCTGTACTGACGTTTGTGACCGCGGTGTTCATGCCGTCGGAGGCGATCTGGTTCGGCGTTCTGCACCTGAACGCTGCCGCCGTGCTGCTGACCTGCCTGGTCTATCCGCTTTTGCAGCGCCTGCCCGCGGGCGCGGGCCTGGCGGCGTCTGCGGCGCTGTTTGCGCTGACGAACCAGCTGCCCGAAGGGTATTTGGGCTTCGAGAATTGGCGGCTCTGTGCGGTGCCTGCGGGGCTGTACAAGACGAACTGGTTCTGGCTGGGTCTCCCGGATCTGACGCAGTTCGCATCGGCGGATTACTTCCCGATCCTTCCGTGGGTGTTCCTGTTCTGGTGCGGGGTATTTCTGGCCGAGTTCCGAAAGCCCAAAAGGGGAGAGGCGCCCGTTGTTTTGCGCCCGCTGTGTGCCGTGGGGCGGAACACACTGCTCGTCTATATGCTCCACCAGCCGGTGATTTACGGCGTGCTTTGGGTGGGGCATGCGGTAATGGGACGGTGACGAGTGGCAGCGCAAGGCCCGTCGAAATCCCCCAGTCCGCTAGCGCGGCCAGCCCCCTTTGACAAGGGGGCCTTTTGTCCCCCCTGCGGGGGTTCGGGGGAACTCCCGAATTTACAATCGGAGCAGAGGGCGCGGGCGTTAAGAACGAAAAGTAATACTGCTTTCGTTTAGCCCGCGTTCTCTGCGACCTCCTCTTTGGGAATCCAAGGGGCGTGCAGCCCCTTGGTCGCGGGTCCGCTGCGTCGAAACAGCGGCAGTTTTCTTTGCAAGCTTTCTTTTGCTGCCAAAAGAAAGCGAGTTCCCGGGAGGCAGCCGTTAATCCTTCAGCCTCCCGTAAATATGAACAATATAAAAATTTTCATTTTAGCGAAAATTGTTGTTGACAGACA
>ERZ809074.1956-NODE-1956-length-24380-cov-7.442261_pt1 | contig 24380 bp, 24 predicted proteins | sample MGYA00520795_ERZ809074 | MGnify/ENA primary metagenome ERZ809074 (study PRJEB31570, sample SAMEA3212989) | Homo sapiens | biome: human-gut; feature: human gut; material: fecal | place: Sweden | collected 2011 ...
CCAACTCTTGAAAAATCCACTTTCCGTTTCCGCACTGAAGGTGATGGCAGAAACATTTATGGAATCTCAAACATAAATGTAGATGAAGGCGAAGTGTTATCAGAAGTACGTAAGAAAAACTTCGCTGAAATACAACACTATAATAGTACACCCTGGTGGCCCGAATACCGTTATCCGGCTGACGAACCCCAGCAATTCTTAAAACCAGAAGCATCCGGTTTTTGGGAAACAGTAATTTCGAAAGATTTTGCCTCTTATGTTATTAAGGCCTATGAAGAAGTAGAAAGGCTTCTTCAGCAGGACTAGAAATGCAAGTTGAGAACAAAGACTTTTATTCTCTTCTCAAAAACGACCCTGCGCTCGTGGCCGCCGCAATGGTGCATTTCGACTCGGTATGGGCAGGGTTCAGGTGCCGGGACTGTGGCAGGAAGGAATACTGCGGAGACCCTATCGTGAAATAGCTGCCATGCTTTTGCAGTGGGGAAGGATATCTTTGACGGACATCATTCAAACATCAACACCATGTCAAGAGTATTCAGAGTGACCCCGAAGAGGATCAAAAGGACTAACGGTCAGGTACTCACGCCTGACATGAGCGTCGTGGTGACAACCAAGACATACGCCACATCACCGTTCACCAACGGTGCGCAGGAACTCAAGGAGGCGTATATGCGCCTGTACGGGTTCGACTACCAGAAGGCCTGCTGCCATCTGAGCGACTTCGATTTCGAAGTGCTCGACTGATTCCGCAGAGTTCCCGTAAGCAACAAGGGGCCGGAGAGATATTTCCGGCCCCTTTCGCTGCCACTGACTTTATGTACTCCATGACTGGACCGAGGGAATCCTGAATCGGTCTTTCAAAACCTATTCTGAAGGAGCGGCTTTTGCCCTTTCTGTCTTTCAGGACTATGGAAACGGAATCATTCCTTGCGCGGACCGTACAGGTCATCGAGGCCTCCGCAGCTAAAGGTCCGAGGAGCGGCATCACAACCATCTCACAAATCCTGTTCAGCTGCTTTATCCTGGCTTCCTCAAGGCTGGTCTTGTCCTTCAAAGCCCTCACTTTTGTAATGTACCAAGGTAGTATTCCTTCAAGGTGATTCAGTGTCGCGACGGCCATATCGAATGTCGGCAGAGGAATCTCCTCCCATCCGACCTGAAGGACACCCTCGCGAAGAAAAAGGTGAAGAGACCATTCGTTGACCGTCAGTTCAAGACTGTTGCCCCTGAGGGAGGCTTCCCAAACCCGTCTGCGCTCTAGGGTGTTCTTCACTTTTCTGAGACTGTATCCCCATTCCCCGTCCGATGCTTCCATCCCTCCGGTGAATTCACGGATGTCCTCCACAAGGGACACGAGAAGACCGCTGTCATTGATTTCCTTTCCCATAATACCCGTATTGGTTTACGATGCAAAAGAACTATCCTCCAGCGCATTAATGTGGCAGTCGGAAGCGTAATCTCCACTGCCACATTTTTACAGCGGAGGGTGCTACCTTCGCGGCATAAAACAATACGGAAATGGCAAACATCAAAGCGAACATCACTGAACTGAGGCAGCTGCTGGACATCACCCCGGCGGAGCACAACCTCATGCTTGTAGGAAATCACGGCATAGGCAAATCGGAGATACTCACTTCATACTTCTCACAGAAAGGAATGACCGTGGTCGCGCTCTTCCTCGGCCAGATGAGCGACCCTGGCGACCTCATAGGACTTCCACGAAAGAACGAGCAGACCGGGAAAACCGACTTCATGCCGCCCTACTGGTTTCCTGTCGACGGCAAGCCGGTCGTCCTTTTCCTCGACGAGCTGAACCGGGCACGTCCGGAGATACTTCAGACCATAATGGACCTCGCCCTGAACCGCCGTCTCGCCGGAAGGGCCCTTCCCGAGGGCAGCCGAGTCATCGCTGCGGTAAACGAAGGCGACCAGTACCAGCTCACAGACCTGGACCCCGCACTCGTGTCGAGGTTCAACATCGTGCAGTTCGTCCCCACTGCACAGGAATGGCTGCTGTGGGCCAGGGGCACGGGCGTTGACACTCGCGTGACGGACTTCATCCAGGAGAACGCCATCTGGCTTGACAAGAACCCTGACGCCAGGGAGGGCGCGGACACGGGACTGGAGAAGACCCCGGACAGGCGAGGATGGAAGAGGGTATCGGACATTATCTCGGGATGCAAGAAGCTCACTGACGTGCACTACAAGGCGATATGCAGCATCGTCGGTCCGAAGGCGGCGAGTGCGTTCCGCCAGAGCGTGTCTTCCCACAAGCTCGTCAGCGGCAGGCAGGTCCTCTATGAGTTGGACATGCACCGCGGCACCCTCTCCAAGTACCGCATCCACGAGCTGTCGGTGGTCAACGAGGGCATATTCCGTTACCTTGAGACGGAGAGTATCCCCCAGGAGGACAAGGCCGCCGTCAGCGCCAACCTCGAGAGCTACTTCGAGATGCTCACCAAGACCACCAAGGAAGCCGCGGCGCACTTCGGCAACCTCTACGTCAGCTCCAACCTCTACCCAAACGCCTGCCGCTTCATCTCATCCGACTGCCCTATGCTGACGATGTCGCTCATCATGTATGTCAAGGCAATAAAGTAGAAGGCGATGCTAACTGGAGAGAGATTATCAGAAATCCTGCAGAGATGGTTCATCTCCGAGCCGCCGATGTTCGGAGTGCTCTGCCTTCACGAGGCAAGGGAGAACAGGGGGATGACCTGTCCTCTCAGATGCGGACAGAGGAGGCTCGAGTACAATCCGGAGCTTACCGGACGGATGTCGGACACGGAGCTCGAGGAGTGCCTCAGGGCGGAGGCCGTGCGTATCCTGATGGAACATCCCTACCGGAGAAGGCCGGACGGATGCTCGCAGGCCGCATCCGCCCTCGGGAGCAATGTCACCATCGGTGACAACTACGACCACAGGTACTTCGAGATCGAGAAGCCCGGGAATTTCAATTTGGAGACCAGCCTCCCATACGAGGTGTACTCGAGGGAGATTGAGGCCCTGCTGCCTCCTGGCCCAGGAGAGCAGGGAAGCAAGAAAGACAGCTGCCTGCCAGACACAATCGGACCAGACGGAGCCGGACTGGAGAAATATACGGACCTGTCGGAACTCTGGGATGAGGATGATCTCACGTGGAGCGAGATCAGCGGAGTCATCAACTCCACCAAGGACTGGGGGTCCATTCCCGGGGAGTTCGCCGAGACTCTCGTCGCTTCCACCAGGTCCCGGATAAACTGGAGGACGGCTCTTGCAGGGTTCCGCTCAAGCATCCTCTGCTCAAGAAGGAGGCTCACCCGTATGAAGCCCAGCCGCAGGAGCGGATTCGACCAGATGGGCTCCGTCAGGGAGTTCTCCACCAAGGTGCTGGTCGCCGTGGATGTCTCCGGGAGCATCTCCTCGGAGAGCCTCTCCTACTTCTACGGAGTGGTGAACTCAGCTTTCCGCTACGGTGTCGAAGCTCTTGATGTGGTAGAATTCGACTGCGGAATCACCAAGGTGTGCAGCCTCCGGAAGAAGCTGAAGACAGTGGAAGCCCTCGGACGCGGAGGTACCTCATTCGACGAGCCCATCCGCTACGCCCACGAGAACGGCTACGACGGCCTGGTGATCCTAACTGACGGGTACGCTCCCGAGCCGGTAATCCCTCAAGGCTTCCGCTGCGGAATCCTGTGGGTCTGCGAGAACAGGGAATCCTTCTCGACTCACGAACACTGGATGAAACGCTCTGGAAGGGTCTGTGTAATGGAACTTCAATAGAATGAACCAATATGAACTATTTTCTGGAATTAAACCATATCAACGAATATTTCCGTAGGGTATCCTATATGGACGCGGAGAGGATTGCTGCGACCGAATCCATCGGTTTGGAATTTTCACCTATAAAACAGATGGTCAGGAACCTGATTATGACGGAAATACCTGAATATTACCTGAATGAGAGCTGCGAAGAGAGACTCTCATGTGAGGGAATCGTCACTGAAGTGCAGGAAAGAGGCTATCTGTGCCGGTGGAGACAGAGAAATGGCATCTCCAAGGTAAAGGTCGACATTGAAGGGGAACATTTTGTCATAGAGTCGGATTACGAAGGCGGATGGAACCTGCTATATGGAGCTTTCCATTACAACACGAGAATGGAAGGATATGAACTGAAGGATATGTCCGTCGAGTCTCTCGTTGACATGATGGAGGACATAGTGGCTGTGCCAGACTCCATAGAACAACTCTACAAGATGTACTTGGATATGATAAGTACCAGCTACGGTCCGGAGCACCTTCAGGATGCAGAATATTTCAAGGACATCCCCGGTACCATCTCTGATGGTGATGAGTATTTCGGGCTACTCGCAATCGCTATTGACGGGCCTACCAAAGTCCACACGCTCGAAGGAACCACGTTTCAAAAACGGGTAGATGCTATCCGTGACGGATTCAAGAAAAACCAGAGGGTTGCGGAATTAACAGCTCAAACAATTTGCCAGGCAAAGTTGGACTTATACGAAGAAAGACTCTTTCAAGCGAATACGATTGAATATACCTGCTTCAACTCTTGTATCCCGCTGCTCGCTCCTTATGGCCGAAGAGGTACCATCATCGGAACTGTGGATTATTCGGAACTGCCACATATAAAAGAGATCCTCAGGCAAATCGCAACGTTCAAAGACGGAGACACCCTCCCTGAAGGATTCCGTCTGCTCAAATAATACTGTGTATGAACTACTTTCTTGTATTATCAGAAATCAACAAGTTTTTCAAGGTTGTTTCCTCCCTGGACAGCAAGCTGCTGGCCTCGGCATATGCATGTGATGACAAATGTTACGATTCGATTCTACGGATTCTTTCTGAAGAAATCATCCCGGACTATTACGAAAACAACTATCGAAATGACACCGGATTCGGAAGAGATGAGATTGAATATGAAGCGGAACAACGCAGATACCATTATGACGTCATTGAAAAGACAAACGGAGAAGACGGGAACGAGGATTGCGAAATCAACATCACTATTGCTGGAGAGACATTCGTCGTGCAGACGGACAAATGGAAAAAAATCTTTTTGGATGTAGTACTCGGAAATAGTTATCACATAACTGCTCCGAAGATTTACATTGACGATATGTTTAATATGTTCGAGGAGCTGGTGCAGGTCAAATACGCTCTGCGGGGGCTGATTTCCATATATCTCTCCTGTATTGGGTCTAATGTCGATTCTGGAGAATTACGGAATGCTCTCTGCTTCAGGCTGTTCACAGGTGGGTTAACCAGTCAATACTATTATACCAGTCATTACTATTATGAATACGATGGTATTCTTGAACTGGTGTCTTATATCCAGGCTGATGGGGAAGAGTGGTTCTTAGAATATAATGAAAGACTATTAGGTGTGAATAACGGAATCCCTGTTCTGGGGGTTGCTGAATACAGAAATTATTGCAATGAGATAGTGGCAGATTGCAAGAGGAACCTCAAGGTTGAACAGATTGCATCCAGGAACACCGCCTATGCCATTGTGCAGACCGCAGCGGAGGGGTTCCCTGGGGCAAATGATATCGAATATACCTGTTTCAGCAACGGGACACTGCTCCTTGCACCTTACCGTAAGACGGGCGCAATACTCGGGTTCGTGAAATACGCTGAACTCCCCCGCCTCAATGACATCATCAGGGCAATCGCCTCTTTCAACGATGACAAAGCGGATTCCCTCCCGGAAGGATTCATCCTCTTTAAATGAACCGATATGAACCATTACTTCATATTCTCAGCCATCAACGACTACTTCAAGGACATATCAACTCTGGATTCAGGGAGGATATTCTCCGCTTTTGTATCTGATGATGGGATCTCAAGAATGATTCGGGACGAGATTATCGTCCATGGCATACCGGAGTATTATGACCAAACAGTGGAAAACTCGGAACAGTGGGACTTTCAGCAGATTCTGGTAGCGGCTTCCGGACGCGGATATCACGCGACGAAGGGCTCCGGATGCTTTGGGATAGCAGCCACCATTGAAATCGACGGAATTGATTTCAGTCTGATTCCGAGCCGTTTTGCCAACTTGGCGATTCTCTGCAACGGAATCATCCCCGGTAAACTCATTGAGGTTCCGCCGATGGATGCAGATGGACTACTGGACCTGATGGAGGACATCGATGATGCAGATGTATGCCTCAAAGATCATATCCTCAAATATATATCTCTTCTTGGGGCCGATTTCGACATTTCGCTGAGCAGTGAGGCGAGGTACTTTTCCAGTCTTACCTCGACCACCTCGTCAGAAGCAATATTCTCCTACTGGGGTTTGCCTGCCCTAGCAGTGTATTTCCATGACCAGGGATTGGAACCCGAAGACATCCTGACAGAGGTAAGGATTGACAACTCTAGCACTGAAGTCAAAAGCAATCCATATCTGAAGGACCCGGAGACCTTCCTCAAGAGGTGCACCCCTATACAGGAAGCCTGCAAGAAGAACAGCCTGGTGGAGAACATTGCGGAGAAAAGTATCATAGAAGTCCTGAAGAAATATTCACCTAATGGAATAGTCGATATGTCGGAGGTGAAATACGCCTGTTACGATTCTGGAGTCATTCTCCTTGCCCCATATGAGAGGAAGGGTGCCATCATCGGCTTTCAGGACTACACAAAGATGGCAGCCCTTGAGGACACCATCAGACGGATCATCTCATACACAGATTGCACTCCCCTTCCGGAGGGATTTGTACTAATGAAGGATTGAGATTATTTCTTTTGTAGCTTTGACAACTGCTTCAGAATAACTTCCATACAGCCTTTCCCTTTGCAGATATCCGGGATGATATGTTCTGATGGCCGGAGGAAGCGACGAATCCTTGAAGGATAATCTTGATATGAATTTATCTTCAGAAATGTTTTCCTCAATAAAAGGGCCGAGAATTTCTGAAATCCTTCTGTCGTATTTAGGTCCCGTCAGGAAAACAATAAGGTCAGGTCTGAGGATATCCACTTCTGTTCTAAAGACCGGGAAATGTACCTTGGTCAATTGGAATATGTTCTCATCACATCCAGCACCTTTTCTTTTACCAACCTTATTGATGTTATTGTGCACAAAACCCACGCCCGGCAGTGCCCTGGAAATCCTTTTGCTAAAATTCCAATAGGGGGAGTTATATCCACCTGTATTCACAAAGCCGTTATATATATTTACAACCCTGCGGGGATTGATAAGGGAAATATCTTCTTTATCGAGTTCATTCCCCCATCCCTGTGTCTCCTGGCCGCATATCATAATACGGGTGTCCGCATTTACATAAGAATTCCTGGGCCAAATGAGAAAAGGGAATGCGCTGTATGTCTTTGTGCGAATATTATTTATGTAAGCATCCCAATATCGTGAATATAGGTCGATCAGGGATTGTTTTATATTCTGGTCTTCCATTTCTGTTTCTGCTGTTCCGACGCTAAGTTAGTGTTATTCTGTCAAATATGGATGAATATAATAGAAGGATTGAGATTGCTATTATACACTGCTATATTTCTGCATTGAAACACCCTATCTTCGCACTCGATAAAAATAAAGAACGATGTTCAGAAAGAAGAAAAAGGAACAGAAAATCGAGCTCTGTGAGCTATGGAGTCTCAATCACACCCTCGCGAAGATCATAAGCCGCTACCTCAAGGAGTTCATCGAAGCATCGAGCCTCTCGAGATCAACTCCCGGAAGCTACTGCCATAAGGATCCGGAGAACTGCTGGAGTCTCTGGGCGGCAGACCTGTGGAAGATGCAGAAGGCATTCGCGGACTATGCTACATTGGACTGCCCTGCAGAATGCCCCGAGGAGAAACGAAAGGAAATCCGCGAGGGTATGCAGCTCTTCATCGACAAGTACGATGCACTTTGGTATTGACGCTCCGTCCTCACCCCCATCCCCACACCGACTCCCAAACAGATCATCCAGCGAAAACGGTCAAATAATCGCCATTTTCGCTAAATTTCTAAATCATTTTCAAGTCAATACAATCTTTCATCACTGACACATTTTTTAGTGATAATATGTATCTTCGCACCGTGAAACAATAAAGACGACGAATATCCGTATTTTAGTGAGGAAGAGGAGCTTAATTTATGGAATGCGGCAATAGACTTCGATACGCCAAGCAAGTTCCCGCCACCAGTTCACATTGGTTCATTTTCCACCTTCTGCCAAAAACAGGAGGAATTTTTGCCAATATTCCGTATTTTTACACACCAAAACCGATTTAATCGGAGAAAGACTATATAAAAATGAAAATACCAACCCTTCCCTCACTCCTCGTAGGCGGGATGCTCCTGCTGGGCGCATCTTGCCAGCCGATAAGCATACACAGAGCTGGACCGCCGGAGGTCAAACTATCCGCAGCGGTATCCAAAGTCGTAGACAACAGCTTCGAAGCCGGAGACCAGATAGGAGTATATATGGAATACCCTGAAGGCTACGCCCTCGACAACCAGCAATACACCCTCACCCCAGGCAACACCTGGATAACATCCTCCCAGCAGTGGTGGCAAGACGAAACCACCCCGGCAGACTTCTACTGCTACCACCCATATAAAAGCCTTGGCCAGGAAGCTGAAACCATAGACTTCAGCATTGCCAAAGACCAAAGCACCCACGAAGCCTTCTCCCAAAGCGACGTGCTCTGGGGATGCAATCTCCAGGTAAAACCCACCGAAGGCACAGTAGAACTGATAACCAAACACCTCAACGGGCAAATCGTAATAGAACTCATCCCAGGCACAGGCTACGACGCAAACAGCCTCTCCGAAGCAATAGAACAATACCGCTTCAACTCCGTCCTCTGCGATGCTGTTCTCGATCTGAAAAGCGGAGAATACCTAGCCGCCGGAGAACCGTGTGACCTCATCCCACAGCGCGAAGGCCTCTCCCTAAGAGCCCTGCTCCCGCCGCAAAGCATCAACAACGCCCTCCTTATGACCATCACCGTAGACGGGCTTGACCGCACCCTCACAGCAAGCGTAGAAATCGAATCAAACATAAAGAAAAAATGCCGCGTCACCATAAACAAGGTATCGGAAGGCATCAATGTAGGAATTGGAGGCTGGGAAGAAAGTGAAGAAGACTTCGGAGGAACACTGAAATGAGAAAAATAAGCAAACTGACCCCTCTGGTCCTCCTTCTCGCCGCCTGTGCAAGGGAGCAGCTGACTCCAACAAACCCTGACACGGGCGAAGAGCTCACCCCAATCAGCCTGAGCGGCCACATCGACCAGGAATATGTCACCCGCGCGGGTCAGGACGGCTTCGCAGACGGGGACAAAATAGGCACATACATAGTCGATTACGTAGATGGTGCCCCGGGCGAACTCCTGCTCAGCGGCAACCGCGCGGACAATCTATACTACAGCTACAACGAACCGGCCAACCGCTGGGTCCCGTCCTACGACGTATATTTCAAGGACAACAAAACGCCTATAGACATCTACGCCTACTACCCAGCCGCAAGTCCCGAGTCCATCAAAGGATACGCCTTCGAAGTGCAGAAAGACCAAAGCACCGCAGCCAGCGGCTCCAGACTTTCGGGCTATGAGCAAAGTGACTTCCTTTGGGCAAAAGCCGAAAACAAAACAGCCGCGGACAAACTCATATGGCTGGACTTCACCCACAGGATGGCAGGCATCAGAGTAAGCCTGGTGGAAGGAGAAGGCTTCGAAGAAGGTGAATGGGCCGGCCTCAGGAAAGACATACTCATCCAAAGCACAGTGCGCAGCGCCACCATAGACCTCTCCACCGGAACGGTCTCCCCTGAAGGAGAAGCGCCCGGCACCGGCATCATCCCCAACAGAGAAGGTGAAGACTTCAGGGCCGTGGTAGTGCCGCAAACCATCAGCGCAGGAAAGAAAATCATAACCGCCACCATCGGAGGTTATGCCTACGACCTGGTAAAAAATCAAGATATGGTCTATGTCCCCGGCAAGCAGCACAACTTCACCCTCAGCGTGAACAAACGTGCTGCCGGCAGCTATGAATTCACCCTCAGCGGCGAAAGCATCACCGTATGGGAAAACGACCGCAGCTCGCACGACGGCATCGCCAGGGAATATATCGTAATCGATGTCGAAACGCCGGGCACCCTTGACGCCTGCCTCGCGGCAAAAGGAATCAAACCAAGCAAGGTAAAGAACCTCAAAATAACGGGAACCATCAACTCCAGGGACTTCGCCGTAATGCAGTATTACATGATACTGCTCAGCGGTCTTAACCTTAAGGAGGCAAGAATAGTAGAATCGGGAAGCGGAGATCTCGGGATAAACAAATATTATTACGACAACCCTGACGATTGCATTCCGGATTTGGCGTTTATCCATAACCAAACCCTCTCCTCCATAATCCTCCCTGACCGTCTGACCAAAATAGGAAGCTTTGCATTTTACAATTGCAAAAGCCTGACCGGCTCAATAATAATCCCGGAAGGAGTCACTATGCTGGGAGGAAGCACTTTCGAGCAATGCAACAATCTTAACGGGATTCTCAGCCTTCCATCCACTCTCAAATATCTGGGAGACCCAAATGGCTCATACGGAAGGGATTTCTGGAACTGTAACTTCGTATGCCCGATCACTCTCCCCGAAGGACTTGAGTTCATTGGGGAAAGAACTTTCTGCGATTGTAGAGGCCTCTATGGAGAACTGATTATTCCTGAATCAGTCGAGTTCATAGGGGAATCCGCCTTTGAAAACTGCGAGAGCCTTATCGGTTCGCTGACAATTCCCCAAAAGGTGAACCGAATCAGCATAAAGGCCTTTGCCGGATGCGGTTTCAAAGGGACACTTAATCTTCACGACGGCATAAGCTTCATCGGTGAAAGTGCTTTTGAGAACACCAAATTCAGAGGCGAACTCAATCTGCCGAAAGAACTTGAAATAGTAAACAAAAGAGCATTCGCAAACTGTGATTTTTCCGGGACGCTCGTGCTTCCACAGACTTTGCTTCAAATATGTGAAGGAGCCTTTGCATACAATTGGAGACTGATGGGAGTCCTGGATTTCCCTGACGCAGTTCTCAGCATAGGAAACAGTGCCTTTGAAGAATGCCGAATGCTGGAGGGAGTAATATTTCCGGAAGGACTGGACAACATCAGATCAAACGCTTTCCAAAACTGTTTCGGCCTGGGCCGCATAGTCTGCAAGGGCACTATTCCGCCCTATCTGCAAGACGGATGCTTCGACGGAGTGCCGAAAGACAACTTCACCCTCGAGGTTCCTGAAGGCTATGAAGCCCAGTACCAGGCAGCCCCGGGATGGAGGGAATTCAAACGGATTGCCGCCTACCGCAATCTGGTCATCCGCCCTAATGTAGCCACCGCCATCAACACCTCCGTCACCCGCGAGCTTATCCTCACCGCCGATGATGACTGGTCCGTAGTTTCCCAGCCGGACTGGGTCAGCCTAAGCCAGACCTCCGGACACGGCAAGACAGCCCTTCAGCTCACCTTTGCCCAGAAGCCTCACGACGGCAGTACAAGAAGTGGCGAAGTGGTATTCGAGCTTGACGACAAAGACTACCAAACCCGGCTTTCAGTAAGCCAATATGATTATCAATATGCTGAAGATGAGATAATTACACTTCAGTCATCCAGTAAAGGCAACGGAGTCAACATCGTCATTCTCGGGGACGGATTCAATGCCAAGGACATCAGCGAAGGCAAACTCCTCAGGGCAATGGAAGAAACCCGCGACAACTTCTTCAGCATTCAGCCATACAAGGCTTACAAAGACTATTTCAATGTATATACAGCCGTTCCCGTATCCCCGGAATCTGGCATTGGCACTGTCAACACAATAGTCCAGACCCGCTTCAACACCGCAACCAACGGCGGAGTCACAAGAAACGGTGATGACGACTATTATGAAGTGCTACAGTACGCCTGCAAGGCTCCTACCGTAAATAACGACAACATCAACAGGACTCTTGTGATAATGATTCCAAACACCGAGGACTACGGAGGAGTGACCTACATGTGGTCGGACGGCACAGCCATCGCCTACTGCCCTATGAGTGACTACGGCTATCCACTTGATTTCCGAGGAGTTGTCCAGCACGAAGCTGGGGGCCACGGATTCGGAAAACTCGGGGATGAATACATCTACCACAATGCATTCATACAGAGTTGCAACTGCCCCTGCTGCCCTCACGCTTTTGAACTGCAGGACTTCCAGTCCCTGGGATGGTTCCAGAACCTCTCCCTTTCCGGCAAGATGGGCGATGTGCCTTGGCGCGATTTCATATTCCACGAGAAATACAGCAACTTCGTAGACATCTTCGAAGGCGGCTACATGCACTCGCGGGGCGTTTACCGCAGCGAGCAGAACAGCTGTATGAACAATGACATTCCTTACTACAGTACCATAAGCCGTTACGAAATCTACAAAAGGATAATGGAATATGCAGGGCAGAGTTGGAGTCTGGAAGACTTTATCGAGAACGATGTAGTGGAAGCTGTCAGCACCTCTTCAACCAAATCCGGAGTCTGGGATGAAGGACACACGGCTGCAATGAACAGCCACGAGCCTATTTTCATGGGAGAAAGACCACAGCTGAAATAAATTGGACCAATGCGACTATTTAGAAACATAACATATTGTATAGCAGTCCTTAGCATAATGACAGGCTGCTCAAGGCAGAGCCTTCCTTCGGAAGCTGGGGCGCAGATGCGCTTCATCCCCTCCCTTCCCGGAACCAAGGCCACTGACAGTGCATTCGAAGCAGGCGACTCCTTCGGAATATACGCCGTAGAGTACGCTGACGGCATTCCCGCCCCGCTTCAGATTTCAGGAAACTGGGCCAACAACGCCCAATCCGCTTATGACGGAAGCAAATGGACAGTCACTCCTCCAATCTGGTGGAAGGACGAGGCCGTATTTGACATCTTAGCCTATTACCCCTTCAATCCGCAGCTCAGTTCCGTGGACGACTATATCTTCGAAGTCAAATCCGACCAGAGACAAGTAGGTTTTACCTTGAGCGACTTCATGTGGGCTAAAGCCAAGGGAGTACAGCAAAGCCAAGGAGATATTGCACTCCAGTTCAAGCATAAACTCTCCAGACTCGACATCAATCTTGTTAAAGGAGATGATTATGAGGGCGATTTGCCTTCTACTGCGGAGGTGAGAATAATGAACATCATAACAACTGCCGCCATTGACCTCGAAAGAGGAGAAATCGAAAAGAACCCATACGGCACAACGGGTACAATCATCGCACATCAGTGGAAAACGGGACAGTATTCTGCAATCATAGTTCCACAGAAACTGCTCAACAGCATTCCTTTGATTGAAGTCATAGTTAGCGGAGTATCTTACCTCTACAGCAGCAAGTTCATCTTCGAATCCGGAAAGAGGCACACTCTCAACCTCACTCTTACTTCCAACCCTGACAAGGTCATCATAAATATCGGCGGTGACATAAGCAATTGGAATTAGCATGAAATTCAGAGCACTCATATCAAGTTTCGCGGCACTGCTCACTCTTGGCTCCTGCACGCAGGTAGCTATAGAGCCAGAGGATTTGAGTGCCCCAGAATTCATAAAAGTGGATTATACCATCACAGAACAGCTCGGAGGCTACAAGGTGGTGCTCGAAGCTCAGCTCAGCAAAAGCGGAGGAATCACCGACGCAGGCTTTACGGTAGGTCGCAGGGTCACGGAACTCTACGAATACCACTGCACTCTTGAAAGCAATGTCTTCAGACTGGAACTGATTAACATTCCTGACGATTCCAACTACCTGTTCTATGCCTGGGCACGCAACGTCAACAGCGAACTGCGCACCAAACTCTACGATTTCTTCCTTGGCGCGATACCTGATCCCGAACCGGAACCAAAGCCAGAGCCGGAACCAAAGCCAGAGCCGGAACCAAAGCCAGAGCCAGAACCAGAGCCAGAACCAGAACCAGAGCCAGAGCCAGAACCAAAACCAGAACCGGAACCGGAACCAGAACCGGAACCGGTACTGCCTCCAAGCGGTGGCATTGTCATCAGCGACGATAACTTCCTGGCCTACCTTCTGACCATTTGCGATGCCAACTCAGACAAAAGCATCAGCAACGCCGAGGCACAAAGCGTCAGCTCCATGGACTTCTGCACCGACAATATCATCTATCTCGACGGCATACAGTACTTCACCAAGCTGAAAAGCCTTAGTGCCAAAGGAAGTGTATGGAAAGGGAAGCTGAGCTGCGAAGATTTCAGCAAAAACTCCGTGCTCAGTTACCTGGACTGCAGTTACAACAAAATCGAAGACATGAATCTGCCTTCCAGCCTTGAGACCCTGATTTGCCGCTTCAACAAACTTGAAACGCTGAAATTGCAAGGCTGCACCCGGCTCAAGGAGCTCGACTGCTACGGCAATTATCTCGACACTATAGACCTCTCGAAGTGCACAAGCCTGGAAAGGCTCACCTGCGGGCTCAATAATTTCACTACCCTTGACCTGTCGTACAACCTCAATCTGAACTACCTCGACCTGAGCGATTGCAACATGCTTCAAACGGTTTACCTCTCCCCAGGCCAGAAAATAAAAATAATAATCGCTGACAACTCGATAGAATTCAAATACAAAAACTGATGACACAAAGCATAATCCCGGAATTGAACTACCTACTCAGACAAGTAGAAAAGAAATTGGGCAGAGATCTCCGCACAAGCTCCGACTTCGAAGCCTTATCCATAATAATAGAAAAGGAAAACGGAGAGCTGCTTTCCAGCTCCACCCTCAAAAGGCTTTACGGTTATGTCAGCATGAGGCCAACCCCGCGCAAAAGCACTCTTGACGTCCTGAGCCGCTATCTGGGATACAGGAACTTCAGTGAGTTTGTGCAGAATCTCAAGAACAACAGCGAATTCAGTTCCCAGTTCTTTTCAAGCAGAGCCATAATGACAGAAGAGATGAAGGCCGGAGACACCCTGAGGATAGGCTGGGAACCTGACCGCGTCGTACAACTTCGCTACCTTGGCGAATGTGAGTTTGAAGTAATGGAAAGCATCAATTCCCAACTCTGTGTCGGCGACCGCTTCTTCCAGGCCCATTTCATCCCCGGCTACCCTCTCTATATCTCATCCATACTGAGAAATGGCGAACACACCCCTTCCTACATCGCAGGAAGGCTCAATGGTCTGAATCTGGTGGAAAAAGACTAGTCCTCCAGCCCCCCTGCTTCTTCGAGCAGCTCCGTTGCCTGCAGGAAAATACTGTCTATTGTCTGGTCCTGGTATATGCTCCTGGCCTCCTGCAGACGGTCGATCAGAATCAAGCCCACGCCGGAAAGCACAAGTACAAGCAGGGCAAGCATAATCAGCACGCGGTTCTTGAGCTGAGGGAAGAAGGCCTTATGCAGCTGCCCCACCGAAGCATATCTCTGTCCAGCGTCCTTCCTCAGGCACTTCTCCGCCACCGAGCGCTGCCTTTTGTTGCGGGCAAAGGGCAGCAGTATTACCCCAAGCGAATAGATATCGCTGCGGCAGTCCCCCTTCCGGCCTTCCTGCTGCTCGGGCGCCGCGTAGAGCGGAGTTCCGGCCGAGGCCTTGAGTATGGAATATGAGTCCGAATCTGCGAGAGAGAAGTCTATGAGCTTGATATTGCGGCCGTTGCGGGTAACGAGTATATTGTCCGGCTTGAGGTCGCGGTGGATCACCTGATGCAGGTGAAGATATGAAACCGCGTCTAGCAGCTGGCTCAGCAGCCTCTTTTGCTCGGAGCGGCTCAGAGGCAGTTCACTGCTGAGCGCATCTCCGTCCACCCATTCCATTTTGATGCAATTGCCAAGCTTGGGGTGCTCAAAAAGAGCATAATATTCCCTGATATTGGGATGCTTCAGCTCGGCGCCGATTTCATATTCCTTGCGCAGCATTTCTTCATAGACCGTCTTGCCCCTGTAATCCGGCTGCAAGGCCTTGAGGACATAATACCTACCCTCGAAGCAGAAACGGTAGAGAATGAATATTCCGTTCTGCGAACGACGGAGCAACTCCAGTTCCTGCCAAGGGGAAAAGGAGTCATTTTCTTCAAAAAATCCTGATACGCAAGTTGTATTCATCACCCAAAACTACAAAAAAATTGTGTAATTTTACAATTTGTTATGAAAGCCAGCCGCCTGTCACCATTGATTTTACTTCTATTTGTGTGCTGCCTGACCTCCGCATCCCCGAAGGCCAGGAACTGGGACAAGGTGCTGGACCGATACGAAATCCTTTGTCAACAATGCCTGGAGCTCAAGCGGCAGGCAGATAGCGGGAAGGAAATTCCCAAGCACAGGTTCAGCAAGCTCATAAGGGAACTGAACAGCCTGAAAAGCGAACTCAAGGAAGCCTCGGGCCAGATGAGCGAGGAGCAGGAAGAGCGATTTGCACTCATACGGGACCGCTTCCTTGAAGCTCAAAGTCCAAGGCAGAGGGACACTCGGCCGGTTGCCAAGCCTCCGACAATCAATGCTCAGGCGCTTGCTTTGCCTCAGATCATAGTGCTTTACAGACCGCTCACAAGGCAGCTGACTCCGCCTCCAGTCAAGCCCGAAGACTATGTCGTGGAGCATCCCGCAAAGCAGATTCCCTGTCCGGAACAGCTGGAATGGGCTCACATAGATTCTCTTGAAGTTTCCCGCCCGCAAAAGAAACCGGCAAGCCGGTCCGTGCTACTTGGAAGGAAGTTCTATCTAAGCGGGATAGCCTGCGTAAGTATTTATCCCAAACCAAATTACAGCATTCTGCTTGCGCTTGACCCACTCGACGCCCCTCTTGGGGCATATATCCATGCCGGAAGCAATTTCGCTCCCCGCAGCTACGACTACGACTGCCTTTCCGACGGGACGACTTCCTACGGCACCATATGGACCAGCGGCAGGACCTCATATTTCACCGCACAGGCGAGCATAGGGCCGTGCTACAGGATAAACAGCCGGCTCAGGGCATACGCGGGTCTGGGCTACGGCAGTGCACTCACCCTTTGGGAGGATAGCAGCGGGAAATGGGCCAGGGTTGCAGACCGCAGCCCAAGGGGACTTCTCTTCGAACTCGGGTCCATATTCAATATGGGGAGAGTCAACCTTTCCATCAGCTACTCATGCACCGCACTGAAACTCAGCGAGCTGCAGCTTGGAATAGGATATAGTTTCTAGGCTCGGCACCCGTCTCGGGGCATAAACAAAAAAGGGCGACAAAACTGCCGCCCTGCTTAAGAATCTCAGAATTCTACTCCAAAGGTTTGAGAGTAGTATATACGTTAGTTACATCCTCATCATCCTCGAGAAGACCCGTCAACTTATCCAAAGTAGCCCTCTGCTCAGGAGTCACATCCTTGAGCTCGGTGGTAGGAATTCTTTCAAAACCTCCGGACACAAGTTCGAAACCGTGGTCCTCGATGTACTTCTGAATCTGACCATAGGAAGAATAATCACCATAGATTACGACTACCTTAGTCTCGTTGTCGTCCTTATCCAATTCTATCTCCTCGAAAAGCTCCTCTACTCCACAATCGATCATATCGAGTTCAAGCTCCTCGAGATCCATCCCTTCAGTCTCCTTTATGCGGAACACGCACTTGTGGTCGAACATAAACGAAACCGAGCCGCTGGTTCCCAGAGTACCGCCGCACTTTGTGAAATAAGAGCGTACGTTAGCCACTGTACGGGTAGTATTATCGGTAGCCGTCTCCACGAGATATGCTATGCCGAAAGGACCATAGCCCTCGTAAACGACTTCCTTAAAGTCTCCCTGCTTGCTCTCGACAGCCTTCTTGATGGCACGCTCGATGTTCTCCTTAGGCATCTGCTCGGTACGTGCAGTAGCGATGAGGGCGCGAAGACGTGGGTTACCCGTAACGTCAGGACCTCCCTGCTTTACGGCGATGGTGATTTCTTTTCCAAGTTTAGTAAAGGTGCGGGCCATATGACCCCATCTTTTCAATTTACGTTCCTTACGAAATTCAAATGCTCTTCCCATACTATTTTCCCAACTCGTTAATGTACTTGTCGATAAGCGAACCTTCGATGCTCATCTGATACTTTTCCTTAACTGTCTTATATGCAGCGAGAGCCTTATCGTTCTGACCCATAGCGGCATAAGTCTGTCCAGCCTTTACGAGGTAATCGGCAGCGAAAAGGTTATCCGCCTTAGCAGCAGCCTTCTCATACATTTTAACTGCCTCTGCGTTGTTACCCAAAGCGCTGTAGCAATCTCCCTGAAGTGCAAGTGCGCGAGCTGCAAGAATCGGCTCACCGCCATTATACTTCTTCAAATAAGAGAGGGCCTCTTCCCACTGGCCAAGCTGTGCGCAGCAAGTACCTGCATACAAATAAACAGCCTTACCTGCCTTCGCGCCGTACTTGTCGCAAACCTGAGCGAATCCCATATTAGTACCGTCGCCGTTCAGGGCCAATTCATACTCACCTGACTGGAAATTAAGTTCTGCCACATAAGTATTCTCCTGAGCCTGAGCTACGGAAGGAGCATATACAAACTTGCTATAAGCCAATATGCCCAAGCCAATTACAACTACAGCCACCAATGCGATGATAAGCGGCTTCTTGTTCTGGATAAAAAAATTCTCAGTAGCGGAAACTGTAGCGGCTACATTCTCCTCGCGAATTTCTTCATTTGTTTTTTTGTTTGCCATATTTAAAATTTTTATTTGTTTCTAAATCGTTTCAAGCAATAAAGCCCGCAAATTTACTCATTATTCCGCTAAATTGCAAAACGATTTTGACACAAACGGCTCACGAACACTAATGCCATCGGGGTCATACTCCACCCATCCCTCATTCTTTTTTGCACCCAAGGCTCCCAGACATCCATATCCCCCTTCCACATTGGTAGGACTGGAAAACGGAGGCATCAAGCCAAGTCCTATCATATAGTCATTCTTAGACGGAACCATATAGGAATAAGTCAAGGCATCCATCTTATACACTTTCAAGAGATACTGATACCCCCTGACAGTAGTATCGCCATACTTGAAGCTGGAAATGGCCCTTACCTCTCTATTCTTCCTGTACAGAGGTGTGTTCAAAACACATTTTCCCTTTACCGGAAAGATGTATAGGTACTCACCATTATATTCTTTATAGTCAGTCTTATCAAATCCCGGAATCTCATTTTTCTTTTTTCCTACGATTTCATATTTCCCTGCGGCGGATGGAAATCGCTCGACGTCTCCAGGTTTTATAGAGTATTCCCTATATCCTCTTCGCCAAGTCACGGATTCCCAAAACGACATTTCACGTACGCTCACCGCATAATACTCCTCTTCCGTTTCAGAAGATGCAAATTCCAACTGAAGTCTATAACTGTTTTCGTATTTACCCTTTTCCTCAAGATACTTGACGGAATAGCTCGGCGCCGATGGAACCAAACAAGACGACGACGCCTTTTCGTAATCCTCGGCGAAAGCCGTTACAGCGACGCGATCACCGGGTTCGAATTGGCAATCAGTATAATAAACACCCATAGACGCCGTAGGCTTCAGCTCCACATCCATCTTATTTCGAGTCAGGGACACCCTCACATCCTCCAATGGCTTCAAGGATTCGGACGTATTCAACGCCTCCGTCGCGAACACCTTAACGACAGTCGAATCGCCATACGCAAAAGGTATGCACTCCACTAACAACCTGTTACCCACTTGAGATAGTTCCGGCTCTATGGTAAATTCACAAGACGACAGGCAGACCAGCACGGCCAATATCCACATTACTTTCTTCATCTCTAAAACTTTAAGGTGTAACTAAAAGATGGAATTATAGGAATTATAGCCATCGCCTTTACTTTTATCTTTCCATCTGTCTTGTCCTGATAGAACTGCGCTCCGATAGGATTCAATCGACAATACGCGTTATACACGCTTATATTCCAAATAGTCTCCTTTCCGGATTTCGTCCTGCCCTTTATGTCCAATCCCAAGTCCAACCTATGATAATCAGGAAGTTTGGCATTATACGGACTTGAGAACAAGAACATCGATTCTCCCTTGTCGTTAGTTATAGCCCGCTCCGGGAGCGAAAGCCTGTTTCCGGTATGGTAGTTCCAATTGGCATTGAAATCCACTTTTTCACTTATGCTCCAAGAAAACTCAATCGTCAATTTGTGACGGTTATCATAGCGGTCGTAAAACCATTTGTCATAGAACTTTTGGAAAAATCTTTCGCTCCATGACAAAGTGTATGCGACGCCGGCATATATGCGCTCATTTCGATAAGAGCACTCTGTCTCCAATCCATAGGCACGTCCACGTCCTTTCGCAAATGCATTCTCCCAATCTTCTATCGGAGGAAAAATGGACGAGGCTCCTGAATACATCAGCATATTGCCCATAGTCTTGTAATACGCCTCTACGTTAAACCTCCATCCGCGCTCTGAATAATAAAACCCGGTCGCCCACTGCGAAGATAGCACAGGAGCTACACCGGTAGTGGATGGCATCCAAAGATTGGTCGGCAAATCGAAATAAAGCGAGCTTAACAAATGTTCCGTTTGAGCCATAACCGAATAAGATGCCTTCAGCGAGGCCCTATCACTGATAGAGTACGAAGCATTTATTCTCGGTTGCGGAAGAAATGTAGTCTTACCATTTGACAAAAACAAGACATTATGTAAGCCGGCATTCAATGTCAGCCTGCGCCAACGCAGCTTGTCGGCCACATAAAAAGAGACTTGCTCCGTGTCATATCTTGCCGAAAAAGAGCGGGAATCGGAATACTCCTTTTGGGGGAAATAGGCATTATGCTGAAAATTCACTCCGTAATAGAGCGCGTTGTCCTTCCAAATCCACTTACCATCGGAGCGGACACCGATTGCTCGCACGTCGCCGACATTTCTTTCAAACAATCCACCCTGCACGAGAACGTCATCGGTAAGGGAAAAACTCTTGTTGTCACTTATAATATCCGAATAACCTCTTGAATAATAGAGTTTAGTGTCTTGGGAAAGAGATTTGCGGAATTTGTGCACCCAAGAAAGAGAGGCCGCGGAATTTCCCCATAACAGAGACAGTTTCTCTTCGTCCGTCACCTCATAGATTTCCTTTCCATACAATCTTTTAGGATTGCTGTCACTATACTTCAGCTTATCTCTCCCGGAGAACAGTCTCACATAAAACTCATCTTTATCCGAAAGCAAGTAAGTCAAATTCAAGTTTGCATCGTGAAAACTATACGATGCCCCTAAATGCTCGTCAGCCAACTTATCATAAATGGCGACACCCGGGACCATAAGGGCATCTATCCAGCTCCTCCTGATTCCGAAATTAAAGAATAGCTTTTCCTTTACTATCGGACCTGTAAACTGGAGCCTTCCATCCAGAAGACCTATCGAGAAACTGCCGGAATAGTCGTTTCTACTCCCATTTGATGTGTGGACATCCACGACGGAAGAAGTTCTACCGCCTAAATCTGCAGAAAAACCACTTTTATAAAACTCCAGATAATCGATTATATCAGAGTTGAAAGACGAAAATATACCTCCTAAATGACACACTTGATACAAGGGCACGCCATCTAAGAGGAACAAATTGTCACTTCCGTCTCCGCCTCGAACATACATCCCGGAAGCAAGTTCCATTCCCTGCGCCACGCCGGCAGAATTCTGTAGTATCTTGATGATGTCCGGAGAACTAAAAAGAGCCATACCCTTTTTCATCTCCACCGATTCCAATCGCATAAATCCGGTGTCCGTCAATTTAGATGGAGCCCACCTGTCTGCGGACACCTTAGCCACATCCAACGTATCTCCATGTTGATAGTCTTGTGCGATCGCCTGGATTCCGGACAGAAGTAAGCTTAGAAGCGTCGTAACAAGCACTCTGCGCATTGTAATCACTATATTCTATCGGAATAAGACACCCTTCCGTATCTAAATACTACGGAACAAGTCCGGAATTTATTTGACGCAAAATCGTAATAGCCACACTCCATCTCCAATACGATGGTTCCCGGAGAAGGGACATCAATAGACTTTGTCTTGGTATATTTCAAATCGTATCCCCTTATACATGCTCCCATATCGTCATAAGCACTACCGAAGTAAAGTTTGTCACTTAGCTTCAACTCGATATCACCATCTTTTGTAACGGAATATACAAAAGGGACGTATATTGACTCTCCATCTGTCTTTATAAAGACGTCCTCTTGCTGTTCATACATTAAATTCTGTACCGGAATAAACAATAAAGACTCCGTCTCGACATCAAACGCCTCTGCAGCCCCTACTCTAGCCCTATCTGTTTTAATCCTTTTCTCACAAACACTTAACCCGGAAAGTTCTTTCATCAAATCTCCGCTGCTTACACCATCCGCATCCAGGTCCATTGATATCGGCGAAGTCAAAGCAAAATCATCAAGCGTATATGTTCCCATTATCTGTTCACAGGCCGATTCCAGAACCTTTTTTTCACGACTATTCTCATTCGAACAAGATGCGAATGCTACCGCCGCTATAAATAAAAATGCTAAAAACTTAATTCTCATAATAATTGCATGGTAAAACTACAAAAGTAAAACGAGATGTACCATAAGAATGGAGTGTATAAGTGTTTGGATTAGCTGTTGGCGTTGCATAATTATCGCTATACCTAACTAGTAAACGACAAAGTTCGTCATCATCCTCTTTTCTTGTAATTACATAATTCGTAACTGATGAACTTTCGTCACTAATAGACCAACCTAACTCTGTCTTATATACGTCATCAGAATTAGTATCATCAACAAACACTTTTCCCGAAGACGTTTTTGATCGCTTCGTCGTAACTGAAATTGTTTCTTGAATGGTCGCCCCTGAATCGACTTCACTCACAAGGATATAGTATCCAGAATTATTTATTAAATCCCATTGAGGTAACTCTATGGCTTTTTCCAAGTAATACCACTTAGATTCCAGTGTAGTCGCATCTCTCTTAGCAATAGAATAACGCCACGTACGATACCACTTTATTGCCGTTGAGCCGTACCGGGTCAGGGGGGAAAACCTGTTCTGAATGAGTTCCCATCCGGTGAAAAGCCTATTCGGCCGGATGAAACGGCTCTGAACGTCTTCCCATCCAGTGAAAAGCCTGTTTGGCCGGACAGGAACGCCATAAGATCTCGCTCGCAGCAAAGACACCCCTCGGACGGGCCGTGTATTACGCATTAGCAAAATACGTGAAAGGCGAAAAGGTCCCCCCCTGACCCAAGAACACCTTACCGCCATTGGAAGTTCATTCCGGCAAAATTCAAATAGACAGGGGATAAAAGATATTGACTTTACCCAGGAGTCTAGCAGTATAACTAATTGATTATTTGATAGAAATACCTGCAATGCGTAAGTTTTAACGAACTATTGATAAGTCAAATTATTTATGTATTTTTGTTAAATATATGCCCCATAGAGAAATAACACTCAAAATTTTGTGGTCATGAATGAAAGATTATTATGTAAGTGCACAAATATTACTACAGTGCACAATGTCGTTAGCATTCTCGAAAATGCTGATATTGTCTTTCGTCGTCACGATGAAACAACGGACACACGCACGGGAGCATACGGTCCAATGCCCAGCATCGCGATTTATGTATCCGAAAAGGATTATGAAAAAGCAAGCTCTCTGATTGAACCGATTATCAATTCCACAGCCGAAAGCGCAAAACCTTTCTGCCCCAAGTGTGGCAGTGAAGACATAGAACATATCGGGCGTAGTAAATATGTCACCCATCTGTATATACTGTCAATACTATTTTTCTTAGCAGGCTTCGGCTATTTGCTTGCATCTGCAGAGTATAATATTAAATCTGTCGTAATAGACTGGCTCTCGTTGGTGATGATTGTATTATTTGTAGTGACTGGCATTATAGCAGGTCGAAAAAGCAAGAACTACAAATGCAAACACTGCGGAAAGCGATTCGACCGTAGATGAAGGTCCGATGCTTCTTGATGTCCTTACTGTTAATATATTTGCCGCTAAACTTGTCTTCTAGTACATTCAGGTAAGCTTGATATTTCTTCATCAATTGGAATTGGCTCGATTGCCAGTCCTTTAGGTTCACCAAGAATGTCAGGATGCCGTGAAAGCAGCTCTATCATTTCCGGATAATTCGGTTTCCCGTTAACAAAGCGAAATAGTTCGCGTTTGGAGTTACACCTTTGTCTTTCCCTAAAAACAAGTGAACGGGAGGGGCCGTCCAGGGCATGGTCGACCTAATTTGAAAGAGTTCCGCCTATTCAGCAGGTTTATAACTTTTTGCAAATATATGTGCTAAAGTTCACAACTGGAGGATAACTTCCCATCTTTCTGACTCGCGTTATGAAATCTGATGCCTCTTCTATAGTTAGCAGGTCTTTTTGAATAGCGTAGTAAAGGAAATCATTTGTGGTTAGATAAGTTATCC
>ERZ809074.1967-NODE-1967-length-24304-cov-7.257619_pt1 | contig 24304 bp, 20 predicted proteins | sample MGYA00520795_ERZ809074 | MGnify/ENA primary metagenome ERZ809074 (study PRJEB31570, sample SAMEA3212989) | Homo sapiens | biome: human-gut; feature: human gut; material: fecal | place: Sweden | collected 2011 ...
TCCTGATAAATTAACTTGAGCATACTTTTACCTCCTACGCCGTCTTCTGGGGCTGCTGATACTGTTCGGTTCCTTCAAGGCATTCCAAATACCCCTTTGCTCGTTCCTTTTTCATCGGTGTCAATGACATCCAACGTTTTAAAAAGTCTTCAGCTTCTTTTACTTTTGGGTCGTTTCTCATTTTTTCTGTCATAACTTTTTCTCCTTTCTATTTTGTATTGGTTTCGTACAGTTACATAGTAGTCCCTTTACGTTACTTTGTCAATACCTTTTTGTCACTTTACGTTACTTTTTTCTTGACATTGTTTTCGTATAGTGATATTCTCAACCTTAGGAGGTGATTTTATGAATGGAAGCCGAGTAAAAGAAATCAGAAAAGCCTTGGGGCTTACTCTTGACGAATTTGGTGGTAAGCTTGGTGTAACCAAGCAAACTATTAGCCGAATTGAGAACGGCGTAAACGGATTGACCGATCAAATGATCAAATCAATTTGCCGAGAATATAAGGTGAATTACGATTGGTTGGTCTATGGTGACGGAGAAATGTTTGACGACTTGTCTGGAACTATTTTGGATGAGTTATGTATTGAATATGGTTGCGATACTATGGATCGTAAAATTATTGAAAGTTACCTAAAATTAGATGCTCGGACTAAACAAGCATTAAAGGACTATGTTTCAAAACTTCTCGGTGAGTAAAAAAGAGGGCCTTGCCAAGGTCCTCTTTTTTACTGTTGGTATATGCGCTCAAGAATTTTGTAAATCCGTTGCAATTTTTCTTTTTCTGCGATTTTACCCAACAGCTCTGTAATTTTTTCTTTCAATCTCTTTTCTTCGTTCGTATGTACCGCCCCTTTCTCTTTTGTGAACGTGTGTTTGTTTATATAATAATAGCAAACACACGTTTTGTCAAGCTTTCTCAGCTATTTTGTCTAAAATTCTTTACTTTTAGTGTTATATGTAGTATTTTATATTTATAAAAATCTTAGGGAGGATTTACTATGAGGAAGAAACTATTACCTGCTATCTGCTGTGCATTGTTATTCAGTAATTCTACATATGCATCTGAACAAACAGTACCTGTAGAAAGTTTTTTTGAGTATACTAATGGATCTCAATCATTTACTTATAACGGGCATAAACTAACTACTGATGATAACGGAGATACTTATTTAGAATTGCATTTTACCTTTGCAAATAACTCATATCAATTCAAATACTTTTATTCTACTTTTAATGTTTTTGTAAAACAAAATAATCAAAATTTACGTTGGTTTGATCAACAACAGCCTTCTTTTGCGTCACCTTCTTTAGTAAATAATTCTACTAGGGCATTAAAAGATGGTGAAACTGTAGATCTTGCTTATTATATCAAACTTGATGACCTTATTTCTCCGCTTGAACTTACTGTTTTAGATGCCTCTTCTCATGATTATCTTTTTACTCATGATATTGATCTCAATGATTCATCTGAAATTTATACTAACTTTAATGATATTCCTTCTGATTATGATAGTCTCTTGAATTTATATTTAACCCTTCTTGACAAATATACGTCGCTTTACACTCAAACACAAGACACCAATGTAAGCCCAACCGTTGAAGAAAAAACTGTTGGATATATTACTACAGAAGATTATATTCAAACACTCCTACGCAGCTACGTCAGTGATTACGACTACACAACCATTGATAGCATCACGATCAACGATGATGCTGGAACTGATACTCCTGATGATTATATTGCTCTTGTAAATCTTACATGGAGTCAAAAGAATTCTCAGGAAACCACTGAAAAGATGCTTGATATGTACTCTCAGGACATGGCCGCACGAATCTACAAGGATTCACCTAAAGTCCAAGAAATCTGCATCTTCTGGAATGTTCCTTATCTGAATGCCAGTGCAAAATGGAGCTTTGAGCGTGGCTCTGACGGAATGTATAAGACTGATCAGATATTCAACTAATTAACTTCTACTTATTATGATACCGCCCCGACACCTTTGTGCCGGGGCTATTTGCTTTGTAACACACATAAAAATAGTTGTTAAATTAGTTGACAAGTATTTTTATGTGTGTTATATAAAAAGGAAGAGAATGTTACGAAAGGAGTTTTGCAGTGCCAAATATTTTCCGTTTAAAACAGCTTAATCATTTTGAGCAAATTGCAATTACAAAGCATGCTAATGAACGCCTCAAAGAACGCAAAATTACTGCTGACGATATTGTAAATTGTATAAGTACTGGTGAAATCATCAAGCAATACGAAGATGATAAGCCATTACCAAGTTGTCTGATTCTCGGTAAGTCCTGTAATGGGAAGCCATTGCATATTGTTGTCAGTAATGATGATAATTTTATTTATCTAATCACTGCTTATTATCCTGATCCCTCTGTCTGGAAAGCAGATTTTAAAACCAGAAAGGAGCTTTAATATGTTATGTATGAATTGTGGTTCTAATGTTGAAAAGGGATTTACGACAGATGTTACTGATTTAGGGAATTGTCTTGTTATTGTTCGAAATGTTCCATGCTATAAATGCAAGGAATGCAACGAAGTCACCTATACCCTTGATGTCGTAAAGCATCTTGAAGAAATCGTCTCTGCTGCAAAAAAAATGCTTCAAGAAGTGTCTATTATTGACTACCAAAGAATTGCATGATGGAGGTTCCATGAGAAAAGTCGATCGTTATTTTTATCCTGCTGTTTTTACCTATGAATCTGGTCAAGAAATCGCCGTTGTATTTCCTGATTTAAACTGTGCTACCAGTGGAACCAATGATGATGATGCACTTCTGTCTGCAAGAGAATTATTAGGATGTGTTCTTTTTGGCATGGAAGAGGACGGTAAAGAAATTCCTGCACCCACCCCACTATCAGAAGTAAAAATGGAAACAAACGAACGTGTTGTGCTGATTGATGTCTATATGCCATCAATCCGACAGGCACAAGTTAATCGCTCTGTAAACCGCACTGTCACACTTCCTGCATGGCTAAACGCTGCTGCTATTGAGCGAAATATCAATTTCTCTCAGGTACTGCAAGATGCTCTTAAGACTCAATTTCACCTTTCTCAAAAAGAAGCTTAACAGCTTATTGAAAATTTACGGAATTTACTTGTAAAAAAAATAAGTTAACCACAGGGGCAAAGGAATTCTCAGCTTTACAGCCTACTCCCATCCGGGAACCCAGCCTTATCCTTCATAGGTTAACTTATTTATAGAATAAATATATTTAAGTATTTTGTCAAGCATTCAATTTTTTGACGCTAGAGGCTTTAAGCAAAGCTGCAGACGAACTAAGAAACAAAAATGCCCCGGTGCTACCAACACCGAGGCAAATCTACACGGATAATGATACCCATGTCAACTAAGCGAGACTATTATATCATCATCCGCGGGCAGGTGTCAATTGAACACCTGTTTTTCTTATACTTTTTAAGGAGGATGATACACCATGGCAACGGCAAAAAAATTACCATCCGGAACTTATCGAGTCCGGGTATTTGATCACTATGAAGCAAGCCTTGATGGAGAAAAGAAGGCTATTTACCAATCTTTCACTGCCCCAACAAAGCGTGAAGCAGAACGAGCAGCTGCTATCTGGGCAGCAAATAAGACCACCCAACGGCCAGAAAACATCACCGTAAAGGCTGCGATCGACAAGTACATCGCCGCAAAAGAATCGGTTCTATCTCCGAGTACCATCGATGGATACCGGAAGATGCAGCGCAATGACTACAAAGATATTGAGACTTACAATCTCAGGCAGCTGGACTCCACTATCCTACAAGTATGGATTAGCAATCTTTCTTCCAGAAAAGCGCCAAAAAGCGTGCGCAATATCTACGCACTGCTCACTGCAACACTGGATATGTTTGCGCCGGATCTGAGTATAAAGGTCTCTCTTCCAGCGCCGATCAAGCCGGATCTATACTGCCCAGACGATGAAGACGTGAAAAAGCTGCTTGCTCACATTGAAGGAAAGGAACTTGAAATCGCCGTCCTACTGGCAGCTTTCGGTCCGATGCGCCGAGGTGAGATCTGTGCACTTGAGTCATCTGACATCAACGGGAATGTTATAACGGTCTGCAAAGATATGGTTCAAGGTCCTGATCGCAACTGGGTGATTAAACAGCCAAAAACCTATTCAAGTTATCGCCAGATCGAATACCCTGATTTTGTAATTGACAAGATCAAAGGAATTGAAGGGCGAATTATCCAGGCAACGCCATCACAGATCTCTGATCGCTTTGCAAGAGCAATTCGTTTTTCTGGTTCGCCCCACTTTCGCTTTCACGATCTGCGACACTATTCTGCATCTATTATGCACGCAATGGGCGTCCCAGATCAATATATAATGTCACGAGGCGGTTGGCGAACAGATACCGTATTGAAAGCAGTATATCGCAATACCATCTGCTCTGAGCAAAAAAAACAAGATCAACTTATTAACAAACACTTTAAAAGCATGTACGAACATGTATGACACGAAATATGACACGGTACTTTAAAAATCCAGTAAATATGCGGATTCAAAGCATTTTCTTAACGGGTTCAAATCCCACTCGCTCCGCTTTTTGTTAATATCCGCATAATTACTGGAATGTTCGAGAAGTTCAAGAATCCGCTTAATATAACGGTTCTTGAGCTTTTTTATTATATTCTATTTTTTCATTTTAGTCATCTATATGACACGAAATATGACACGAAATGACACAGATTTAGATAAATATAAAAATACCCCCGGTGCTTGCAGCACCAGGGGCACGTAAAAACATCTTTGTCAGAATTAATCCTGCTCTTCTTCTACATTTTCAACACCGCTAAGGCAAAGTCTCTCGCCATCCTGACCGTCTATTGAAACATTATGAAGTATCAGATTTTTAACATTTCCAATCACAAGTCCAAGCCTGCTTGCCGGCTCGCATCCCATCATCATGGCTGCAACGCCTGTCTGTGCCTCTTTTGCATATGTGATAGAAACATTATCAAATGCAAGACGCTCTATCTTCTGCTCTGGAAGACCATAGATGTACGCACCACAATAATGTGCATTGCGGCAGACAATATTGCGAAACTCAATAGATTCAATCTTTGGTGTACGTTCATCAACTGGAAGCGTCTCTTTTGTTCCAACATACTCTGTACGGCCATCTGGGTCGCAGAAATAAAAGCTGTTTACTACAAATGGTGCCTTTACACCTTCTAACTCAAGATCTTCAAATACAATGCCTTTTAATACAGAATCTTTTCCGCGTCCGCGTCTTGTTTTTACACGAAGACCTCTGTCTGTGTTTGAGAAACGACACTTTGAAATATGAATATCATCAACACCTGCCGCAATCTCACTTCCTACCGTGACTGCGCCATGACCATCCTGCATCCAGGACTGACGAATATGGATATGCTTTGACGGAACCTTAAATTTCTTGCCCATATAAATCTTTCCTGATTTAATTGCAATACAATCATCACCTACAGAGAAATGAACGCCTGCAATCTCAACATTTGTACAGGACTCTGGATCACAGCCATCTGTATTATGAGAATTTGCCGGTCCCTTTACTTCCATATCTAAGAATCGAATCTGATTTGAAAAATATGGATGCAGATTCCATGCCGGTGAATTTTGTACTGTAACACCTACAACAGTAATATTTTCACAATGATTTAGAAAAATCATTCTTGGTCTCCAGGCACGAATCTTGTCCTTTGGACGGCTCCACCAATTCTCAAAATCAGCGCGACCATCAAGAACACCCTTACCGCAGATAGTAACATTTTTTACATGGATTCCTGTAATCATTGATGCAAAGCTGTCAATAGGATTTCCCTCCCAGCTTCCAAGATTATAATATCCATCCTCGTTGTCATACTCAATCTGTCCTGGAAGAATCGGTGTACGCGCACGGTCATAAATACCCGCTAACACTGCATTTTCCTGCAGCTCCATAATCATATCACTCTTTAAAAACAGCGCTGTTACAGGATAAGTGCCCTTTGGAATCAAAACTCTTGCATTCTTAGGGCAACAAAGAATAGCTGCCTGAATTGCGCTTGTATCGTCATGAACGCCATCACCAAATGCGCCAAAATCTCTGACGTTTAATGTGATTGGTTCCGGCTCGGTATGAAATGTAACTGTTTCAGAGGCTTCATTTGCACGCACCAGCATAATCTCATAATCAGTATCTGGAAGCAGCCCATCGATTGTCTGAATCATTCTGTGGAAAACACCCTTTAAGCGACCATTTACCCAAATTTCGTAGCTCGCAGTTTCGTAAATTGCATCCTCATCTAACTCAATTATCACATGTCGGGATGAGCAAAATAATATATGGAAATTCATGATATACTCCTTTAAATGTAATTACAGTTTCGTTATGCCTCTAATTTCTGCTTTGCCATCTCCATCAGCACCATTGCAGCCTCAAGCTGATCATTATTGCGCTCATGACGGCAAATCACACGATACCATTCCAAAAGTAACCCCTGATATTTATAAGGAAGTAAAATTTTTTGACTGCACGCCTCATAAGCGGCTGCCACAATCAAAATTCTCTGCAGTGCATCAAGTGTGGCAAAATTTTCTCTAAGCACAGAAAATGTCTCTTTGAAAAGATCGGTGATCTGAGCCTGATACTCAAAAACACCCTCTTTCATTGCCTTTTTAATCTGTGTCAAACCATACAGATACCAGCCATCACGCTGCGTTTTCTCTACCTGACACAGTTGGCGATAAATATTCTCGTAATACTGGAGTGTACCATATTTAGTCTCATACTCTGTAAAGAAACTAAGTTCGTAGAACACCTGCTGACCTGTCAAGTGAACATCTTTACTATTTTCGCTGCAATATTTCGCAGTCAGCTCTTCGCGAATTTTATTTAATGATTCGCGTCTTTCCGGATTTCGATCAACAGCCCACAACCAAACACTGGCATATTCTACATTTGTCTGCTCGCTGCTTATTGCACCAAGACGATCTGCAGCTGCACTTAAGCCAAGCTGCTCGTAAACACGCAGAAGTGCCTTTGCACTGAGCGCATCCACCTCCTTTATTTCGTAGATCCAATTCTGAATTTCTTCCTGTATCATGGTAAATCCCCTTTCTTACTGGACATCAATTCCTGTTTATGTTATTATTATAAAATAAGCATTTATGCAAGCAGCCAATTTGCAAGTGCATCCGGTACATAAAGATTTCCCAGTCCTGTCCCAAGCTGAATATCTGGCTTAGGAGTTCCATGGTAATCTGAACCTCCGGTCATGTGAAGCTCATTTTTTACGGCAAGTGTACGAAGTTCCCGCTCCTGCGCATTTGTATAGGTAGAGTAGACAACCTCGATTCCTTCTAATCCACATGCCTTTAAGTCCTTTATGACCTTATCTAATACGGTCAGACTAAGACGATATTGCTGTGGATGTGCCAAAACTGGATGTCCTCCTGCCTCACGAATACAGGTAATTGCCTCTTTTGCAGTTACCCCTTCTTTCGGAATGTAGCACGGCTTTCCATCTCCAAGGTAGCGGTCAAATGCCTCTTTTACAGAGGATACGATACCCTTTTCGTAAAGATATTGTGCAAAATGAGCTCTCGTGATTACAGATCGGTCAAAACGAGCATAAAATTCGTCCTTGTCAATATTGCAAACTTTTTCGCTGATTAGACGCAGCATTTTCTCGTTTCTTTCTTGACGAAGCGCACCATATTGCTCCAACTTTTTTAAAAATTGTACATCTGTCTCATCAACACCAAGACCAAGAATATGAAATTCCTTCACAACATTTCCAAGATCATATAGACTGGAAATCTCAATTCCTGGAATTAATGTAATAGACAGATCTTCTGCTGCCTTCTTTGCCTCCTTGATACCACTTACAGTATCATGATCTGTCAATGCAATTGCCGAAAGCTTTTTCTCATATGCAAGTTCCATCAGCTCAGACGGTGTAAGAGAGCCATCTGAACAGCAGGAATGCGTGTGTAGGTCAACTGCCATAGTTCCTCCTTCGTTTTAAGTGAGTTGGATGTTCTTATTATAGCATTAAATGCTTCCATCATGCAATAGAAAGGTCAGGTTTCCATGTTAAAGCATACGACAAAATTTACCTCTTTACTTCTTGCAGCCGGAACTTGTTTTTCCGGCACAATCTGTACATTTGCTGAAAGCACAAGTTCTGCTGACGCTGCAAATGCTACAGAAGTTTTTTCTACACCACTGTATACATCCGGTCTGTATAGTACAGATGAACAACCAGAGGGCGTCAAGGTGACACACAATATCTGTCTGGATTACGACAATAATCTGATGAAAGACAACTATCTGATTCAAAATGAATCCGATACCGATGTTTCGTTTGACATTCTGATTCCACAGATTGCATCATTGGCATCAGAACCAGAAAAGCTGTATAACTTCTATGCACATGCATACGATACAACAGACAGCGATGCACTTAAATTGCTTGATATGTTTGCAGATACTGATGCTGCTTCCTTTGAGGAATCGTCATACTATTCTCCTTTATTTTCAGCAAACGGACTTGGTGAAAGTACTCTGACACTTGACGAACTGTATCAGGGTCAGATTTACAATACTGCAATCCCAGAGGATAAGGGTGTCCTCTATCACCTGTCAAGACCTCTCACTGATTCTGTACTTGATGAAAAAGTATGTCTGTCTATCTCAGGGCTTAGTGACAGCTGCCATATTTATCCGCTCGGCTGCAGCTATTCCACAACAGACAATGGCTATGAGCTTTCTATTAGTGAAAATTTCTTTGACTGCTATGTTTTCCTGACTGGAAAAGAAAATACTGATTTCACTGTTTCACTAATTGAGAATGAAAATGCTAAGACCGATGCCGAGAAATTCTCAATGGACGATGAATCCTCTGATCTGAAATCCTACCTTGAATTTTGCTGTGACTGGTATCTGGATCAAAATAAAGACAACACACAGGCAACACCAGAGCTTCTTCTTTCCAATCTGGCTGACTACTTTAATCGAAGCTCAGTAACAGTTTCTATCGATCTGCTTCCGACAATTGACTGGCTGACCCAGCAGAAGCGTTTCCTCGTTCATCAGTATACTGTCACCGTTCCGGCAGGATCTTCTGCATTTGCATGGACTGAGCGTGAAACTGAACTTTCCAAAAAAGAAGTCACATTAAGCGCACAGCTTTCAAAAGATACTGCATCATATGCAAAAGTTTTGGATACTGTAACTGTATCTCTTCCAGATGGCTATTCATCATTGATTGTCAGAAATGCAGAGAGCAAAAAACTCTCTGATGCAGGATCATCAAGCGGCGATAACAATTTGGTCACGTATTCCATTAAATCATATAAGGGTGACACCTACAGCGTTGCCCTGTTTAAGACTCCGATGTGGAATGCCACCCTTAAATATATGCCTATTTTTATTGTTATTATGGCAGTATTTATGTTACTTTGCCTGATTAGCTACCTCTCCCGTAGAAAGAAGAGCTAACAGCTCATCCTTAGACATCGACGCAATAGCTCCGAAGTCCATGGAAAGAATATCGTCTGATAATGCTTTCTTGGACTCCTGGAGCTTTATTATTCCCTCCTCGAGAGAGTCCTTTGCGATCAAACGGTACACCGTTACTGTGTTTTTCTGTCCAATTCTGTGTGCACGGTCAGTTGCCTGATTCTGTGCTGCCACATTCCACCACGGATCGTAGTGAATTACAATATCTGCCGCCGTTAAGTTTAATCCCGTGCCGCCGGCTTTTAGTGAAATCAAAAATACAGGTGTATCGTCATTCTGGAACGCATCAACAAGGCGCTGACGCTCCTGCTTATCTGTATTTCCTGTCAAACAATAATACTTTGTATTCTGCTCAGCTAAGCGCTCACGAATCAGATCTAACATTGATGTAAACTGAGAGAACAATAATACCTTATGTTTTCCCTTTACAGCACGCTGCACAAGCTCCATACACGCCTCAAGCTTAGCAGAGCTTCCCTGATAATCATCGTAGCAAAGCGCTGGATGACAACAAATTTGACGAAGCTTTGTCAGCTGACTCAAGATAAATATCTTGTTCTTCTCATAATATGCACTGTCAATACCCTGCAGCTGATCAACAAGCTGCTTATGGGCAGCAAGATACAGCTTTCTTTGCTCATCTTCCATTCCAGAATAAATAGTCTTTTCATCCTTTTCAGGAAGGTCTGAAAGCACCTGAGACTTTGATCTTCGAAGCAAAAATGGTGCTGTCATTTTTCGCAGGCGATTTCTCGCCGCTGCATCCTCATTTTTCATGATTGGCATCTCAAATTGTTTTCTAAAACGTGTATAGCTGTACAGATAACCTGGCATCAGATAGTCGAAAATACTCCACAGCTCACTTAAACTATTTTCAATCGGAGTTCCCGTAAGAGCAAGACGATATGCTGCATTTATCTGCTTAACAGCCTTTGCATTCATTGTCATATGGTTTTTGATATACTGTGCCTCATCAAGAATCTGATAGAAAAATTTACAGCCTTCATAGATCTCAAGATCTCGGCGAAGAAGGTCGTATGACGTAATCAAAACATCATACGATGTATATTGCTCAATTAGTTCTTTTCTCTCTTTTGCATTTCCAGCCACAACCTGAATGCGCAAGTTTGATGCAAATAATTCCAGCTCATGCTGCCAGTTATAAATAAGCGATGCCGGACAGACAATAATTGAGCTTCCCTTTCCCTGATCAGATACTAGCAGTGTAATCGTCTGCAAAGTTTTTCCAAGACCCATATCATCTGCCAATATTCCATTAAAATGGTAATCCTGCAGCATTTTAAGCCAACGATATCCATAGATCTGATACTCACGAAGCGTTGCTCCAATAGTTTCTGGAACTGGATACATTTCCAGCTCAGTGCGTTTCATACGCTCTGCCATGTCGCGAATTTCCTTGCCTGGCTGATAATCAATGCCCTGCATAGACGCAAGCATCTCATCCGCAAATAAGAAGCGATACCCTGGAAGACTCACTGGCCTGTCAACTGCTTCACGGGCATCAATATCCATCACATCCTCAAACTCTGCCAGCTTATCAGCAAACTCATCACTTAGCTTTAAGATTCTGCCATCCTCAAGACGATGATAATGCTGTTTTTCATGGTAAGCCCTAAGCACATCCTTTAACTGCTTTTCACTTAACTCATCACTCTCAAAGCCAAGCTCCAAAAAATGATCCATAAAGCGCATACCGGCCTTGATCTGAGGTGCCTCATCAAAATGAAGATCAGCCAGACCATCTTCTAGCACAACACTTCCAAATGAATATAGCTGCGGCAGGCAAAACTCCAAAAAGCGTCCAATAGCATCTCCATTTTCGATAATATAGCGCTCGCAATCTTCCTGACCATTTTCTTCATCTTTTTCCATGCTTGGAAGATATCTTTCAAGAAGATCCTTTAATGCCTGCTCCTTTTCCACATCACGCACAAGGTTCGTATCTGACTTTTCACCAAGATGAACTATTCTTTTGCCATAGCGTGTCTCCATCTTCAGCTCAAGAATATCCCACAAATTTATGGTAAATTTCACCTGAAGCATTGGCGGAACAAATTCCTCCAGCGACAAGTCGCGGCATTCCAAATTAATATTTTCCTGAATCTCCGGAAGCACATAATGAATAAATGACGGAAAATCACTATTGTTAATATCCATATATCCGCTTCCCGGATAAGCAACCTGCAGCAGATTTCTGTAGAAAATCCTAAGAGCGCGGCTGTAATACTCATCACAAATATAAACTGTATCTTCTCCAAAAAGATAGATATGGCGATTTCCCTCTGCTAACTTCCACTTATCTGGAAGCCACAGTCTTGCGCCATCCTTTCCCTTTTTCTCTAATATCAGTTTTACCTGAGGATTTTCCTTTACAACATGAACCATACGGCTCTTGCCATCCTCGATTAGTTCAAGCTCTCTGCCGCAAAATGCTTTCATATACAAATCGGCAAAGCCTTCCTCAAGCTCAACATTTGAAATTTTCCTATCAAATGTATATTTTTCTTGCTGAGACCAATGATTCAAATAGGAATCAATCTGCAGACAAATGACCTGAATCAATGCTGCCGAATCAGAATCATAGGAATATTCACAGTTTGGATACGAAAGCTGCTTACCAAAAGAAATGTCCTCACCTTTTTGATAGCTCTGTTTAAAGGCAGTCAGATCGCGAATAGGATAAAGATGACGTGTTCCGGCAAAAAATTCCAGCTCGATTTTCTTTCCCTCTGTCACAAACTTTGGTACTACTTTTACATCTGAAATATTGGATTTTTGATACTGCAGCGTATAACGCTTCTCGTATGCCTGAATCATACTTATGCAGGCAGCTGAGGTATGAACACTTGATACAAGCTCTCCCTCACAAAAATATTGCAAAACTGCCGCAATCTCATGACGGCAAAGTTTTCCCGGTGTATGATACTCGCCGCAGGAACATGAAGACTCCTCTATATCAAAGTCTCCCCAATTTCCATCAGCTGCAAGACCTGTTGATTGTATTGTCACCTCTACATCATAGCGTCTGCTTAAATCTCTAACCGTTGCCTGTATCTGTGTTCTTCCATGTGCCTCCTCAGCGCTTGACAAAGCTGCCTGTCCGCGCTGATGAAGGGCACGTCCTTTCTGATATTCCAAAGAGTTTACCGCATACTGCTGCAGCATTTCGTAGGTTTTCTCCATACTTCTCCCCATATACACTAAAGGTTTTTATTTTATAAAACAGTTTCTTTCGTTCAGCCACTTCAAAAAATCCTCATGCAAGCATGGGATTTTTCGAATTTGTCTGAACGCGTGAACTGTTGCATCACATCTTCTCTGGTGCACTAAATCCTAACAGTTCAATGCAGGTCTCCAGAATATCTTTGCAGTAGGAAATCAGAGCAATATAGCCATTCTTCTTATCCTGATCTTCTTCTGCCAAAATCTTTGTCTCATGATAGAAACGATTGAAATCATTTGCTAAATCATAGATATATGCACAAAGTTTATGTGGTGCATACTCAGCACTTGCCTGTGCAAATACATCTGAAAATCTTGTCATATCAAGCATAAGTGCCTTCTGTGCGGCACCGTCCGGCACAGTGATTGCAGTTGGAATCTCCTGACCAAACTTCTTTAATATAGATTTGATTCTTACGATGGTATACAGAATGTACGGACCTGTATTTCCCTCGAAAGAAGTGAAACGATCTACATCAAAGACATAATCCTTTGATGCCTGATTAGACAAATCACCATACTTAATTGCAGAAAGACCAATGATCTTTGCATTCTCACGTGCTGTCTCTTCATCCTCATCGCGGCTTGCCATGATTTTATCATAAACTGCATCGTTAATATCACGAATCAGGTGCTCAAGACGCATAACACCGCCCTGTCTTGTCTTAAACGGCTTTCCATCCTTTCCGTTCATAGTTCCAAAGCCCAAAAACTGAAGCTTTGTATCTTCCGGAACAAGCTCTGCCAATCTGGATACGCGGAATACCTGTGTAAAATGCATCTCCTGACGCTTATCAACAACATAAATAATGCGGTTTGGCTTAAACAGCTTTTCTCTTTCTACGATAGTAGCAAGATCTGTTGTCTGGTAAAGGCTTGCACCATCTGACTTTAAGATAATACACGGCGGAACTTCCTTTGTATCCTCCGGCTTTGCAACGTCAACAACGAGTGCACCATTTGAAATATAAGCCAGTCCCTTATCCTTTAACATCTGAACCATATCCGGAATATACGGCTGCGCATCACTCTCTTTCTTCCACAGATCAAAATGAACGTCCAGCTTGCTGTAGTTCTTCTGAAGATCTTCGATAGAAACCTTCAAAATGTGATTCCAAATCGCAGTGTAGCCGCGATCCTTATTCTGCAGCATAACAGTTGCATCATGTGCACGCTTTGCAAACTCCTCATCTACCTTTGCCTTACCGCTTGCGCACGGATAGATTTCCTCTAACTCAGAGATTGTAAATGGCGCTTCCTCAGGATATTCACCAGTATATTCATGATCAAAATAAACAAGATCTGGCTTTCTCTCCTTTAACTCAGTAATGATCAGACCCATCTGAAGGCCCCAGTCACCAAGATGCGCATCACCAATAACTTCATTTCCTGCATAACGAAGGATTCTCTTTACGCTCTCTCCGATAATTGCAGAACGCAGATGGCCAACATGAAGCGGCTTTGCTACATTTGGTCCGCCGTAATCAATTACAATCTTCTCTGGTGCTGACAGCTCAATTCCATGCTTCTTACTTGTCTTCATCTGATTAATATAAGATGCCAAGTATTCATTATCAAGATTGAAATTTAAAAATCCTGGCTTTACAGATGCTACATCCTTTACTACCTTTGAAGACTGCAGCTTCTCTGCCACCTCATCTGCTATCATAAAAGGAGCTTTGTGATATTTCTTTGCACCAGCCATTGCGCCATTACACTGATATTCACACAGATCCGGACGATTAGATACGGTAACGCGTCCAAGCTCGCGCTCATAACCGCAAGCTTCAAATGCGTCTCCAATCTCTCTGGAAATAATGCTAAGTAACTTTTCCATATAAAAACCATACCTTTCTCAAATTGTTTGTAAGATCAAAAGTGGAAAAAGATGCTGCCGAAATTCAACAACATCTTTTTCTTAAAATTTTATTTTACGTCCTTCATGCTGAAGCTGAATCTGCCCATCTTATCCTTACCAAGGCATACAACCTTTACAACCTGTCCTAAGGAAAGAACATCTTCAACCTTCTCTACACGCTTATCAGACATCTTGGAGATATGAACCATACCCTCTTTGCCTGGTGCGAACTCAAGGAATGCACCGAAGTCCTTGATACTGATAACAGTACCCTCAAGAACCTGTCCCTCTTCGAAATCGCTAGTGATGATTTCAATGGTCTTCATTGCCTTTGCAATCATATCGGCATCTGTACCACAGATAGAAACATTTCCATCATCTGTGATATCAATCTTTACGCCAGTTTCAGCGATGATACGATTGATTACCTTACCCTGCTTTCCAACAACATCACCGATTGTAGCTGGATCAATAGTCATCATCTCGATCTTCGGTGCATACTTTCCAACTGTCTGTCTCGGCTCTGCGATTGCCTTGGACATAACCTCATCCATGATATAGAATCTTGCTTCTCTTGTTCTTGCAATTGCCTCCTCAATGATGGCTCTTGTCAGACCATGAATCTTAATATCCATCTGGATTGCAGTGATACCCTTATGAGTACCTGCTACCTTAAAGTCCATATCGCCAAAGAAGTCCTCAAGACCCTGAATATCAGTCAAAACGATGTAATCATCATCGGTATCGCCAGTAACAAGACCACAGGAAATACCTGCAACCATAGCCTTAAGCGGAACACCTGCTGCCATAAGTGCCATACAGGATGCACAAATGGAAGCCTGAGATGTAGAACCATTAGACTCGAATGTCTCAGATACGGCACGAATTGCATATGGGAACTCTTCTGCTGATGGAAGAACCGGAACAAGTGCTCTCTCAGCCAGTGCGCCATGACCGATCTCACGTCTTCCCGGACCTCTGGAAACCTTTGTTTCTCCTACAGAATAAGCCGGGAAATTATACTGATGCATGTAGCGCTTGCTTGTCTCGTTCTCATCAAGACCATCAATCTTTTGTGCCTCTGAAAGCGGTGCCAGTGTAACAACATCACAAATCTGAGTCTGTCCTCTGGTGAACATAGCGGAACCATGTGCTCTCGGAATCATGTCAATCTCTGCTGCAAGCGGACGAATCTGAGTGATTGCTCTGCCGTCTGGTCTCTTGTGATCCTTTAAGATCATCTTGCGGACAGTCTTTTTCTGATACTTATAGAGAGCCTCACCGAGCATTGGAATCCACTCTGGATGTGTCTCCTCATAACGCTCCTTTAATCTCTCCTTTAATACACGGATATTCTCCTCACGAACCTGCTTCTCATCTGTGAATACAGCCTCTTCCATCTCTGGTCCCGGAATAAAGGAAGTCATATCCTCCCAAAGCTCTGCATCTACATCATATGACTGATAAGAACGCTTCGGCTTTCCACAATCTGCAACGATTGTATCGATAAAAGCAATAATCTTCTGATTGATTTCATGTGCAGCAAAAATAGCTTCGATCATCTTTGCTTCCGGAATCTCATTTGCACCGGCCTCGATCATGATAACCTTATCTCTTGTGGATGCAACAGTAAGCTCAAGATCAGATACTGCTCTCTGTGCGCTGGTTGGATTAAATACAAGCTCTCCGTCAACCATACCAACTCTTGTGCTGGCAGTCGGGCCATCAAATGGAATGTCAGAAATACAAGTTGCAATAGCAGAACCAAGCATTGCAGTGATCTCTGGGCTGCAGTCTGGATCAACACTCATAACCATGTTGTTTAATGTTACATCGTTACGGTAATCCTTCGGGAACAGCGGACGCATAGGACGGTCAATAACACGTGAGGTTAAAATTGCATGCTCGCTTGCCTTTCCCTCTCTTTTATTGAAGCCGCCTGGAATCTTTCCAACAGCGTACATCTTCTCCTCATACTCTACGCTAAGCGGGAAGAAATCAATGCCGTCTCTTGGCTCTTCTGATGCTGTTGCAGTAGATAATACAACGGTATCGCCATAATGCATAAATGCAGCGCCATTCGCCTGAGCTGCTACTCTGCCTACATCTACCGTAAGGGTACGGCCGCAGAGTTCCATAGAATAACTCTTATACATATTGTCCTCATTCCTGTGCATCTTTTTTGCACAACGTTTATCTTTTTTTGCAGAAGGTGCCGAAACTACTAAACAGCAGATAAACAGCGCTTATCTGTTCTTGAGCGGTCTCGGAGCACTTCTGCCTTCAAATACGACCATGACAGCGAAACTATTTTGTCATCATTCTCCATCGCTGTCTTGATACAAATATAGGGTGGATTTCTCCACCCTAATCGCTAAACTATTCAGAGCCCCTCGATTTTTTCTTTGAATCTGCCTGGCTCTTAATAGTTACAAATTACTTTCTAATACCTAACTTCTCGATTAAGGTACGGTAAGCCTCGATATCCTTGCTCTTTAAGTAGTCCAGCATACCTCTTCTCTGTCCTACCATCATCAGCAGACCTCTTCTGGAATGATGATCCTTCGGGTTCTCCTGAAGATGAGCGGTAAGCTCAGCGATACGTGCTGTTAAGATAGCGATCTGAACCTCCGGTGATCCGGTATCCTCTGGTGTTCTGCCGTAAGCAGCGATAATTTCAGCTTTCTTTTCCTTGGAAATCATTGTTAATTCCTCCTAATATTTTTATTCTGACCTTTGCCCAGGCAATGGTTGGAGTATCCTGTTGCTGGGGCATGGCGCACACATGTGATATACTATCACAGAAATTGCTCTTTGTCAAAGGTTTTTTCTTAATCTCCCATCACATTTTTCATGATGACAGGCGGACCATATTTCCAGCTGCTGACACAGATACCCTTTGACTCAGATGCTGCATGAATGATCTTGCCATTTCCAATATAAATTGCGACATGACCAATCACACCAGGGTAACGACCGACATAGAATATCAAATCGCCAGGGCGAATCGTATCTTCATCAACAGTCATACCTACCTCTGCCTGCGCACCAGAAAACTCTGGAAGCTGCACGCCAAAGAGTTTATACAGACACATTGTGTAACCTGAGCAGTCAACACCGCCCTCTGCCGTCAGCTGCTTGCCTCCCCAGACGTAAGTGCCGCCATAATATTCAAATGCTTTTCGAATAAGATCCTGTCGAGTTTCTGATACACCATCAAGTGAGAAGTAAATTGCTTCATCAAGGAAATATCCTGTGTAAACTGTTTCTCTTTTTACATATCCGGACAGCTCCGTAACAGCTTCGATCTCAACCCAGTCCTTTGTCTCTCCATTTATATCATAGCGCTCACCCTTTAAGAAGGTCGTAATAACTTCTGCACCTTCCTTTGGCTCATATAATGCATCAACAGAATCTGTCAGGATCTCTGCCATATATTTCATACTTGAAAGCGCAAGCTTTCTTGCCTTCTCTCCTGTCGTAACATACTCAGCAGAAACATAACCTGTCGCACCGCCAGACTCAATCTTCATCCAGCCGTCCTTTTCCTCTAAGATTTCTACGGCACAATTTTTGAAAATTACACCGCAAATCTCATAATCAGTTGACGGTCCTTTTCTCATATTCAAATAATTGCGCACACCAGTGATCATACCGAGATTTTTATACTTTTCAAGAACAGCTTCCTTTGCCTCTCGAACTTCTTCACTCTCAGTTGATTCTTCCTCTGTGCTTTCCTCTTCTGACTCAGACTCATCTTCTTTTGTCTGACTTTCTGATTCAGAAGACATCTCCAGCTCTGACTCACTTTCAGACGTTTCCTCACTTTGTTTTTCCAAAACAGATTCCCCCTGTGAATCTTCGCCTGTATTTTTGTTATCAGACTCCTTTGTCTGTTCTTCTGTCTGTGTCACAACAGCAGCAGCCTCTGTTATCTTTGGCGGAATGGTCTGCGGTTTTTCTTTGTTTTTCTCAAGATAATACAAAGCTCCAAGGCTCATTACGCCTGCCAAAAATAATATTGTCAGCAGCACAGCTGCAATCAGAAGTCCATTGCCTGAGCCTTTACGCTTTTTCTTCGATGAATCCTTCCTTTTTGCCATCGTTTCCCCTCTCTTCAAAATAAGTAACGCATGCAAGGGTATCTTTTTTTAACTGCTCTTTTAGTGCATCAAGGCCAGAAAAGCGCACCTCTGGTCTCTCATAATGGAAGAGACTGACCTCAATTTCCTCACCATACGCCATTTGGCTATATTGTAGCAGATGTGCTTCTAAAAGTAAATCAGATTTTGCGGCATCTTTTTCAACTGTTGGGCGATGACCAACATTTGTAATTGCCTGATATGTGTTTCCCCCAATCTTCACCTTTGAAAGATATACGCCTATTGGAACAAGCAGCTTATCTTCCGGCCAGACAAGATTCATTGTTGCAAAGCCTATAGTATGACCAATCGCTTTTCCGTGAATAACTGTACCACTAAGTGAAAACGGACGGCCTAGCATTTCACACGCATCCTCCATCTGTCCCTCACTGATGCATGCACGAATCCTGCTGCTGCTGATTGGCTCTCCTTTATAAGAGACCTTATCAAACACTTCAAATTCATAACCACATAAGGATGACATTTTTTCTAAAAGTGCTACATTTCCTTTTCGCTCATAGCCAAAACAAAAATCTGGTCCTGCTGCAACAAATGCTGCGCAAAGTTTTTTACATAAAATTTCCTGGATAAAATCTTTTGGCGCAGTATGGCGAACCTTTTCGGTAAATGGATATTCAATGAGATAATCTATTCCATAAGCTTTTAGAAATTTCTTTTTCTCATCGTTTGGTGTCAGCTGACGCACATCCTCACGTCCCGGAATTGGCGGCACAAAAAATGTGAACACTACAGTCTTTAGTCCCTGCTTTTTCTTTTCAAGCAAAGCATTTAAAAGACGCTGATGACCTTTATGGATTCCGTCGAATTTACCAAGCGTGACCGCGGTCTTCTCTGTGATTTGAAAATCCTCTGTATTGCAAATTACCTGCATCGTTGGTCTCCTTTTCTTTATCGCTGCCTGGTATTAATTTCGATAGAATATTTTTACAGGCTTCAGTAAACGACTGCTTTTGTCAAGATGATATACACCTATAAATTCGTCTAGTCCATTATTATTTAGATACAGGCGCACGCAAATATCATGACTGCAAACATCTATAGATGCCTCTTGTAACCCCAAAACAGCATTACTGCCTATCGCATTTCCATTTTTGAGCTGTTTTTCAAATTCGTTTGATGCGATTACTTTTGGAAAATGACCAAGGGCAGTGTCAATGCTAATTAAGCGGCTCTCCAGTTCATTTTTATCGGCAAGCTCTTTTATTTTTTCGAGTGTCAATGCCTGTTCTTTTGAAAATCCACCTGCCATAACTCTTGTTAAACTGCTCATGCAGGCTTCACAGCCAAGCTTTTTTCCGATATCGACACAAAGTGTACGGATATATGTTCCGGCAGAGCAAGTGACAATAAAACGTGCCTTGTTGTCTTTTACAGATAAAACCTGAATATCCTTTAACGTGACTGGTACTGCCTTTCGCTCAACAATTTTTCCTTCTCTTGCAAGCTGGTACAATTTTTTTCCATCAATTTTCTTTGCTGAATACATAGGCGGTATCTGATCATAAGTTCCCCCAAAGGAACAAATTGCCTGTATAATCTCTTCCGGTGTTTTTGAAACATCATGTGTCTTTAAAACATTTCCCCAGATATCCTCCGTGTCTGTTTGAACACCAAATGTTACCTCTGCCTCGTAAGTTTTCCAGTGATCCGGCAATAGATCAAATGTCTTTGTTCCAAGACCTAATCCGACAGCCAGAACACCTTTGGCCTGCGGATCAAGTGTACCAGTATGACCAATTTTTTTCTGGTGCAAAATACCTCTAAGCTTTGCCACAACATCGTGTGAGGTATATCCCTGCTCCTTCCAGACTGCAATTAGTCCATTATAATGCTCTGCCTGCATAATCCTCCTTCGGAATGCGATTTACGATCTCCGTAATAATCTCATCCGGCTTCTTATGATAAAACGTGCATCCTGATGCACGAACATGACCTCCGCCGCCAAATGAAACTGCCAGCTCACTGACATTCACAACATGGTTTGAGCGGAAACTACATTTCCATACACCCGACTCTATTTCATATAAGAATACTGCTGTGTCTACACCACGAATATTTCGAAGCTCACTTACAACGCTGTCAAGTTCTGCTGATGTAATATGAAATCTCTCCATCTCCTTAGTTTCCATATAAGACCATACGAAAAAGCCATCAAGAAGCTGTGCGGCTTTAGATATTGCATAAGCGCTCGCCCTTGTTTCATTAAAGCTCTTCTCATAAAAAGTCTTCTGAATCAAATCAGTAAATGGAATGCCAAATGCAATCAGCTTTGCCGCGCGTGTAAGTGTATCTGGTGTTACATTGGAATATTGGAACACGCCAGTGTCGTGAACCATTCCTGTATAAAGACACATCGCCACGTTGTAGTTGATCTTATCTTCCTCGAAAAGTGTATAAAGTACCTCACATGCAGAACCGATCTCACCCTTTACATAATTGACATCACCAAAAACAGGATTACTTATATGGTGATCAATCATTACACGCTTCTTTGCACTGTCAAAAAGTTCTTTTCCTGCACCAATACGGTCTAAATCTGCACAATCAAGTGAATATACCACATCATATACCTCAGGCTTGACAGTATGACGAATAACTGCTGTATCTGGGAGCATATCAAAAACAGATGGATATGGCTCTAAGTACACATCTGCCTCATAACCATAATTATCCTTTAAATAATGATACAGGGCAAGACACGAGGAGATGCAGTCTCCGTCTGGATGAAGATGGCCTACAATTGCCGTCTTCCTGACATTTGCAAACTCCGCACGCAGCATCTTTATTGTGTCGTTCGGGCGTTTTTCCATCGCTTATGCCTCCTTTCCCTCGGAGCTTTCTGCCGGCTCTTTAGCTGCAAGCTCATTTGCAACTTCATCAATCAGACCCGTCATATGAACACCATACTCGATGGACTGGTCTAACACAAAAGTAAGCTCTGGTGTGTTTCTCAAATTTACAGATGATGCAAGCATTCTTCTGATATAAGGCTTTGCATTCTTCAAACCTTCCATTGTGCTTTTTTGTGCTTCCTCGTTTCCTAAAACACTGATATAAGCCTTACAATACTTTAAGTCAGGCGTAACTTCTGCCATGACAACTGTTGTCATCGGATGGATTCTTGGATCTTTAATTTCCTGCTGGATAATACGGCTGAGTTCTCTCTGAACCTCAGCGTTAATTCTGATATTTTTAATACTATTTTTACGCATATTTTCTCCTTAACTATCTTTGAAAAGCCATGACATTGCTGCCATGGCTTTGTTTTGTTGCAGCTTATCTCGGAACCTCTTCCATGATATAAGCCTCTACGATATCATCAATCTGAATATCGTTGAACTTTTCAAATACAAGACCACACTCGTAGCCTTCCTTTACTTCCTTTACATCGTCCTTGAAACGCTTTAAGGATGCCAGTGAACCCTCGTAGATCTGCTCGCCTTCTCTGGAAATACGGATCTTGCAGCCTCTCTGGAACATACCATCTGTTACATAGGAACCAGCAATGTTTCCAACACCTGATGCCTTGAAGATCTGACGAACCTGTGCATGACCTATTACCTTCTCCTCGTAGATCGGATCAAGCATACCCTTCATAGCAGCTTCTACATCAGCGATTGCCTGATAGATAACACGGTACAGACGAATCTCAACCTTCTCGCGCTCTGCTACTGATTTTGCCATTGCATCTGGACGAATATTAAATCCGATAATGATTGCATTTGATGCAGATGCCAAAGATACATCAGACTCATTGATTGCACCAACACCACTGTGAATAATCTTAACAACAACTTCTTCATTAGACAGCTTCAATAAGGACTGCTTTACAGCCTCAACAGAACCCTGAACGTCAGCCTTAACGATCAAATTCAGTTCCTTTAAGCTTCCTTCCTTAATCTGGGAATTTAAGCTGTCAAGAGTAAGCTGTGTCTTTGTGTCAGCCAAAAGCTTTTCTCTGTTCTCTTTAATAAAGGTCTCAGCAAAGCTTCTTGCCTCTTTCTCATTCTCAGTGTTGACAAAGATCTCACCTGCGTTTGGAACATCATTCAGACCAAGAATCTCAACTGGCATAGACGGAGTTGCTTCTTTTACTCTGCGTCCCTTGTCATCGATCATTGCACGAACCTTACCATAGCATGATCCTGCTGCAACATTATCACCAACATGAAGTGTACCCTTCTGAACAAGGATTGTTGCAACTGGTCCACGGCCCTTATCAAGCTGTGCCTCGATTACAAGACCTCTTGCCTTACGATTTGGATTTGCCTTAAGATCCTTTAACTCTGCATCAAGCAAGATCATCTCAAGCAAGGTATCAATTCCCTCATGTGTCTTTGCAGATACTGGAACGAAGATGGTCTGACCACCCCAATCCTCTGCAATCAGCTCATACTCAGAAAGCTCCTGCTTTACACGCTCGATGTTTGCAGTTGGCTTATCAATCTTGTTTACTGCTACGATAATATCAACACCTGCTGCCTTTGCATGGTTAATCGCCTCGATTGTCTGCGGCATAACACCATCGTCTGCTGCAACAACAAGTACAGCGATATCAGTTGCCTGAGCACCACGCATACGCATTGCTGTAAATGCCTCATGACCTGGTGTATCAAGGAATGTAATATCCTGTCCATTGCACTTAACCATATAAGCACCGATATGCTGTGTAATTCCGCCGGCCTCTCTTGAAATTACGTTAGTTGAACGAATAGCATCCAGTAAGGAGGTCTTACCATGGTCAACGTGACCCATAACGCAGACAACCGGAGGTCTTGAAACCTTTGTCTCTTCCGGATCATCTTCTTCACGAAGAAGTTCCTCAATTACGTCAACCTTTACTTCCTTCTCACAGATATAGTTAAACTCTAATGCAATTTCCTCTGCCTGCTCAAATGTCAGCTCAGCATTAATTGTCATCATGGTGCCCTTCATAAAGAGTGACTTTACGAGTGCTGCCGGCTGCAGCTTCATTGCTTCAGCTAACTCTGCCAGTGTTAAAGTCTCTGGAATTGTAATTGTCTTAATTCCGTCATCTTCTTCTGCCTTTGGCTGTGGCTCTGGCTTCTTACTGTTTTGCTGCTTCATCTTAGAGATATTGCGGGTATTCTCTGTGAATCTGGTATTCTTCTCCTGATTCTGTCTTTCCTTCTCGCGAATCTCACGCTCTTTCTTATTAAGACCTTTGCCGCCTCTTGCCTCGCTCTTGGTCATTCCTGTGCCCATAGAATCAAGATTTTCTCTCTCGGTTCTCTGGCCCCTTGCACCGTCACGTCTCTGACCGTAACCGCCCTGACCATTTCCATCACGTCTCTGGCCATCTCTCTGACCATAGCCGCCCTGACCATTTCCGTCACGTCTCTGGCCATCTCTCTGACCGTAGCCGCCCTGACCATTTCCGTCACGTCTCTGACCATCTCTCTGGCCATAGCCGCCCTGACCGTTTCCGTCACGTCTCTGACCATAGCCGCCCTGACCGTTTCCGTCACGTCTCTGACCATAGCCGCCCTGATTATTTC
>ERZ809074.1983-NODE-1983-length-24158-cov-20.308260_pt1 | contig 24158 bp, 30 predicted proteins | sample MGYA00520795_ERZ809074 | MGnify/ENA primary metagenome ERZ809074 (study PRJEB31570, sample SAMEA3212989) | Homo sapiens | biome: human-gut; feature: human gut; material: fecal | place: Sweden | collected 2011 ...
TTAAAATTTCTCTCGAAAATTTTGTTTTGGGGCTTGACTTTTAATAGTTAGTCTTCCCTTTAGGGGATAGTTTCTTAACTATATTATATCAAAGAAAACATCGCGTTTACATTGATTTTTATAGATTTTACAACTTCCCCATCAAGTTTTACTGTTTGCATAATTAGCACACCACGAAACTGTGCATAGTACCCAGTACATATGGCTAACTCTCAACCTTCACCACAAACTGTTGATTTCCGCCATTTGCTAAAAACTTCTGTCATGTTGCATATTGACTATTTCCTGAGAAAAGAGTACGCTATTCAGAATTGAAGGAATGGATTGTCATGGAAGTCAGTATATTGCTCATGCAGCAGATAGTCCAGCTGTTTATCGTTCTTCTGATGGGCTATGTAGTCGTTAAAGCAGGGCTGTTGAAAGCCTCAGACAGTAAGGTTTTATCCGTAGTTTTTGTTTATCTGGTTATGCCGTGCGTTGTTCTCAACGCATTTCAAATCGATGATACGCCGCAGATTCGCACAGGACTCTTGTACTCGATGGGCATAGCAGTCGGGATGCATGTCGTGTTTCTGGTTCTCAATGCTATCTTTAAAAGGCCGCTTAAACTGGATGTCGTGGAGCAGGTCAACATCATATACAGCAATGCGGCTGCGCTCGTCATCCCCCTAGTTCAGGCTTTACTCGGCGAGGAATATGTCGTGTATTCCTGTGCTTTCGTCATTGTTCAGCTGATTCTTCTCTGGACGCACGCAAGTGCCTGCCTGCAAGAAGGCACAAAGCTCGAATGGAAGAAGATTCTCACCAATGTCAACCTGATTGCGATTGTCGCCGGTGCGCTCTTGTACATTCTGCACATCTCGCTGCCCTCCCCTATTGTAAGCACGCTCAGCAGCGTAGGTGCTATGATAGGGCCTATGGGTATGCTGCTGGCCGGCATGGCGATTGCAGAAGTGCCGTTAAAGAAAGTCTTCTGCACACCGCGCAACTATCTTCCCATTGCGCTCCGTCTGCTGGTCGTACCGATGGTGGTACTGCTCCTCCTCAGTGTCACCCACGCATCCACTTTGATTGCGGATGGCAAGGCGATTCTCATGACGGTGTTCCTGTCCGCTATCACGCCGGCCTGTGCGACTGTCACCTCGATGGCGCAGCTGTACAACAGGGATGCGGCGCATTCGAGTGCCCTGTATGTACTCAGCACGTTGCTCTCTATAATTACAATGCCCATCATGATAGGTCTGTTTGAGATGCTGGCTTAACTGATTTACTTAACAACAAGAAGAGCGCCCACTTTTTAGCGGGCGCTCTTTTTGTACCTGTTAGGTTTTTGCCGAAACGGGAAACTTTCTTTATTTTTTTGCTGAAAATTTCCGAAAAGAATCTTAGTCGATGCCAAGTACCATTTTCAGGTTACCGTTAAAGGAATCCGCAATGCTGTGTACGGTACGATACTGACCCGTATACCTCATGCATTGCTCATGCGTCAGTATGGGTTTCTCATACTCGATACGGTCGATGCGGATATCCACGGTCCGCTTATTGTTGCAGTAGTCGTCGGGGCTATCTGTCAGGATATAGGGCCCGTAGATAACAGTGCCATAGGCATAAACGCCGCTCTCATGCGCCGGGTCCTGCTTGCCCACGTGCAGCATCACGATGTCTCCAATCTGCATGTCACGGGTCGCAGGGAACTGCTCCACATGCCCGGGTCCTTTGACCTTGTCGAACAGGTTCCATTGCCGAAGATTTATAGGTTCAATATAGAATGTCACTGTGGCACCTCAACTGCATCAGTTGTTTTCAAGTACCCACTTCACATACTTTCTGGCAATGCTCAGCGGGTGGTCGGGGAATTTCTCATCGAAAATATCGCGTTCCGAGAAGTTCATGAGGAAGCCTTCCCTGTATTCGGCATCATAGGGGTCTTCAAAGAACATCTTCATGATTTCTTTTGTAGTGAAATGCTTTTCGGGGTATTTCTCTTTTATGGCGTTCTGGAACATTGCAAATCCGAAGCTGTCCCGCGCCCCGGTCATGCCTTCTTCGGTAAAGCTGCCGTTGACGAAGTAGTCATCCTCGCCAACATTCACATTCAGGTTCAACAGATACGATACCTCCGGTTTCGGCATGCCCTGCACCGTCTCCTGAATTTTCCGAATAGCGTAGATGTACTTGTGCCCCTTCGCGGTCAACCCGTTCTTGCATTCCAGAAGGCCCATATTCTCCATCAGGGACAAGCGCACATCTTTGACGGTATCCTCTACGGAATCGTAGTCCATTGCTTCTTCCGGTGCCACAATCCAGGCAAAAATCAGGCCGAAGCACTCGTCATTGCGAATACCGCATCCGACATTGGGTTTCGGAACCGTATCGGGCAGAGGCTTGTTGAGGTTACCGTATTCGTCCGGCTTCACTTTAAGTTCAAATGCTTTGTAATCCTGTTCAGACATTTCCTGTACCTCCTGCCTCAATCATTGTAGGTGCATTTTTTGGGCTCAGTCGATTTCGCCCATTTCGCGCAGCGTATCCTCTGCGTCACCGAAAATTTTATCGTAGTCGTCAGGATATGTCAATGTCCCCAAGACATTTTCGGTCTTCTCGTCTACATAATTGATGACAAATGAAGAGCGCACGCCCCGTCTATAGCTTCAAAGCTTAGGCGGGGTTAGCTCGTTTCTTGGGTCAAATATCGAAAAATACAGTTTCCCTGCTCATTCCGATTCGAATATTGCGTACGCGTGTGAATTGCATACAATAGAATTGTAGAATACTTTGAGGGAGGTGAGTGCTTTGAATATTACATCCAGCTATCAAGTCAGAATCGTCAACTGCAGTGTCAGCCTTGACGACACAGTTCGTGTATATCAGCAAGCACTCTCCTACCTGATTGGTATTGTCAACGAGAATTGGGACGCCGTAAAAAGCATAACTACCGGAGCTTTGGAGCAGCAACACTATATCGAAAAGCTGGTTACACTCGTTTCCTTATAGGATTTACTGCACTGAACTATACATAATCTAATTGTATAATTTCTGTCGCAAAATTGCAAATATAGTCTGCTCTATTCTTTTGTTTTCGCCTATTGCACAATGTACGCCGCATATCTTTGTTCACTTCATCCATTGACAGCATCAGCAGTCAATCTCCACTGTCTCGTCTTCGCAATCGACATTATCCAGAGGTTCGCCCCACGAGTAATTTATGTACTGTTCTGAGGGGTCATCATATGTCGAGTAGTCAAAATCATCACCGCCATCACGAACCGGGTTCCCATCCACAGTCGCATACCAAGTATCGAACCTCATAAACCGATGTTCGGCACAGTATTCCTCATACTGCTTAAATAACTCTACGCACTGCGGCCACGGTAGTGGACTCCTCACATAAAACTTCAACTGCCACGGTGCATACGCGGTCAGGTCCTCCACTCCATAGCGTTTCAAGCCTTTGAGGGCTTCCTGCCCCAACTCACCTTTGAAAAACTTTCGTACCTGCTTGTCCATCTTCATTTTGAAAATCTCCTTTTAAATTAGTAGGTCTAAAATTTAGCCCTCTATTGTATAAGAGAACAAGAAATCAGAAATTTTCCAGCAAAATTTCAAATTTTTTCTCTCTATAAATAAAACAGAGTGAAAAGCCTCGAATTGATTCACATTAAGAAGCTTTTTCAATACTTTAAGGAGATTTTTTCTGAGACTTTGTAAACCGCCACCTGCAAATCAGCACTCGATGTGCTATTTGTCTTTGATTTGAAATATGGACAATTTTATCAAAATTGATAAATTATTCGTTGAAGTCCAAATTATGGGACAGGCAAAGTAGTATAATAAAGACAGGCTAGAAAGCAAAGCGCCTCCAAGCCTGTCTGAAAATCACTATTTTACACACTATCGCCGTTTTCACCATCTGCCGCAAGGTATGCCGGGCAAGAATGCCTCTGCCTGAGCCACAGGGACGAATGTCAGAACGGAACACAAAGAATAAACCACTCTCTTGAAAGGAGCGCTTATCATGAATATCCCTCAAATTCCCACCGGACGCAACAGCTACTATGACCTCGGCCCCACAAAACAGTTTGATGTCGAAACCATCCGCGAGGCTCTGCGCCTGTATGAGGATGATTTGGCTGAGAAGTTTGAGGCAGCAAAGCCCAACAGCATTGAGCGCATCGAGATGGGCGCGAAAAAGGTATCTGCTCAAACCCTTATTGCAAGACTTAGCAGACACCTACCCATGTACGCAGACTGAAAGGAATCTTATTAAGATATGACCAATACCGAAATCATCGCAACCATGAGCCGTTGTGTATGCGGCACCCGTATTCAGTGGACCCAAAATCCCGATAACAGCACGCATCGAGGCGTGGTAGACGAGTTCCACCCGGAAAACGGTGCCGAGGACGCATATCTCGCTATCATCGAGCCGGGGCGCTATATCCCGGTTCTTGGTGCCAGCGAAATACAAAAAATATCGATTTTGGAGGACAGCCATCATGATGCCTAACTACATTCAGAGAAGTCCCGAAATGGACCGTATTGCCGATGCTTTTTCCGGGTACATCCACCGGCATCCCAACTTAGACCTTGTCTGGTCCGAGAAAATCGGGTATGTCCTCATGACGATAAATTCCGACAAGCAGCGAGGCGAGGATTATTGCAGTTTCCGCACAGCGCAGCTTTCGATGGCGTGTATCTGAGGTTATCCTTCCGCTTCGTATCGGGAGGCAGGTGCAGGCTCATATCGTTCCAGGAAATCGGCACCATCCGGCTATCCTTCGTATGGAGCTCGTGGTAAATGTCAATGTGCGGGAAAACGTCGATGATATCCGCCGTGTTAGCTCCGTTCTTGTCGCTCAACTCCTTCACGGTCCCACCGCTCCACGGCAGCTGAGCTGCAGAGAAGGACAGGATAACGCTGGTCGGATAATATAGCCACGCGAGGTCACCGCCCTGGTCGAGGAGATAGTAGAAGGCAAAGCACATCTCATACGGGTCCGGCACTGAATACCGCGCCGCATACCTTGCTATGAGTTTCGGATACCGTTTTGCCCAGCTTTCTTCGGTCCAGTAGGATTTTATAATGCTGTCGTTCTGAAAATCGGAAATCTCGTCATAGAGTGCATCGCGTTCATCCTGAATCGCTTCCATCTCATCGATGATTTCGTCGCTGCGGTTTTTGAGGTCAAATACATCTGCTGCAACCTGCATCTTATCGTCAATAAGCGGGACACCTTCTATTCTTTGCTGAATACTCTTTCCGGCAAAGGCAGCTTTCGCTTTTTCTGACAGTTTGACGCTTTCCTCAGAAATGACCTTGAGTTCTTCTGTTTTCTTTCTGAGCTCTTGGGCGAATTTAATTTCTTTCTTTATCCACTTGTTGCGGCAGGTGAAATACCGGCTCAATGCGGCTTTTGACATGAACGCGAATGTGTTTACGGCATTATCGACCATGTCTTCCGGCAGCAAAGCCAGAATCCCCTCAAACACATGTCTGGACGGCACATCCTGATGCTGTTTCCCTGCAATCGTATACCCATCCGTGACAAAGACCCTTGCCGGGTCCTTCGGGGATTTTATAAGTCCAACACAGTCCTCGTTCCGGTACAGGATGGTGTATACCATGCTCCGCAACACTGCCTCGCTGTAGCACGGCGAAACGCATTTCGGCAGGCGCACGGAATCCAGTTTATCTTTGTCTTTCGGAAGGAGTGCCAGCGCCTCGTCCATCTTCTGATTTGCACGAATAGCGTCGAGAATCCAGATAGCCGCTGCCAAAGAATAGCAGAACATCTCTTCACCGACATTGTACGGCGGGTTCATCAGGATATTTATCGCAATCCATTCGTCATCAAAGTTGAAGCTTGGGTCGCCCTTTATGCAGCCCTCTGCAATACGCTTCGCCACGGCTCGGTTCTTCTCAATGGCATCAATACGCCGCTCCACACTGCGTTTATCGAGGTCGAATGACGCTGCCACATTTTCTTTTTCCGCAGCATTGATGTTCGCCAGTCCCTTTATGGCTCCAGCGAATGCATTCCTGCACTTCTCGCGGAATGACGCCGGGCGATTATTGTTTCTTTTCGCTTTCGATTTCATTGCAGCTCCCTCGCGTTGCTTTCTTCTGTCTCCTATTATACCATATACTGCCATGAACGGACAAATTTCGTCACCAAAAAAGAGGCCACCGTTTTTGGTGACCTCTGAATTAAAAAGTCTTTGTCATCGTTTTGCCACTGCTTTGCCGTGTTTTTCCCGAGCACATCACAATCATTTATCTCCCCGCATTTTTTCGTATTCTTTCTGGATGTCTGAGAACAGTATCAGGTTGCTTGCCTGTCCTTTGCTTTCTCTCCCGAAGCCTTTAAGCTTGACCTCGCAGTCCAAGGCGGTTTCAAGGTCCGCAATTCTGGCATGGTCGTTGCACAGCGGCAAGGGATTTTCGTCATCCGGGCCGCAGGTGATGTTCAGGATACCGTACAGCCATTTGCCGGGGCTCATGATGAATTCCTTATCGATGTCCGTTTCGAGGAGTTCTATCCCCGGAAAGTAGGGCGTTTCGAGTCTCGGGAACTCCTCCTCATCGAAGTTAAAACTGTAGGTTAGCACGCAGTCGGGTGATGGCGTTTTGATAGTGCAGCGGAACCGCTCATCTGGAAATGCCTGGCACCGCGTCACGGAATACTGATAACTTCCCGTGCAACTCACAGCAAAGTTGAAGTATTCGACCCACGCATCAAGGTTCGTCAGCTTATACGCATGTACGGTTTGCAGGATACACTCGATTGCTTCGTCCTTGTGTTCCTGCAAAAGCTGCCCTTCCTCTGTATCGGCACCGAAACTGAACTCTAAACCCGTATCCTTGCTGTATCGGCCTTTCGTGTAGTTGCTCAGCCAGCGGATTCCGAGGACCTCAAACGCTCCCTCGTAATGCGAGAAGGCATAGGCATACTCATTGATATGGAGCGTGCCTTTGATGACATACTCGGAGTCGTAATACTTTGTTTTCTTGTACCGAAGATTATCGGTGCAAATCATAGCAAACATAGTTTCCTCATTTCGCGGGGTTATAGGGTTTCGGCATCGGCTTCCAGGCAACAATCATGCCTTCCGGCCACGCCCATTCACACAATGGTCCATCCCACCATTCGCCGTGCTCATACAAGGCAGTCGTAGTCATAAGAGGGTCTTTGCGGGTGACGAGGTAGGAATCGGATTCCGGAGGCGGGGAGTCGGTCATAGGTGTCCAGTCGATGGTCTTTTCTAAAGTATCCATAAGTGCCTCCTTAGCTTTTCCGTTCTGCAAGCAGTACTCAGTCCAGCGGGCGCGTGTACCGGCATTTCGGATAGCTGCTGCATCCCCAGAACGCACCGTTCCTGCCATTGCGCATAACCAGAGGCTGACCGCAGAACGGGCACTTCGTTTTTAGGTTCTCAATGTGCTGCTGCCTTTCTTCTTTCGTCACCTCGGTAAGAGGACGGAGCAGTCCGGCTAATCTCTCAATATCCGCATGAGAATATACTACCGGTGCATCCTTTATCCGTTTCCGCATAAGGCGCAGCATCGTATGGCGGCGGCATACCGTGATATCCCCGTCAAAGTATTGCGGGACTTTCTTTAGCGTGCAGCGTTCCGAGAATACGACATAGGATGAAAAGGCTTCTTCCGGCATAGACAGGTACTCAGCCAATGCCCTGATATGCGTGCGGTTCTGCTTGACGGGATTGTAGAAGTGTTCCTTGTGACCATTTCTGAAGCACTGTGTCCATTTCAGCTGGTCTTCGCTGCCGAATATCCAGCCGCTGTAGTATTTGCTCTCGATGACAAAGATGCCTTTCTCGTGCAGCATCAGCAAGTCGATTTCGGTGGTCTTGCCTTTCATCGGCAGGTACAGGTTAGTAAGAACCACACGCTCCCATTCGATGCCATTGCTCTGTAAGGCATAGTCAATCAGGTATTCACCGAACTGTCCTGCGTTCCGGTAATGCAGGACAGATTTAAGAAGTCCAGGCTGCTCACCTTTCAGGATTTGCCAAAGCCCCATGGATGCCACCTACAATCCTATCTGCTATATTTCCTTTTTCCGCCGCCAAATGTCCATTGGTTTTGCTGCTGCCTACATTATTATATATATTATACGACAGGCATTACCAAATAGCAATTAGGAGCATATCGAAAACGGCAAGTTTTGGTTGCCTTGATTCCGATTATCTCCCGCCGATGCCGAGCAGTGGATGGGGAGGATTTTCCAAAACGAAACTTTTAATTCAGGCACTTCGCTATTGACAAACTTCTTTCTTTGTGCTTGTGACCCGGGCAGTTCCCTGCCTCGGGAAGCGGGTATCCGCTCTGGATGAATCCTTCTGCCGAGGTTCACCGTGCCTGCCGTCCCGCCGGTCGTGCAGCCGGAGTCAGCCCTGCCTGCATCGTTCAGAACGGAAAAACATACTAACACCTATACATGCAAAATAGTATACGGAAAGCCTCACTCCAACAAGCCAAAGAAAGTCCCTGACAAGTGTTCACCAAGTCTCTAACAAGTGCATAGCCCATACGCACCAAACAAACCCGCCGACTGTATCATCGATAGCAGCAGAAAAGGGAGTCGCATTCCACGACTCCCCTCTCGGCAGTAAATCATTTCAGTATTTTATTCAGCTGCAGATTGAAGATTTTGCTCAACACATCCAGCCGGTCCTTCGGCACATCAATGTTTTCAGGTTCCTTGAATCTAAAGCCTGCCATGTTCTTTAGTTCCGCACGCAAATCATCGGTAAGCATCGCCTGTGCCGTCTTGATGAAATCCCCGCCAACCCTCGGCTCGCACTTTGATATGCACCACGCCGGGTTCTTTTCAAGGGCTTCTGTATCGAATTGGAACAGCAGGCTGCGGTTGTTGTCATACACAGGAGCCATTCCGGTAATTTGCATCGTATCGTTGTCGAAAAGGAACCCAACATTCCCCAAGTGCCGGTCAATGTTGAGAATAAGCGCGTCCAACACGAACATCCGGCGCATAAGGTCCTCGCTGCCGTATTGTTCAGCGAATTTGAGGAACGCAGCGGGATTCCTGCGATTGGAAACCGGTAATGCCGACAGCTTAACCAAGCCAAACCGTTCACTGGTGAACAGTTTGCATTTCGATGCCAAGCGTCCATGATAGAAGGCAAGTTCGTACTTGACATTGTCGCGGCAAAGAATATCGGCTACCTGAGTAGCGAGATATTCAGATAACGGTTCGATTTCGTAGGTGTCGCTGCCGCTTTTGTACAGGTAGGCCGTTCCATTTTCTCGCTGCCAGCACTTGGCATACGCACCGTCTGTCCCAAATTCAGGAGATATCGAAGAAAGAGTTGCTGAAGAGATGACGCCATCGAAAGCTGCGTTGGAAACCAATTCATCGAACTCGTTGCGATACAGGGAAACATCGTTCCAAGACAGGGTGCTTTCCGGTTGTTTTACCCAGAATGTGTCATTGAGAGAAAGTGCGTGGGTCAATTTCAGAAAATTCTCAATGGATTCACAGCCATACTTTTTCAGTAGCTCTGCGATGTGTTTCCTGTGCTTAGGTGCCTTGCGTGCATCAAGAAAATCGCCAATGTTATCGTATCCGATAGGTCGAGATTCTGTATACCATTCAATTTCTTTGCCTGCCACAAAACCGAACTCGTCCTCATAGCAATCAAACAAAAGCCACTTTGTATCTTTGTTCATCAGTAAAAACAACACGCGGAACCACACCTCACTTTATACAATATTTTGCTCTAACAAAAGTATATCTCAATTTATCTTGACACCTCCCACGATTGAAATCGTGGGCTTTCCCGGCCTTCGTTTGGTAAAGATAGTTAATAGGTATGGCGTACGGATAACCGTCATCGCCATTCACGGCAAGCACGCCCCGCCGACTGGACTGCAACAACTGCTTTGCGCTGTCGATGCTGATTTCTCTGTTCTTTCTGCGAATCTCTCTGAACATTCGTTTTTCCTTCCCTTTCACCCGTCTTCTGCCTGTGTTTTATCTTGTTTCGCCACATCTGGTATACAGCACTATTATACGACAATCTGCGGCAAAAAGAAATGCTGTGCCCTCCGAATCCGGAAGATACAGCATTGTTTTTATATGTAATGGCGTTTTAGCCTTGTTTGTTGTCTGGCCTTGACCGAGCGATTGCTCTGGCATGGTCTAAGGCGCAGTGGGTAATCACGGGATATTTCCCTGTGTTTGCTTCTTGATTACAAGGCTTATTATACCGAGGACTTGTGTGCAGAGTATAATAGGCTTTTGAACGAACTAGAAACTTCTTTTGAAGAATTTGTGAATTACTTAACATAGTGTATGCGGCTGACATCATACCGGTCTTGCTGCGGTTTACTCTCTGCCGGATAGCCGAGGGCAAAGATGGCAAAGGCGTGATGCTCGGCGGGGAGTTGGAGCACTTCCTTGACGGCTTTCATTCGTTCCTCGACAGGGGCAATGCCGAGCCAGACTCCGCCAAGACTCAAGGCATCTGCTTCCAGCCAGATATTCTCGTTTGCGATACTAAGGTCGATTTGCGCATATGCCGGGCTGATGGCATCCTCGCGGTAGGCGGAAACGATAAGCACCGGGGCATCTTTGGCACAGCCAGCGTAGGGGCTGACAGTGGAGAGTTTCTGGATAAGGTCCTTATTGGTCACGACATAGAATTCCCACGGCTGCTGGTTTCTCGCCGAGGGTGCTGCCATGGCGGCGCGAAGAAGGGTCTCGATTTTCTCGGGTTCTACGGGCTTATCCTGAAATTTGCGGATACTGACGCGGTGGAAGATACTGTTCATGGTGAAGACTCCTTTCTGGCATAGGAAATATGGGGGTGATAGTGTTTGGGCAAGGTTTCGGATGGAAATGAAAGTCAGTGCCAAGATGAGCTTGCATCAAACGAGCTGGAAGGTCTCCTTTAGTGGCTCATTCACGCCGAACTCGATGCGCCACTCGATGCCTTCGTGTACCGGCTCAAAGTGCAAGGCGGAGCAGGCAACATGGATGTTCTTCTGGTCCGGGACGCCTATGGTGATGGTTGTCGGCCCATCCGCTCCGCCGATGATGGCAATGACACTGTTCGTAGCTTCCGGATAATACTTACCGGAGCACGGGCCGATTTCCCGAGGTCTCTCGCTCTGCACGCAGTCCCGGACTGCAATCTCCGTATCCGGCTCCGGGGAAAGCGTATACCGCATGGCTACATAATGAGAGGGATAAACCCAGCGCCCAGTGTCCGTGCCGCTGCGGGATATAGTCTGCTGCTCAATGTCCAGAACGGTTAGAGTATACTGTATCCCGGTTACTGGATGCGTAAAGGTATATACAGTATCCCCAGAACCATTTACTCTAAAGTGCGGACCAGCCAATGTATAGGGTCTTCTCTCCATAGTTAGGGATAGAGCCTTTATACCAGAAGGACGCCTCTTCCTTTTCCACGGGTATGCTGCTCTAGTTATAGTCCAGCCATAGGATGTATCTAAACCATAGTGTTCTATTACCGCCTTAGCTTCCGGCTCAATCGTTATCCCTTCCGGTAGACACGGGTTATAGGATATCGAAGAGCCATGAGAAGTCTGCATAGCTTTCCCGTTCATGACAAGGCTCGGCTCAAAATCCAGGGAAAGCGGATTATCGAGTTCTATCTGCATCTGTTCTTCTCTGGTGAAGTCCTCGCACGAATCATTGTCAGCCTTCAGATGCCATTTGTCAATAAAGGCTCGGATATCCTCTGCCTCTGCTCGCATACAAAAATCTACTACCAAGCCTTTGCTGCAAGCGTATATAGATGGAATGACCCAGTGATGTTCGGCCCAATCGAATTGCTTATTGACTTTGATTTCTGTCCCGGCATGGTCGCGCCCAGAATACCCCCAGAAATTTCCATCAAAATACACCTTCCAGTCGGGCAGTGACGGAGGGGTATTGGGGTTCAGCGTCAAATCATAGTAGTCATCGGTATACTTGATTTTGGCATAGTCGAACGAAGCTTGCAAGTCCTTGATGTATTTCCACGGGTGTTCCAGCGGCGACAAGGCGAACCGTTTTGCAATCTCCTCTAGTACAGCCTTCTGTTCCCGTGTCGGAGGATTCTCTTGCAGGAATGCGGCAAACTGCGCCTCATTCCACATCCAAGCCTGTTCTAATGCTGCCGCATCCCCGCAGGCAAGAAGCAAACGCAGGAAATCCGCAAAGTCTCTTGCTATCGGGTGAACAAAGTCCTGTGCAGAATTCATGGGGCTTACGGCGAAAACCATACCGCCAAATCCGCGCACAAAGCAATAGTGGATGCCGTCCACACCTGCCCATCCGAAGATGGATGCGCCTTTCGGTGTACAGAAATACGATGCATTGTCTTCGCGGCGTTCAATGCCAATCAAGGACAGGTCAATGCCGCTGCGCAGGAATTTCTCGAATGTCTTGTCCATGGTGCTTCCTTTGTGGTGTTGCAGCCCCTGCTCTTATCTAAGCGCGAGGCATTCGGATGGCACGCCGTTCCGGGTCAGTATCCCTGCTATCGTATCGAATACCTGCAGAAGGCGCATTCCTTTCTCATAGGCAGTGTAAGTCCCGATGTCGCCGTATTCTTTTTCTCGCAGTGTCCAAATATTGAGCGTGACAAGTTCTGTGTTTCTGCCATCCTCTGCGCCAAAGCAGAAGATATTGCTGACCCCGTCAAGAATCGAGGGCGTAGCGATTTTCGGAGACTCGTACTCGAACAGTTCAGGATGGCTCTCGATGACATTCTCAATTTCTGCAAGAGCCTTCTCATCAAGGATACTGGTTCTGTCTTCATCACCTGTCATGCACCGAACTTCTCCAGTTTTGTAGACCTCAACGCCTGCAATCGGCAGGAACCAGGCATCTTTGAGTTCGTAGCTGAACAGGATATTCTCATCCATCTGAAACACCTCCGGCTGATTTCTGTTTCTATCCTTAGTCTATCACAATTCTGCCTGAAACGCTATATGGATTCTTTGCGCCTATCGCGTTTTGTGTCTTGCTGCAACGAGGGAATATCGGGCAAAAAAAGAAAGCGTACAGGCTGATGATGCCTATACGCTGATTCGCTTATGAGGAGGGTGCTATTCCGGGGCAAATTCTGCTTCCGGGTGGTCCTTTCCGCTCTGGACTGATATTACAGGCAGGCTTGTGCGCTTTCCGGTCCAGCTGGCGGCGATGGCGAGGTGGGGCTTTTGGTTGGTTTCGTCCGGTGTGGTCCGTTGTTGTCCGGTGTTACCCGGGGTGGTCCGGTGTGTAGCGTGATTCTGTAGTCTTGTATGACGGCTACCGGTTAGTACACATGGCTTGCATTGCGGTTGCCGTCATGGTCTCTCGCGGCGTCTCCTCGTGGTTGGTAGAGGTTTTGCCAAGGGTCTTTGTGTATCTTGTCTTGTGCGTTATTTGCGGCGCATTCAGAATCATGGTTGTATTGAGCACACCGCATCGCGTCAGCATCGCAGGATTGACGGCAAACCCGCCCGCTTTCGATGGTGTCGAAGTGTACTCGATAAAGTTATCGTCTAAAAAGAAAAACGCGCCACAGCGGCTGTATGAGCCATTGTAGCGCGTTGCTTAGTTTTTGAGGTAGTCGTCAAGTGCGATGACCGTGACGGATTTCGGAGAGGTATCGATGTCGAGGAAGGTGCAGCCGGATTCTTTCCGGTCATTGCGGGTCATAGTCTCGTGGGAAACATGCCCGAAGATATACAGGATGTTTCTATGCCCTGTCAGCATTTCCTGGCTGTCGTAGCTGTATGGACCGCCAAATGGATTGTTATGCGAGACTACTACCTGCTCATACCGATGTACACCCGGGCCCGGCTTAATGTTGAGCTCCTGTGTCTGGCTCTCAAATACCTGCTCAAAGTTCGTTCTCGTTTGATTGGTGCCGGACAGGTACTCGTAAATGGTATGCTGGGCATCATAGGGAGGTCCGCACATCTCATTGAGCAGATAGAGCACGATTTGCCAGAGGGAATCTTCTTCCCACGCGAGAGTATAAATCAGGAACTGTTTCTGCCATTCCTCGAAAGTCTTGGGATGCTTCTCGATTTCTTTTCTGCGCTCTTCTTCATCGCAGCGGAGTCGTTCGATTTCGGATTTATCGCGGATGACTCTGCCTTCGGGAGTATAGAGCCGGAAAATTCCTGCTGCCATCTTCCGAATTGCCGGTGCCTTGGCAAGAGCACGGTAGTATTTCAGGAGTTGTCTGTGCTGGTATTCGTGGTTGCCGCAAATCAGGTGGATGTTGCCTTTATGCTCGGCGATGAAATTCACGACCTTAGCGTTTTCCCTGCCACGGTCCACTACATCACCCACGAAGATGATGGTATCGGCATTCACATCACAGCCGGACTTTTCCAAACTGGATGTCAGGCTTTTATAGTTCCCGTGTACATCCCCGACGATGAATATGCTCAAGGGGTTTTCCCCTCCTCTCCGCGTCCTGCTTCTCGCCTTGTACTTTCAAAGCTTGGATTCTTCGTATCAATGCTCACTACATCGTCATATAGCACTTGTAGCCGGACCAGGGGTTTATCGATGTCCTCGTGCATGTGCCCGCAAAACCATTTCCGGAACCTGGTTCTCCGATACACTTCATCGAGGTATACGCCTGTCGGGTCATTTTCCTTCATGGGGAAGGAATTCCCGAAATATGCGGCCATCAGCATCTTTGGCAGCGTATGGGTCAGGATGATATCGACATCATACCCGTGTTCTTCCAGCGTATCCATCCCGTGCCACATCTCTTTCTGAGACGGGATTTCCTCCGGCCACCAGGAAACACCTTGCGTACGGGTCGCCTTATCGATGGACTCTGCGCCGCCCATACACCAGACGGTTAGACCATCGATGGTATAGTATTCGCCGCGCATGAGATGGATAACATTGGGTGCGTCCGGCAATCTCTGAACTTGACCGCCGTTCCAGGATTCAGTGGGGAGTTTGGCCCAGAATTCGTGGTTATCGTGGTTGCCGTCGATGAAAAGGATATCGCACGGGAAGGTTTTGAGCCAGTTTATGTTTTGTCGGTATGCGCGGGCATACTTGATGCAGTGATGTTCGGCACCGGATTCTTTGAGATTATTTTCAGAGATACAGTCAGTAGGCAGGAACGGGAGCCCGAAATCACCGCAGATGACGATAGCATCGTTGTCGGTGAGTGCCCGGCCTAAAAAGCGTTTCGGATTGATTTTGTTGATTTCCAAGGGACCATGTGTGTCCCCAAATATATGCAGAAGCATCTCTTGTCTCTCCTCTCGTTTGGTTAAGGGGTCCGGCAGCATCTTGAAGCAAGCAGTGCCATGACCCCGAACGCGGGGAATTCCGCTCTGGATGTGTTTATAGACAGCTCGCTCGCGGCAGTTCTAGCAGGCAGACAGCCCGCCGCCCGTGCAGCACCTAGCCTGCAAAACATTGTTCAGAACGGAAGGGTATTACCCCATTAGAGGATGCTCTCTAATAAAAGCCGGAACTCTACTCCGTACTTATAGCTGGCTATAGCCATGTTCCTACTATCCTGCTCTTGTTCTTCTTCCGGATACCAGTCTTCGGTATACTCATCCCCCAAGACTTCTTTTGCGAAATCCTCAAAAGAGAATGTCTTATCCAAGACTTTCCCCTCTGCACTTGCCTGTTTAGCTTCTTCTATAGCCGCATCGAGTTTCTCTCTTTCTTTCTCTACTCCCGCAGGGTCAACGCCAAAAAAGGTCATCTCCCACAGAATGCCAGCAAGACAATGTTCAAGGCCGTATCTGGCAACACTCGGCTCAGCCAGGTTCCAGCTGAGGATTTCTTCCCAAGGTGAGAACTCAAACGCATACCGCTCAGGCAACCTGTCTGCGATAATCGCATTATAAATCTCATCCGTGCTCATGAAGGTCAGGGCCTCATCGCTGATGGGTTCATAGTCTTTCTCGTGCTTTTCCTTCCAATCTCGGATTTCCTGAGCTTTCACACAGGCAACATCATCTCCGGCATCATCAAAGCTTTTGCAAACCACAACTATATTTTCGTCTTCATTGCTTGCGAGAGTCGTATTCTTCATGCGCTCATAGGACGCGTGAATCACCTTCTGTGCCGCTTCGAGTCTCTTTTCGGCGTCCTTCTTAGATTCGTCATACAAGGCAGCGAATTCTTCTGCCAGCTTATCGGTATCGCAACGCATAAACGCGTCGTATACATTCTGGTACTGTATCATAGTGTCTCTCACTTCTTTGCGCTCGATTTCGGTTTCTGGATTACGACCTTCACCTTCGCGTTGAGTTTTGCCTTCACGGCCTCATATTCTTCCTCTGTGCCGGTAAAAGTGATTTTGCTCTTAGCATCCAGCATTGCTTTCTGGGTATCCAGAGAATCGATACAGGCAGGAGATTCGGTGTGCATACCGACAATCGTGCCGTTTCCGTGTGCTTCGGGGCTGATGACTTCGTAAACCATGATTTTCTCCTCTTTATATCTTTTGACAACAAAAAAGGACGGCAGCTACGCAGCTACGCTTATCTCGAAAATAGCGGCAACCACGACACTGTCGTCCGACGGTTATTGAAGATTTTTCGTGGCATTACTAATTTTAATGCACACTACACAAACAAAATGCCAGAATTTTTTGCAACAAATTTGCATTTTCCGGCGGCTATTGAGTTTGCGTTAGTGTCTTTGTATGTTGTTGCTTCCCCATTTTTGGAACCCGCTATTCCTTGCATTACATGAACTTGCTTTCCGATAAGAAATACGCTCCCCGGATAGTTGCGGTTCATGTTTCTGTATGTTGGATGGTGCTCTTTTACTTTCAGCTTGCAAACATCATCGGAATGGTTTTGACGAAACTCTTCCAAGCTGTCAGTTGTCTGCTTAGTAGCTTTATGCCGATTTGTGGCAACCACCTTGCCATTAAGCGTGTACACACGGCTCATGTTTTCGTTATTTAGTGCTCTTCTATCGTGGCGACGGAACTGTTTAAGCTCATACGGTACACGGCTGTTGATGTTACTGTCGCAAACATCGTTAGCCAAAACGGAGCAAGCAATACAATAGGCATCGAGCCAGTGGTCTTTGCTTACGCTGTGCGCTGCACGATAGTCGTAGGTACTTTTACCATTGGTCGCAAAGAAATGCTTCGGGAAAAGAGAACTTAACTCTTTCGTCAGCGCCGGAATGATTTGATTCAACACACTCAAAGCACCATATTTTTTGTTGAGTCCGGTTTTCTTTTTGGCAAGCTTCTTTTGCCATGTGGTATCCTTATGCACAAGGTCGTGATGTTTTGTGCATAAGCCAACGATGTTCCCAATAGTATTGCTGCCGTTTTCGGATTGCGGCACTACATGATGGTAATGTGCAATGGGCTTCTTGCAAAACAAGCAATGATGTTCTTGCATTTCGGAGACAGCTTCTTCAATGCTTGCTTTTTGATAGAGTGGACCCTGCCGATATTGCCATTTCTGAATATTGGGGTTATCCAGCCGCATAAACGCAAATTTGTTGATTTCAAGTACAACATTGTTGATAGGAAGAAACTTCCGAATCTTCTTAATCAAGTTGATGTGTGTTTGCAGCAACTGATTTGCGGTAGGTGTAAGCCATCCTTCCTGTCTTGTACGATTACTAAACTTTGCTTCTTTGTTCTTGATGCCGACGCAAAGTACATCTTTCTCACAACCCGGAAGGTGGCGCTTGATAACACCAATTTCTTTTGCACGTTTGCTGACGCTGCCATTTTGAGCAGTAGTTTGCTTTACGCACTTCTTAGAAATGGTGCCATTTGCCTTAGCCCTCCGTTGACGGCGGCAGCGTCTGCCGTTGGTGCGTCTTGTACGGCGGGCTTTTTTGCGACCTTGCATCAGTTTCGGAATTTCCTTGTTTCGGGTTTCCAAATGTGCGGTAAAGACTGCCGTGCCGTCTGTTTTGACAACGGCAACACCGATATTGGTTCTGCCGGGGTCGATGCCTAAGTAAAGCGGTTGTACCACATCGTCGGTTTCATACAACAGTTGAATGGTAAACGGTTTTGATGTTACGACTCGTGCTTTTTGTTCTTTAAGTAGATGGCGTACATGTCCACAGCGAGTCGTAGGCATTAAAGGTTTACCATCTTTATTAAGCACATATACAGTGGACATATACGCCACCTCCTTTACGATAAGTCTCCCCTGCCGAAGCAGGAGGTTGTGTTTCCCTTAGCTAGATGACGCCTTCGCATGGTTGTAAGCTGGGAAAACCGTACAAGTGCAGCTCGTCATCTTGATGTACAAAAGTACATCCGCCTGTGATATTGAAGAAACTTAGTGGAATGGGGTCATTCTACAAAAATTCTTCAATACCCCTACGGTTTCTTAGCACCTACGGTTCTTTCGAGGTGCTCGTATTAGTCCTCATCGTCATCATCTTTACGGAATGCTCCGACAAGGAAAAGGAGGTACAGAAGCCCAAAATACAAAACCGCCGTTACCGGGGTCATGAGTTTTGACATTCCGGTAATCGCAAAGCCGATTCGTGCAATAATCGCACAAACCCAATACTGCGAGTTCAAAAAAAGAAGTGTGCCGATAATCTCGGATTTGTCCATGGCTCAAACCTCCTCAAAGAAAGCATGCAGGGATTCCTCAACCTTTTCTTTTATCGCAGTATCCCAGCTATCATATTTATTATCGGGGTATTCGATGTCTTCCACCGAATCCAACTGCCATTTTGCCACCGGTTCCCCGTTTTTTACCCGGATTATCGTAGGAGCTCCGATTCTCTTCTCCCCTACTTCGATTTTATTCTTTGCCTCATCCGTGACCGTATAGTCGGCAAGGTATTCGTCAAGCCACGAAAGCAGCTCCGTATATCCTTCTCCCGCCTCTACCGTCATCTGAGGCTTTCCGGTTTTCTCATTATACTCGTATCTGTCTCTATATTTGTCAATTTGGCAATAATATACTGTGGTGTTTTCCGCTACTGCAACATCCGTTACCTCTGTAATTAAATTGCGACAATAAGGGCAGCGGGGAAATGCGAAAATCACGATTCCATCCTGAATTTGTCTTGCTTCCTCTGCCGTGACAATTTTATAAGTGTTTGTCCAGGAAATGCCTACGGTTTGATACCGGTACTCGGCAGCTACGCTAGGCTTCTGGTCATTGTAATTCATGTAACTTCTCGCAACTACGGCTCCATCTCTGGCAGCTACGCTAATGGAAGCCGCCATGGCGAGAGTTGCCGCCATATACGGAACTAAGATTCTCTTTTTCATTCCGATACCTTCTCGTGCCTACGGTTCGTGCAATGATTTTTTGTATGCTTTTTGCAGCTACGCATCGCAGCTACGCTTTATTTTCATTTGCATTATACCATGAATTTGCTTGTTTCTCAACCTTGTCACCTATATGTTCACGGAATCGTAATAAACAAATTAGGTCTGAGGGGATTTGTGAATGAGACGGGAAGCGTTGCAAGGATAGTTTAGGTGCTGCTGTCAATATTTCTTCCTGGGGGTAATGAGATACAAAAGAGACTCTTTCGTTTGGCGGGGTGCTGCGGGAAGTCGGGACTCGTCTGTTAGAGGGTCGAGTAATTTCTCTTGCCCTGTCTCATGCATTCCTGAATCTTCTTTTTCTGAATCCTCAGAATCCTCAAAAAACCAAGATGACTGTTCCCTAGCCTCATCTGAAGCCGCGAAATCTTCAAGCATCGTGCATTCATCACAGTAGACTTTCGGAACTCCGACTCTGCCCTCAAAGACTTTCTTGCAGATAGGGCATACGCGAATCGCTATCATGGCTCTTCCTCCCAGTATCCCGAATGCGTCAATGGATTGATGCCGTCTCTCCGAATCCCAGCATCATCGTATTTATGAGCGGGCATTGGTTCGTTATTCATGTCTTTGAAATCGATGACTTTATTTCCCATTGTGCGGCTGATTCCATCTTGTGTTCCGCGTTCACAGACGATATGATACTTTTGCGTTCTGCGAGAATGAGGTTTAAAACCTCCTTCAAGCTGCCACGATTGTTCTTACGCAGCAACTCATAGCAGTTCATGCCAATCATGGCTCGTGAGCAGATGTTCCGGGTAGCGCTCTCCCCTACCGGCTTCTTACCGATAGAGGTCGTGAGGTTCAGACCCGCATGCTGCTGGGTATCCAGAATCGCCTCCTCGCTGACTTTCAGCTTCTTGGCGTATTCCGGGGCGCAAAGCGGCTCATCGTAACTCGCCTCGAACAGGATGTCCCGAATTCCTTCATCGAGCCACTCCGTTTTGCTTGCATCCCATTTGCAGAAATCAACGAGTTCCTGATACTCGCCTTCCTTGAAGGCTTTCTCAGACGCATCGTTGATAAAGAAATCTGGGTTCTGCACAGCAGGATTAACGGTGGCGGTGGAAGAAACGGTGGTGTTGGTAGCGGTCATTGTGTTGGTAGTCATGGTATTTACTCTCCTTTTTGTGTGTTGAAACGCAAAAAGGGCGGACTTCCTATGATTAGGAAGTCCGCCCTTAAAGCGAAACTATGAATTGTTGTACGAAAGATATTTTTCTTTCCGTGTGAATGTTATCTATCGTACATCTTTCATTCTATGCAACTCGCACATTTGTGCAAGTCTCTTTTTATTTTTCTGAGGTTTCCGGTGTAGCATCTGCTTTTGGCGTCACGGTCACAAGGCAGGTATCCGAGAGTTTCCCGTCCTTCGTCGATACCGAAAGAGAAGTCGTGCCCTCAGATACACCGCAAATCGTACCAGCATCCTCATCGTAAGTTGCAACCTTCTCATCCTCAACCGTCCAGACCAAATCCAGCTTGTTGACGGCATTCACGACAAGGTCATTGTCCATGACTTTCGGGGTCGCCACATTGAATCCCACCGCCTGATTCTCACCGACCGCCAGCTGAATGTTTCCGTTCAGAACGATTTGCGTGATATCTACCTTATTCTTCTGCGCGGTGCAAAAACTCGACGCGAGGATAAGCGCCGTCATAGCGATAAACGTCAAAACGATGACGACGGGATTTTTTAGAATGCTGTTCTTCCCTGCCTTGTTCTTGATATTTTTCGTAGCCATATTATTTATTATCCTTTCTGCTGTTCGATGTCATTTTCATCCTTGTGCGGCGCTAACGGGATACTGAAATTTACCTTCGATATGATGCTTTTCCTCGGCACGAAATGCTCGTCCCAGTACCTCGAATCGTAGGAGTTGTTTCTGTTATCGCCCATCATGAAATAGGAATCTTCCGGAACATTAAAGGGTCCGAAATCCTCATCATCCGGAGCCTCTCTCAGATACTCCTCCTCGAGCGCTTCCCCGTTGATATAAGTAACGCCGTGTTTGATTTCTATGGTATCGCCCGGCAAACCTACGATTCGCTTGGCGTAGACCTTTGAATCCGGTATATCCCGCTTGAAAAGAACGATATCACCGCGTTCAGGGTCATTCTCCCAATATGCTGCTCTCGTACTGAACGAGAAACACGGTGAGGGCAGAGTTGGATACATTGATGCCGTAGGGATGATGGCGGTCGGGAACACGACCTTTACAAGAATCCATACAGCAACAAAGCAGACGAGCGGGAACGCCCATTCCTGCAAGAATTTCTTTACTTTTCCGGTGTGCTTTTGCACATTGTTATTATTTTCCAAGTCAGTTTCACCTCGGTAAACAGTTGTTGACAAAGGTTATCAGTTGCTGCAGGTAATACGACAGCTGTGACAACAGGTTCTGGTAATCCACCTCGATACCGAGATATTGCAGGATATGATACACGGCATATACCGTGATACCACCAAGAACCAGCGTCTCAAACAATCGATTTACACCGCGAATCACAAACCAGACCACCATAGCAATCAGCGCGATATCGACTACGAGCCGGATATCGCCGGATTCGAACAGATTAGTAATGCTGTTGACAGCATCATTGACGGAAGACATACTATCGCCCCCTTTACAAATGTCTTCAAATTTGATTCTATGCCATTCGCACATTTACGCAATGTCGGCATGAAAAAAGGCAGCACCCAAACGGATGCCGCCTACTATTGAGATTACTGGATGGTCGGGCAGGTGTTGACATAAATCTGCATGAATTCATCACCATTATACAGATTCACGACGAAGAACCCTCTGGACCCTGCCAAGATATTGTTCTTTGCTTTGTCGTAGTCCGTGTTGTCACGGCGCGACCAGCCGCTCGCCTTCATCTCCTTGATTTTGCGTTGCAATGCTTCAAGGGCTTTCTCTGGCAGATAGGTCATCTCCATACCGCAACCTACGGAATCATACACCGTATACCCGAAATCAGGATACACGACAGCCGCAGGAGCAGGAGCGGGAGCAGGTGCAGTCACAGCAACAGGAACCTGAGTCGGAAGCGCAGAAGTAGCTGCCGGAGCAGGAACCTGTGCATTCTTCTCCCAATACCCCGCATACCGTTCAGGGTTTGCAAGGTAATCCTGGTAATATGCTTCGATTTTCGAGGCGTATTCCAGCAGTTTCCTGCTGCTGACACCCACCGAGATGCGCTTGACCTCCGCGCCGGCCTTTTTCTGGTAACCGCCGCGAACATTCTTCTCGCCCTCGGCTTCCGTCACCTGAAACACGAAATCGCTCTTCGCGCCGGGCGCAATCGAGACCTGACGCCACATAACGGGGCGGTCTGCTTTCGCTTCGCTGCCTCCGTTATAGGTGAATACCGGTTCCGGGTACTTGGCTCCCGTTTCCTTTGCCTTCTTGATTGAGCGGGCGCGACCCTTGTCAAGGTCACCTCTGAGAATCATCTTACCCAGTGCAAGCGCTCCGTCTTCACCATCGAACGGCAGTGCCGCTTCGATATGGCCCAGCTGCTTGCAGCCGTTTTCAAGACCCGTGTGCGAGACAAACGAGACATGAAGTTTACCGATACCGACCCAGTCCATCTTGCATTTCAGGAAACTTTTGGCTCCCTGTACCGCAAAGATGATGTTATCTTCCTCGATTTTGTTATTGGTATTGTTGTTGATAGCCATAGCTTTCTCCTTTTATGCAGTTTTTGGAATAAATGGAACAAATTTAGTAACGGGTTTCGGTGCTTCCTCATCCGGCTTTTTCTTGGGAACAAAGGGTAGGAAGACCTCACCTCGCGATACCGCAAGGTAATAGTCATCCACGCCCTTATATGTCGTTCCCCAGTTGAAGCGTGTCATGGAAATTCCGTATCGAGCAGCAATCGCATACAGCTTTTTCAGTGCATTACGAACATGCTCGTTACTTTCCCTGTCGGAATCAAAAGCATCAATCACATGAGTGACGCCTACGCTTTTCAGATACACGCAGGTCTCTTCCCACTGATTGAAGCAATTCACACCAGCCAATGCGATGTAAGGGTTATGATTACCACTCAAAACACAGGCGATATGCGCCTTTAACGCGCCTTCCGTGATATAAACCGTTTTGGTTCCATCGCATTTCGGCATTACAGAAGGAATCCCGTAACTTGCAATGTTCCTTGCACTGCACCCGTTATCGTAGCCTGACGAGGAGAACCAGAGATACCTCTTATCTCCTCTATCAAACCGTATCTGCATCCCAACGATTTCATTGCGGGAATTGAAATACGGAATGAAGAATCCGGGCTTAGAACAGGCGGCAAATGCTTTTCCGTTCTTCTCATAGAATCCCGGCACACCCTTAAAGGAGATGCCTTTCTTCTTGAGAGCAGCGAAAACGCTCGACCATCGCTCCGGCATAGAACGATATAAACACTTGTCAATCATCTCGTCCGACAAGCCTCGCTTTTTGAGGTTTTCTCTGTGTTCAGGTTTAAGGGTCAGTTCGTTCAGAACGGCTCTGTATACCTTATCGAGTTCCTCATCCGGTTTAGCTTCCAGAACGGGTGCGAGTTCACGTTTCGTAACGGTCATCTCGCGTACCTTGACAACTGTTCCATCCAAAGCATGAGCAAAAGCCTTCTTGACCTCCTTCTTGTTGTTCGGGTCAAGACCCGTAAACATACAATAGAGGTCAATCATGCCGCCGCTGTATGGGCAACCGCTGCAGCAATGAAAACAGTTATACTGTCCTTTGGCTAGGTTCACGCTGAAGTAAATAGGTTGTTTCTTATGTCCGCAAACGCCGTGCGGGCACTGCACTTCTATCTCCCCAGCGCGTGTTACTTTT